>WNFL01292932.1_pt1 | contig 11996 bp, 10 predicted proteins | sample 5400361 | NCBI WGS metagenome assembly WNFL01 (sample SAMN13153351, study PRJNA577476) | soil metagenome | isolation source: 40 cm soil on Douglas fir-dominated hillslope | place: USA:California | collected 2013-09-17
ATCACCACTGGTATGTTGGCGTCGTCGATTGGGATCACCATTAGGATCCCGAACAGCGCCGAGAGCCCGAGCAGCGTGTAGAACGTCGGCGCGTCGCCGCCCGCGGCGATCCACACGATGCACCCGATCAGGCCCACGAATAGCAGCCCGTTGGCGATGCGCTGGAGCGGCGAGGTGATCGCCTTCTCGAAGAAGCCCTGGAGCTTGCCGAAGGCGACCACCGAGCCCCAGAACGAGAGCGAGCCGATGATCACGCCGAACACGGTCGCGCCCTGACCGAGCGGGTCGTGGGAGGCGCCGCCGACGAACTCCACCGTCGAGATCAGCGCCGCCGCGCCGCCGCCGCAGCCGTTCAGCAGCGCCACCATCTGCGGCATGTCGGTCATCGCCACCATGCGCGCCCCGAGCGTGCCCAGCACGCCGCCCAGCACCACGCCGGCGATGATCAGCAGCCCGCGCTCGGGGGCGCCGCCGCCGAACACGAACAGGAACGACGCCAGGATCGCGAACACCATGCCGAGCGCGGCCATGCCGTTGCCGCGGCGCGCGCGCGCCGGATGGCTCAGGAACTTGAGCCCGACGATGAACAGGATCGCCGAAGTGAGGTAGGCGATGTCGGAGAGCAGCTTGAAGCTCATGCCTTCCTCCCGGGCGGCTTGCGCGACTTGAACATTTCGAGCATGCGGTCGGTGACCACGAAGCCGCCGAACAGGTTGATCGCGCCCAGCACCACCGCGGCGAACCCCAGCCAGACCAGCAGCGGCTGGCGGGCCTCGGCCAGCACCAGGATCCCGCCCAGCATCACGATGCCGTGGATCGCGTTGGTGCCCGACATCAGCGGCGTGTGGAGGACCACCGGCACCTTCGAGATCACCTCGAAGCCGACGAACACCGCGAGGACGAAGATGTAGATCTCGGCCAGCAGGGCTGTGTTCATGACGCCTTCCCGGCGGCCACCGGCTCGTTCGCCGCCTGCGAGCGGACCAGGCACGTGTCGCGCGTGATCTCGTCGCTGTAGTCCAGGGCCAGCTTGCCGTCCTTGTCGAGCAGATGGAGCAGCAGCGCCGCCACGTTGCGCGAGTACATCATGCTGGCGTGGGTCGGGACCCCGGCCGGCAGGTTCACCGGGCCGAGGATCACCACGCCGTTGACGATCGTCTCCTGGCCGGCCCGGGTCAGCTCGCAGTTGCCGCCGCTCTCGGCCGCCATGTCCACGATCACCGAGCCCGGCTTCATGTCCTTCACCATCGCCTCGGTGATCAGCACCGGCGCGCGGCGTCCGGGGACGTTTGCGGTGGTGATCGCCACGTCGGTCACCTTGAGGCGGTCGGCCACCAGCTGGCGCTGCTTCGCCTGCTGGTCGGCGGTGGACTCCTTGGCGTACCCGCCGGCGTCCACCAGCGTGGAGTCGAGCAGGTCGCCGCCGACGAAGGTGGCGCCCAGGCTCTGCACCTCCTCCTTCACCGCCGGGCGCACGTCGAATGCCTCGACCACGGCGCCGAGGCGGCGCGCGGTGGCGATGGCCTGCAGGCCGGCGACGCCGGCGCCGAGCACGAACACCCGGGCCGGCGCGAGGGTGCCGGCGGCGGTCATGAACAGCGGGAAGATCTTGCCGAGCCGGTTGGCGCCGAGGATCGCGGCCTTGTATCCCGCGATCGTGGCCTGCGAGGAGAGCACGTCCATCTTCTGCGCACGCGAGATGCGCGGCAGCATCTCCATCGAGTACGCGGTGATCTTGCGCGCCGCCAGCTTCTTCGCCGCCTCGCTGTTCGGGTCGCGGCCGAGCTGCCCGATCAGCAGCGCGCCCTCGCGGATCAGGTCGGCTTCGTGGGCGCCGAGGGCCGGGTGCATCATCGGCTCGCGCACCTTCATCACCACGTCGGCCTGGGCGTAGAGGGCGCGCGCGTCGGCCACCACGGTCGCACCCACCTGGCGGTAGGCGTCGTCGGGATAGCCCGCGCGGTCCCCGGCGCCGGACTCGACCTGCAGCTCGTGCCCGGACTTGGCCAGCTTGCCCACGGTCTCCGGCACCAGCGCCACGCGGGTCTCGTCGGACGCCACTTCCTTCGGCACGGCGATTCTCATGAGCGATCGTCTCCAGAGGTCACGGGCGCAAACCGGCCGCGCATCTTCTCTCGAAACCGGATTCCGGGCAACGCCTTCCGCGACCGGGTTGAACGTCCGGAGCGGGTGTCCGATGCTGGTTCCGAGGCTCCGCGGCCGCGGCTTCGCACACCACCCGCGCCGCCCAGGGGAAGTCATCATGCCGGCACACGCCACCCGCACCAGCAATGGCCACGTCGAAGTGAAGGGCGTCCGCTACTACTACGAGCTGCGCGGAGAGGGCGAGCCGCTGCTCGTCCTCCACGGCGGGCTCGGCTCGTTCGACATGTTCGGGTCGAACCTGGAGCTCCTCAGCGAGCACCGCCAGCTGATCGCGGTCGACCTCCAGGGCCACGGCCGCAGCACGCTCGGCGATCGGCCGATCCGCCTGACCGACATGGGCGATGACATGGCCACCCTCCTCGAGACGCTCGGCTACGAGCAGGTGGACGTCTTCGGCTACTCGATGGGCGGCGGCGTGGCGTTGCGGCTGGCGGTGCAGCACCCGGAACGGGTTCGGCGGCTGGCGATCGCGTCCGCGGGCTTCGCCCAGAACGGGTTCCATCCGGAGATGCTGCCGATGCAGGCGCAGGTCGGCGCCGCGATGGCCGACCCCATGAAGGACACGCCGATGTACAAGTCCTACGTGGCCATCGCGCCGAATCCCTCGGAGTTTCCGAAGCTGCTCGACCGGATGGGCGAGATGATGCGCACGCCCTTCGACTGGGCCGAGGACGTCAAGACGCTGAAGATGCCGGTGCTGCTCGTCTACGGCGACAGCGACATGTTCCGCCTCGAGCACATCGTCGAGTTCTATCATCTGCTCGGCGGAGGACTGAAGGACGCCGGCTGGCAGCGGGAGAACATGTCCAGGAACCGGCTCGCGATCCTGCCCGACCTCACCCATTACGAGATGGGCGTCGCGCCGGCCTTGGGGCACACCGTCCTTCCCTTCCTCGATGGAAGGAGCGGGGCGAAGACCTGGGCGGAGCAGGTGCAGCCCACGAACTAGGCGGGCCTCAGCGCGACGTCGTCGTCTTCTCCGCGAGCAGCGTCGCGATGGCGCGGTCCATCTCGTCGTACGCGCCCTCGCCGAAGTGGACGAAGCGGATGTGCCCGCGCGCGTCCACCAGGTAAGCCGCCGGCCAGTAGTGGTTGTCGTACGCCTGCCAGGTGGCCTCGTCGGGATCGAGCGCGACCGGGTAGGTGATGCGCTCCCGGCGGATCGCCGCGCGCACGTTCGCCGGCACCCGCTCGACCTCCAGCTCCGGCGTGTGGATCGAGAGGATCTCGAAGCCGCGGGCGTGGTAGCGGTCGTACCAGGCCTGGGTCGCGGCCAGCGTGTGCCGGCAGTTGATGCACTCGAAGGTCCAGAACTTCACCAGCACCACCTTGCCGCGCTGCGCCTCGAGCGAGGTCGGCTTCGAGTTGATCCAGCCGCGGATCCCGGTGATCTCCGGCGCGGGGCCCAGGTCGCGCAGCCCGCGGCTCTCGGGGTAGGCATGGGCGCTCGCCGCGAAGGCGAGCAGGAGCGCGCCGGCGAGAAGTCGCTTCACGGGAGCCAGGGAGCCGAGCATCGGGGGCATGGTATCCCAGGAACGTCCCGCGTAGCGCATCGTGACCGCGGGTTGTCCCGGCCCGACCCGCCCGCCTACACTGCGCGCCCCATGTTGAAACGGTCGCCGTTCCATCCCCGCACATCCGCGCTGGTGCGCGCCCAGACCTGGCGTCGCTGGGCCGGCTACGAGATGGCGAGCGCGTACGATCCGCACCCCGAGCGCGAGTACGCGGCGGTCCGCAGCTCGGCGGCGCTGTTCGACATCACGCCGCTCTACAAGTACCGGATCACCGGGCGCGACGCGTCCCGGCTGCTCGATCGCACGATCACCCGGGACATGACCAAGCTCAAGCCCGGGCAGGTCTACTACACGCCGTGGTGCGATCACGCCGGCAAGGTGATCGACGACGGCACGGTCACGCGGCTCGACGAGAGCGCCTACCGTCTCACCAGTGCGGACTCGTCGCTGCGCTGGCTGCACCTGAATGCGGCCGGGCTCGAGGTCGGGATCGAGGACCTCTCCGAGAGGGTCGCCGCGCTCGCGCTGCAGGGCCCGCTGTCGCGCGCCATCCTCTCCGGCCTCTCGGCCGCCGATCTGTCCGGGCTCAAGTACTTCCGCATGCTGCACACCACGCTCCGCGACATTCCGGTCGCGGTCTCGCGCACCGGCTACACCGGCGACCTCGGCTTCGAGATCTGGGTGGACTCGGACCGTGCGCTGCCGCTGTGGGACGCGCTGATCGAGGCCGGAACGCCCTACGGCATCACGCCGGCGGGGGTGTGGGCGCTCGACATCGCGCGCATCGAAGCCGGGCTGATCATGATGGACGTGGACTACTTCTCCGCGCACCACGCGCTGATCGAGGCGCGCAAGTCCTCGCCCTACGAGATCAACCTGGGCTGGGCGGTGAGTGCCCAGAAGGGGCCCTTCAACGGACGTCGCGCGCTCGCGGCCGAGCGGGCGCGGGGGCCGGCCTGGGGCTTCACCGGGCTCGAGATCGAGTGGGAATCGTTCGAGCGCCTGTTCGCGGCGCACCACCTGCCGCCGCAGATTCCGAGCATCGCCTGGCGCGCGAGCGCGCCGGTGTACCGCGAGGGGCGGCAGATCGGCTACGCCACCAGCGGCTGCTGGTCCCCGATCCTGAAGAAGCCGCTCGCGCTCGCCCACCTCCAGGCGCCGCACTTCGCGCCGGGAACGCGGGTCGAGATGGAGGTCACGGTCGAGCACCGCCGCGAGAAGGCGGCCGCGCGCGTGCACGCGCTGCCGTTCTTCGATCCGGAGCGGAAGAAAGCATGAGCGCGCGCTACGACGCGATCGTGGTGGGCGGCGGGCACAACGGCCTGGTCGCGGCCGCCTATCTGGCCCGCGCCGGCCGCAGGACGCTGGTGCTCGAGAAGCGCCCGCTGATCGGCGGCGCCGCGGTGACCGAGGAGGTCTACCCCGGCTTCAAGTTCTCGGTGTTCTCCTACGTGGTGAGCCTGCTGCGGCCCGAGATCATCCGCGACCTCGACCTGCCGAGGCACGGCCTGCAGATCCTGCCGCTCGAGAGCACCATCACCCCGATGGACAACGGCGACTACCTCGGGTCGTGGTCCGACCCCGACGAGAGCCGCCGCGAGCTGTGCCGGCACTCGCCGCGCGACGCCGACGCGATGGCGATCTTCGGGCGGCTCATGCACCACATGGCGATGGCGGTGAAGCCGATCCTCGGCATGGTGCCGCCCGATCCGGCCTCGCTCTCGCCATCGGACCTGGCCGGGCTGCTCAAGCTGGGCGGGCACTTCCGCTCGCTCGGCGCCGAGCGCTTCCACGCGCTCCACAAGCTGATGACCATGAGCAGCGCCGACTACCTGGACGAGTGGTTCGAGTTCGACCCGCTCAAGGCCACCAAGTCGGCGAGCGGAATCATCGGCACCTTCCTCGGCCCGCGCTCGCCGGGCTCGGCCTACGTGCTGCTCCACCACTACATGGGCGAGATCGACGGCGCCTTCCGGGCCTGGGGATTCCAGAAGGGCGGCACCGGCGCGATCAGCGAATCGATCGCGAACGCAGCCCGCGCGCACGGCGTCGAGATCCGCACCGCGGCCGGCGTGGAGCGCGTGATGGTTCGCGGCGGCCAGACCACCGGCGTGGCGCTCGAGAGCGGGGAGGAGATCGCGGCGAACCTGGTGATCTCGGGCCTCGATCCGCGGCTCACGTTCACGCGCCTGGTCGAGCCCAAGGAGCTGCCCGGCGACCTGGTCGAGGGCGTGCGCCGCTACAAGTTCCGCGGCTCCTCCGGGAAGGTGAACCTCGCGCTCTCCGGCCTGCCGAACTTCACCTGCCTGCCGGGGAACGGGCCGCACCTGCGCGGCGCGGTCTCGATCAGCCCCAGCATCGAGTACCTGGAGCACGCCTTCGACGACGCCAAGTACGGCGCGTTCTCGCGCAATCCCTACATGGACATCGTCATCCCCTCGATGATCGATCCCGGCATGGCGCCGCCCGGGAAGCACGTGATGAGCATCTTCGTCCAGTACGCCCCGTACTCGATCGACGGCGGCTGGAACGATGCGAAGCGCGAGGCGTTCGGCGACGCGGTGGTGAAGACGCTGGCGCGCTACGCGCCCAACATCGAGTCGCTCATCCTCCACCGCCAGGTGCTCACCCCGCACGACATCGAGCGCATCGTCGGGCTGTCCGAGGGCAACATCTTCCAGGGCGAGCTGGCGCTCCAGCAGCTCTTCTTCCTGCGCCCGGTGCCGGAGTGGGCGAAGTACCGGACTCCGATCCGCGGCTACTGGCAGTGCGGCGCGGGAACGCATCCCGGCGGCGGCATCATGGGCGCCTCGGGCCGGCTCGCCGCGCTCGAGATCCTGAGGGCCTCGGCGTGAGCGCGCACTTCGACGCGATCGTGATCGGCGCCGGCGCCAACGGCCTGGTGGCCGCGACGCGGATGGCGCAGGGCGGCCTGCGCGTGCTGCTGCTCGAGGCCGCGGACTCCGCCGGCGGGCAGAGCCGCACGGTCGAGTTTGCGCCCGGGTACCGTGCCGCGCCGCTGGGCGCCGATCCGGGATGGCTCCCCGATCCGATCGCCCGCGCGCTGGGCCTCGAAGGGCTCGAGCGCGCCGCGCCGGAGATCCCGCTCAGCGTCGCCACCGGCTCCGGCGGATTCCTCTCGCTGCCCCGCGATCCGGCGCGCGCCGCCGAGGCGATCCGCGCGCACTCGGCGGCCGACGCCGCGAAGTGGCCCGCGTTCGTTGCGGAGCTGCGCTCGCTCGCCGGCTTCCTCGAGGCGCTCTACGTGATGCCGGCGCCGGACGTGGACGCCACCTCGCTCGCCGAGCTGCTGCCGCTGCTGGGCCTGGGGCGCAAGTATCGGGCGCTCGGACGCCGCGGCATGATCGAGTTCCTGCGCACGCTGCCGATGTCGGTCGGGGAGCGGCTCGACGACGAGTTCGAGTGCGGGCCGCTCAAGGCTGCGGTCGCGACCGGCGGCGTCGAGGACTATCCGCGCGGCCCGCGTGCGGGCGGCACCGGCTTCGTGCTGCTCCATCATCTGGTCGGAGCCCCCGCCGGAGCGGTGCGTGGCCGGCTGCCGTGGCACCGCAGTCCCGACTCCTTCACCGAGGCGGCCGTCGCGGCCGCGACCCGCGCCGGCGTCACGCTGCGCACCGGGGCCCGGGTCGCCCGCATCGAGGTGAAGGACGACGCGGTCGCCGGCGTGGTGCTCGCCGGGGGCGAGGAGATCGCCGCCGCCCGCGTCCTGTCGACCCTGGCCCCGGCCACCACGCTGCTCGAGCTGGTGGAGCCGATCTGGCTCGACCCCGAGTTCATGCTCGCGGTGCGGAACATCCGCCACCGCGGCTGCACCGCCTACGTGTTCTATGCGCTCGACGGGCCTCCCGGGATCGCGGGGCTGGCGGACGCCGCGCTCGCGGGCACGGTGTCGCTCACGCCCACACTCACCGCGCTCGAGCAGGCCGCCGACTGCACCAAGTACGGCACGGTCTCCGACGCGCCGCACGTCGAGCTGACCATGCCGAGCCGGACCTGGCCCCAGCTCGCCCCGGCCGGACGCCAGGTTCTGGTCGCGCGCGTGCAGTGGGCGCCGTATCGTCTGCGGGAGGGCGGTGCCTGGGATGCCGCCCGGACCGAGGCCCTGGCCGAGCGCGTCACGACCGCGATCGAAGGCGTGGCGCCCGGGTTCCGCTCGAAGGTGCTCCACCGCGTGGCCTGGTCGCCGGTGCATCTCGAGCGACAGTTCGGGCTGCGCGAGGGCGCGGCCACGCACGGGGAGCTGGGATTGGATCAGATCCTGTTCATGCGCCCGGTGGCGGGCTGGGGACGGCACGCGACGCCGGTCGCCGGCCTCTACTTGGGCGGCGCGGGCACGCACCCGGGCCCCGGGATCCTCGGCGGTCCGGGCTGGCTCGCGGCGCAGCGGGTGATCGAGGATCGGAGGAGCCGGCGGAGCTCATGAGCACCTTCCACCGCACCGCGACCAGCTATCAGCCCGGCGCGCGCACCATGCCGCGCGAGTACTACACCTCGCCCGCGATCCTGGCGGAGGAGGGCGAGCGCATCTTCGCCCGGAGCTGGTGCTGCGTCGGGCGCGCCTCGCAGCTCGCCGAGCCCGGCGACTTCGTGCTGCGCGAGATCGCGGGGGAGTCGCTGATCGTGCTGCGCGACCGCGGCGGCGTGCTGCGCGCCCTGTTCAACGTCTGTCGCCACCGCGGCACCCGCATCTGCAGCGACGAGTCCGGACGCTTCGGCGAGACGCTGCAGTGCCCGTACCACGCCTGGACCTACTCCACCGACGGCCGGCTGGTCGGCGCCCCCCACATGCAGGAGGCGGCCGACTTCGACAAGGCCGACTACCCGCTCCACGCCGCCGCGGTCGCCGAGTGGGAGGGGTTCCTGTTCGTGAACATCGGCAGCGATCCCGCGCCGCTCGAGTCCACCTGGGCGCCGTTGATCGGGCGCTTCGCGCGCTTCGGCCTTCCCGGCCTGGTCGTCGGCCACCGCGTGGTCTACGACGTCCACGCCAACTGGAAGCTGGTGTTCCAGAACTACTCCGAGTGCCTGCACTGCCCGACCATTCATCCCAAGCTCGCGACCGTGTTGCCCTACACCAGCGGCGCCAACGACCTCACCGAGGGCCCGTTCCTCGGCGGCTACATGGAGATCCGCCCGCCCAACGTGAGCGCGACCATGAGCGGGCGCGCCTGCGGCCGGCTGGTGAGCGGCGATCTGCCCGCCGACGACAGGACGCGCGCCTTCTACTACACGCTGATGCCGAACCTGCTGCTCAGCATGCACCCCGACTACGTGAACTACTACCTGGTGCATGCGGTGAGCGTGGACCGCACGCGCGTCGAATCGGAGTGGCTCTTCCACCCCGACACGCTCGCCGATCCCGCGAACAACATCCGCGACGGGATCGAGTTCTGGGACCTCACCAACCGCCAGGACTGGGACATCGTCGCCCGCAGCCAGCTCGGGATCGGATCGCGGCGCTACCAGCCCGGCCCGTACTCGCCGCGCGAGAGCGTTCCGGCGGCCTGGGACCGCGAGTACCTGCGGCAGATGGGGCGCGGGTAGCCCCGGACGGCTCGGTGAGGTCCGCTGGCCGCCGGGGTGAGGCAACCGGTTCGCCCTTCTGTTAGCCTCTCCCTCCATTCCACCCCATCGCATATTCCGCACGGAGGACACCGTGTCGTTCAGCCGAATTGCCGCCAAGAATCCGATCGTCGAGATGGACGGCGACGAGATGACCCGCATCATCTGGGCCCTGGTCAAGGAGCGCCTCGTCCTGCCGTTCGTGGACATTAGGCTCGAGGCCTACGACCTCCACCTGCCGAACCGCGACCGCACCGACGACAAGATCACGCTCGACGCCGCCGAGGCGATCAAGAAGTACGGCGTGGGCGTGAAGTGCGCGACCATCACGCCGGACGCCGCCCGGGTGAAGGAGTACAACCTCAAGAAGCCGTGGCCGAGCCCCAACGGCACGATCCGCGCGATCCTCGACGGCACCGTGTTCCGCAAGCCGATCATCACCATCGGGCGCCACGCCTACGGAGACGTCTACCGCGACGTCGAGATGAAGATCCCCGGGCCCGGCAAGGTCGAGATGACCTACACGCCGGCCGACGGCGGCCCCGGGCAGACCGTCCTGGTCCACGACTTCAAGGGCGAGGGCGTGGTGAAGGGCGAGCACAACACCGAGTCCTCGATCCGCTCCTTCGCGCGCGCCTGCATCCAGTTCGCGCTGGCCGAGAAGGAAGACCTCTGGTTCGCGACCAAGGACACCATCAGCAAGACCTACCACGCGGCGTTCAAGAACGTGTTCCGCGAAGAGGTGGACGCGCGCAAGGCGGACTTCGAGAAGGCCGGCATCACCTACCAGTACATGCTGATCGACGACGCGGTGGCGCGGGTGATGCGCTCGAGCGGCGGCTTCCTCTGGGCGCTGCGCAACTACGACGGCGACGTGATGAGCGACATGCTGGCGTCGGGCTACGGCAGCCTCGGGCTCATGACCTCGGTGCTGGTCTCACCCGACGGCAAGTTCGAGTACGAGGCCGCGCACGGCACCGTGCAGCGCCACTTCTACCAGCACCTCAAGGGCGAGCCGACCTCGACCAACTCCACCGCCACCATCTTCGCGTGGACCGGGGCGCTGGCGAAGCGTGGCGAGCTGGACGGCACGCCCGAGCTGGTGCAGTTCGCGAAGCGGCTCGAGGAGTCGGGGATCGAGACCATCGAGACCGGCACCGTGACCAAGGACCTGGCGGCGATCAGCGTCCCGCCGCTGCGCGACCACGCCACCACCCAGGGCTTCATCGAGGCGATCGCCGAGCGCCTGCGCGTGAAGATGGGAGTCGGCGCCGGGGTTTAGGGCAGCCCCTTCATCGCGGCGGCGGACCATGCCATAATCGGCGGGTCATCCGGCGCCGCGACGCCTCCGCTCTCCTCACCCACGTCGAGCACGCCATGGCCGATCTCTCCATTTCGTTCGCCGGGATCAAGTCCCCGAATCCCTTCTGGCTCGCCAGCGCGCCCCCCGCGAACTCGGGCGAGCAGGTGGAGCGCGCCTTCGAGCAGGGCTGGGGCGGCGTGGTGTGGAAGACGCTCGGGGATCCGATCGTGGACACCTCGAGCCGCTTCGGCTCGCTCGACGTCGGTGGCCAGCGCATGGTCGGCTTCAACAACATCGAGCTGATCACCGACCGCCCGCTCGAGGTGAACCTGCGCGAGATCGCCGCCCTCAAGAAGCGCTTTCCCGATCGGGCGGTGATCGTGTCGCTGATGGTGGAGTCCGAGCAGGACTGGAAGGATATCATCAAGGCGTCGGTGGACACCGGCTGCGACGGCCTCGAGCTGAACTTCGGCTGCCCGCACGGCATGTGCGAGCGCGGCATGGGCTCGGCGGTGGGGCAGGAGCCCGAGGTGCTGAAGGTGGTGGCCGGCTGGGCGGTCGAGTACTCGCCGGTGCCGGTGCTGATCAAGCTCACGCCCAACATCGGCGACATCCTCGAGGCCGGCCTGCCGGCGGTGGAAGCCGGCGTCCATGGGCTCTCCCTGATCAACACCATCAAGAGCCTGATCGGCGTCGACCTCGACCGCATGGTGCCGTACCCCGTGGTGGGCGGACGCTCGACCAACGGCGGGTACTGCGGGCCGGCGGTGAAGCCGATCGCGCTCCACATGGTGGCCGCGCTGGCGCGCGACCCGCGCATCACGGTGCCGATCTCCGGGATCGGCGGGATCGCGACCTGGCGTGACGCGGCGGAGTTCATCGCGCTCGGCTCCACCAGCGTGCAGGTGTGCACCGCGGTCATGCACTACGGCTACCGCATCGTCGAGGACATGATCGAGGGCCTCTCGAACTACCTCGACGAGAAGGGCATGACGTCGGTGAACGAGCTGCGCGGGAAGGCGCTGCCGGCGTTCACCGAATGGGGCGACCTCGACCTCAACTACAAGGTCGTCGCCCGCGTGGACCCCGAGAAGTGCATCGGCTGCGACCTGTGCTACGTCGCCTGCAAGGATTCGGCGGTCGCGTGCATCCACAACGGTGGCGAGCCGCTGAAGCCCGGCCATCTGGCGCCGACCCGCGACCACGCCCTGGCCGCGGGCAAGGCGAAGAACTCGCACATCGTGTGGGTGGACGAGAGCGAGTGCATCGGCTGCAACCTGTGCTCGGCGGTCTGCCCGGTGCCCGACTGCATCACCATGACCGACGTCACCGAAGGCCGCGCGTTCGAGTCGTGGAACGACCGCATCGCCAAGGGCACCGCGAAGGTGCCGGGCGGGCTGGTGGACTTCCGCGCCGCGAAATCCGCGAAG
>WNFL01002384.1_pt4 | contig 11995 bp, 13 predicted proteins | sample 5400361 | NCBI WGS metagenome assembly WNFL01 (sample SAMN13153351, study PRJNA577476) | soil metagenome | isolation source: 40 cm soil on Douglas fir-dominated hillslope | place: USA:California | collected 2013-09-17
AGATGGTGAGATGGTGGACGGAGGGACAGTGAGACGGTGGGATTGCCTCGCGAGAATCCCATTCAACCTGTCCTGTCCACAGCCAAGTCGCCTCAGCTCAACTCAGTCAACCCCCGTACCCCTCCTAGATCTCGTCTACTTCCCATCCTTATCTCGTATCTCGTATGCCCTCAGCGCTGTCGCTCTCTGTCTGTCTGTCTCGCTTCTTACCCACTAACGACGAGCTGCCGCTCTGTCTCCAGATCGTTACTTCGCTTTCTTTCATACCACGTCATCTCATCCTAAACAGGCCTACACTCGTCTGTCTGTCTGGTGGTGGTTCCTCCTGTCCAGGTCCCGTCCATGTCCCTTCCCGGCGCTCCGCCCCTCCCCTGACCTCCCCGATCGCAACGGCACTACGAGTGACGAAACCAATCCACACCCGTTTCGACATCTTCTGCAACGCCGCCAAAGGAAGCCAATCACTGCCAATATTACTCCCGATCAGCTGCCGTCCATCCCCAAATCCCATTCCAGGCCTTCAATACTCACAAGGAAATAGTCCGGTACGCGCCGAGAAACCATGGGCTCGCCAGCCCTTGGTGCTGGATCAAACTGCAAGCTAAATTTCCTCTTCAGTCGGACTTGGCGCCGCATTTGGGCATCCGCCTTCGACCACTCACAAGCTGTACGAAAGCTTCTCATCAATTTCCATAATAGCTGCCTGATTGCCACACCGATAACAGTAGTTTGGTGCGCTGAAGATTGTCACCACGTTTCGGTCCTGACTCCAATTATACCCTAAAACCGGTTAAAATCGTCAGAAGCTGCTCTGATCCATCTTTGCACTTCACTCACCTTCCATGACCAGCTGGTGCGCCCGGGCCACCAGAGTTAGGCCGTTATTGTGGTTGAACGCTTCGGAAATGTCCTGTCCGAAGGTATACCCAGCTCCGCGTGGCGAGATGCCCCATCCACAGCGGTCGTCCGGGTCCGACCATAGCAAATCGCACATTGGTCCCTCATGCGGCACCTCCTGCACTCGGTCAATCGACCTGACATGATCGAGAGTATCAATAGACGGCGACAGGCCGCCGTGGAGGCAGAAAATCTGTATACAATGTCATCAACTCAAACACCACTCTTCCACCCCATGCAAGTTCCAGGAGGTCACACGACGCACGCACCTGGTTATCAATAAGCGCTGTCAAGGGAAGGAAATCGAAGAGGTCCGTGAAGAATCGCCAGACATTGGCATTGCCGTATTTGCGCAAGCACTCGTCGTAGAACCCATACACCTGGGTAATTTGACGGGATTCGTGATTGCCGCGCAGGATGGTGACGCGATCGCGGTACCGCAGCTTGAGTGCAACGAGGAGCGTGACGGTCTCGACTGAGTAGTACCCTCTATCCACATAGTCGCCCATGAAGAGGTAGTTTGTATCTGGCGAGTTGCCGCCGATGCGGAATAGTTCGGAAAGGTCGTGCTAATTCGTGTGGCCGTGACCGACGATGAGCCCCAAGCGCTTGTGTAGAACGTGTAGAAACAAATGAGGATAGGACGCACAAATTGGCCGTGGATGTCGCCACACACGGTCACCGGGCAGCGCACCGGCTGGACGTTTGACTCCTCCATGAGTATCTCGCGTGTCTGGTGAGGGGCGAATGAGTTGAGAAGGACATCCATGCACACAGGGGTCGAATACACACCTTGTCGCATAGCTTCTTTACGTCTGATTCGGAAAGTTGCTTACACTGCGAGAGTTGGCTGATCCACTGGTCGACTTCGCCGATGTCCGTCATTCTAGGATATATTTTTCGTTCTATACAATCTACTGTGATTATTTGTTCGGTTTGTTCAACGATTCGTCCTAACACGCGATTTGGCTCAGAAAGTGGGGAGGTCCAAGGGTTGAAGGAGTATCAGCTCGATTGCCGTCATTCACGACACTAGACGACACCACGGCGTCACGGCAATATTCCCAGTCACTCATAATCCTTCCGTTGGAGGTCTCGCGTGGCACCATAGCGCGCTGGATCGCGACAGCGGGTACGATATGTTCGACAGGAGGTCAATAACCTTAAACGCTTGTCCCACTCACTCAGGGTCTCCAGGGTCTCTATCGGGGTTGATGTGAAGCACGAAGCAGTCAATTACACTTACACTACGAGTGGAGAATGCCTCTATCAGCCACGCTCCACTTTCGGAGATACCTGTTCCCAACCACCTTGGCAAAATTGGACAACTTCAACATTAGACCAAGGCTATACTACACTGCAATGCACAAAACTGCCCCATCATTTCTCACCACGTTAATAGATTTCCCTCCCTTCGGGGCTTGGACACTGCCCAAAACTGGGACCGCTGGGACTACTAGAGGTAGCCATCAACTGAGGAATGTCGTCAGGGCCAATCCGCTGGGTAGGGAGGATGGAAAGCTTTTCTCACCTTGATGGTTTGCACAGTCGTGAAGATGGCAGCACCGCTTCCGAAGATAATCATAAGCCGATCTACAAGGATCTGTCGTCTTGTCCTTGCCACAGCTTTGAGATGAAGCATGGCGGGGTACACGAAACAGAGTGGTACACTATGAAGTGGCAAAGGATGGCCCGTCAACGGTTCGAGAATCAGAGCCACAGAAGACACACTCACCAAGCAAAGCTCCCAACAAAGCTGACAAACTTGTCCAAATCTTTCGCCCCTGCCCAGCTAACAAGGTAGCAAACCACTATAACAAGCCCTCGGAACGCATTCTTCGTCCACTTGACCCGCAGGTCCTCCCGGCCACTCTTCCGCCTGAACAACCGGCTCTCCATGATTCGGAGGGCCGGGAAGAGTTGTAGGGGCGCAGACAGAAGAATCGCAAGTGAATAAAGGAACTGTACCACTTGAACAAATGGTTTGTCTTGTGGAAGGTTTGTGATCACCACCGTTTTAATCTCGGGACCGTAGGCAGCATAGCCGAGCATGCCAGCTCCGCCGAAGAGCACTGGGAGATTAAGCTAAGTGCTCGATGGGCGATCGATATTGGGAGTGTGACTTACCAATAAGGAAAAGCATCACACCTGTCAACACTCGCGGGAACTTGCGGGGTTCTCGCATCGAGTCGGCAATCGGAATAATCAGGCCGATGCCTTCAAAAGAGAAGACTGCAGTTCTGCCGTGCAGTGTCAATTGATCATTGGCGTGTCGGTTGAGCAAGATAAACTCACCCAATTAGTAGTGGGAAATCTTTCTCGTTGAACCACTTAATCTCTGCCACTCCTGCCTTCGCAATGACAGCAACTTCGTTGGAGGCGATGTAGACGATACCGATAAGGATGAACACATCTGCCACCAGTGCTGTCATGCTGAGCTTAGCGAGATTGCGAACGAGAGAGAAGGGCAGGAAGATGATCAGCTGGGAGAAAATTAGGGTCTGGATTGGCAGGAGAGTTTTGCACTTTGTGACCGCCATCACAAATGCCTGAAGATTCTCCGCAATGAAGATAGTGTAGGCGCACACAAAGCCGAGCTGGGAAATCACGATAGAGGCGAGAATAGTGCGTCGCATAGCCGTGCCATAGAGAGCTCCGCCAATGTCTGGGAAATGAATTAGCAATGCTAGTGAGGTTTGTGAGGTTCAACCGACCTCCGAAGCTTCCAGGGACGACTGCCTTTGTTTCGACAAGTAAGAGGAAGGAGAGTAGAGAAACTAAAGCGATGACAACGAGAGTAATAGCTGAGAAGAGCATCCCCCCGTTGTAAAACCTGAAAAATGATTCAATCAGGATGTATCCCAAACAAGATCCATCCTACTTACGCCTTCCCCAAGAATAAAACACCAGTCCCAATGAACGCTTTCAGAAGCTGTCTATCAAAAGTCAGGTACCTGGAATGGGTATCAGGCCAGGATACTTGCCATGAGTATGGCTTGAGCGACGGTGGCATCGCCGTGGTGAGGTCCATGACTCGACCGGGCAGTCCTCCGTGAACGGCTCAGGCTTCGTCTTCTAATACGAGATACGTTCGCTTCCGTGGCCAATAGAGGTGTCTCTTCGTCTATTTTGGGGCGTTGTGGCTGTGGTAGTGTATCGGCAATCAGCGTGGGACCAAGTGTTCGCTGAGTGTCGCCTCGTCTCAAAATGCTTTGCGTTTGTGCAGGTTGGCTCGACCCTGCTGTTACCGGCATAGGCCCCGATACTTCGTCTACCTCGCTTTCCTCTTCGTCCGATTCCTCCAAATCCTCACCGGCAAAGTGTCCATACAGGAATAAAAAGTCTAAAAGGCGTGTAAGTACGATGACTTGTTGCCGAGCTATCCTGATAAGGACGCGTACCAATAAAGTTTTCCGTCACACGGGGTTCATCTAGGCCTTGCTCCTCTGCTCTTCGGAGAACATAGTTTCGTCGGAAACCGCCGGGTTCATGTATATTCTCGAAAGCATGGCCAGCATTTACGGGCGGTTCCACGAGTGAAGTCGCTCGTGGTCGAGCATTGCGTTTTGCACGTTCTTGCCACTTGTAAACAGGATGGCTGCACCATTGAAATGATGGAAATATACAAACATGTTATCAGTATTGAGTTCGGTTATACGGGGTTAGGGGCGTGATTTACGTGACGTCTCCACCAGGCGTCGAAAACGGCAGCGGAAAGACATCCGACTCATCGTCCTCTCTGTGGTAGACAGAGGATGCTCTCGAAGACTTGTTTGAAGGTTGTTCCGAAGCGTCTGGATGGAATGATGGAACGCGGGAAGGCCCTTGGCTTCTGGACGGTTCATCACCAAAGCGCTGATCTCGAGACACAAGGTGGCGTTGAAGGACCCTCATCTTTTCTTCTTCAGAGAGTTCGGGTAGTGCCTGAGATGGTATCTTCGTGACTTCCGTTGCTGAGACTGCCCTGAGCAGCCCACGTTCGACAGGACTGGCGGGTCTGAAAAGTTCAACAGGTTGGGAACGGGCTGGAGACCCCATGACGATGGGTGTTAAGTTCCCTGGGGTGCCTCTAAAGCGTGGGATCGTTGTTCCGACTGGAGGAGTGCCATATTGCTGTCTGCGTTGGCGGACATTGGCGGCGTCGGTTGCATCCTCGTCACTAATGTCGCGTAATGAGCGTACTGGGCTCCCTATCTTCACCGGTCTCGAAGGCGTGGAGGACATAGCTGGAGGCAAGGTGGAATACAAAGACACTTGGCCTTCCCCAAATTGTCTTTGGCCGGCTCGGAATGGCAACCCCAAATTCTCCAGGACGTCATAGTTTGCCAATGCCAATGCCGGTCAATGCCGGTCAATGCCGGTCAATGCCGGTCAATGCCGGTCAACGCCGGTCAACGCCGGTAATGCCAACGGCTTTCATTGTCACCACCATTGCAGCCAACAAGGGGAGAAGGGAGAAGGGAGAAGGGGCCCCACAATATGGTCTATTCGTTCGCTATTTAACCAATTTATAAAGCTTGATAAACCAACTGGGTACTTCCTCTGTTGCGCTCGTGTCCAAACCCAAAAGGCTGTCACAGGGGCCCAAGATGCCTGGAATGCGTCTGGAATGATATCCTAGGCAAAACAAACAACCACCACAAATACCACTCCCATCACCGCTCGGACATAGGCGATTAACTGTAACCGTAGTTCACGGTAATCAGCAGCAAACAAACCCTTCAGAAAAGACTTCTCGAGATTTTCCGCCTTTCCGTCTTTCTCACCAGGTCCTCGCGCTGCTTACTACTGTGACGCAGTCCGCAATTGTGGGAGAGGCACGCACATGTATACTGAGCATGGGGAATTTGCATGGTACCCTCCTTTTCACCCATGATCCAATATAAAGAGCCCCGTCTCTCTTTCCCTTTATGGGGCGTGTCAAACTGAGGGACGGGCATATTCCTGCCCGATTCGATCTTATGGCGGGCACACCAATGATTGGACAGGCAACCCCTCTCAGCATCACGGAGGACCTTTCGGTGACATTGGACAACTGCTTGGTTGAGAAATTCCGTATATTCGCCCCAATAGATCTGAGGAGCCGGTCAACATATGGTCCAACTGGTCCTCGACGGTTCAAAGGAGCATATCTACAATCAAAATCCAGCGATTCACTGATGATTTGTCATGGACCACGAAGGTTCTCAGAAACCAGTTTCCATCCAAGTACTAACTAATAATTGTATGATAACGAATCCCTTAGAATTGAAACTCCTGACGCGCTATTGTCCAACTTATCATCGCCCGTGTCATCAGCTCTTCCTCTTGGAACCTCATCTGTCGAATGTGCCTATCGCGACTGACAGCGCTGCTCCAGACACGGAAAAGATACCATAGGGAGTAATCATAGATGGTACCATTGAGTGATGCACCTGGATTGCATTTGTACCAAGGTTCGCTGGCAAAGAATGCGCGCTCGGTAACCGGTAACCACCTCTCGGTGGAGTCATACATATTCGGTATTTGGTATGGAAACCAGGAAACCACAGGCGACCCTTCGAACATCACGAGGAGGAAAACTCATGAATTCAGAGTTCATTTGTCCCTAATTGGGGTGAATTCAGGTCAACCGTTCATGGCCCAGCGGAGCGCAGCGGAGGGTGAACGATTGGTACTACCACTCGTAATTCAAAGAGCATGTTTCCATCCCGTCTCCCATTGCATCCCGCCCTGCCCATCTGTCGAGCTGCGGAACCTGATCTGAGAGGCCGCCCCACATCGTGTGTCATACCCCGTACCCCTCGATGAGCTATGTATCCAATGCTAACCTTGTTCGTGGTCACGTCCGATTGGCCTTTCTACATAACTTGTGCTTTGAGCCATGTCGCCCTTTAGTTTTGACGACCGTAATATTCACGTTCTGTCGCTGTGGTCAATAGTGGATACAGTTTCGTATCTCTTAGCGTGCTGGATTTGTTGGATGTGGGTGGATGCGTGTGCGTATTGCGCGTGCGCGGAACGCTTTGTCCGCGCCCGAACGCGCGCAAGTTCCGCAGGAAACCTAGAGCCCTAACGGCATGACAAAGGCAAGTTGTATCAGAAATCCCCTCTGAGCCAGGGCGTCCAAAGAAGCTGAGCCTAACTTGATCTTCATCCTTGACCACATTCGAAATTCACATCGCCGGCCACGCTGCAAGGGCCCTAGAAACGCCAGCTCGTCGCAGTGAGATACACTGACGAAAACGGCCTGCCCTGTTCCGACCAAGTACGAACCCCGACTTTCTGGGCGACCTTTTACGGACGCAAGGCCGAGGTAAACAATGGGTTCGATATTTCAGTCGATAGCGAACATGTTCTCCAGCCCTCGGACCGTGTCTATGACCCACCTGCAGCGCCGCGACCAGGCAATGTCCTCGACCCATGACGCCTTCTCCATCCCGAACCTTTCACCCACCTTACCCTCGACCTCGTTTCGGGACGTACAGGACGACACCTCTTATACGTATCCCCCTGCCCCGTCTCCGAATTCTTTCGATTTTTCTCCCTCGCCGAGTACGTCGCGCTCACACAACATCATGCCCGTTGTCTGCTGCAGTCGCTGATAGTGATAATCTACAGACTCATATGGTCGCTCGCAAAGGCCGAGCTCGCTCCTTCCCCTGCATAACCCACCCTCCGCCCGTCAATCCTGTCCTCCCGTGCAGCATTCGTGGAGTCGTATCCAAGCATGGCTAGCGCGCGAATATCCAGAACTTGGAGACACCCTTAATTATGGCACCCTTCCAGAGGACCTGGCGCAGGCTGAAATGAGCTTCGGCTTCACTCTCCCGCAAGTTGTTCGGGAGTCATACCTTCAGGTCGACGGCCAAGAGCGCGAATCGTCCGCTGGCTGTACCGAAGGGCTCTTCTTTGGGCTATCTCTATTACCACTCGAAGACGTCGTTGATGAATGGCGATTCTGGCGCGAAGTTGACGAAGACCGTGCAACTGGTGCTAACCCCAAACTCAAACAGCGCATGAAATCAATTCCCACAAGTTGGGTCCAACATGAGTATTCCTGTCGCGGCTGGGTTCCTCTCATCACCGACCGTGTCGGAAATTACATCGGTGTCGACCTCAGTCCTGGTGAAGCCGGGATAGCCGGCCAGGTCATTGTCTTTGGCCGCGATTTTGACACCAAAGTGGTGCTGTGGAGAGGCGATGGCGAAAGTGGCTGGGCTCGGTTCTTAGCGGCCTTCGCGGAGGAACTCGAAAACGGCGAGACGTTCGAGATAGGCCCTGCAGATCGCGACAGCGAAGGAAGCGAAGATAGTATTGGCGACGAGCCATACTTCTTCGACGGGAGTGCGCACGGGAAGCGAGGAGATGGTGGAGGCGATCGCGTGGTCGGCATACGCTTGCACGGCGAATACAAGGGCTGGCCGGCAATGGAAGCACTCGCTGACCGCTCAGTCAAGCGATGGAAGGACGCTGGGGTCCTCAAAGATAGCGATTGTGAGCATCTTCCAATTATTGCTGGTCATAACGTTGACACACTTATTCACCTTCTTAGACACCCATACAGAACCACGGCGGTCGATGACTCTCAAAGGAATATCGGCATACCCTCAAGACCGTGCTATTGAAATCCCTATTCCGCTCATTGCCGACTTTGACGATCCTGCCCATCGCGGCAAGCCTCTACCCCCGGAACCCGAAACACCGCGACCAGGGGCGCATACTCAATACACCTCCAGTCTGTCGGTCAACCGCCCAATTCCCCAACCAATTGACCTCCCCACTCCACGTGATATTGAGGCAGACGTAGAGGCAAATTTCGATCGAGACACTATCCATGGCAACACGGATTTAGAGCGTGGGCCGCGTCCACCAATGAGAGAAGTGGAGAGACGCACAGCCCAAACTACATCCGACGGAGGAGGGTCCCTTGCACTAAGCAAGAGTGACAGCGGTGGACTCGAGACCGACGGTAGTCTATTCTCTCCCCGTATGAGTGGAGAAGAGTCCACTTTGCTTGCACACGCAGTGATTGGCACTGTACCAGAGACACCACCTCCACCACCACCCAAATCACCACCACCCAAATCGACTAGTGGAACTGCGACACCCATGCAAAACTTCATTGACGATGATGTTGTGACTATCACCGAGAAATCGGATACCGAAGCCCCTCCAAATGTCAACAGTGTGACGGATGAAGAACTAGAGAAACCCGTGACTGTAGCAGCAGGACCTCTATAGTATGCTCGCGGTATCGGTGCTTTAGGAGATACAAGTATGCACAGACTCGCCGCTTCCTCCGTTGTCTAGCTCGACACCTTTCGAACTCCCGTTTCGTCCCTCCTTTAGCCGTCGTGTCACTTACGCGGCTGGGTGTCGCCGTGATCTACCTCTGCGCCTCCTGTCGGTGCTACTGGGGTGCTCGTTTTCGCCTTTATTTACAATCCCCCTGTCTGTTGGACTTCTCGCTTGATTAGCCCTCACCTTTCGTTTTGTTCATACCATTCGCTTCTGATACTACTACTACTCTCTAACCTACGGTCGTCGCTGGAGGTGATAGTTATCCTCTCAGCAATCGGGGTCGTGCACTCGTTGGAACAGCCTGGAGACGGATGAAACTGTTAGGTCGCCCTCTTTTATGTTTCTTATTTCCTTTTCCGATTGTACATTGGTGATTGGACACGTCGAATGGTAATGGGATATCATAGATGACCCTCTTGCGATGGACATTTTTTGTCAGGTGGTTAGGCACCTTTTGAGAACCGATACAGGTTGTACCTTGAACGAATGCAATGAGGCAACCTATGCCCCGTTTCCGCCTTTACCCGGTCAAACGAACCTCAAGCCTCAAGCTCCACCGTGGCCCACCGTAATTCAACATTTGCCCTGCAACCATGAACGGTGGCGACGCAGAATCGTCGCAACCATTCTTGGCTTTCACAGAAGAAAACCAGGCGTCGACACCCGTCTTTCAATTACTGCACCATATCAAGCGGGATGTTGAGGTGTGCGGTCGTTACTCCCGTTCCGATTAGGCCTCATTTATGCTGGGAACCATAGGAAACCATCGACTCTTCCTTGACTTGGGAGCAATTGACAGCCAGTGATGTCAATTTTTCCATCGTGCGACCGCTCGTCCACAAAGTGAGCACAAGACGCAGCCTCGCCTCGTCGCAGAAATTGACCCAAATACATCCAGTATGCGACTTTGAACAATATCGCAGTAGGTGCGTAAAAACGGCTGTGTTGGTCTCCGTGACACTCACTCAGCGCAACGCAGTCTTCGCTTGCTTCGTCGTGCGGGCCCACTTCCTCAATGCATCCGAAGATAATCTCGCCTATGCAAGTCTCAAACTATCTCAGGCAAGCATGTGTGAGCTGCTTGCCATAAAGCTGCTCCGGCACTTTTCCACAAGCCCCATCCAGCTTGTTGCCACCCTCACGCTCAACTGGAACCCAGTTGCCGGTGCAACTCCGGCAGCAGTCCGTGCCATCAAGTATGAGATGAATGCTGAAGACGATGATTTAGTGGAGCCCGCTTCGGCGATTGAACTGGCGATCGCAACGTCGAGCAAGCACTTCATCGCTTCTTATATGGTACAGAACGTAGTCAACGACATATACACTGGTCGAGTGGTATACAACGTACAGTCTACACGGTCCTTGGTTGCAGACAACTACAAAAGGCGAACCATCCAGTTCTACGACCCAAAGGATGCCCCGTTTTTGGACCACTATCGGTATGTTGCTCAATTCCATGTTCTCTTGTTTTAGGGCTCACCTTTGTCAGGCTACGGGTTCCCCGCGTAAGCACCTCGTTAACCCCCTTCATCGTCCGCTCATGGCAAGCAGTACGGGTCCATTCTCGATTTCATGAACTATTCGATCCTCCTTTTAACGTTCCTCTTATGCTTGTCGAGTCAGTGTTTGATGAGTCTGATTCTCAAATCGTCTGACCACGCTACGCAGACAAGGAGTACACAAGAATCAACCTCTATGAACTCAGCTAGTACAACTTTTGTAGCTCAGGAAGATCTACTAATCGCACAGTCTATAGTCTTCATCGTCTTTGCTTGGGCATTTGCTCTCGGTGAATACGCAGCATCACAGGAGCACGGATGGGGCATTTATATGGCAAGCGTAAGAAAATATTACCCCAAAATTATTATTTTCCTTTCTGACGGACAACGGACCCTTGCAGGTATGGAACGGCTTTGACTCCGCATTTATCGTCATTTTCTTCATTTATTTTGGTCTACGCATCAAGGGACTCACCTCTGGAGAGGGTACGTGACCCTTTATGGCTCTACGTTGGGAGAACCTGAAAAGAAATACCAACAGAGTATTTCTCGGGTACTGCTTTCGATATCCTCGCCTGCGGGGCGTGCATACTCTTCCCAAGGCTAGCATTTTTTGCTATCTCCAACAATGTTATTGTTTTGTGTGTACCGTCCATTTTCCATTCGCATACACATTGACCATTGTCATGATCCCTAGGGCTTTACGAGGCATGATTGTGGAGTTCATGTTCTTTATTTGCATAGCAGCTATATGTTTCTCTGGCCTGCTCTTCACGCTTTGGGATCTGGCCAGTGGGACCTGGAGTGTCGGCGAGACTGCGTGGCTAATGATACAAATATGGTTCGGTGGGTCCAGTTTCTTGTTCTATTTCGCTCTCCATTAGACCGTTTGGACAAGCCTCCTCTTTCCATCGGGTGTTCGTGAGTCCTCTTGATCACTGTATATGTCGATCGTGCCCTCTAATTCTGACTTTAGGGCCCGCCTCTCATGGTGCTTTATGCGGCCTTGTCGAACACACTTCTCATTACCAGTTAGCTCCTCTTACATATATCTATTCACTGAAGTCTTATGAGGACTGTAGTCCTGATATCAATTCTTTCAAACACTTTTGCGCGAATTGACCAGGTTCGTCGGAACCTGTCTTATGCGAGAGACGGTGTCTTACTTTCTACAGCACGCAACACAAGAGGTGTGTACTGTCTGGATATTGCCAAGCAATTCTCTCAAGGCCCGAATAGCACCTCTTTCAATACGCGATTACCACTATCGAAGGGTGAGGCTACATTGTCGCCGCCTCTCCGTCACTCACTTTCAC
>WNFL01221965.1_pt2 | contig 11995 bp, 12 predicted proteins | sample 5400361 | NCBI WGS metagenome assembly WNFL01 (sample SAMN13153351, study PRJNA577476) | soil metagenome | isolation source: 40 cm soil on Douglas fir-dominated hillslope | place: USA:California | collected 2013-09-17
ACGATCTCAACGTGCGCCACCACCGATAACATCCGGTCGCGCACGTCCTTGGTAAATCCGTTCATCACCGACAACACAACGATCAGCGCCCAGACGCCGATGGCGATGCCGGCCACCGAAATCGCCGACGTAAAGGAAATGAATGCGTTGCGCCGTTGCGCGCGCCGCCCAGCCCGCGTGTAACGCAGGCCGACGCGCAGTTCGAACGGAAGGTCAAGCAGTGTCAAGGGCAAGGCAATGAGGTGTGCACGGAGGAGACGTAGCGCCAGGCCGCCTGCGCGGCGCGCACGAAGATGAAAGGGCACGGCGCAAGCGCGCTCCACGGACGGATCGCCGCGCCGATTCAGACGGCGACCGATTCTACGGGAGCATCGCACGCATCGCACCGCAAACACGTGCAACCGACCGCGGCACTGCCGGGCGCCAGTTCGTAGAATCAGCCGGATGCGAGCGAGCGCCGATGTCACCTGGCAAGTTGTCGTCGCCGCGGCACGAGTACCGGCCGAAATCGCGAGCGAGGTCACGCGCGCTCTGCCCGATCGGCAGCACTGGCCGCTGGCGCAGCGGTGGCGGCGCGGCGCGTTAGGTGCGCCCGAGGTCGCGCCGAAAGTCGCGCCCGAAGTCGCGCCTGATCCGAACCAAGCCGCGCAGGTCAGCTGGTTGTGGCATCGATTTGGCGGTGTCGATTCGCCGGTCACTGCACCTTATGCATGGCGGGCGTTGCTGCCCCGGTGCGGCGATGAAGACCGCGCAGGAGCTGCTGCGGAACCGTCGCCGCGCGCGGCGCAGGTCTGGTTTTGTCAGCCTGCCCACTACGCCTTTGCACGAGACCACATGGTGCTGGCACAACTCGGCGCCGACCGGCCTTCGCGCGCTGAAGCAGACGCTTTGATCGACCTCGCTCATGCGCCCCTGGCCGCAATCGGCGCCCGCTTGGCACGATCACCTTCGGCCGCGGAATATCCGTTGTGGTTCTTGCTCAGCGAGCGCGCCTTGCGCATTGACGCAACATCCTTTTCGGCGGCGCTCGGTCGCTCGGTCGTCGAGGTCGCGCCCGCAGGCGCCGACGCGGCGCTGTGGCGTCGTGCGCTCAACGAGATTCAGATCGAATGGCACCACCACCCGGTCAACGAAATACGGCGAACCCAGGGGCGGCGCGAGATCAACGCGCTGTGGCTGCACGGCGGCGGCGCCTGGCAGCCACTGCCGCGCAGCCGAATCGCAAGCGTGGTCGACGGCGCAGCAGCTGACGGTGTCGAGAGCGAAAATGAGACGGCGCTTGAATGTCACGCGGCGCTGCGTGGATGGGCGCTCGCTGCCGGCGTTGTTCCATCGCGGCTGCTGAACGTCAACCAAACGCCCTCGGCCGACGGCGATGCGATCACGCTGTTCGATGATCTGTGCGAGCCCTATGCGTTGGGCCATTGGGGCGCATGGCTCGAGCGCTGGCGCGGACTGGGGGCGCAGATCGATGATCTCTCCGCGCGCGCGCTGGGCGCCGGCTTTGCCGTCGAGCTCGTTTTGTGCGGCCAGTCGTCGCTGCGGCGGGTCGCGCTGCGCGCGGCCGATCGCCTGCGCTTCTGGCGCCGGCTCGATCTGCGCTCGTTGCTGGCCGAGGAACAACAATGAGCTCGCTGTTCGCCGATCGACCGTTCGACGCCGCGGCCGCGCAGCGCCTGGCCCAAAGCGGCTTGCCCGCCCCGCTCGCGCGCGTTTTGGCGGCGCGCGGCGTGACGCGCTACGACGAGCTGGACTTTGCCGCGCGCGATCTGATTCCGCCCTCATCCCTCGCGCATATTGATGATGCGGCGCGCCTGCTTGCCGACAGTATCGAGCAAGCCAAGCGCCTGCTGATCGTTGCCGACTATGACTGCGATGGCGCCACCGCCTGCGCCGCAGGAGTACGCGGCCTGCGCGCGCTGGCCGGGACAGCACGCGCCGCGGCCGGCCGGCAACGCGCGTCGGTTGAATTCCTCGTTCCCAATCGCTTCGAATACGGTTACGGCCTGACGCCCGAGATCGTCGATCTCGCCGCCACCCGTGCGCCGGACCTACTGATCACCGTCGACAATGGCATCGCCAGTGTCGACGGCGTGGCGCGCGCCGCGGCGCTCGGCATCGACGTGCTGATCACCGATCATCATCTGCCGGGACGCGAGTTGCCGGCGGCGCGGGTGATCGTCAATCCGAACCAGGACGGCTGCGATTTTGCGAGCAAGCACCTGGCCGGCGTGGGCGTGATGTTTTACGTGCTGCTCGCGCTGCGCGCCGAGCAGCGGCGTCGCGGCGACTGGAGCGAGCAGACGCAGCCGCGACTGGATCATCTGCTCGATCTGGTTGCGCTCGGCACGGTGGCCGACGTGGTCCGGCTCGATCGCAACAATCGAATCCTGGTTGCCGAAGGCTTGCAGCGAATCCGCAGTGGCCGCATGCAGCCTGGAATCGCTGCCCTGTTCCAGGTCGCGGGCCGCGATCCGCGAATGGCGCGCGCCGCCGATCTTGGCTTCGCACTGGGGCCGCGCCTGAATGCGGCCGGACGGTTGACCGACATGAGCCTGGGAATCGAATGCCTGCTCACCGACGATGCCGAGCGCGCCTTGGCACTGGCGCGCCAACTGGACCAACTCAATCGCGACCGGCGCGAGATCGAGTCCGGTATGCAATTCGACGCGTTGCTCGATGTGCGCGAGGAAGATGTCGCCGCCCGCCGCACGATCGCGCTGTTCAACGAAACCTGGCACCCGGGCGTGGTCGGCCTGGTCGCCGCCCGCATCAAGGAAAAGTTTCATCGGCCGACGATTGCGTTCGCGCCGGCCGACGACGGGCGCATGCGCGGCTCGGGACGCTCGATCGATGGCGTGCATCTGCGCGACACGCTGGATCTGGTCACCAAGCTGCAACCGACGTTGATCGAGAAGTTTGGCGGCCACGCGATGGCGGCAGGTCTGACGCTGCGCGCACGCGACTTTGCCGCCTTCACTGACGTATTCGAGCAGGCGGCCAAGGCGAGCAGCGACCCGGCGCTGTATCAGCGCACCGTCGCTACCGACGGGCCGCTCGCGCCGGATGATCTTTCATTCTCGCTGGTCGAGGCCATCGAGCACCAGATCTGGGGCCAGGGATTCGCGCCACCATTGTTCGTCAACGAATTCATTGTTCTCGAGCAACGACTGGTCAAGGACCAGCATTTGAAACTGATGCTCGACTTGCGCGGGCGAAAGGTGAACGCGATCTGGTTTCGCCGTACCGACACGCTGCCGCCGCGGGTGCAGCTTGCGTATCGGCTGCAGGTGGATGATTTTCAGGGGCAGCGACGAGTCACTCTGGTGATCGAACACGCCTCCTTATAATCGCCGGCTCGCGGTCGACGACTTCGGCGCTCGTCTTAAAGTACTCCGAACGCCCGCGCTGCCTCCTAATGCGCGAACCAACGCAAGATCCAAAGCGAGAATCGCATGGAACCGGAACGACTCAACCAAATTACCGCCACGCTGGCCGGTCTGCACACCCGGCTCACCGAGCTGCGGAGGTTTCTTTGACGTCGACAGGAAAGAGGTGCGACTGGCCGACGTCAATCGCGATCTAGAGGATCCGAAAATCTGGGACAACCCGCAACGGGCGCAGGAACTCGGCAGGGAAAAAAAGACGCTCGAAGCCGTCGTGCAGAAAATGCTCGCGTTGGCGCGCGACCTGGACGATGCGGACCAGATCTTCGCGATGGGCAAGAGCGAAAGCGACGATGCGACGCTGGTTGCGGTCGAGGCCGACGTGCAATCGCTCGAGAAAAAAGTCGCCGACCTCGAATTCCAGCGGATGTTCAACAATCCGCTCGACCCGAATAATTGTTTCATCGAGATCCAAGCCGGCGCCGGCGGTACCGAGGCGCAGGACTGGGCCAGCATGCTGGAGCGCATGTACCTGCGCTACGCCGAGCGGCGCGGCTTCAAGACCGAACTGCTGGACGAGACCGCCGGCGAAGTGGCCGGGATCAAGGGCGCGACGATCAAGCTCAGCGGCGATTACGCCTACGGCATGTTGCGCACCGAGACCGGCGTGCACCGGCTGGTGCGCAAGTCGCCGTTCGATTCCAACGCGCGGCGCCACACGTCGTTTGCCAGCGTGTTCGTTTACCCGGAAGTCGACGACACGGTCGCGATCGAAATCAATCCGGCCGAATTGCGGATCGATGTTTATCGTGCCTCCGGCGCCGGCGGTCAGCATGTGAACAAGACCGAGTCGGCGGTGCGCATCACCCATCTGCCGACCGGTATCGTGGTGCAGAGCCAGAGCGATCGCAGCCAGCATCGCAACCGCGCCGAGTGCTTGGCAATGCTCAAGTCGCGCCTGTTTGAGCTGGAAATGCGCAAGCGGTTGGCGGAGCAGAACAAGCTGGAAGCATCGAAGACCGATATCGGCTGGGGTCACCAGATCCGCAGCTATGTACTCGACCAATCGCGCATCAAGGATCTACGAACCAACGTCGAGGTCGGCAACACGCAGGCCGTGCTCGACGGTGCACTCGATGAATTCATTGAAGCCAGTCTGAAACAAGGCGTGTGACGACCTTTGCCTCAGCCGCGGCGCACGTTCGACGCGCGCAACCGGCGACGCGGGAGACCTCCGATATGACCTCGCTTTTTATCGTCACTGGCGCCTCGCGCGGCCTGGGCCGCGCAATGGCTGAACAGTTGTTCGCCCCGGACACCCTGGTCCTCGCGCTGGCGCGCACGATCAACTCGGATCTCGAACGCAGCGCGCGCGCAGCCGGCGCGCGCTGCGAGCAGTGGACGCAGGACCTGGCCGATGGCGCGCGGGCGGCGGCGCGGCTCGAATCATGGCTGCAACAGCAGCGAGCGGAAGACTTCGCGCGCGCAACACTGATCAACAACGCGGGCCTGATGCACCGGGTCGGACCGATCGATCGCACCACCTTCGACGATCTCGCCGCGGTGCTGCGGGTCGATCTTGAAGCGCCGCTCCTCCTCACCCAGGCGTTTCTGCGCGCGACGCGCGACTGGCGCGCCGAGCGGCGCGTGCTGAACATTTCGTCCGGCGCCGGGCGCACGGCATTTGCCGCCTGGGCCGGCTACTGTGCCGCGAAAGCCGGACTCGATCATGCAAGCCGAGTGATCGCGCTCGATGAAGCACGTTTGGCCAATCCGGCGCGCATCGTTTCGCTGGCACCGGGCGTGATCGATACGCAGATGCAGACCGACTTGCGCGCAGCCGATCCAAGCGGCTTTCCCGACCAGCAGCGCTTTATCGATTTCCATGCACGCTCCGAGCTTGCCTCGCCGGCCGAGGCTGCGCGCCGCGTGCTCACCTATCTGGCGCGGCCCGATTTTGGATCGACCGTGGTCGCCGACGTGCGCAACGCTTGAGCTGTTCAAGGAGCCGATGACGGAGCAGACCTCACCCAACGAGCTGATTGCGGCGCCGGCCGATGAAAACCAGATCATCGCCGACCGGCGCGCCAAGCTCGCGCGTCTGCGCGCCGCCGGCCCGGCGTTTCCGAATGACTTCGAGCGCAGGCATGATGCCGGCGTTTTGCATGCGAGTCATGACGCGACCGAACGTGAGGCGCTCGCCGCACAGAACATCGAGGTCGCGGTCGCCGGCCGCATGATGTTGAAACGCGTAATGGGCAAGGCGAGTTTCGCCAACGTTCAGGACGGCTCCGGCCGAATTCAGTTTTTCGTCACGCCCGACGATGTCGGCGGCGCGACCTACGAGTCGTTCAAGCACTGGGACATCGGCGACATCGTGGCCGCGCGCGGCACGCTGATGAAAACCAACAAGGGCGAGCTGTCGGTGCGTTGTCGCGAACTACGGCTGCTGGTCAAGGCGTTGCGGCCGCTGCCGGACAAGTTCCACGGCCTGGCCGATCAGGAGCTGCGCTACCGGCAGCGTTATGTCGACCTGATCATCAACAACGATGCGCGCGCAACGTTCCTGACCCGCACGCGCGCGGTCGCGGCACTACGCGAGTTCATGGTCGGGCACGGCTTTCTCGAAGTCGAAACGCCGATGCTGCAGGTCATTCCCGGCGGTGCCGCGGCCAAGCCGTTCGTCACCCACCACAACGCACTCGATATCGACATGTTCCTGCGCATCGCGCCCGAGTTGTATCTGAAGCGCCTGGTGGTGGGCGGCTTCGAGCGCGTGTTCGAGATCAATCGCAACTTTCGCAATGAAGGCCTGAGCCCGCGCCACAATCCCGAATTCACGATGCTCGAGTTTTACGCCGCGTATCGCGACTACCGTTGGCTGATGGATTTCACCGAGCAGCTGTTGCGCGCGGTGGCGCTCGCCGCCACCGGGTCGCTGCAATTCGAGTATCAAGATCAGCGCATTGATCTCGCGCCGCCGTTCGCCCGCTTGACCATCGTGCAGGCGATCGCGCAGCATGCGCCGCAGTACGAGGCGGCGCAGCTGGCCGACGCGATCTTTTTGCGCGCCGAGCTCGCGCGCCTGGGCAGCGCGCCGGGATCGCACGCCGGATTGGGCGCACTGCAACTGGCGCTGTTTGAACACGTCGCGGAGAGCAAGCTGATCCAGCCCACGTACGTCATCGACTACCCGGTCGAAGTTTCGCCTCTCGCGCGTGCGTCAGACGCGCGGCCGGCGATCAGCGAGCGTTTTGAATTGTTCATCGTCGGCCGCGAAATGGCGAACGGCTTTTCCGAGCTCAATGACCCCGAAGATCAGGCCGCACGCTTCACCGAGCAGGCGCGCGCGAAAGCGGCGGGCGACGAGGAGGCGATGTTTTACGACGCTGACTACATCCGCGCGCTGGAGTTCGGCATGCCGCCCGCGGCCGGCTGCGGCGTCGGCGTCGATCGCATGGTGATGCTGCTCACCAACGCGGCCAGCATTCGCGACGTAATTCTGTTTCCGCACCTGCGGCCTGAGTAGCGTGAGCGGCGCCGCGCCTGTTGCAGCGAGCGTTGCCGCGCTGGCGGCTCGCGTCACTGCGTTGTGCCTTCGCCTCGCCGAGCGTGCCCATCGCAGTGCGCCCGATGATTGGCTGGCGGTATCGGTCGTCGACATACCGTGCGGCCTCGCCCGACAGCAGGTTGCGGCCGTGCTGGCGGCCGATCCGACGCAATTTTCGATGGTCGACGGCCGCCTCGTCTGCAGTGATCGGGGCCTTGATTTTGCGCAGCGCAGCCGCCTGCTTAATGATGCCGCGATGCGCCTGCGCAGCCTTGGGTTGGTGGCGGGCTGGCGCGATGAACAGCTGGATCTGCGAACGGATCCGGGCGCGGTCCCGGTCGCCACTCTTGAGCGGGCGGCGTTTCGGCCGCTCGGCTTCACCAACTGCGCCGTGCAGTTGAACGCCTGGGCCGGCGGCGATCAACTGTGGGTCGCGCGCCGATCAGAGCGCAAACAAATCGATCCCGGCATGTGGGACAACCTGGTGGGCGGCATGATTCCGGCCGGCGAGAGTGCGCACGACGCACTGCTGCGCGAAGCCCAGGAAGAAGCGGGTCTCGATCTAACACGCCACTCAATCACGCCTGGCAGGCGGGTGCACGAACAGCGGCCGGTGCCGGAAGGCTGGCAATCCGAGATCCTGTACGTGTCCGATGTCGAGCTGCCGGCCGGCGTCGAACTTGCAAATCGCGACGGCGAGGTTGCCGCGATCGAATGTTGGCCGCTCGCCAACGTGGTCGCTGCGATCGAACGCGATCTGTTTACGCAGGAGTCGGCACTGGCGACGCTCGATTCGATTGCGCGTCGATTCGATCTGGCCACGCCGGCCGGGTTGTTCTGCTAATTCACGCCATCGGCACGGCGAAATGCTCTCGCACGGCGGGCGCGCCGGGCTCGGGTGCGCTCATGCGCTCAGTCCGTCTCGTCGATCCATGCCGTTTGGATCGCCTCCAGGATCTTTTCGCCGGAGCGATTCGGATCGTCGCCGAATCCTTCCAGCTCGCATACCCAGCGATGCAAGTCCGTGAAGCGCAGTTGCTTCGGATCGATCTGCGGAAATTTTTCCGCCAGCGCCTGCGCGATTTCGCGCGTGTCAATCCACTTCATTGCCCGCCTTCCTTGGCGTGATTGATTGAATACTTCGGGATCTCGATCACGAGATCGCGATCCGCGACCTGTGCCTGGCACGAAAGCCGCGACGTGGGCGTCAGGCCCCAGGCCATGTCGAGCAAATCGTCTTCCTTCTCCTCGCTCGGCGCGAGCGAAGCAAACCCTTCCCGCACGATCACGTGACAGGTCGTGCAGGCGCACGACAACTCGCAGGCGTGCTCGATGTGGATGTCGGCGTCGAGCAAGGCGCGGCAGATGCTGGTGCCGGCAGCAGCGTCGACCGTGGCACCCGCCGGGCAGACGGATGGGTGCGGCAATACAGTGATCTGTGCCATGTCACCTGCTGAGCACCTGCTCAACGCGCTTGCCGGTGAGCGCGGCGCGGATCGATCGATTCATGCGCCGGCCGGCAAACTCGTCCGTGCCGTTGGCCAGCGCATCGATCGCCGCCTTGATCGCGTCGGCGTCGATGCCGGTCGCAACTGATCGCGTCGCCGCGAGCAATTGGTCAATGGCGATTCGCTCGAGCGCGCCGAGCAGATCGCTGTCGCTCGCCAGCGCGCTCACGGTCGCCGCAATCATGCGCTCGGCCTCAACCTGCTGTTCGCGCAAAGCGCGGGCGACCATGTCGTGTTCGGCGGCGCCGATCGAGTCCTTGAGCATGGCAGCGATCTCCTCGTCGGACAGGCCGTAGGACGGCTTGACCTCAATCTGCGCCGACACGCCGCTGGTAGCCTCCACGGCGCTCACCGCGAGCAGCCCGTCGGCGTCGACCGCGAACGAAATGCGGATGCGTGCCGCGCCGGCCACCATCGGCGGAATTCCGCGCAGTTCAAAGCGCGCGAGCGAACGGCAATCCGAGACCAGCTCGCGTTCACCTTGCACGACATGAATCGCGAGCGCGGTCTGCCCGTCCTTGAATGTGGTGAACTCCTGCGCTTGCGTCATCGGGATGGTCGAGTTGCGCGGGATGATCTTTTCGGTCAAGCCGCCGAAGGTCTCGACCCCAAGCGACAACGGAATCACGTCGAGCAGGAGCCAATCCTCATTGCTGCCGCCTTGGCGCTCACGGTTGCCGGCGAGCAGATTGGCCTGGATCGCGGCGCCCACCGCGACCACCTGATCCGGATCGATATCGGCGAGCGGCTCGCGCCCGAACAGATCGCGCACCGCGCGGCGCACGTGCGGCATGCGCGTGGCGCCACCGACCAGCACGACGCCATCGATGGCATCGACGTGGAGCTGCGCGTCGCGCAAGGCGCGGCGCGTCGCCTCGAGCGTCTTGGCAACCAGGTGCTGAGTCATCGCCGCGAAGGTGTCGGCGCCGATCTTCAGATTCAGCCAGGCGCCGCTCGAGAGGCGCGCCTGCATTGTTGCGTTGGCGCGCGCAGAAAGTTGTTCCTTGGCGGCGCGCGCCTTGACCGTGAGCAGCCGTTGATCTTCCGGCGGCAACAAGGAAAGATTCGCTTGCTCGAGCGCCCAGCAATAAAGACGATGGTCGAAGTCATCGCCCCCCAGCGCCGAGTCACCACCCGTCGCCAGCACTTCGAACACCCCCGCTGACAGCTTCAGGATCGAGATGTCGAAGGTGCCGCCGCCCAGGTCGTACACCGCGAATGTGCCCTGCGCAGCGTGGTCGAGACCATAAGCAAGCGCAGCGGCCGTTGGTTCGCTAAGCAGGCGAAGGACATTGAGCCCGGCGAGACGGGCCGCATCGCGCGTCGCCTGTCGTTGCGCATCGTCGAAGTACGCCGGCACGGTGATCACCGCGCCGCTTAACTCGCCACCGAGCGTCTGCTCCGCTCGCTCCCGCAGCACGCGCAGGATTTCCGCCGACACCTGCACCGGACTCTTCACACCGTGCGCCGTGCGCAGCTGGACCATGCCGGGCGAGTCGACGAAGTCGTAGGGCAGGTTCTCGATGTTGGTGACGTCCCCGACGCCGCGCCCCATCAAACGCTTGACCGACACGATCGTGTTGCGCGGATCGAGCGCCTGCGCTTGTTGCGCTTCGTGCCCGACCACGACCACACCGCCAGGAAGAAAGCGCACGATCGACGGCAGTAGTGGCCGTCCTTCGGCGTCAGGCAGTACCTCGGCCAACCCGCTGCGCACGCTCGCAACCAGCGAGTTGGTCGTGCCGAGGTCGATGCCTGCCGCCAGCTTGCGTTCGTGCGGTCCAACCGACATGCCGGGTTCGGCAATTTGCAGCAGCGCCATGGCTTCAGCCGCTCAGTTCATCGGCGCGGTCGCTTGGGCGATCATCGGCGTTCGCGCGTTGCGCAAAGTCGCGCTGCAATTTGTCCAGGAAGAGCAATTGCCGCACTTGCTTGGCCGCGGCCGGGTAGTCGTACTCCTGATCCAGCAGTCGTGCCAAGTCATTGACCAGCGTTCCATGTGCGCGCGCGACTTGATCGATCACACGTCGCGCGGCGGTTTCACCATCGGCATCTTCAAGCGCCTCGCGCCAAACCATTTGCTGCTGCAGGAAGTCGCTGGGCATGGCGGTCCGCGTTTCCGCCTCGATCGGCGCGCCGTGCAACTGGCACAGATACGCGGCGCGCCGCAGCGGCGATTTCAGCGTCTGGTACGCGCCGTTGACGGCCGCTGACCATTGCATTGCGACCCGCTTCTCCGCCGCCGACGCCGAGGCAAAACGGTCCGGATGCACCGTCGATTGCGCGCGTAGGAACGCCGTCTCGAGCGCCGCGGAATCAAGCGCAAACCTGGCGTGATGGAAGAACGAGGAAGAGGCGATGCGACGCGCGGCGCAGCGTGTTTGACTGTCGCCGCAAAAAAGAAGCGGCTGCCCGCACGCAGCCGCTTCGCTTTCGAATGTCAGGCCACGTCGCTTAAACGCGGAACGACTCACCGCAGCCGCAGCGATCCTTCTCTTTCGGGTTGTTGAATCTGAATCCCTCGTTCAGCCCATCGCGCACGAAGTCGAGTTCTGTGCCTTCGAGATAGGCAAGACTTTTGGGATCGATGAAGATCCGCACGCCATGGCTTTCGAATTCGCGATCCTCGGGCGCGACCGCGTCGGCATACTCCAGCTTGTACGCGAGGCCGGAACAGCCGGTGGTGCGGACACCCAATCGCAGTCCCAATCCCTTGCCACGACGCGCAATGTAGTTGGCGACGTGTTCCGCCGCGCGTTCGGTCATGCTCACACTCATGCTTCTACCTTTGCTCGAAACAGAATCGTCAATGCGATCGCCGGCGTCACTGTCGCCCGGTGGCCTTATTAGGCCGCGACCTTGCGTTCGACCTCGGCTGTCGCCGCACCGTGTTTGGCCTGGTAATCGACGATCGCCGCCTTGATCGCGTCTTCGGCCAGGATTGAACAATGAATCTTTACCGGTGGCAGCGCGAGCTCCTCGATCGTCATCGCCTCGGTCAGCGTCTTGCCCTTGACCCACTCCGTAACGAGTGAACTGGACGCAATCGCCGAGCCGCAACCATAGGTCTTGAAACGCGCGTCCTCGATCACGCCGTCGGCACCGACGCGGATCTGCAGCTTCATCACGTCGCCGCACGCCGGTGCGCCGACCATGCCGGTGCCGACCCGCTCGTCGTTCTTGTCAAACGACCCGACGTTGCGCGGGTTTTCATAGTGATCAATGACTTTTTCACTGTAGGCCATGGCATGACTCCAATATCAACGTTCGGTGTTGAAAATTCAACGAGCCGGCCGTCGGCCGGCGATCGCTGGCAATCAATGGGCCGCCCACTGCACCGTACTCAGATCGACGCCGTCCTTGTGCATCTCCCACAACGGCGACAGGTCGCGCAATTTAGCGACCTTGCGCTTGACCAGCGCGATCGTGAAGTCGATCTCCTCGGTCGTCGTCGCACCGTGTTTGGCCTGGTAATCGACGATCGCCGCCTTGATCGCGTCTTCGGCCAGGATTGAACAATGAATCTTTACCGGTGGCAGCGCGAGCTCCTC
>WNFL01358214.1_pt3 | contig 11995 bp, 6 predicted proteins | sample 5400361 | NCBI WGS metagenome assembly WNFL01 (sample SAMN13153351, study PRJNA577476) | soil metagenome | isolation source: 40 cm soil on Douglas fir-dominated hillslope | place: USA:California | collected 2013-09-17
TCCGTCCAGCCCGAGAAGAGGACGAACGCGAAGACGAGCGCCGCTGGCGCCGACGTGACGAGGACGAGCGGGGCGTAGAGCGCGGCGTCCGCGACGACGTCGGAGGCCTCGTTGAAGACCTCGCCCCCGCGGCTCGACTGTCCGGTCTTGCGCGCGAGCGCGCCGTCCATAGCGTTCAAAGCCATCCGCACGAGGAGGAGGAGCGCGACGGCGACGAGCGCCGCCTGCGAGGCGGGCGCGAGCAGGAGCGCGACGCCGCCGGCGAGCGACAGCGCGAGCGCCAGCCCCGTCAGCGCGTTCGGGGTGACGCCGCGCCGCGCGCAGAGGTCGATCGCGGGCGAGAGGAGGCGCACGAACGCCGGCTTGACGCTATAGACGGTCGGCATTGCCACGCCTCCTCCTGTATCGCCGCTCGATGGCGGAAAGATAGAGAAGGGAGGCGACGAGAGCCAGCACGAAGAAGGAGACGGCCGCGATGCGGTGATCCTCGAGGAGGAGCGCGGCGCGAGAGGCGAGGTACGCCGTCAGGAAGAAGCGCGCGCCGCGCGCGAGGGCTCCGAGGGCGAGGAAGCGGTAGGCGTTCCGGCGCGAGGCCCCCGCCTCGAGCGCGTAGACCTTGAAGGGCCTGCCCGCGAAGCCCCCGACGAGGAGCGCCGCCGCGCCCCGCGAGCGGAATCCGTCGCGGATCTTCTCGACGAACGCGGGAGGGTGGCCGGGGAGGCGCGTGACGAAGCGCAGGTACCCGGCCTCGCGATGCTCGCCAAGCCAGTATGCGAGCGCGCCGCCCCCGACCGCTCCGAGGAGCGCCTCGTAGGCCGAGCGCGCCCAGAAAGCCGGAATGAGGATGGCGGCAATGCCGATCACCAGGTCGGGCACGAGGAAGAAGACCGTCGCCTCCGCGAAGCCCCAGAGGAAGCAGGCGACGAGGATCGCGATCGGCAGCAGCACGGCAGGGCCTCTTCCCGAGTCTACGGACCGCATCCGCGAGGCGTCGCGGGAGGATTCCCCCCTATCATTCGGAGCCGTGCCGCGCGCGCGCGTCCTTCTCGCCCTCGCCGTCGCCCCGCTCCTCGCCTGCGGCGGCGGCCCGTCGCCGTCTCTCGAGGACTACACGTTCGGCGCCTCGAAGACCGTCGCCGCGCTGGCGCCTCTCTTCGCGGGCGGGCGCTTCGACCGCTCGATCCTCGCGCGCGCGGACGCCGCCGGGCCGCTCGAGTCGCTGGCGGCCACTTGGAGGCGGGAGGCGGACGGCCACGCGCCCGAGCTGCGTATCGCGGACTTCCAGCGCGACCGTTCCCACCGAGCTCTCGTGACGCTCCAGGTGCGCCTGCGCGGCACCTCGCGCGCCGACCGCGGCGAGCGCCTCGCCACGGCGCGGCTCTTCCTGCTGAAGCTCGTCCGGGAATCGAGCGGCGCGCCCTGGCGCCTCGACGCCACGACGGCGCTCGACACGGCTCCGGCCGCCGCCCTCCAGCGCGGCCGCGCCCACCTCTTCGAGGAGGCGAAGGCCCGCGGCATCGACGCGCGCCACGAGACGATCGACCCGCTCGAGGCGCGGAACTTCTGCATCCCCGCCGTTCACCATCACCCGGGCGTCGTCCTCGCGGACTTCGACGGCGACGGCTCGCTCGACATCCTCCTCCCGAGCAGGCGCCCGCGCCTCTTCCTGAACGACGGCAGCGGCCACTTCCGCGACGCGACCGCGGGCTCCGGCCTCGACACCCTCCCCGAGGCCGAGGCCTCTGGCGGCGTCGCAGCGGACATCAACGGCGACGGCCTGCCCGAGCTCTTCCTCACGAACCACTTCGACGCCTGCCGGATGCTGAAGAACCTGGGCGGCGGGAAGTTCCGCGACGTGACGGAAGAGTGGGGCCTCGCGGGCCTCGCGGGGCCGTACACGGGCGCGGTCCTCTTCGACGCCGACCGCGACGGACGCGTCGACCTCTTCGTCGAGTGCTACGGCGACGCCCGGAAGGTCGGCCCCGCGTACGACGGCTTCAATGGCGAGGAGGACCGCTTCTTCCGCAACGTCGGGACCGCTGGGGCACCGCGTTTCGTCGACGAGTCTACGGTCTCCGGCCTCGCGGACGTCGGCTGGGGCCTCGCGGTCTCCGCGTGCGACTACGACGGCGACGGCGACGACGACCTCTACATCGCGAACGACTTCGGGAGGCACTCGCTCTACGAGAACCGCTCGACGCCCGGCCGCCCGCGCTTCGTGAACATCGCCGACGAATCCGGGACCGTCGACGACGGCTTCGGCATGGGCGTGACGTGGGGCGACTACGACGGCGACGGGCGCTGGGACCTCCACGTCACGAACTTCTGGTCGCCCTACAAGTGGGTGCTCGGCGACTCGCGCTGGCCGATGCCGAAGGCGCCGCTCGCCTCGCTCGTGCGGCCGATGATGGCGAAGAAGGTGGGGCGGCGCTCGCGCGGCGACAGCCTCTTCCGGAACGCCGGCCCGCGCCGCTTCACGCGCACGAGCGAGGAGGCCGGAGTCGCCGACGGCGGCTGGGCGTGGGGTACGGAGTTCGTGGACCTCGAGGGGAAGGGGCGCGAGGACCTCGTCGTCGTGAACGGCATGTTCCAGGCGACGACGGGGCGCGACGACGAGGTCGCGTTCTGGAACGGCATGGGGCGCGAGGGAATCACTTTCCACGACGGTTTCTGGGGCGGCATCGACTTCGGCGCGAACGGCATGGCCTCGCACACGCCGAAAAAGGTCTTCGTCAACCGCGGCGACGGCACGTTCGAGGAGCGCGCGTTCGTGGAGGGCTTCGACACGTTGGAAGACACGCGGGGCCTGGCATACGGTGACCTGGACGGCGACGGCGCGCCCGACCTCGTCATCGCCTGCTTTCGCGGCCCGCTCCTCGTCTACATGAACCGCTGGGGCGCCCCGGAGAAGCGGATCCGCGTGCTGCTCTCGGAGGCGACGGGCCTGAACCGCGACGCGCTCGGAGCGGTCGTGACGCTTCGCGCGGGCAGCAAGCCGCAGCTCCGCGAGGTGCGCTCCGGCTCGTCGTATCTCTCGCAGTCCTCGCACGAGCTCCTCTTCGGGCTCGGCGAGGCGCGCCAGGCGGACGAGATCGCGGTGCGGTGGCCCGACGGCCGCGTCGAGAGCGTGACGGGCGTCGCCGGCGGCAGCCGCGTCCTCTGGACGGAGGGCGAGGCGCCGCGGATCGTGACGGCGTCGCCTAAGCTCGTGGCGCGCTGACGCCCCCGATGCCGCTCGCCATCCTCGCGCTCCTCGCCGCCCTCGCCGCGTCCGGCCTCGACCCGGACAAGGCGTCGCGCATCCTGGCGGCTCGCAATCTCGGCCTGGCGCAGCTCGAGGAGGGACGGAAGGAGGCCCGCGCGACGTTCGCGCGCCTCGCCGAGCTCGTGCCCGAGGAGCCGATCGGATGGGCGGACGGCGCGATCGCGGCGCTGCGCGAGGGCGACCTCGCGGGCGCGGAGAAGCTCCTCGCGCGCGCGGAGGCGGCGGGCGGCAAGCGCGCGGACCTCTTCGCGATCCGCGCGGCGATCGAGGAGGCACGGAACCGGCCGGAGGCGGCGCGCGCCGCGCTCGCGCAGGCCGCGGCGCTCGACGCGAAGGACCTCGAGTCGCGCTGGCGCCTCGTCCGCTCGCTCGACGCGGAGCAGAGCTCGACCCCCGCTCAGACGCAGGCACGCGTCCCGGCGCTGCGCGAGATCCTCGCCGTCTCGCCGGCGAACCTCCCGGCTCGCCTGAAGCTCCTCGTCCTGACTCTGGAGGCCGGCGACGCGGCACGGGCGAGAGAAGAGCTGGCCGCTCTGGAGCCGCTCCTCGCCGACGCGGAGGCGCGGCCGAAGCAGCTCGTCTCGGAGACGAAGGCCGCGTTCGCCGACCCGAAGCAGGCCTCGATCAAGGCCCGCCTCCTCGAGAACCTCCTCCGCGTGACGCCGCGCTACCAGCAGTCGCTCGGCGAGCTCTTCACGAACGTGAAGGGGCTCCCGTTGACGAGCTTCTCTCAGCGCCTGGAGTCCGAGCTGCGGCCCCGCCCAGGCGCCGCGTTGCCCGTGAGCTTCCAGGAGTCGAAGCTCGCGTCGGAGAGCCCCGAGACGCTCCTCCACCGCGTCGACCTCGCGAACAGCGGAAAGCCAGAGGTCTACCAGGTTCCCGCGCCGTACAAGGACGCGGTCTTCCTCGACGCCGACCTGGACGGCGACCTCGACGTCTATCTCTTCGGGGGGCCCGAATCCGACCGTCTCCTCCGCAACAACCTCGACGGCACGTTCACGAACGTGACCGCCGCGACGGGCGAGCCGGCGTTCCGCTCGAAGAAGGCCGTCGCCGTCGACCTCGACCGCGACGGCGATCCCGATCTCCTCGCGATCACCGCGGACGGCGAGCTGGTCGTCCGCCAGAACCTGAGGCAGGGCCGCTTCAAGACGGTCCCCCTCGGCGTCGCGCACGCGAGCGACGCCGACGCCGCGGACGTGAACGGCGACGGCGCGCCCGACATCGTCGTCGCGGCGTCCGACGGAGTTCATCTGCTCCTCAACAAGGGCGACGGCACGTTCGCGGCGCAGAAGATCGCCGCGGCGCCGGCCGACGCGCGGCTCGTCCTCCTCGCCGACCTCGACAACGACGGCTTCCCGGACCTCGTGCTCGGGAGTGCGTCCGGGCTCGCGCTCCTCCGCAACACGGGCGGCGCGTTCGCCGCGTGGATGACGATCCCCGGTCCGCCACCCGACCGCGTCGTCGCGTTCGACGCCGACGGCGACGGCGATCTCGATCTCGTCGTCACGCGCGGGGGCAAGACGAGCGTCCTCGAGAACCGGGGCGGGAACGCGAACGCGTGGCTCGACGTCGTGCTCGAGGGACTCCCGACGGGATCGGGGAAGGTGAACCGGCAGGGCATCGGCTCCCTCGTCGAGGTGAAGGCGGGCGATCTCTACGCCGCACGCTCGGTCGCGCTCCCGGTGCCGACGCACTTCGGCCTCGGCGCGCGCGGCAAGGCGGACGTCGTCCGCGCCGTCTTCACGAACGGCGTCCCTCAGAACCTCTTCGACCAGCGCGCGAAGACGCTCGTGAAGGAGGTCCAGCAGCTCAAGGGCTCGTGCCCGTTCGTCTACGCGTTCGACGGCGAGGCGGGCGCCTGGAGCTTCGTCTCCGACGCCCTCGGACGCGCGCCGCTCGGGCTCCTCTACGACGGCGTCCACCTCGCGGGCGCGGACACACGCGAGTGGCTGGCGATCCCCCACGGAGCGCTCGCGCCGACGAAGGAGGGAAAGCTCCTCCTCGACTACACCGAGGAGCTCTGGGAGGTCGCCTTCCTCGACGAGGCGACGCTCCTCGCCGTCGACCACCCGGAAGGCACGCGCATCGTCCCGAACGAACGGACGATTCCGGAGCCGCTCGAGCGGAAGCTCTTCACCGCCTCGCATCCGCGTCCGGTGCGGCGCGCGCTCTCGACCGTGCGCGGGAGGACGGAGGACGTGACGGAATCCCTCCGTGCCGCCGACGCCGTCTACGTCTCGCCCGGCCCGGAGACGCGCTATCAGGGCGTGCGCGACGAGCACGCGCTCGAGCTCGACCTCGGCCCGGTCGCGTCGGGCGACCGTGTCGCCCTCTTCCTGACGGGCTGGATCTTCTACACCGACACGTCGATCAACGTCTCCCTCTCGCAGCGGAGGGACGTCCCGCACTTCCCGCCCGTCCTCGAGGTGCCGGACGGCAAGGGCGGATGGAAGGTTGGGATCCCAAGCTTCGGCTTCCCCGCCGGCAAGACGAAGACGATGCCGGTCGACCTGACGGGCGTCCTCGACCCGAAGGACCCGCGCGTGAGGATCCGGACGACGATGGCGATCTTCTGGGACGAGGCCTTCGTGACGGTGAACGAGCCGCAGGTGCCGCTCGCGACGACGGCGCTCCCGACGGAGCGCGCGGTCCTCTCCGAGCGCGGCTTCTCGCGGCGGACACGCGAGACGCCGGACGGCCCCGAGGTCTTCGTCCACGACGACGTGACGGACGTCGAGACGGAGCCGCGCTGGGAGGATGTGCCGGGCCTCGTCACGCGCCTCGGCGACGTGACGGAGCTCCTGACGAACGTGGATGACCGCTGGGTGGCCTTCAAGGGCGGCGACGCGATCCGGCTCACGTACGACGCGGCGCGCCTGCCGCAGCTCCGCCCCGGCTTCGTGCGCGACTTCGTCCTCGTCTCCGACGGCTGGGACAAGGACTTCGACAAGAACACGGTGACCGGCGAGAGCGTCGCGCCGCATCCGTTCCACGCGATGAGCGCGTATCCCTATCCGGATGCGGAGCGTTTCCCCGATCCGGCGTTCCTCTCGGAGTGGCTGACGCGCCGCGCCGGCCCCGAGGCGTTCCGCGAGTGGGTGCGCGCGTACCGGGCCGCGCGTTGAAGGCTCTCGCGCTCCTTCTCGCGGTCTCCGTCTCGGGCTCGATCACATTCCGGGACGTCACGAAGCCCGCCGGCGTGAAGTACCGCTTCGCGACCGACATGAGGCGGTCCCGGCTCCTCGCGACGATGGGCGCCGGGGTCGCGATGGGCGACTACGACGGCGACGGCCTGCTCGACCTCTACTTCACCGGTGCGCCCGCGAACGCGAGCAAGCCCCAGGGGGGACCGTGCGGCGCGCTCTACAGGAACCTGGGGAACGGCCGCTTCGAGGACGTGACGAAGCGCGCGGGCGTCGAGGCGTGCGGCTTTGCGATGGGGGCCGCGTTCGTGGATCTCTTCGGCACGCGCCGCCTCGACCTCGTCGTCACCGGCGTCGGCAGGACGTTCCTCTTCGTGAACAGGGGCGACGGCACGTTCGCGGAGGAGGGCGAGAAGCGCGGCCTGGTCGCGCCCCGCTTCGGGAGCGCGGTGGCGGCAGGCGACGTCGACGGAGACGGCCGCGTCGACCTCTACGTCGTGAACTACCTCGAGACGACGTACGCGAAGGAGCGCGCGTTCCCGATGTTCGCGATCCGCACGCCCGACGACTACGAGGGGCAGGAGGCCTTCCTCTTCGTGCAGAGACCCGACGGCCACTTCGTCGAGAGAGCGCGCGCGGCTGGCGTCTCGAACGCGGGCGGCAAGGGAATCGGCGCCGTCTTCTTCGACTACGACGGGGACGGCAGGCCCGACCTCTACGTCACGAACGACCGACGCCCCAACGTTCTGTACAAGGGAAAGGGCGACGGCACGTTCACGGACGTGACGGCGGAGACGGGAGCCGGCGCGCGCGAGTCGGTCCAGGCGCGCGCCGGGATGGGGATCGCGGTCGGCGACGTCGACGGCGACGGACACCCCGACATCGTCGTCACGAACTTCGCGGGCGAGCCGAACACGCTCTATCGGAGCATCGAGGGGCAGCTCTTCGACGACGGCACGGAGACGTCCGGCCTCGCGGCCGCCTCGCTCCCCTACGTCGAGTGGGGCGTCGAGCTCACGGACCTCGACGACGACGGGCGGCCCGACCTCGTCGCCGCGTCGGGGCACCTCGTGCCGAAGGTCCTCCAGTCGCTGGCGCGCCTCCTGAAGAAGGGCGGCCTCGGTCCCTACGGGCTCGGGGACCGGAGCTACAAGCAGCCGCCCCTCCTCTGGCGGAACGCGGGCGGCGGGCGTTTCACGGAGGCCACCGCCGGCTCGGGCGACCTGGCGCGCCTCCGCCTCTCGGCGCGCGGCCTGGCGGCCGGGGACCTCGACGGCGACGGGCGCGTCGACGTCGTCCTCGCGGCGCTCTCCGGAGGCGTCCACGTCCTGAAGAACACGACCCACAACGCCGCGCACGCGCTCGAGGTGCTGCCCGTCGCCGGCGCGGACCGGCGCACGGTCCTCGGGACGAAGGTGATCGTGACGAGTGGGACGCTCAGGCAGACTCAGGAGTTCGTGCTGAGACCGTCGTATGCGTCCGGCTCCTGGGTACCGCTCCACTTCGGGCTCGGCGAGGCCGTGTCCGCTCGCGTCGAGGTGATCCCACCCGGCGAGACGAAGGCGCGCTTCGCATTCGACGGCGTCGCGGCCGACGCGCTCTACAGGCTCGAGGAGGGCCGGCTCGCGCGCGTCCGTGCGTTCACGAGATGAAGCTCCGCCGCGTGCTGAAGATCCTCGGCATCGTCCTCGGCGCGCTCCTCCTCGCCGGAGGCATCGCCGCCAAGGTCCTCTTCGGCGGCGGCGACTCCTCGCGAAAGCACGTCACCGGCACGCTCTTCCGCGACGTGACGAAGAAGAGCGGGATCGACTTCCATTTCCACGGCGACATCTTCGACGCGAAGCTGATCCCGACGATGGGCTCGGGCGTCGCACTCGCGGACTTCGACGGCGACGGCCACCTCGACGTCCTCCTCGTCCAGCAGGTGAAGAGCGGCAACGCGTACCGGAAGGCGGGACGGACGCAGAAGCTGAAGGACTGCGCGCGCCTCTACAAGAACCGCGGCGACGGCACGTTCGAGGACGTCACCGCCTCGTCGGGGATCCGCGCGTGCGGCTGGGGCATCTCCGCGCTCTGGGCCGACCTCGACAACGACGGCCACGTCGACCTCGTCATCGGCAACGCGGGCGAGGAGGACACGGTCTGGAAGAACAACGGGAACGGGACGTTCACGAAGATCGAGAAGACGGGCCTGCCGAAGACCGGCTTCACCGTCGGAATGACGGCGTTCGACGCGAACGGCGACGGCATTCCGGACCTCTACATCGGCCACTACCTCGACACCGATCCCGACCGCGAGTCCGCGGCGTCGGGCCTCGGCTTCAAGACGCCCGATGAGTACCCGGGCCAGGACAACGTCCTCCTCGCCGGCAAGGGCGATCTGACGTTCTTCGACGTCACCGGCAAGACCGGCACGAAGGACCCGGGCTCGAAGACGATCGGCGTCGCGGCGTTCGACTACGACGGCGACGGTTGGACCGACCTCTACGTCGCGAACGACCAGTGGCGAAATACGCTCTTCCACAACGAGGGCTACGGTCGCTACCGCGACGTCTCCGACGAGACGGGCACCGGCTATCCGCAGGACGGCGGCACCGCGTTCGGGCGGAGGACGCGCAGCGGGATGGGCCTCGCCGTCGCCGACCTCGACGGCGACAACCGCCCCGACCTCTTCGTCACGAACTACGCGAACGAGCCCAACACGCTTCTGAGGAACGTCGGGGGCGCGACGTTCGAGGAGGCGGACCGCGCCGCGTTCGGCGGCGACGCCGACCCGTCGATCCCTCTCTCCGGCTGGGGCACGGTCGCGTTCGACTACGACGACGACGGCAAGGAGGAGCTCGCCGTCTCGACCGGCCAGATCATGTCGCGGCTCTTCACCGTGCTCGCGGGATGGCTGAACCCGATCGGCAAGAACTTCGCGGTCGGGGAGAAGAGCTACGCGCAGCGGCAGCTCCTCTTCCACAACGAGAGCTCGCCCGGGAAAATGTCGTTCCGGGACGTCTCCGCCGAATCGGGCGACTTCGGACGCATCACCGTCGCAGGGCGCGGCATCGCGGCGGGCGACCTCGACGGGGACGGCCGGCTCGCCCTCGTCCTCGAGCCGATCGACCACGCGGCGATCGTCCTCCACAACGAGGCGAAGGGTGGGCGCTCGCTGGAGATCCTCCCCGTCGCCGGGGCCGACAAGAAGACCGTCCTCGGCACGAAGGTCACGGTCGACGGCCGGACGAAGGAGTTCCAGGTCGTGCCGAGCTACGCCGGCGGGTCGTGGGTGCCGCTCCATTTCGGCCTCGGCGAGGCAACGACCGCGCATCGCGTGAAGGTGCGGTGGCCGGACGGTCGTGAGTCGATCTACGACGACGTACGCGCCGGCTCGTATCGCCTGAAGAAGGGCGCCGCGACGTTCACCGAGAGGGCCCACGAGCTTCGCGTGACATCCGCGCGGTGATGCGGCAGGTTCTCGCGTTTGTGATGGCCGTCACCGGGACGGTCGAAAGACCCGACACCTGGCCCTTCGTCGGCCCTACACTATATCCAGGTCTAGTGGCAGCTCACCTTAGGGAGGTGTATATGAGGCGTTCCATATTCGTCCCGCTTCTGGCGGTGCTCGTTCTTGTCGGCGTCGCGGGGGCTCCCCCCGCACAGGCGAATCCGCGCAAGGACAAGCTCGACCTGATCGCCCTGTCGAGCTCTCCTTCCGGAATCACCCCTCTCAACATCTCGAAGAGGAGCTGGGCCTATCCGTCGTTCTGCGCCGCCGGGGGCGCCCTGACGCAGACCTTTCCCGTGAACCTCACGCTCACGGATGGAGACGGCCATCCAGGTGACAGCCGAAAGGTCCATTTCAGCGCGTCCGGGACGCTCGCTCCGTTCGCCACGCTGCCCGCCGACCCCACGATCGCGGACGACGGGTCCGTCAACGGACCGTACAACATCGACGTCAACGCGAGCGGTCTCGTGCCGGGCACCTACACCCTGAGCGTGGGAGTCAAGGCGAGCGGTGCTTTCGGAGTCCGTAAGAGCTTCAGCGTTACGGTCGTCGTGAGCGCCTCGTGCGTCGGTTCGTTCGTCTCCTTCTACTCGGACGACATGCTGGTCGAGCTCCTCGACTGCAACGGGTTCGACATCGGCGTCGGGACCGGCGGCACGTTCCAGATCGTGCCCGCCCCCGGCGGTGCGACGGTCGCCTTCACGCTTCCCCAGAGCCTGTATGACAACTTCATCTGGTCGAACACGACAGGGTCGAGCATCGCTGTGGAGCTCGATCTGGCGTCCAGCGGGTTCGTCCCGACTGGCGCCGACGCCGTCCACGTGCTGACGTTCTCGACGGCGACCTTCACGGCCGACCTCCCGACGTTCCAGCTCGTGAACTCCACGGGAACTTCCTGCGGGACGAGCGGCCCCTGCACGGTCACCGTGAACGCCGGCGAGACACTCTGGGCGACGTGGGCCGGCACGTGGGACGGAATCGGCGGCCCCACCGCGAGCCTCTCCAACGTCTGCCCCGGAAACGCGACCGTCACGAACACGAACACGCTCCTGCAGAGCTCGGTCGCGATCTCGGGCTCGGCGAACTCGGCTACTGGATACCTCGTGCCGTGCCCCAGCGGCGACGTGAACGGCGACGGCTTCACCAACGTCGCGGACGTCTTCTACCTGATCAACAACCTCTTCGCGGGCGGCCCGGCGCCGACGTGCGGTTCCGGCAACGTCGACGGCGTGGGCGGCGTCGACGTCGCCGACGTCTTCTACCTCATCAACTTCCTGTTCGCAGGAGGCCCGCCACCCCTCTGATCCTCTCTCAGCGACCGCATCCTCTGAGCGCCCGCCGAACGGCGGGCGCTTTCTTTTGCGGGGCGGATCGGCCGCGCGCAGGCCCTTATCATCCCGGCGGTGGTGCCCCGGAAGATCGCTTTCCTCCTCGTCGGAGCGCTCGCCCTCGTATCCTGCGAACGGAAGCGCGACGGAACGCCGCGCATCCTCCTGATCGGCGTCGACGGCGCTGAGATGCAGGTCATCGACCGCCTGATTTCCGCCGGGAAGCTCCCGACGTTCGCGCGTCTGAAGAAGGAAGGCTCCTGGGGAGCCCTGCGCTCGGTCGAGCCCCTCCTGTCTCCGCTCGTCTGGACGACGATCGCGACCGGGCGCAAGCCCGAGGACCACGGCGTCCTCGATTTCGTGGAGGTCACGCCCTCCGGCGAGCCCGTGCCGATCACGAGCGCTCGCCGAAGGGTGCCCGCGATCTGGGACCTCGCGCGCGACCATGGCCGGCGCTCCGGTTTCATCGGCTGGTACGCCTCGTACCCCTCGGAGAAAGTGAACGGCTTCACGGTGTCGGACAGGCTCGGCTTCCACCAGGTTCGGAGCGCGCGGGCGACGGAGGGGTCGACGTATCCGGAGTCGCTCGCGAAGGAGATCGAGAAAGACGTCGGCGTTACGCAGGCCGACGTTCGCGCGACCGCCGCGCGCTTCCTTCCGAATCCCGCCGCACCGCTCTCGCCCGACGGAGACAAGCGGCTCGCCGAGCTCGCGAAGATCCACGCGACGACCGAGCTCTACAGGAAGCTCGCGCCGGCGCTCC
>WNFL01081177.1_pt1 | contig 11994 bp, 8 predicted proteins | sample 5400361 | NCBI WGS metagenome assembly WNFL01 (sample SAMN13153351, study PRJNA577476) | soil metagenome | isolation source: 40 cm soil on Douglas fir-dominated hillslope | place: USA:California | collected 2013-09-17
GGCCAGTCGCTGATCTTGAGCGCGGGCGTCGTCATCGTGATGGTGCTCGCGGCTTACGGTGTGGCCGACAAGCGGTTGACGATCGGCGAATTCGTCATGGTCAACGCCTACCTCTTACAGCTCTATCAGCCGCTGAACATGCTCGGCTGGGTTTATCGCAATCTTCGCCAATCGATGACCGATATCGAGCAGATGTACAGACTCCTGGAAGAGAAGTCCGAGATCGCCGACGCGCCAGGTGCACCGGCACTCAAGCCTGGCCCGGGCTCCGTCCACTTCGAGCATGTGAGTTTCACCTATGACGAACGCAGGCCGATCCTGCGCGATGTGAGCTTCGAGATCCCGGCAGGCCATACGGTCGCGATCGTCGGACCGACGGGCGGAGGAAAGACGACGATCGCGCGGCTTCTGTTCCGCTTCTATGATCCGCAAAAGGGGTCCATCAGCATCGACGGCAACGACATCAGGAGCGTGACGCAAGAGAGCGTCCGCCGCGCAATCGGCGTCGTGCCCCAGGACACCGTGCTGTTCAACGACAGCATCTATTACAACATCGCGTATGGACGGCTGGATGCGACGCCGGAAGAGGTCATGGCGGCCGCGCGGCGGGCCCAGCTCGGCGAGTTCATCGCCAAATTGCCCGACGGTTATCTGACCCGCGTGGGCGAGCGCGGGCTCAAGCTTTCAGGGGGCGAAAAGCAACGGGTCGCCATCGCTCGGGTCATCCTCAAGAACCCCGAGATCCTGATCTTCGACGAGGCGACAAGCTCGCTCGACTCGCGCACAGAACAGGATATCCAGGCGAGCTTGCGGCAAGTCGCTGCCCACCACACGACGCTCATCATCGCCCATCGGCTTTCGACGGTCGTGGATGCCGACGAGATCATCGTGCTGGACGAGGGCCACATCACCGAACGCGGCAGCCACGAAGCGCTTCTCAATCGCGGCGGGACTTACGCCGAGATGTGGAACCGTCAGCTCCGCGCGGCCGAAGCGCTGCGGGAAGTCGCGGAGTAAGAAAAAGCCGCCCACGAGATCGCAGGCGGCTTTTCGAGTTTCGAACCGAGATTATTCGGCTGCCGTCTGAGCGGGAGCCTCGAGTGCCGGCCGCTCGGCGGTTCTTTCGGCCTGAATCGCCTTGTCGCGTTCGCCCGCGATACGGCGGATACGCGCGATAGCGCCGCCCGTACCGGCAGGAATGAGCCTGCCGACGATGACGGAGCGTATCGACCTTGCCGTTGACGGCCGCGTCCGTGAGCACGCGCGTCGTCTCCTGGAAGGATGCCGCCGAGAACACCGACCGCGTCTGCAAGCTCGCCTTGGTAATGCCCAGAAGCACCGGACGTCCCTTGGCGGATTTGCCGTTCTGCTCGACGGCCTTCTTGTTGGCCTCCTCGAGCTCGAGCAAGTCGACCTGCTCGCCCGGAAGCAGCGTCGTGTCGCCGCCGTCCTCAATCTCCATCTTCTGGAGCATCTGCCGGACGATCACCTCGATATGCTTGTCGTTGATCTTCACGCCCTGCAGACGATAGACCTCCTGGATCTCGTTGATGAGGTAGACCGCAAGCTCCTCCACGCCTTTGATACGGAGGATGTCGTGCGGGCTCGGGTGACCTTCGATGATGAAGTCGCCCTTCTCGACGAAATCGCCCTCGCGCACGCTGACGTGCTTCGACTTGGGCAGCAGGTATTCGATCGGCTCCTGCTTCTCGTTTTTCGGCTTCAAGATCACGCGACGCTTGTTCTTGTAGTCCTTGCCGAACTCGATATAGCCGTCGACCTCGGCGAGCACGGCGCAGTCCTTCGGCTTCCTAGCCTCGAACAGCTCCGCCACCCGGGGCAGACCGCCCGTGATGTCGCGCGTCTTGGCGCCTTCAGTCGGGATACGTGCGAGCACGTCGCCGGCCTTGATCTCGGCGCCGTCTTCGACCGAGAGAATGGCGTCGACCGAGAGCGGATAGCGTGCTTCGCCGTTGGGGAGCGTGATCGGCTTGCCCTTCTTGTCGACGATGAGCACGGCGGGACGCAAATCCGAGCTCTTCGAGCCCGCCCGCCAGTCGATGATCACCTTTTGGCTGACGCCGGTGGTCTCGTCCGCGACTTCCTTCAGCGACAGGCCTTCGACGATATCCTCGTAGCGGACGATGCCGTCGACTTCGGTCAAGATTGGCAGCGAGTTAGGATTCCACTCGGCGACGCGTTCGCCGCGCTTGAGCGCCTGACCCTCGTCCACCATCAGGCGTGCGCCATAGGTGATGCGATGGGCTGCGCGCTCGACGCCCTTGGAGTCGACGATCGCCACTTGCATGTTGCGGCCCATCGCCACGAGCTGGCCTTGGGAGTTGCGGACCACGTTGCGGTTGACGATCTTCACCTTGCCGTCATGCGAGGCTTCGATCTTCGATTGTGCCGCGACCTGAGCGGCACCGCCGATGTGGAAGGTGCGCATGGTGAGCTGGGTGCCCGGCTCGCCGATCGACTGCGCCGCAATGACGCCCACGGCTTCGCCGATATTCACCGACGTTCCGCGGGCGAGATCGCGCCCATAGCACTTGCCGCAGACGCCGTCCAACAGCTCGCAGCAGAGCACCGAACGCACACGCACCTTGGCGACATGCGAGGTTTCGATCTTCTCCGCGGCGTCCTCGGTGATCTCGCGTCCGCGCTTGACGATGACATCGCCCGTTTCCGGATGCTTCACGTCTTCGGCCGCGGTGCGGCCCAAGACGCGTTCCGACAGCGAGGACACGACCTGACCGGCGTCGATCACGGCCTGGACGCTGATGCCTTTCTTGGTGCCGCAGTCGTCCGCGGTGATGATGCAGTCGTTTGCGACGTCCACAAGGCGGCGCGTCAGGTAGCCTGAGTTCGCCGTCTTTAGCGCGGTGTCGGCAAGACCCTTGCGCGCGCCGTGCGTCGAGTTGAAGTACTCGAGCACGGTCAGTCCTTCCTTGAAGTTCGAAAGGATCGGCGTTTCGATGATTTCGCCCGAGGGCTTCGCCATCAAACCGCGCATGCCGGCCAACTGCTTCATCTGCTGCTGGGAACCGCGAGCCCCCGAGCTTGCCATCATGAAGATGGAGTTTAGCTCCTCCGTGCGCCCGGTCTTCGCATTGACCTTCGGCTGCGAAATCTCCGTCATCATTGCGGCGGCGACCTGATCGGTGCACTTCGACCACGCGTCGACCACGAGATTGTATTTCTCGCGGTCGGTGGTCAGGCCTTCCAGGAACTGCTGCTCGAACTCGCGCACGCGATGGCGCGTCTCTTCGATCAGCTTCTCCTTGTTTTTGGGCACGACCATGTCGTCCTTGCCGAACGAGATGCCGGCCTTGCAAGCCTCGCGGAAGCCAAGCGCCATTGCCGCGTCGCAGAAGAGAACCGTCTCCTTCTGGCCGCAATGTCGATAGACCTCGTCGATGATGTGACTGATCTCCTGCTTTCTCAGCTGCCGGTTGACGAGCTCGAACGGGATCGCCGGGCTACGCGGGAGAAGCTCAGCCAGCATCATGCGGCCGGGCGTCGTCTTGATCCGGACCGTGATCGGCTTGTTGTCCTTGTCCACGGTCTTGTAGCGCGCCTGGATCTTCGAATGCAGCGTGACCGCGCCCGCGAAGAGTGCGTGCTCGATTTCGCCCATGTCGTTGAAGACCATGCCCTCGCCGGGCTCTTTGTCGCGGTCGAGCGAAAGGTAGAAGAGACCGAGCACGATATCCTGCGTCGGCACGATGATGGGCTTGCCGTTCGCGGGCGAGAGGATGTTGTTGGTCGACATCATCAGCACGCGGGCTTCCAATTGCGCCTCGAGCGACAGCGGCACGTGCACCGCCATCTGGTCGCCGTCGAAATCGGCGTTGAACGCCGTGCAGACGAGCGGATGCAGCTGGATGGCCTTGCCCTCGATCAGCACCGGCTCGAATGCCTGGATGCCCAAGCGATGCAGCGTCGGCGCGCGATTGAGGAGCACCGGGTGCTCGCGGATCACCTCTTCGAGGATGTCCCAAACTTCCGGCTTCTCCTTCTCGACCAGTTTCTTCGACTGCTTGACCGTGGCGGAGAAACCCTTGGCCTCCAGCCGTGCATAGATGAACGGCTTGAAGAGCTCGAGCGCCATTTTCTTCGGCAGGCCGCATTGATGCAGCTTCAATTCCGGACCGACCACGATCACCGAGCGGCCGGAATAGTCGACGCGCTTGCCCAAGAGATTCTGGCGGAAACGCCCTTGCTTGCCTTTCAGCATGTCGGCGAGCGACTTCAGCGGGCGCTTGTTCGCGCCCGTGATGACGCGGCCGCGGCGGCCGTTGTCGAACAGCGCGTCGACGGCTTCCTGCAGCATGCGCTTCTCGTTGCGCACGATGATGTCGGGGGCTTTGAGCTCCATCAGCCGCTTCAAGCGGTTGTTGCGGTTGATCACGCGCCGATAGAGATCGTTCAAGTCCGAGGTCGCAAAGCGGCCGCCGTCCAAGGGGACGAGCGGACGCAGTTCCGGCGGGATCACCGGAACGACCGTCAAGATCATCCACTCCGGACGGTTGCCGGATTCGATGAATGCTTCGACGACTTTCAGGCGCTTGACGAGCTTCTTCGGTTTCTCCGTCCCTTGCGCAACAGCGATTTCGGCGCGCAGGTCGGATTTGAGCCTGTCGAGATCGATCGCCTCCAAGAGGATTCGGATCGCCTCGGCGCCGATCATGGCGGTGAAGCTGTCCTCGCCGAATTCGTCCTGGGCCTTGAAGTATTCTTCCTCGCTCAAGAGCTGACGCTCTTTCAAGGGCGTCAGCCCAGGCTCGAGCACGACATAGTTCTCGAAATAGAGCACGCGCTCGAGATCCTTGAGCGTCATGTCGAGCATCAGGCCGATGCGCGAGGGCAGCGACTTCAAGAACCAGATGTGGGCAACCGGCGAGGCGAGCTCGATATGGCCCATGCGGTCACGGCGCACTTTCTGCACCGTCACTTCGACGCCGCACTTCTCGCAGACGATGCCCTTGTACTTCATGCGCTTGTACTTGCCGCATAAGCACTCATAGTCCTTCACCGGACCGAAGATGCGGGCGCAGAAGAGCCCGTCCCGCTCCGGCTTGAACGTCCGGTAGTTGATCGTTTCCGGTTTCTTGATCTCGCCGTGAGACCAGCGCAGGATTTGATCCGGGCTCGCCAATGAGATGCGAATCCGGTCGAACGTGGGCGCTTCTTTGCCCGGCTGGAAGACGTTGATCAGTTCCTGGTTCATACTATGCCTCTTGTCACAAGAGCGAATTCACGAGCCGCGGTGTGCGGCATCATTGATTCAGCAGTTCCACGTTGAGTCCGAGAGAGCGCATCTCCTTCACCAGCACGTTGAAGGATTCGGGGATGCCCGCCTCGAAATTGTCTTCGCCGCGCACGATCGACTCGTAGACTTTGGTGCGGCCGGCGACGTCGTCGGATTTGACGGTCAAGATCTCCTGCAGCGTGTACGCCGAGCCATAGGCTTCGAGCGCCCACACTTCCATTTCGCCGAAGCGCTGACCGCCGAATTGCGCCTTTCCGCCCAGCGGCTGCTGGGTGACGAGGCTGTAGGGGCCGATCGAGCGGGCGTGGATCTTGTCGTCCACCAGATGATGCAGCTTCAGCATGTAGATGTAGCCGACCGTGACCGAGCGCTTGAACGCTTCCCCAGTTCGGCCGTCGTAGAGCGTCACCTGCCCGGTGTGGGAGAGGCCGGCATGATTAAGCATGTCGACGATGTCCTTTTCCTTGGCACCGTCGAACACCGGCGTCGCCACCGGCACGCCAGCGCGCAAATTGCCGGCAAGCTCCAGGATACCGTCCTCGTCGAGCTCGCCTAAGCGCTCGTCGCCCGCGTAGATCGTCTTCAGCGTCTTGCGGAGAGATTCGACGCGTCCATCGCGACGGACCTTCTCCAGCATGTCGCCGATCTGACGGCCCAAGCCCGCGGACGCCCAGCCAAGATGCGTCTCGAGAATCTGACCCACATTCATGCGCGAAGGCACGCCCAAGGGATTGAGCACGACATCGACCGCGGTGCCGTCCTCGAGATGGGGCATGTCCTCCATCGGGGTGATGCGCGAGATCACGCCCTTATTGCCGTGGCGTCCGGCCATCTTGTCGCCGGGCTGCAGCTTGCGCTTCACCGCGACGAAGACCTTGACCATCTTCATCACGCCGGGCGCGAGCTCATCGCCGCGGCGGAGCTTGTCGACCTTGTCGGCAAAGCGCTTGTCGAGACGATGCTTCGATTCGTCATACTGTTTCTTCAGGCCCTCCATCTCGGCTTGCGCCTTCTCGTTCCTGAGCCCGATCTGCCACCATTGATTGCGCGTCAGATTGTCGAGGATCGCCTGCGTGATCTTGGTCTCGGCCGCCATTCCCTTGGGACCCGAGGCTGCCATCTTGTGCATCAGGATTTCGGTCAGGCGCGAATAGATGTTGCGCTCGAGAATCGCGAGCTCGTCGTCGCGGTCCTTGGCCAAGCGCTCTTCCTCGGCGCGCTCGATGGCAAGGGCGCGCTGGTCCTTATCGATACCGTGGCGATTGAACACGCGCACTTCGACAACGGTCCCGGTGACGCCGGGCGGTACCCGCAGCGAGGTGTCGCGCACGTCGGCCGCCTTCTCGCCGAAGATGGCGCGCAGAAGCTTCTCCTCCGGCGTCATCGGCGTCTCGCCCTTGGGCGTAACCTTGCCCACGAGGATGTCGCTCGCGTTCACTTCCGCACCGATGTAGACGATCCCGGCCTCATCGAGGTTCTTCAGCGCTTCTTCGCCGACATTGGGGATGTCGCGGGTGATTTCCTCGGGACCGAGCTTCGTATCGCGCGCCATCGTCTCGAACTCCTCGATATGGATCGAGGTGAAGACGTCATCGCGCACGATGCGCTCGGAAATGAGGATGGAATCCTCGAAGTTGTAGCCGTTCCACGGCATGAACGCGACGAGCACGTTCTTCCCCAAGGCGAGCTCGCCCAGATGCGTCGAAGGCCCATCGGCGATGATGTCGCCCTTCTGCACGGCATCGCCCACCTTCACCAGCGGACGCTGATTGATGCAGGTGTTCTGGTTCGAGCGCTGGAACTTCGACAAGCGGTAGATGTCGACGCCGGGTTTCGTCGGGTCGTTCTCTTCGGTTGCGCGAATGACGATACGAGTCGCGTCGACCTGGTCCACGATGCCCGTACGGCGAGCCCCGATCGCGGCGCCCGAATCCCGTGCGACGACGTCTTCCATGCCGGTGCCGATCAGCGGCGCTTCGGCGGTCAAGAGAGGCACCGCCTGGCGCTGCATGTTGGAGCCCATCAGAGCGCGGTTCGCGTCGTCGTTCTCGAGGAACGGGATCAAGGCCGCGGCGACCGAGACGAGCTGCTTCGGGCTGACGTCGATGTAGTCGACCTGCTCCGGTGTCGTCATGATGAAGTTGCCGCCCTTCCGGCAGCTCACCAGCTCATCGACGATGCGAGCGCGGCTGTCGAGCGTCGCGTTCGCCTGCGCGATCGTGTACTTCGCCTCTTCCATTGCCGAGAGGTAGACGACCTCATCGGTCACGCGCTTGTCGTGGACCTTGCGGTACGGGCTTTCGATGAAGCCGTACTTGTTCACGCGGGCGTAGGTCGCGAGCGAATTGATCAGACCGATGTTCGGGCCTTCCGGCGTCTCGATCGGGCAGATGCGGCCATAATGCGTCGGATGCACGTCGCGGACTTCGAATCCGGCGCGCTCGCGCGTCAAACCGCCGGGGCCCAAGGCCGAGAGACGGCGCTTATGCGTGACTGGCTTCGCGTTGATGAGATCGTGCGGCATGACCGTGTCGATATCGACCGAGCTCATTCGCTCCTTGATCGCGCGCTCCATGCGCAGGAGCCCGATCCGGAACTGGTTCTCCATCAGCTCGCCGACCGAGCGCACGCGCCGGTTGCCGAGATTGTCGATGTCGTCGATTTCGCCGCGTCCGTCGCGCAGGTCCGCGAGCGCCTTCAAGATCGCAAGGATGTCCTCCTTGCGCAGCGTGCGCATCGTGTCGGGGCAATCCAGCCCCAAGCGCATGTTCATCTTGACGCGTCCGACGCTGGAAAGATCGTAACGCTCGGAGTCGAAGAAGAGTTGACCGAACAGAGTCTCGGCCGTTTCCGCCGTCGGCGGTTCGCCCGGGCGCATCACGCGATAGATGTCGATCAGCGCCTGCTCGCGCGAATGGTTCTTGTCGACGGTCATCGTGTTGCGGACGTAAGCGCCGACGTTGATGTGATCGACGTTGATGGTGACGATCTCCTGGAAGCCCGCGTCGCGCAGCACGCCGAGGTTTTCAAGCGTCAACTCGTCGCCGGCCTCGACATAGATCTCGCCCGTCTCGACATTGACCATGTCGAGCGCGCAATAGCGTCCGGCCAGCTCGTCATCGGGCATGGCAACGGACTTGATGCCGTCCTCCTGCCACTTCCGAAGGGCGCGCACCGTGATCTTCTGGCCGAGCTCGGTTAAGACCTCGCCGGTCTTGGGATTCGTCCAATCGTGATTGGGCTTGGCATTGCGCATCCAGGACGGATCGACGGGCGTAGTCCAGCCTCCGTCCTTGGCCGAGCGGAACGGCACCTTGCCGTAGAAATAATCGAGGATGCCTTCCTGATCGAGACCGAGCGCGTAGAGGAGCGTCGTCGCCGGCAGCTTGCGCCGACGGTCGATGCGGACATGGATGATGTCCTTTGCGTCAAACTCGAAATCGAGCCACGAGCCGCGATACGGGATGACGCGCGCGGCAAAGAGAAGCTTGCCCGACGAATGCGTCTTGCCCTTGTCGTGGTCGAAGAAGACGCCCGGCGAGCGGTGCATCTGACTGACGATCACGCGCTCGGTGCCGTTGACGATGAAGGTGCCGTTGTTCGTCATGAACGGCACGTCGCCCATATAGACGTCCTGCTCCTTGATGTCCTTGACCGACTTGGCGCCCGTCTCCTGGTCCACATCGAACACGATGAGCCTGAGCGTCACCTTCAAAGGCGCGGCATAGGTCATCGAGCGCTGCTGACATTCCTCGACGTCGTATTTGGGCTCCTCGAAGTGGTAATCCACATATTCGAGCAGCGACGTCTCGGAGAAATCGGAAATCGGAAACACGGACTTGAAGACCGCCTCCAGCCCCATATCGATCCGCCCGCCTTCGGGCTTATCGACCTGGAGGAACTGGTCGTAAGAGGTCTTCTGAACCTCGATCAGGTTCGGCATTTCGGCCACTTCGACCATGTGACCGAAATACCTGCGAAGCCTTTTGCGTCCAGTGAATGAAAGCGTCATCGAGCGATTTCCTTGCCTAACTTAGGACAATAAGACCCGACTCCCCCGGCGGAGCCCTTTCCGCCGAGGGGACGGGATATGACTTCAATGCGCGTCAGCTAGTGACAGCCGCCACGCCTCCTTATTTCAGCTCGACCTTCGCACCAGCGTCTTCGAGCTGTTTCTTGATCTTTTCAGCTTCGTCCTTGGACACGTCCGCCTTCACCTCTTTGGGAGCGGCCTCGACGAGGTCTTTCGCTTCCTTGAGGCCAAGGCCCGTAATCGCCCGGACTTCCTTGATCACGTTGATCTTCTTATCGCCCGCGCTCATCAAGACGACGGTGAACTCCGTCTTCTCGACAGCCGCAGGTGCCGCTGCTCCCGCGCCCGGCGCTGCCGCAGCCGCGACCGGCGCCGCTGCGGACACGCCCCACTTCTCTTCGAGGAGCTTGGAGAGCTCTGCCGCCTCGAGAACCGTGAGCTTCGAGAGATCGTCGACTAACTGTTGGAGATTTGCCATTTCCTGTTACCTCATATGGGTTCGAAATCGAGAAATTCCAGTGCTGTTTACGCCGCTTCCTTCTGTGCGTATGCCGAAAGCACCCGGGCAAGCTGAGCAGCCGGCGCCTGTAGCACGCCAGCGATCTTGGTCGCCGGAGCCTGCACAAGGCCGATGATCTTTGCCCGCAGCGCGTCGAGGCTGGGTAGCTCGGCCAGGGCTTTGACGCCCTGGAGGTCGAGCACCGATCCAACCGCAATGCCGCCAAGGATTTTGAGCTTCTGATTGTCCTTGGCGTAGGCAACGAGGATCTTGGGAGCTGCAACAGGGTCGGTCGAATAGCCGATGCCCGTCGGGCCCTTGAAAAGATCCGCGATGCCGCTCGCTTGCGTTCCTTCAAGCGCACGCACGGCAAGACGATTCTTCGCCACTTTGAACGAGGCACCGGCTTTGCGCATCCGCGCCCGGAGCTCGCCCATTTCGGAGACCGTCATGCCTGAATAGTGAGCGACGACGACAGCACCGGCACCGGCAAAAAGCCCGTGCAGGCTTTCGACCGTTTCCGCTTTTTGGGTTCTGTCCATACCCACTCCTTCTCAATGGAAGCCAAGGCGCGTTCCTTGGTGCTTCCCCCTGTGTTGGATCGCGACCGACCTCTCCGTCACTCGCGACATCCCGTCCCAGGGTTCAAACCCTAAGCAGACTTGCGTCTGCCATCGGTTCTTGCCCCGTCTGCGCCGGCTTTGGCTTTTTAAGTTCGCTTGAATCCAAAGATCCTCGCGAACGCCTGCGGTCTCGGACAGGTCTCCGGTCAACGCGGACCGGAAATTCAGGCTCTCCTTCTACGCTCCGCCCGACTGACCGACGGAATCGAGGGCGATCTTCACGCCCGGACCCATCGTCGAGGCCAGAGAAATCTTCTTCAGGTAAGTTCCCTTCGCGCCGGCGGGCTTTGCCTTGATCACGGAATCGATCACCGCGCGCACATTCTCCGCGATCGCCTTCTCCTCGAAGCTCGCCTTGCCGACGCCGGCATGTACGATGCCCGCCTTCTCGACGCGAAACTCGACCGCGCCGCCCTTGGCGTCCTTCACGGCCTGCGTCACGTCCATGGTGACGGTACCAACTTTCGGGTTCGGCATTAGACCGCGTGGGCCGAGCACCTTACCCAAGCGCCCGACGATGCCCATCATGTCGGGCGTCGCAATGCAGCGGTCGAAATCGATCTCGCCCTTGTTCACCCGTTCGGCCAAGTCCTCGGCGCCGACGATATCGGCCCCCGCGCGCTTGGCCTCCTCAGCCTTTGCACCCTTGGCGAAAACCGCCACGCGGGCGCTTCGGCCGGTGCCGTTGGGAAGCGAGACCACGCCGCGCACCATCTGATCGGCGTGGCGCGGATCGACGCCCAGATTCATCGCGACTTCGATCGTCTCGTCGAACTTCGCGGTCGCGCGCGATTTGACCAGCTTCACCGCTTCGTCGAGCGGATAGGACTTCACGCGGTCGACGCCCTCGCGCGCCTTTGCCATGCGTTTGGAAACCTTGCTCATGGCTTCACCTCGATGCCCATCGAGCGCGCCGAGCCGGCAATCATCTGTGCCGCGGCGTCGATGTCATGGGCATTCAGATCTTTCATCTTCGCCTTGGCGATCTCGCGTACCTGGGCCATCGTGACCTGGCCGACGAAATCGCGTCCGGGTGCCTTGGAGCCATCGGTGAGCTTCGCAGCCTTCTTCAAGAAGTAAGACGCCGGTGGCGTCTTCATTTCGAAGGCGAAGGACTTGTCGGAGAAGACGGTGATCGTCACCGGAATAGGCATGCCCTTCTCTTCGGCCTGCGTCTTCGCATTGAAGGCCTTGCAGAACTCCATGATGTTCAAGCCCCTCTGACCCAGCGCCGGTCCGATAGGGGGCGAGGGATTGGCCGAACCCGCCGGCACCTGAAGCTTGATGTACCCTATGATTTTCTTCGCCATCTCAATCCGTCCTCCTGTGACGTTCGCGGTTCATGCGGCCCGGCGAGGGCCTCCCGCATGGGAATTAGACCTTCTCGACTTGCGTGAATTCCAGCTCGACCGGAGTGGCGCGGCCGAAGATCGACACTGCCACTTTCAAGCGCGACCGGTCTTCGTCCACTTCTTCTACCGTGCCGTTGAACGAGGTGAACGGCCCATCCGCGACACGCACCTGCTCCCCGATCTCGAATGTGATCGAGGGCTTGGGCCGCTCA
>WNFL01398415.1_pt1 | contig 11994 bp, 9 predicted proteins | sample 5400361 | NCBI WGS metagenome assembly WNFL01 (sample SAMN13153351, study PRJNA577476) | soil metagenome | isolation source: 40 cm soil on Douglas fir-dominated hillslope | place: USA:California | collected 2013-09-17
GGTCGGCGCGCTGGAGGTCGGTCAGATCGGGAGGCTCCGGCAGGCGGTGCCGCTCCGCCATGTCCCGGAGCGCCGCTCGCGCGGCGGCGCGGGCGTCTTCCCGGCGCAGCAGCTCCTGCGCTTCGCGCGGCCGCCATGTCCCGTTCCAACTGAAGTGGGCCTCTCGCGTGGGCAAGTCGGCCGCGCGCAGGAAGCGCATCGCCTGGTAGCTCGCCGAAACCTTGCCCTCGCCGACGGGAAGCCGGGGCGCCACGCGCGCCAACAGCTTGCGCAGAGGGCCTGGGAAACGGGCGGTGGTGGCAGCGTGGAGGAGCGAGGCCTTGTAGGTGAGATAACCTGCGAACAGCTCGTCACCTCCGTCCCCGCCCACGACCACCTTGTTGCCGCGGGCGGCCTCCCTCGAGATCGTCCACACCGCCAGGGCGGAGGAGTCGGCCAAGGGATCATCGGCGTGCTCGACGATCCGGAAGAAGTCCGCGGCTACCTCCGGACCCATGCGGACCCGGGTGAGGGGCAGGCCCAGGCGCCCGGCCACGATCTCCGCCTGCGGCCACTCGCTGAAGCCCTCGTCCGGGAAATCGAGGCAGTAGGCCCGGGACAGGCGACCCTGACGCGCGGCGCTTTCCGCCACCAGCGACGAGTCCATCCCTCCGGAGAGGAAGATCCCGACGGGGACGTCGCTCACGAGCGCGAGCCGCACCGCGCGGTCGAGGTGGTGGCGCAGCTCGTCCTGCGCCGCTTCCGGGGAGAGCGTCCGCGGGTGCGGGCGGGGCTCCCAGTAGCACGCGCCCTCCACTCCCGTCTCCGAGTAACGCCGCCAGGAGGCGGGGGGGAGGCGCCGCACTCCTTCGAGGAGGGTCGCCTCCCCGGGCACATAGTTGAGGCAGAGGTAGGAGGGCGGTCAGGGGCCGCAGCTCGGAAGCGAAAGTCACCGAGCCTGGCCGCTCGAGGTAGAAGAGCGGCTTCTCCCCGAAAGCGTCGCGGGCCAGGAAGAGCTGGCCCCGGAGCCGGTCGGCGATGGCGAACGCGAACATGCCGACGAGCCGCCCGGGAAGCCCTTCCCCCCACTCCCGGTAGCCGTGGAGGAGGACCTCGGTGTCCGACCGGGTGCGGAAGGCGTAGCCCCGCCCCCGCAGCTCATCCCGGAGCTCGGGGTAGTTGTAGATCTCGCCGTTGAAGGTGATCACGAGTGCGCCGTCGGTGCTGCCCATGGGCTGCTGGCCCGACGACAGGTCGATGATAGACAGGCGGCGATGGCCGAAGAAGAAGCGGGGGTCCTGCCAGTACGCGCCTTCGTCAGGTCCGCGGTGCCGGAGGAGGTCAACCACCCCCGGGAGCCTGCCGTCCGGGTCGACAGGTCCCGTCCACGAGAAACGGCCCACGATCCCGCACATCCTCCCTCAGCCTACCTTCCGCGCCGGCTCCCTCGGCGCGCTGGGCACACCCTCGCCCTCCGCCCGCCATTCGTGGCGGACGCGGTATACGCGCCGGTCGCCCTGCCCGTATTGCACCCGGACGAGGAGCTCGGCGAGGACGCCGGTGGAGGCGATCTGGATACCGGCCAGGAGCAGCATGACCGCCATGAGGAACCAGCCGCTGTGGGTGCGCACGGTGGGGATCTGGGTGAGCCAGGCATAGAGGAGGAGGAAGGAGAGGATCGTACCTCCGGCTCCGAACGCGAGCAGGGCCACGCTGCCGAATACCCGCATGGGCCGGTCCAGGTAGCGGCTCAGGAACAGAAGAACGATCAGGTCCAGGAAGACCCCCTGCGAACGGCCCAACCCGTAGTTGCTCTCCCCCGCCGGGCGCTCGACGTTCTCGATCGGGATCTCGGCGATGCGGCCTCCCACGGCGTGCCCCAGAACCGGGATGTAGCGGTGGAATTCGCCGAAGAGCCGGATCTCGTGGGCAAGCTCCGCTCGGTAGGCGCGGAACGTGGTTCCAAAGTCATGCAGGTCGAGGCCCGAGATCCAGCGGATGAGGAGGTTGGCGGCCCGGGATGGCCACCGACGCACGATCCCTTCGGCTCGGCGATTCCGCCAGCCGCAGACTATGTCGTAGCCTTCCTCGAGCTTGCTCAAGAAGCGCGGGATCTCCTCCGGGAAGTGCTGGAGGTCGGCGTCCATGGTCAGGAGAATCTCGCCGCGAGCCGCGTCGAGGCCCGCCTGGAGGGCGGCGGTCTGCCCGTAATTGCGGGCGAGGTCGACGACGCGCAAGCGCGGCTCGCTCGCCAGGCAGCGCTTCATCGCCTCGAGTGAGGCGTCCCGGCTCCCGTCGTTTACGAGGACGATCTCGAAGTCATACCGGTCCTCGACGGGGACGGCGGCCGCGGCCACTCGCCGAACGAACTCATCCACCACGGCGGCCTCGTTGTAGACGGGGGCGATCACACTGACAAGCGTCTTCATGCGGTCAAGCGGCCCTCACCGCGGTGGCGGCGACCACGTCACCGAGCTGGAGGTAGATCGAGCGGTTTCCGAAGGGACGGCCCAGGAGCCGGCCGAGCGACACCGCCGCCCCCACCGGACCCTGCGGGTGCAGGTAGCGCAAGCGGTCGAAGACATAGCGGACGCGGTAGCGGTGGCCGAGGGCGCCCATCCGCAGCACCGAGAAGCCGGCCCGCTCCAGGGCGCGCCGCAGGTTGTCGCGGGAGAAGATCGTGATGTGCTGGACCGGGTCGAGGTAGTGCCAGCGGCGCCCCATCAAGCGGGCGGTGAGGCTGCCCGCATCGGGGGTAGAGAGGAAGAGCAGCCCGCCCGGGCTCAGAAGGCGGCGGAGCCGCTCGAGGGCGGCCAGCGGGTCCGCGAGGTGCTCCAGCACGTCCCAGGACGTCACTGCGTCGAACGACCCTTCCGGGAAGGCCGGGTCGTAGACGGAAGCCACCCTGCTGCGCACCCCGTACTGCTCCCGCGCCCAGGCCACGGCGGCCGGGCTCAGGTCGAAGCCGGCCGCATCGTAGTGCTCCTGTGCCACCCTCAAGAAGTGGCCGAAGTTCGAGCCGGCGTCGAGGAGGCGGGCCCCCGGATCGAGGTCGCGCCGGACCCAGTCCAGCTTCAGTCGACAGTTGGCCAGGTTGCTCTCGTGGTCCATGTAGTAGCCGTCGTTGCCGTCGGCCGCGAACACGTTGTCCACCGCCTCGTAGATGGAAACGCCGACCTCGTTGGTGGCCAGGCCTTCCGGTACCACCACCAGCCCGCAAGCGGGACAGCGCGAGAAGTGGCGCGACGCCTTCGCGAACCATGGGCGGAGAGGAGCGCCACAGAGCAGACAGGAACGCGTGCCCCCGCGTAGAGCTTCGCGGTCGAGCGGCGGGTTCACGAGCGCGGGCATGATCGACGCCAGACGCCCTCCTCCCGGGCTGGCGTGGGCACGGGATCTCGCCCGCCCTGCTTGGTCTCTTCGCGCCGCCGCAATCGGGCCATGGTAGGTTGGCCGCGCATCCCCGGTCAACTGCGACCGAAGCGGGGCGATTTGGCGACGGCCGCCGCGGCTTCAGGGGAAGCTGGTCAAGAGGCGGCCGCCTGTGGGTTGGGCCGGGGAGGGAGCCGGCCGTCCCTGGAGGTCGACCACTCTCCATCGATTGTCCTCGCTCAAGACCTCGAGGCCCTCCAGGGCGGCAAGGCCGCCCTCCCTCAAGGGGGCGCAATCCGGGACCGCGAGCTGCCTCTTGTTGATGACGAGGAACCTCACGCCGAGGTCGGACCGCAGCCGGGACAGCTCGCCCGCCTGGAGCCGGGTGTCCGGCGGGAACGGTTCGGTCAGGTCCCCGAACCTGTCGGGATAGCACCGCAGCGCCGCCATGGCCCGCGACTCCTGGTACCGCTTCATGCCCGACCACCACGGCAGGGCCAGGTGCGGGCCCTGGCAACCGACCGCCGGGAGCGCGTGGAATATCTGAAGCGCCGAGCTCGTTCCGACGAGCGTCCCGAAGCAGTCGGCGGGCACTTCCAGCACTGAATCGCCCGGACCGGCGCGGCTGTGTGCCTCGGCGAGGCCAGCGCGCGTCTTGGCGCTGAATGGCAAGCGGGACGTCCGGATAGGCACGACGAGGTTGGAGAGAAGCAGAAGGACGGAGCCCAGACCGAGCAATGCCACGCCGCGTCTGCCGATCCGGGCGAGCACGAACCCCGCGGCGACCGCGAGCGCGAGCGTCAGCACCGCGGGGAGGACAAGCCCGAAGCGGCCGGCAGCGCGTAGGCTCGACAGCATGGGGAGCTTCACCAGGACGGTGTACGGCAACCAGTTCACGCGTGCCGCGTCCCGCAACGTGAGCACCTGATGGCCGCCAACGAGGGGATCGGGACCGAGCGTGAGGATCCACAGGGTGGTGGCGGCGACGAGCAACGGCCAGCGCAGGCGGCTGCGCAAGGCTGCGAACACGGCCAGCCCCGTCAACAGGAGGAAGCCCGGGAAGATCGTCAATTCAGGTCCGTTGTCGGGAAAGCTGGAGCCCAGGGACCGGGCGCCGAGAACGTCGATCGTCGATTCCCTGGGCTGAGCGACCAGAGACAACCCGTCCGCTGCGTACGTCCGGTAGTCGACGGCCACCTTGCGGCCGGCGGCCCTCTCGGCGCGCTCGAACTGAGATCGCTTCAAGAGGAACGGAGACATCAGGGCCGCCGTCAGGGCGAAAGCAGCGCCCATCTCGACGAGGCGCCGCCAGGGCAACCGTCGCTGAATCGTGTCGGCCAGGCACATGGCCACCAGGACGATGGCCGAGCCGATCAGGAAGTAGCTGGCGCAGAGGTAGCAGAGGAACAACAGCAGGCTGAGCCGAACCCACCGGACACCTGCGCGTGCGGTGCAGTAGAGGGCCGCCTCTTCGACCACCAGGGCCGTCGGGAAGACGAAGTACACCGCGTGATGTCCGAGCAGACGGACCGCCACGGACGGAGCCGTCGCAAACGCGGCGGCGGAGAGCATCCAGACGAAGCGTTCACCGCTCACCAGCTTGCCGAGCCGGCGCCCTGCCCAGAGGTTGAGGCCGGTTGCCGTGAGAAGCGACAGGTTGTATGCCGTGACGGGCGGAGCCACCAGGTTCCACAGCCCATTCACCATCATCGGGAGGTAGCCTTCGCTGAGCCGCAGATCGAACCCGTAAGGCCACACCACGTCCGGGATCAGCACCGGGAGGAGGTGGCCCGATCCGATGAGCCGGCCAACCCTCCACCCCAACCACACGAAGTACTCGGCGTCGCCGGCCCCCATGAGCTGGTCGGTGAGATGCCTCGCGAGCGGCCACGTCATTGCGATCGCGACCACGGCATAGGTGAGCAGCTCGAGGAGCAGACCCCGTCGCCACCGGTCTCGCCAGGGCCGAACGGGGATGTCGTTGTCAGCCCGCGTCTCGCCGAGCCCCGGCCCAACACCGTCGTCGGCAAGTGGGGCGGGCGTGCGCCATGTCGCAAGGGCAGCGCCGGCCATGGCGGCGACGGCGAGCAGCCAGCCTATGGCGCACCCGGCGGCAGCGACGGCGAGGCGGGGATGCTGCTGGAAGGGCTCGAGATTGGCGCTCACCCATGAGGCCCCCGTGCCAACGGCCACCAGGAGGAGCATCGCCGTGCCGAGGACGATGGGCACTCCGAGGAGGGAGGCCACGACCATCAGGGCTCGCGCCGCTCCCCGCCCTTCCGGACGTCGGGACGACGAGGCAACCTCCAGAAGCCGGGTCAGGGGGGGGCTGGCTTCGCAACCTGGATCGACAAGGCGCGTCGCGTCGCGGCTCACGGCCTCGATGCTAGGCGAAGGTACCTCTCCAGCGCCAGCACACCCGGCACCGGGACCCGGAGATCACTGGAAGTAGCCAGTGACGTCGAAGAGGAAATGCGTCTGCCCCGTGGAGGCCGGGGGCATGTCGCACCGGACGCTGATCTGCCCGCCCACGCCGAGTGGGATGACGGCGTTGTTCGCCCGCACCTTAGCCAAGGCGAAGTTGATCGTGCTGGCGCTGGGGGCGGGACTCCCCGCCGGGTAGAGCCGCAGGTCGCCGAGGTCGGTCTGTCCCACCACCGTGACGTTGAGGGCGACCGCATTCGCCGCCGACGGAATGCCGCAGATCCCGGTCACTGGAAAAGTGCGGGTCGTGTTGGCCCACAGCGCGGGACCGCCGGAGGGGCCCACCGGGTTGCGGGTGTCGGCCACCCGGCAGGGGGCGACGGTGTAGAAGGACAGAGCCGGGGGTGGCCCCGACCACTCGATCGCACCCACGTCGGGAGCGGCACCAAGGAAGCCGTCGTTGATCCCGGGCAGGACGAGACCCGCATCGATGAGCGGACTCCCCGGGGCGGGCGCGAAGAGCCCCCCGGTCGGCGAGACGAGCTGAGGCGGCGCGGAGAGGCCCTGAAGCTCCTGCCCTAACGCCGCCCGGTAGGCGGCCAGGGTGTCGTAGCGCGTCCCCTGCCACGACACGAGGCGGCTCGGGTCGGTCGTGTAGAAATCGTTCCCGTTCCCGTCCCAGATCCCGGTGGTGTTCACCTTGTAGAGCGCGTAGCGCGTGCCCGCGATCACGTTGTTGCGGGCCCGGATGTAGGTGGCGGTGCCGGGGTTGAGGAGGGCGATAGCGTCCGTCGCGGAGGCGTCGGTCAGGAACGTGTTGTGGTAGACGAACAGCGGCCCAATCGGCGTCGAGTCGCCGCTGTTGATCTTGAGCGCGCTCGCGAGGTAGCCGTCCACCTGGCTGGTGCGGGTGGCGCCGAAGCGCCAGGCGACGTTGCGGAGGATCCAGACCGGCCCCGGGGCGGCGGGGGCCACCGCCACTGCCATGTGGACGTAGGAGATCTGGTTGTTCCAGAGGCGGACGTTCGAGCAATAGCCCTCGGGCTCGAAGGCGTCGTCCGTGTGCTGGTAGAGGACGTTGTCGTAGAGGTCGGTCTCGTTGGTGACCCCCGCGGGGGCCGTGGACCCGCAGGGGCCGATACCGTTGAACGTCCCATGGATGGTGTTGCGGCGCACCACGTTTCCGCGCCCCACCTCGTCGGTGAAGAGGACGCCGTCGTTCTCGGCGCTGCTGGCCTTGGTCCGGTCCCAGGGCCAGTTGAAGATCGAGGTGTCCCAGATCTCGTTGTCCTCGATCCGGTGGCGGTCGCCCCCCTTCACCCAGACCCCGGCCGACTCCACCTCGTGGATGAGGCAGGCCCTGACCGTGCAGTCGGAGGAGTAGCGCAGGTAGACCCCCTTGCCGTACGGCGAGGACCCGTAGTGCCGGATCTCCAGGCTCTCCACGCGCACCTGGGCCCGGCCGTCCAGGAAGAAGCCCTGGTCGAGGCGCGCGACGTGCATCGTGTGGGTGGTGGGAGAAGTGCCGTTCGAGAACTTGACGTACAGGGTCGTCCCGTCGAAGAAGAAGCCGCCGGGGGTGCCGGCGCCCAGGCCTTGGAGCTCGGCCAGGCTCGAGTACTGGTAGAGACGCCCGGCGTCGGTCACCACGTGGCCGGTGGGGAACCCGAGGACGCGGGAATAGACGCCGCTGCCGGCGGACGACCAGGGGACTCCGCCAGCGATCGCCGCGTCGGCCCCGTCCAGGATCGCCCCCGGCCCGTTGCCCCGGAAGACGATGGGTTGGCTGGGCGTGCCCGATGCCGGCACGGTCACGCTCTCGCGGTAGACGCCTTGCTGGATCAGGATCAGGTCGCCCGACCGCGACAGGTTGGCCGCGTGCTGGATCGTGCGCAGAGGCGCCGCGCTCGTCCCCGGGTTGCTGTCGTTCCCGGAGGGTGAGACGTAGAGCGTGCGCAGGGTGGGCTCGGGCAGGACGTCCGCGCGGGTCGCGAAGGTCGCCACCTGGGGGGAGCCCGACACACCGTCCGGGTCGGATAGCGTGACCCGCGCCTCGTAGGAGGCACCGGGGGACAGCCCGAACAGGCTCCCCACGAAGTGCGTGACGTCGATGCGGGCGAGGGCATGCGCGGCCTGGAACGCACCGCCCGCGGGCCGCCACTCCAGGGTGGCGGTGGCATTGAAGTTCAAGTCGCCGCTCACCGTGGCGACGACCCCCCCGGCGTGGAAGTTCCCGTAGCCGGAGACGGAGACGAGTGTGACCGGGCTCTGCGCGGCGGCCGCGGCGGCCCACAGGGATGCGCCCAGGACGAAGAAAACCCGGCGGAGCACCGACGAAGGCGCTCCGAAGAGGCCGCTATTGGAAGTAGCCCGTGGCATCGAACAGGAACTGCGTTTGCCCCGTGGAGGCCGGGGGCATGTCGCACTGGACGGTGATCCGCCCGCCCGAGCCCAGGGGAATGATGGCGTTGTTCGCGCGCACCTTGCCCACCGCGAAGTTGATCGTGCTGGAGCTGGGGGCCGGGCTCCCTGCCGGGTAGAGCCGCAGGTCGCCGAGGTCCGTCTCGTCCACCACCGTCACGTTGAGGGCGACCGCCGTGGCCGTGGACGGGATGGCGCAGATCCCGGTCACCGGGAAGGTGCGGCTGGAGTTGGCGGCGAGGGCGGGGCCGCCCGAGGGGCCGACCGGGAGAAACCCGCTACGGCGGACCTCTCGTAGGCGCCGATGTCGGAGGCCGTGCCCTGGGGACGCGGCCGGCCTTCGAGGTCGACGGTCACGCTGGCCAGCGTCTGTCCCGCGTCCACGGCCGGCGAGCCCGACGGAAGGTGATAGTCCCCGCCGTTCGCGTTCACGAAGAGCGCCGCCAGCGGGCCGGAGGGGACCGAGTGCGGCTCGTGGCCCGCGGCCTGCCACAGCGCCAGGCTGATCCGCGTGTTCCCGGCATCGTTGCTGACCCAGTCCATCACGTTGTAGTCGCTGTCCGTGTTGGTCACGTCCGTGGGGTTGCCGTACTCGATGCTTCCGCGGAACGGGTGGCGGTTGTAGAGGATGTTGTTGCGGACGGTGTTCGCCCCCGTGGTGTCGTGGATGAGCAGGGCCCAGCGGCCGTCGACCGCCTGATCGACGGTGTTGTGCAGGATCTGCATCCCCCGCGGTCCCTCGGCGCCGTCGGCGGCGTAGTTGACGATGCCGGTCGCGTGGTTGCCGTAGAGCAGGTTGTTGCGCACGACGGAGTCCTGCACGCCGTCCAGGTTGATGGCCGCCCCGCCCGCGGTCCCGTTGCCGTAGATCACGTTCCCCTCGATGAGGGCGCCGGTGATGATGCCGTCGCCGCCCGCGGAGAGGTCGGCGTTGAGCTGGATCCCCGAGGCCACGTTGTCGTGGACGCGGTTGCCGCGGAGCACGGGCCGGTCGCCGCTGTTGGACACGTAGATCCCGTGCTCGTTCTGGCTTCCGTAGCACTCGTTGTTCTCGATCAGCAGGTCGTCCGAGAAGTCGGTGAAGATGCCCCAGCGAAAGTTGTTGCCGAACACGCCGTTGCGCACCGACACGTTGGGGCTCTGGTCCACGCGCACCGCCGCGCGATTGGCCCCGAAGGAGCTCAGCCCGTCGATCGCGACGTACGAGGAAAAGGTCACGAAGATGGTGTCGCGATTGTCGGGACGGTCGGTCGTGGGCAGTATCTCCGCGGCGCTACCCAGGGCCTTGATGGTGATGGGGCCGGCGGGCGTCCCGTGGACGTCGTCCACGTCGAAGCCCTTGTACGTGCCGTTCGCAACCAGGATCATCTCCCCGGCCGCCACGAGCTCGAGGGCCCGCCGTATCTCCCGACAGGGCTGGCCCACGCTGCAGGCGACGCTCAGGTCGCTGCCGGCGGGCGATACGTACCGGTCGGCCGCCCCGGCCGGCGCCGTGGCCAGCCAGGAGACGACGAAGAGGAAGGCGCGAGCGCCGCCGCCCACGGGTGACGTGCTCGCGCGCTCGCGCACGGGGGGCCTACTGGAAGTAGCCCGTGACGTCGAGGATCAGGTGCACCTGCCCCGGGCTGGCGGGGATCATGTCGACCTGGACCGTCACGTGGTTGCCCCCGCTCAAGGCCACCGGAACGATCGCCCCGTTCGCCACCGCGAAGTCCGTGGTCACCCAGTTGATCACGCTCGCGTTCGGCATGGTCGTGCCCGCCGGGTAGATCCGGATGTCCCCGAAGTCCGTGGGCTCGGTGATGGTGACGTTGAACACCACCGCTTGCGCGGTGCCGGGGACGCCGCAGGGTCCCAGGATGGGAAAGCTCCGAGCCACGTTCGCGTTCAGCTTCGGTCCCCCCGTCGGGCCCGTCGGGTTCCGGGTGTCCACCACCCGGCACGGAGACACCGAGAAGAAGCTGTAGGGACCGGCGGCTTCGGCGCGGGGGACGAGAGCGAGGAGCGCGGGCAAGAGGGCCACGCGCCCGACTCTCACGCAGGTTCGACGTGCTCGACTGGCCATCCTTTGCGCTCCTTTCGCCGACGCGTCCACGAGACTACGCCGTCCAGTGGGGTGTGGCTGTGACCACGGTCACCCCCCCACAGGGCCACTACACTGATGATTGGCGGTGCGGTCCGACCCTGGCCCTCTACTCCATCGCCCCGCATGGACGGCAGCCACCGTTGGCGCGTAGACTTGGTCACATGGTGCACTCCGTACGTCCTTGGCTGATCGCGGCCCTCGTCGCAGTCCCGGCCGCTTCGGCGCCGACCACCGGGGTCGAGGTCCGGGTCAAGGAGGGCCTCGTCACGATCGACGCCCACGAGGCTCCCTTGTCCGACGTGCTGGACCAGCTCGTGCGCCAGACGGGGATGAAACTGGTCTACGAGGCCGCCCGGCCGCGTCAGATCGTGAGCGCTTCCATCGCGGGGCTCGCGCAGCCGGTCGCCCTGACCAAGCTGCTCGAGGGCCTGGGCGTCGGCTACAGCTTCAGCATGGATCTTACGGGGACGCGGGTAGAAACCCTGATCATCTCGGGAGTGAGCGGGACCGCAACCGCGTCGCTCGCCCGGCCGCCGTCGCCGGCGGCGCGACCCTTCGACAACGGCAGCCCGTTACGGGCCGAACCAGAGGTCGACGCCCCGCAGCCAGCTGACGAGGAGACGCCCGAGCCGACGAGCCAACCCGACGCGGAGACGGCCGTCGCCGCCCCAGCAGCCATCCCCGGCTCGGTCGGCGGAGGGGCGCAGCCCTTCTCGCCCTTCACCGGCTCGGTCAGCGGAGGCGCGCCGCCCTTCTCGTCCTTCACCGGCCCGTCGATGCGGGCGCTCCCTGCATTCCCCGGGGCCGCCTCCGGTCCGATGCCCTTTCCGCCCCCGCCCGTCATCCCAACCGTTGCGTCGAACCCCCAGCCTTTGCAATAGGAACCTGGTCCCTGGGGCGCGAGGACACCCGGCAGCGAGTCTTCGCCCTCAACACGTACGGCCTGATCGTGGCCGACACCGGCTCGAGTGGGCGGCGGAGTGGCCTCACCGAGCCGTGACTGCCGGTGAGGCCGACCGCGCCGCCCGTCAGGCGGTGCGCAGGCCGACGGCTAGGGCGCCGTTACCGCCCACGTGCCGACGCTGACGGTTCTTGTGACTGCACCCGCCGATGTGGCATACATCGTCGTGCCGAAGACATCGGCGAGACCACAGCTCCAGCTCGATCCCACTTTGGCCATGCATCGCGTGGAGATGTTATTCTGGAACACCTCGTACACGCACAACTGGCCCGCTAACGCCGTCGGGTTAGCGCTGGTCCCCGGGCAATTCGTCGTGGCCGCGCCTCCGGCCGGAATGATGTTCGCATTGACCGCCACCGGCGCACTCGCCAACGGGATTGGAAAAGAGATGGCCGATATGCCCTCCTGGCCCGCAGAAGAGGACGGGAAGTCAATGGCATAGGTCCCGGTCAGCGTCCGGCCGCTTTCCAATGCAGTGTAGGGGCGCGGCACGTAGTAGCCGTTCACGTCGGCGATGAAGTCAGTGGCGGCGGCATCGGCTTGGACCGCGATCCCCTTCTGGCCTCCCCCGGACGGCCCCAGCGGGACGGTGGTCGCATTGGCGATATTCTCGAGTTGGTAGTTGAGGATCGACGTAAGGGGCAGCGTGCCGCCCGCCGGAAACACGCGGATGTCGCCCTGGCCGGCGAAGCCGGTTACGGTGAAGTTCACTGAGATCGCGGAGGCGGCGGTAGGAATGCCGCACTGAGCG
>WNFL01004369.1_pt1 | contig 11991 bp, 10 predicted proteins | sample 5400361 | NCBI WGS metagenome assembly WNFL01 (sample SAMN13153351, study PRJNA577476) | soil metagenome | isolation source: 40 cm soil on Douglas fir-dominated hillslope | place: USA:California | collected 2013-09-17
CGTGGTCCGATCAAATTGAATCGGACCACGCTCTAGACTCCTTAGTTTGCCGCGCAATCTTACGGCGAACCGGTATCCACTTCGCCGGATTGCGCTCTAATGCGGACGATTTGAAGCGTTACCGCTGTCTCACTGCTTGTCCCAGACAGTGACGTTGTTGATCTGCTGACCGTTCGGGGCGACACCCTTGTCGGTGATCGTGATAGTCTTGCCATCGCGTGAGACAGCGAAGGTTCCGCTCAGGACCGTCATTCCCGCCATCGTACTGGTGACCTCTATTGTGTATGGATCAGGCCGTCGGCAGGAGTTCGCATCAAACGCGGGAACGGCGCCCGGCACCGCGTGAGATTGTCCATCGCAGATCATCGGAATTATTAGCTGTATCGACATGCCCTGAGCGTCTATCCCGTCGATCGTCGCCGTGAGGCCTGGGTTGGCCGTGGTGACGACGGATGTCACGCTTCTCGGAGGGGACCGGGACTGTAGGTGGATTTCGCAAGGTTGACCTTCCACGTTCCGATCATTGGATCGCCTTGCGCGAAACCGAGCTGCGGAACCGTCGTCGCAAAAATGCCTGCGACGGCGCCGCACATCGCGACACGCCAAACGGCTGAGGTGACAGCGAGTTTCATTTGCCTCCTTGGTTCGACGCAGTCGGAGGCGTTGCCTCATCGTACTGAACACGCAACCAACACCAGCAGCGCGCAGCAGAGCAGAGAAGAAAATGTTACAGGTGGGGCGACGTTGATACAACGGCATTGACCGACTATGTCCGCATTGGGTCCAGAGATTGCCGATTCCGACGCAGAAAAATTAGGTCCGCTCTTCCCGAATACGGCCGTTCACTCAGGGGCTTAAAAAGGTCGAGTGGAGCCGGCCTATGGGACACGAGCCGAGAGGGAGCCGACGAGGTCCCGCGGCGTTGCGTGCCCGAAACAGGCATCGATCCAGACCATGTCCACTGTGTGTTTTGTTACCCTCTTGCATGCCCTCTTGCATGCCGGGGTTCCTTCCTCCTTAGTCCGCCTTCTGCTCCGTCTCCTCGTGAGGTTCCCATGCTCCGCTGGTTTCAGGCTCTCATGCCGCGCGAGGATCGCTTTTTCGATCTCTACAACCGTCATGCCAGTACGCTGGTTCAGGGCGCCGCGGCGCTTCGCGAGCTGCTTAACGGCGGCCCCGGCGTGGCCGAGGCTGCTCATAGGGTTTTCGCCTTTGAGGCGCAGGCAGATGCCATCGCGCGCAGCATACTCGTCCTCGTGCGGCGCACGTTCATCACTCCCTTCGACCGCAGCGACATCAAGGATCTGATCAGCGCGCTCGACGACACGATCGACCAGATGCAGAAGACTGCCAAAGCCGTCCTGCTGTTCGAGGTTGATACGCTGGAGCCGGAAATGGCCGAAATGGGTGAACGCATCCTGCAGGCGGCAGAGCTTACCGTGCAGGCGGTTAAGCTGCTCGGGTCGCTGCGCGAGAATGCGGTACGTCTCAACGCGATTACCGAGGAGATTACCCGCCTTGAAGACGATACGGACACGCTCAACGACAACGGCATCAAAGCGTTGTTCAAGAGGCACCGCGACGGCAACGCGATGAGCTACATCATCGCGGCCGAGATCTACAACCATCTCGAAAGGGTCATGGATCGATTCGAGGATGTGGCCAACCGCATCAGCGGCATTGTGATCGAGCAGGTTTGAAGTCCTCATGCTGCTTCTGGCCTTCCTCATAGCTATCGCGCTTGCCTTCGATTTCCTGAACGGGCGCAACGACGCGGCCAATTCCATCGCCACCATCGTCTCTACGCGTGTGCTGGCGCCCCGCTATGCGGTGGCTTGGGCGGCATTCTTCAATTTCATTGCGTTCCTATTTTTTGGTCTGAATGTGGCCAGCACGATCGGCAAAGGCATCATATCGGCGGACGCGATTTCCGATCAGGTGATCTTCGGCGCACTCATGGGCGCGATTTCATGGAACATAATCACTGCATACCTCGGCATTCCCTCCAGCAGCTCGCATGCGCTGATCGGCGGACTCGTCGGTGCAGGTGTCACACATGTGGGCATTGGCGCGATCGTTTGGACCGGGCTTGGCAAGACGGCGGCGGCCATCGTCCTCTCGCCCATGACCGGTCTCGCGCTCGCTTTGTTGCTTGTCCTCGTCGTCTCGTGGTCGTTCGTACGGGTGGCGCCGTCGCACGTGGATGGTGTCTTTCGCCGGGCGCAGTTCGTCTCCGCCTCGCTCTACTCGCTCGGCCACGGTGGCAACGACGCGCAGAAGACCATGGGAATCATCGCGGCACTTCTCGCCGCCCATGACCAGCTTCCGGGCGAATTCCATGTCCCCTTTTGGGTGGTGATCGTCTGCAACGGCGCCATGGCGCTGGGCACGCTGCTTGGCGGCTGGCGTATTGTGCGTACTATGGGCTCGCGAATCACGCGGCTTACGCCGGTACAAGGCGTCTGCGCGGAGACGGCAGGATCGATAACCTTGTTCATGGCCACCGGCCTTGGCATTCCCGTATCCACCACCCACACCATCACAGGTGCGATCGTGGGCGTCGGGGCTGCGCGCCGGACTTCCGCCGTACGCTGGAGCGTGGCGCAAGACATTGTTATCGCCTGGGTCATTACAATGCCGGCGGCTGCCCTGATTGGAGCGGCGTTCTACGGACTGGCGAGTCTCTGGTGAGCTGATGGACCGTTTGTTGTGAGTAGCGTTGCGTCGCAAGTACCGAATGTTCAATACGCCGCCCTGCCTTGGCGAAAGGCGGAGGGCGCGATCGAAATCCTTCTCATCACCACGCGCAACACAGGACGCTGGATCGTGCCGAAGGGCTGGCCGCTTGTGGGCCGCACGCCCAGCGAATGTGCCGGCCTTGAAGCGCTGGAGGAAGCAGGTGTTCTGGGCGAAGTGGCGGTGGAGACGCTGGGCTCGTTTCACTACAACAAACGCCGCAAATCCGGCGAGATCGTACCCTGCAAAGTCCATGTCTTCGCGATGGAGGTCGTCCGTCAGCGCCGCAGCTGGGGTTCGCTCGACGAGGCGCTTGCACGCGTGACCGAACCAGGCCTTCGCCGGCTTATCGCGAAATTCGCGAAGTCATCAGGCCAGTCGGTGGAACATCGCGTGTCCGCGCGCACCGGGGCCGCTACCTAGAGTCCTGACAGTTCCGCCGGGTTGTCGGCTCGGTTGATGATGGTCCGGTTGCGTCGTCTCGTTGGAAATGACGATGAGGTCAGGGCTGATCGCCGCCAAATGTCAGCTTCGGGTCGGTCGCTCGCCAGGGGCCGAAAGTGCGGTTGGGTCTCGCTATGAGCGTTTGCGGGAGATTCCTACTCCTGCCCTGCGCGCGACTCCAACGAGGACGTTCGACTTAGAATCGCGAGGAGATGATCGGCGCCGGGCCATGGACGGCAAGCGCTCCGGCATAGCCGGCGGGCAGATTGAAATGAGCGAGCGACCATTCCGCCGGATCGTCGTCGGGCAAGGCGATGAAACGCGGTCGTCCGGCCTGCGATACGGCGACCTCCCGCGGCGGAAGTGCGAACCCGACGCCGCGCGCCTTGAGATAGGCTTCCTTGCACGTCCAATGATGGAAGAACGCTTGCCTCCATTGTCTCTCTGGAAGCGAGCGCAGCGACTCGATCTCGGGAGCGGATAAGAACAGCTCGGCAGTTTCCCTGGTGGCGAAACGGGAATCCTGCCATTCGATATCGCAGCCGATCTCCGGTCCACGCGCGAAAGCGTAAAGGGCCATGCCGCGCGAGTGCGACAGGCTAAATTTGACATCGGCCCCTTCAACGCGCGGCTTGCCGAAGGCATTGTACGTGATGGGGACATCCCGAGGGTCGCAACCGAGATAGCGAGCGAGGAGCTCGCGCAGGCTGCCGCGCCGCACGCTGTAGCGCCGGCGATCAAGGGGAGAACGGAATCGCTCCGCCGACCGGCGCTCCTCGTCGGAGAGCAGTGCCGCGAAGCGCGTGCACGACGACTCGTCGACGTCCAAACATTTCCACCAGAGATCGATGCGGGGTACGAGTGCCATTGGTGCGGCGTCGTCGCGCTCCAAATCGAGTCGCGAATCGGGTCTCATGTTGCCGGCTGCCCGAAATCGTTCGAATGCGACGCGACGCGCGGCGCACGATGCGGATCCATTTCATCTTGCCAGTGCGTCGTGACGCGGGACTCCGCGCCCGCGAGGCAGCGGCTGAGCTGAAGGGCGACGCTGTTCACGTGCCGGTCTTCCATGATCGTCCCGTGCGTGCCGTCGACGGTGAAGACATCGACGCAATCCGCCACTCGCTTCCAAAGCGGCACCGGATCGCACATATCGAAGCGGGGTTCGGCGGTGCGGAATACGGTGATCTTGCCCCGAAAGCGCCTCGGCCGGTAAGCGATGAATTCGCGGACGCCATTCCTGTACATCTCGCGATTGCGCGCCAGCATCGTCTCGGGCACCTCGATAGAATGATCTTCCGCGTTAGCGGATTCGAGCCGGAGGAAAAGCCGATGCCAGATCATCGCTACCTTGCTCCAGAGGTAGGGCGACCATTTTCCCGGCGGCAGGATTCTCAGCTTGCGCAGGACTCGTCCGACGAGGCTCCATTGATGGCTCAACCACTCACTCGGCAGCAGATTGCGGAAGTAAACGTCCGTCTCAAACAAGGCCAGCAGATCCACCTGCTCGCCCGATTCGCGCAGACGGCAGGCCATCTCGAATGCAATCAGGCCGCCGAACGAATAGCCCGCCAGCGCATACGGTCCCATCGGCTGAACCGCTCGGATTACGTCGATATAAGCGGCCGCCATCTCGGCAATCGTTGTGTGAGGCCGTTGTCGAGGATCCACGCCGCGCGCCTGCAGGGCGTAGATCGGACGGTCCGTCTGCATCCGCTCGGCGAGTCCGTGTAGCTGAAGGACGTTGCCGAAGATCCCGTGCACGATGAACAATGGCCGCCCCGAGCCCTCGGTGCGCAGCCCCACCAGATGGGAGAACGCCGTCTCTTTGTTCGCGCGCAACACATTGGCGAGCGACGCGATGGTGGGANNNCGGCAGATTGCGTCCGGTCTTTTTGTCGATTTCGGCGGCCAACATGGCGGCCAAAAGAGAGTGACCGCCGAGCTCGAAGAAGTTGTCGTGCGCGCCGATGGTCGAGACACCAAGCAGGCTCTTCCACAGCTCCGCGAGCATTCGTTCGAGGTCGTCGTTCGGTTCGGAAACCTCGCGTCCCCGCTCCGGCGGCATCCGCAGCGCGGCCCGATCGACCTTGCCGTTCACCGTCATCGGCAGCGACGCCATAAGGATGCAGCGCGACGGAATCATATAGTCAGGGAGCTTCTGTTCCAGGAACCGGTTTAGGTCGATGCTGTCTTCACCGCGCTGTGTTCGGGGCACGACGAAAGCCACAAGACTGGATTCGCCTGAAGCGTCGGGGAACGCTCGCACCGCGACGGCGGCGATCTTAAGATGAGCACCGATCGCCGCTTCAACTTCCTCCAGTTCAACGCGGAAACCACGGACTTTGACCTGGTTGTCGGCCCGGCCGAGAAATTCGAGCAGACCGTCGCCACGAAAGCGAACGACGTCGCCCGTTCGATAGAGACGACCGGCGGTGAGCCTCGGATAGGTGCAGAACTTCTGCGCCGTCAATGCCGCATCATTGCGATAGCCGCGTCCGCCGATAAAAAGCTCGCCGGCGACGCCGGCCGGAACCGGCTCGCCATTCGCATCCAAAACATAGACGCTGGTATTGGCGAGCGGCCGGCCGATAGGAACGGGATCGTCGCTGGGTCTCACCCTGTGGATCAGCGACCAGATGGTGGTCTCGGTCGGTCCGTACACATTCCACAACGCCTGGCAGCGATTGACGAGTTGCAGCGCAAGATCGTGCTGAAGCGCCTCTCCGCCGCAGAGGATTTTCAGCTCCGGAGAGCCGGACCAGCCGGCCGCGATCAGCCCGCGCCAAGTCGCCGGCGTAGCCTGCATGACGGTACAGCGCGACTCGCCAAGCACCGTCTTGAGCCGCGCCGGCTCAGCCGCTTCCTCGCGCGTGGCCAGCAACAGCCGCCCGCCGGTCACCAGCGGCAGGAACAGTTCCAACGCCGCGATATCGAAGCATAGCGTCGTCACCGCCAAGAGGGTGTCGCGGGCGCCCAAATGCAGCTCGTCCTGCATTGCCGCGAGAATGTTGGTCAGCGACCGGTGGCAGATCTCGACCGCCTTCGGCTTGCCCGTGGAGCCGGACGTGTAGAGAACGTAGGCAAGGTCATTGGGAGATCTGTCTGCTTCGGAGTCGAGCGCGATTTCTTCGTCCGATCCGGGTACGACGTCGCAGAGGACGATCTTCGCGTCCATCCGCGGCATCCGATCCAGCAGCGAACGCTGCGTCAGCACCACCGCGGGCTGAGCATCCTCGACGAGCATGGCAAGGCGCACCGGCGGCAATTGCGGATCGAGCGGCAAATACGCGGCGCCGGTTCGCAGAATCGCCAACAAGCCGGCAACCATGTCGAAGGACCGGTCGAGCATGATCCCAACCAAAGATCCCCGTCCAATGCCGGCACGTCTAAGCGGCGCGGCCAGTTCTGCCGCGCGTTTACGAAGATCGCGATAGCGCCAGGTGCGCCCGCTCGATTCGATCGCGACGGCATCGGGAGTCTTTCGTGCCTGCGCGTCGAACCACGCGGGCAGCGGCGTCCGCGGATAATCGCGCCCTGTGGCGTTCACCTCGGTCAGGAGCACTCGGGATTCCTGGGGCGACAGAAGAGGCAAGCGGCCCAAAGGGCAGAGCGGATTCTCAACGACGGCCGCCAATATCGTCGTCCAATGCCCGATCATCCGGCGGATGCTGGGTGCATCGAAGAGATCGCTGCTGTAGAGGAATCGGCCGATCAATCCGTCCGGCCGCTCGTCGAGCTCGAGATAGAGGTCGAACTTCGCATTGCCGACGGTGACGTCCATCTGCGTGAGATCCCAGGCCTCATCGATGAGCGGCGGGGGCGGTTCCACCGAGAACAGGATCTGGAAGATGGGATGCGTGCCGCCTTCGCGTCTGGTCTGTACTTCGCGCACCACCCGGTCGAACGGAACGCTGCTGGCATCGAGCGCGCCCAGTACGGTGTCTTGAACCTCGACGAGATAATCGCGGAAGGACATCCCGCTGGAGGGGCGCGTGCGCAACGGCAGGCTATTGAGAAAGTAACCGACGACTTCGGCGAGCTCGGGGCGGCGGCGCATGTCCGTCACCCCGCCGATGACGATGTCCTCCTGGCCTGAGTAGCGGTGCAGCAAGGCTTTGAACGCGGTCAGCAACACCACGTAGAGCGTGACGCCCTCGTTGCGGCTCAGCGCCCTCAAGGCGGCCGTGAGCTCCGTCGAAAGTTTGAACGTCTCCATGCTGCCGCGATGGGTCGGCTGCGCCGGACGCTGCCGGTCCGTGGGGAGGCGAACAACCGGGATCTCGCCCCTCAAATGCTGACGCCAATATTCGATCTCGCGGTCCATCCTATCGTCCGCGAGTTGACGCGCACGCCACAGCGCGTAATCGCCGTATTGCAACCGGGGCGGCGTGCCGTCCGGCTCCTCCCCTTTCGCATAGGCGGCGTAAAGGGCCGCCAGCTCGGGCACGATCACCCGGTAAATCGACACGCCGTCGAAGATGATGTGATGGAGCGTCACGTAAAGACGATGATTGTCCGGCGCCAGCCGAACGATCTTGGCGCGTAGCAGCGGCGGCCGCGAGAGGTCGAAGGGCCGGCGCGCGTCGGACGTCGCAATATCGAGTGCCGCCTGTTCGCGCTCCGCTTCCGGACGATCCGAAAGATCTACGAAGGGAATGGAGATGCGCAGATCGGAATGCACGATCTGCCGCAATTCGCCGTCGACCGTTTTAAAGGACGTGCGCCAGATTTCGTGACGGCGCACGATTTCGGCGAAACTTCGCTCCAACGCCGCACGGTCAAAAGAGCCGCGGCGATGAATGGTGAGCGCCTCATTGTAGAGCGGAACCTCGGGCGCCATCGCGGCGTGCAGCCAGACATTCTTCTGCTCGGCCGAAATCGGTACGGCATCGTCGGGCCGGCGCCGCTCGATCTCACCTGAGCGCGATTTCAATCCCGCGCCGTCCAAATGTTTTTGCAGGAGCCGGCGTTTTTGCGGCGACAGATCGGCCTTGACGCTCATGACGGCGCGTCGAAAATTATCGGCAGCGCGGTCAGTCCGCGGAGGCCGAGGTTCTGCCGCCAGACCAGAGGCTGCGGCTCAAGGGCAAGTCCCCGCAGCCGGCGGAGCAGCGTCGCAAACGCAACCTGTCCCTCGATCCGAGCAAGCGGGGCGCCAAAGCAGAAATGTGCGGCCCAGCCAAACGCCAAATGCCGGTTGTTCGGCCGCGTCAGATCGAGCCGGTCGGGATCTGGAAACTGAGCGGGATCGCGATTGCCGGCCGCCATGACGGCCATGACCGCTTGGCGCTTGCGAATTTTCTTGCCGCCCAGGACCATGTCGTCGGGCGCGAGCCGCGCCGTGTGCTGGCTTGGGCTTTCGTAGCGCAACAGCTCCTCGACCGCGGATACCATGATCGACGGATCATCGCGAAGCCGCGCCAAATCATCGGGATGCTTGAGCAGCGTCAGCAAACCGTTGCCGATCAGATTCGTTGTGGTTTCCTGGCCGCCGACCATGGTGACGATGATGTTGGCGATGACTTCGTCGTCATCCAGACTCGCGCCATCAACCGACGCATCCATCAGCAGCCGTACGAGACCTTTCCGCGGAGAGCGCGCCTGCTCGCGCATCGCCGAGCGGAGATAGGCGGTCATTTCCCCAACGCTGCGTACAACCCGGCCGGCGCGATCGGGGTTGTGCTGGAAATTGCCGAGCATTTCGGCGAAATCGGCCGACCAGGACTTCAATTGCTCGTGGTCGCCGGAGGGGAGGCCCATCAATTCGGCCGTGACGATGGCCGGCAGCGGATTGGCGAAGTCGGCGATGATGTCCATCCGACCCTGCGGAAGCACGCGGTCAACAAGGCGGTCGGCGACATCCTGGATGTGCTCGCGCAACGAATCGACGCGGCGAGAGGTGAACGCGCTCGCGCATAAGCCGCGCAATCTCGTATGCGCCGGCGCATCCATGAACAGCATCTGGCGCACCATCACCGCCGCAACCGGCTCGAGGGCGCGCATTCCCATGGCATTCAACTGCTCCGGCGTCGGCGTGCGATCCGCGGAGAATTTGTGGAGGACTTCCTTCACGCCGGAATAGCTGGTGACGACCCAGGCGTGCAGCGGGGGATCCCACAGCACCGGATCGCATTCCCTGAGATTGCGATAGAGCGGGTAGGGATCCGCGAGAACCTCCGGATCGAGCAGCTCATAAAGACTGGGCGGCGATGAGGCTGATGCTTGCAGAGACAGAGCGCTGGCGGTGGCGGTCATCTCGCGGTCTTCCCGGTCGGCCTAGCCCGCAAGAAGCCTGGTGGCCTCTTCTTCGCTCATCTGTTCCAGACGTTCGACGATGCGTTGCTCGATCTTCACTGCAAGTTTCGCAACCGTCTGCGCGCGGAACAAGTCGCGCAGCGTCAGCTCGGCGCCAAACGCGTCGCGTGCTCTCAACACAAGCTGAGTCCCAAGCAGCGAGTGGCCGCCCAAGAGGAAGAAATTGTCTTCGACGCCGACGTGGTCGAGTCCTAAGAGCTCGGCCACGATGCGCGCGAGCTTGTCTTCGACAGGCGATGACGGTGGGCTGTACTGAGCGTCTACGAGCGTGTTGGCAGCGGTAGGCGGCGGCAACGCCGTCCGGTCGAGTTTTCCGCTCGTGGACAATGGAAGCGATGAAACGCCGACGAAGCTCGATGGCTGCATGTGCTCGGGAAGGCGCAATGCGAGAAAATCGCGCAGTTCGCCCGCTGCGGGCGTCTGAGACTTCGCTACGACATAGGCAACCAGCCGCATCTCCGGCCCGTCGCCTCGCGCAACGACGGCGCTTTGCGCAATCAGGGGATGACGGTCCAACGCTGCCGATATCTCGTCGAGCTCCACCCGATGACCGCGGATCTTGACCTGGTTGTCGCACCGGCCGTGGAATGCGATCTGACCGTCCGGCAGGAAGCATCCGAGATCGCCCGTCCGGTACAGTTGCGCGCGGACATCATTCCGCGCGAAGGGATCGGCGACGAATCTTTCAGCGGTCAATTCCAGGCTGGCACGATAGCCGCGTCCCACGCCCGTGCCGCCGATGTAGATTTCGCCCACTTCGCCGGCGCGCACAGGCTGGTCGTGCTCATCGAGGATATGAATCCGCGCTCCGGCGATCGGTCGGCCGATGGAGGGCAGACTGGCGCCACCGTCAGCCGGCTCCACGACTCCCGACGTCGCAACAACGGTGCATTCCGTAGGCCCATAATTGTTGACGACGGCAAAGGGCAATCCGGCGATCGGCCGAACGTGCAGTGTGTCACCGCCTGTCAGCAGAGTCCGGAGCGCGGTGTCCGCGGGCCATGGAGCGGCGATCATCAATTCTGCAAGAGGCGTGGGCACGAACGCGGTGCTGATCTTTTCGTCGATGAGCCACCGACGCAACGCCTCGGACGAGGTGCGCACGGTTTCGTGCGGAAGTGACACGCACGCGCCGACGCTGAGATACGGCCAAATCTCCCACACCGCCGCATCGAAGCCGAGCCCGGCGACGCAGCTCGCATGGTCGCGCGGCGTTACGCCAAACGCTTCATTATGCCACGCGATGAGACTGAGAAGATTGGCCTGGGTGATCTCGACGCCCTTCGGCTGTCCGGTCGAGCCCGAGGTGTAGATGATATAGGCGAGATTCCTCGGACCAACTGCCGGGCGCCGGTTCCGTTCTCTTCGACCGCGCTGCGGCCGAGCCTTAGCTTCCGGCGATAATATTGTCCGCCTCGCGTCCGCCAGCTGCGTGCGGTGACTCGAAGACGTCACCAATACCGGTGCGCGCGCATGATCAAGAACGAAGCGCAGGCGCTCCGCGGGCCAACCCGGATCGAGAGGCAGAAAGGCTCCCCCTGCCCTCGCGGCGGCCAGCACGGCGATGATGTAATCGAACGAGCGCTCGAGACAGACGCCGACCGGCACATCGCAATCAACACCGACATCGGTCATTTCATCCGCGAGCCGCTCCACCGACGACATCAGCTCGCGATACGTCAGTCGCGCGCCGTCGGCGCGTAACGCTATGGCGTCGGGATTAGAGCGGGCCGCGGCTCCGACCATTTCGATTGCGGAGCGCATTATTCCATCACACGAATTGACGTTGCGAAGCATGACCGTCTTATGATGTTCCCCGCTTTGACTGAGCGATAATGCCAAGTGTTTCGTTTGGTTCCGCACCTTGGGCGTCTCTGCTCAATGCGAACGAAATCCGCCGTCGGCCGTCACTCCCGCGGACGCCGAATGCCGAAGCTGCACCTTGGCGATTGGCCGCATGCCAGCGGCGCGCTCAATCCATTAGGTAGTCCCAATCGCATCGGATGTCGGGAATGGCGAAGAGCTTGGCCTTAGCCGCTACGCACGCAATGAGTGCATGGGAACATTGCGTCGGATGAGTTCTCGGACAGCCGAACTCGCGCCGTCCATTTCCCTCGGTTTACGAGAAGCGCGCAATTGAACCTTTCATTGGCGCAGGCGTTCTGGCCGCGTAGCGCGAGCACAACAGCCCCTTCCGTCTATTCCGGTGTATGTCCGTGGCCCCCGACACACCCATGAATGCTCAATCCGATGGTCCTCGCACGGAAGAGGGCCGTGAAAGCGATCTTATCTTCGACATTGGAATGGATAATGGCGAAGACACGCAATACTACCTCGCCAAGGGATTCCGGGTCGTCGCGGTTGAAGCGAATCCGACGGTCTGTGCCGAAGTGGGCAAACGATACGCGGCGGCGATCTCCCAAGGACGCCTGACCATCGTCAATCGCGCTATTTCCGAAAGCAGAGAGCCTTTGATGTTTTATGTTTGCCAGA
>WNFL01191436.1_pt1 | contig 11991 bp, 15 predicted proteins | sample 5400361 | NCBI WGS metagenome assembly WNFL01 (sample SAMN13153351, study PRJNA577476) | soil metagenome | isolation source: 40 cm soil on Douglas fir-dominated hillslope | place: USA:California | collected 2013-09-17
CGGCCCGCCGCCGAGCACCACCGTCTCGTACTCCCCCATGACCGGTGTTTCGCGGCGCTCTTCGAGAACGAACATACAATCCACTATATCCGGATTATTGTTTCCAAAGATTGTTTCCAAGGGAAGAGCCGATATGCGAATTGCGGTGCTCACATTCGAGGGCTTCAACGAGCTCGACTCGTTTATCGCATCGGCGATGCTCAATCGAGTCAAGCAGCCCGAGCTGAGAGCGCTGATCGTGTCCGCTTCCGAGCGCGTCACCTCCATGAATGGAGTAGTGGTCCAGTCGCAGGCGCCATTGAGCTTTGCGCGCGAAGCGGAAGCTGTAATCGTAGGAAGCGGCATCCATACGCGGGACGTGGTACGGGCGCCCGGCCTCATGGCGGAGCTGAAGCTGGATCCCTCGCGCCAGATCATCGGCGCGCAATGCTCCGGGGCGCTCGTGCTGGCGAAGCTCGGCCTGCTCGAAGACGTCCCGGCATGCACGGACTCGACGACGAAGCCCTGGGTCGAGGAAGCGGGCGTAAAAGTTCTCGACCAGCCGTTCGTCGCGCATGGAAACGTCGCTACGGCGGGCGGCTGCCTGGGCTCCTACTATCTTGCGGCGTGGACGATCGCGCGCCTCGCGGGATGGGACGCCGCGGAAAGGGTCGTTCGCTACGTCGCGCCGGTGGGCCAGAAGCGGGAATACATCGAAAGCGCCCGCGCGGCCGTCGGGCGATACCTCCCGGAGCAGGAACGTGCCGCGGTGTAACCGGGCCTTTCCCCCAAGAAAGAAGCTGTGAAACATTCGAATCTGAACTTCGCTCCGCGTGAAGTGAGCCTGGAGAAGCGCAGCGACGGCACGCTGCTGCTGCGCTCGCCGGATCAGCTCGGCCTCACCGCCCGCTGCGTGACCGAGTGGCTGGATCGCTGGGCGCGCGAGGCGCCGCGGCGGGATTTCCTGTGCGAGCGCAAAGGCGACGGCTGGCGCCGGGTCGGCTACCTCGAGGCCTTCGGCGCCGCGCGCATCCTCGGCCAGGCGCTGCTGCATATGGAGCTGGGGCCGGAGCGCCCGGTCGCGATCCTTTCCGACAACGGCATCGACCACGCCCTGCTCGCGCTCGGCGCGATGCACGTCGGCATCCCGGTCGTGCCGGTTTCGCCCGCCTATTCGCTGATGTCGAAGGATTTCGGCAAGCTGAAACAGATCTTCGAGCTGGTGCGGCCCGGGCTCGTGTACACGTCCGATCCGGAGAAATTCGCGCCCGCGCTCGCCGCGGTCGGCGCCACGCCCGCGTCCCTGGCGAAGATGCTGGAGGTCGTCCCGGGCTCGACGCTGGAAAGGGAGTTTTCGAAAATAAATGGAAAAACCATAGCGAAGATCCTGTTCACTTCCGGCTCCACCGGCGCGCCGAAAGGCGTGATCAACACGCACGGCATGCTCTGTGCGAACCAGCAGCAGCTCGCCCAGGCCTGGCGCTTCGTCGCCGAGCGTCCGCCGGTCGTGGTCGACTGGCTGCCGTGGAACCACACCTTCGGCGGCAACTACGTCTTCAACCTCGTGCTGCGCAACGGCGGCACGCTCTACATCGACGGCGGCAAGCCGGTGCCCGGGCTGGTCGAGACCACGGCACGCAACCTGAAGGAGATCGCGCCGACGATGTATTTCAACGTGCCGCGCGGCTTCGACCTGCTGCTGCCCTTCCTCGAGAACGATGCCGAGCTGCGCCGCAATTTCTTCAAGGACCTGGATGTGCTGTTCTACGCGGCCGCCGCCTTGCCGCAGAACCTCTGGGACCGCCTGAAGAAGCTGGCCGCGCAGGAAAACAACAGCCGGCTCGCGATGCTATCCGCCTGGGGCTCGACCGAGACCGCGCCGCTCGCCACGTCGGTGCATTTCCCCATGGACCGCCCCGGCGTCATCGGCCTGCCCGTGGCGGGCTGCGAGCTGAAGCTCGTGCCGGCCGCGGGCAAGCTCGAGGCGCGCGTGCGCGGGCCGAACATCACGCCGGGCTACTACAAGCGGGACGATCTCACCCGGACCGCGTTCGACGAGGAAGGCTTCTACCGCATCGGCGACGCCCTGAAGCTCGCCGATCCAGCCGACGCCGCCAAAGGCATCGTTTTCGACGGCCGCATCGCCGAGGACTTCAAGCTCACCACCGGCACCTGGGCCCACGTCGGCGCCCTGCGCATGAAGCTGATCGCCGCCGCCGACCCGCTGATCCAGGACGCCGTGATCACCGGCCACGACAGAAATGAAATCGGCGCTTTGGTTTTCTTGAGCGCAGCGGCCAAGGACATGGTGCCGCAGGAGATTAGGAAGAAGCTGTCCGAGGCATTGAAGAAGCTCTCAAAAGAACCGGGAAGCTCGACGCATCCCGTTCGTCTCATGGTCATGACCGAGCCGCCGTCGATCGACGCCAACGAGATCACCGACAAAGGCTATATGAACCAGCGGGCGGTGCTCGAGCGCCGGGTCGTGCTGGTGGAGCAGCTTTATTCCGGCGGCGAAGCGGTGATTACCGCATAGTCATCGGGCGACGCTCCGGCGTGGCGAAGCCCTGCTAGGCCACCGAGACCAGCAGCTTCTGCATGCCGACGATCCGGCGATCGACCGCGACCCGGCGGTCGGAGCCGACCCGGTCGTTCGCCGCGTCGACGTGGATCTTGCCGAGCACGGAATAGCGCAGCCAGTCGGATTTGACCTTCAGCTCGAAGGCCCGCTTGGAAATCAGGTCCACCCGACCGTAGAGCTCCCCGGAGCATTGGGCCCGGGCGCGCTGGAGATGAGCCTGCGCGAGCTCGAGCAGCTTCGCCGCATGGGCGAGGGAGTCGACGCATATGGTCTTTTCGATGTCGGTCATTGCTTGTCCCCTTTGTCGTTATTCTAGGGCCACGCCGAGCGCGAGCGCTACCGCCGCGCCCATCCCAGCCACACGATCGCCGCGACGACCAGGAAAGCGCCGGCGATCTGCGAAGGGCTCACCGCCTGGCCGAGAAATATCCACGCGAGCCCGAGCGCGGCGATCGGCTCGAAGTTGAGGGCCACAGTGCCGGAGGAGCCCTCCAGCCGGGGCAGCGTGAGGAACAGCGTGGTCATCGCGACGCAGTAGAAAGCCGTCTGGATCGAGAGTCCGAGCCAGCCGATCCGGTCGGCCGGAAGCGCGTGGGCGCCGGCGGCCCCTGCTACGGCGAGGATCACCGTGCCTGTAACGGCGGTCATCACGAACGTGCGCAGCCTGCCGTCCACGCCTTTGACCCAGTGCGCATTGGCGAACAGTACGATGGCGTAGAGCACCGCGGCGCCGAAGGCCCAGCTCACCCCGGCCCCTATGTCCGCCCAGCGCTGAGCGAGCTGGCCGAACCGGATATCGAGCGCGAGCCCGAGTCCGGCGAGCGCAAGGGGAATCGCGATCAGGACGCCGGGGCGCAGCTTTTCCTTGCCGCTCGCCCATGACAGCAGCACGAAAAGCATCGGACAAGTATGGAACACCAGCAGCGCGAGCGCCGCCGGGATGATCGCCACCGCCGAGGTAAGACAATAGCTCTGCACCGCCACCAGCAGACCAACAAGCGCCAGACGCCCGAGGGTTCCGCGCTGAAAAGCGATCTGCACCCCCTGCAGCCGCATGAGAGCGAGCAGGAGCAACGCCGTCCCGGCCGCGCGCACCGTGACCGCCGTCGCGACGCTCGCACCGTGGTCGAACGCGATGCGCGCCCCGATGTGGTTCGTCGCGAAGCAAACCGACGCGAGCAATACGATCGCGACGCCCAGACGCGCAGGCAGCTTTTCTTCCATGGCAACCGCGGCCGCCGGAGGCGGCGCTACAGCATGCCCTCGGCTTCGATGAAGCGCACGATGTCGGCGAGCCCCTGTCCCGACTTGAGGTTCGAGAACACGAACGGCCGCTCGCCGCGCATCCTGCGCGCGTCGCGGTCCATGACCTCGAGCGACGCCCCGACCATCGGCGCGAGGTCGATCTTGTTGATCACCAGCAGGTCGCTCTTGGTGATGCCGGGCCCGCCCTTGCGCGGGATCTTGTCGCCCGCCGCGACGTCGATCACATACAGGGTCAGGTCGGAGAGCTCCGGGCTGAAGGTCGCTGCGAGGTTGTCGCCGCCGGACTCGATGAGGATCAGGTCGAGCCCGGGAAAGCGGCGATTCAGGCGCGCCACCGCCTCGAGGTTGATCGAGGCGTCCTCGCGGATCGCGGTGTGCGGGCAGCCGCCGGTCTCGACGCCGATGATACGATCGGGCGCGAGCGCCTCGTGCCGCACGAGGAACTGGGCGTCCTCCTCGGTGTAGATGTCGTTGGTGACGGCCGCGATGTCGTACTTCTCGCGCAGCGCCCGGCACAGGGAGAGCATGAGCGCGGTCTTGCCGGAGCCGACCGGACCGCCGATGCCGATTCGCAGCGTGCCTTTTTCCTTCATGACCTGAAGATTCTCGAATACTGGGTTTCGTGGCGGGACGAAAGCAGCGCGAGCCCGGGCGCAAAGTTGCCGAGCTCATCATCGCTCATCGCCGCGGCCTGCGCGGCAAGCGGCGCGATGCGTTCGCCAAGCGAAAGCAGGAGCTTCTGGCCGTCGGTCTGTCCGAGCGGCACGGCCTTCACCGCCGCCATGACCTGATTCTCGAGCCAGCTCCATAGATAAGCTTGGAGCGCGTCTCGCGGCTCGATTTCCCAGGCGTTCACGGCGGCCGCGAACGCCGCGGGGAAGGCGGGCTCCTCGAGCGCCACAGGATCGATGCCAAGCTCCGGAAGAAGCCTGTTGAGCGAATACCCCATCTGGACCGTCTCGGCACGCAGCTCGGCCGTTTCACGACTGGCGAGAAAGATCGCATTCCAATGCGCCAGCGCTTCTTTGTTTTTCAGCATTTTAAAAAGAACCGGAACTTCCATTCTCGCAACGGAGAATTCCAGGACGTCGCCGATCCAGCGGCCGGCGCTCTCGGCGTCGCAAACGATTCCTGCGTCGATGGCGGATTCGAGTCCTTGAGAATAGCTGTAAGCACCTACCGGCAGCGTCGGGCTGGCGAGCTGCAGCAGCCGAATCAGGGCTGAAGGCGGGCTAATGGTGGTGGTCATGGTCGTGATCATGACCGTGGTCATGGTGATCGTGGCCGTGATCGTCGTGATGATGGTCGTGGATCTTCGCCGCGCCGTGCTCGTGGCCCACGCCGCCATAGGCGCCGGCTTCGGGCTCGAACGGCGCGGTCACGCGCGTAAGCTTCGCGCCGAGCCCTTCGACCATTCTTTCCAGCACGTGGTCTTCGGCGATGCGCAGGTAGCCCTCTCCCACTTCCACCGGCACGTGGCGGTTTCCGAGGTGGTAGGCGATCTTCGCGAGGTCCACAGGTTTCTCGGTTTCTCTTTCTATATGAAGAAGTTTCTCCGGTTGAGAAACAACTTCAATTACCCGTCCGTCCGAGGCCGTGACGAGGTCGCCGCCGCGCAGGATCTCGCCGCGTGGCAGCACGACGCCGACCTCCTCGCCCGAGACGAGCTTTGCCTTGAAGCGGCTCTTCTGCCGCATCTCGAAGGGCAATGCCAGGCTGCCTTTCACGTCGACCTTGTAGGCCGAGCGCCTGATCTTCAGCTTTGCGGTGATCTGAATCATCGAAAAAACGAATCGCTAGAAGAGAAAGTAGCGTTGCGCCATCGGCAGCACCCTGGCCGGCTCGCAGACCAGCGACTCGCCGTCGGCGCGCACCTCGTAGGTCTCGGGATCGACCTGGATCTTCGGCATCCAGCCGTTGTGGATCATGTCCTTCTTGCCCACGTTGCGGACGTTCTTGACGGCGACCAGCGGCTTTTCGAGCTTCAGCTTTTCCAGTTCCCGGTTTTTCAACGAGAGCTTGGAAACGAAGATGACCGAAGTACGCAGAGCCTTGCCGAAGGCGCCGAACATCGGCCGGTAGTGCACCGGCTGCGGCGTCGGGATCGACGCGTTCGGATCGCCCATCGCCGCCGCCGCGATCATGCCGCCCTTGAGGATCAGCGAAGGTTTCACGCCGAAGAAGGCCGGCTTCCAGAACACGAGGTCGGCGAGCTTCCCTGCCTCGATCGATCCGACCTCGTGCGACAGGCCGTGGGCGATCGCCGGATTGATGGTGTACTTCGCGATGTAGCGCTTCACGCGGAAATTGTCCGCCTGGTCCTTGTCCTGTTTTAACGAGCCCCTTTGAACCTTCATCTTGTGCGCGGTCTGCCACGTCCGGATGATGACCTCGCCGACGCGGCCCATCGCCTGCGAATCGGAGGACATCATCGAGAAGGCGCCCAGGTCGTGCAGGATGTCCTCGGCGGCGATGGTTTCCTTGCGGATGCGCGATTCGGCGAAGGCCACGTCCTCCGCGATCGCGGGATCGAGGTGGTGGCAGACCATCAGCATGTCGAGGTGCTCGGCGACGGTGTTCACCGTGTAAGGCATCGTGGGATTGGTCGATGAGGGCAGGACGTTCGGCTCGCCGCAGACGCGGATGATGTCCGGCGCATGGCCGCCGCCCGCGCCCTCGGTGTGGAAGGTGCAGATCGAGCGCCCTTTCATCGCGGCCACCGAAGTCTCGACGAAGCCAGACTCGTTCAGCGTGTCGGTGTGGATCGCGACCTGGGTGTCGGTCTTGTCGGCGACGGCGAGGCAGTTGTCGATCGCCGCCGGCGTCGTGCCCCAGTCTTCATGCAATTTGAGGCCGATCGCTCCGGCCTTTATTTGCTCGAGCAGCGGTAAAGGCAAAGATGCATTGCCTTTGCCGAGGAAGCCGAGGTTCATGGGAAATGCTTCCGCTGCGCGCAACATGGAATGTATATGCCACGGCCCGGGAGTGCACGTAGTGGCGAAGGTGCCGGTCGCCGGGCCGGTGCCGCCGCCGAGCATGGTGGTGACGCCCGACATCAGCGCCTCCTCGATCTGCTGCGGGCAGATGAAATGGATGTGGCTGTCGATGCCGCCGGCGGTGACGATCATGCCTTCTCCCGCGATCGCCTCCGTCCCCGCGCCGATCGGTATGGTGACGCCGGGCTGGATGTCCGGATTGCCGGCCTTGCCGATCTTCCAGATGCGGCCGTCCTTGATGCCGATGTCGGCCTTGACGATCCCCCAGTGATCGACGATCAGCGCGTTGGTGACCACCGTGTCGGCCACCTGCGCCGAGACGCGCTGGCTCTGCCCCATGCCGTCCCGGATCACCTTGCCGCCGCCGAACTTCACCTCCTCGCCATAGATGGTGAAGTCCTTCTCGACCCGGATCCACAGCTCCGTATCCGCGAGGCGCACGCGGTCCCCGGTCGTCGGGCCGAACATTTCCGCATAGGCCTGTTTTTGGATTTTCATTTTTTCTTCAACGGACCATTAACTTTTCCGGAAAACCCATAGACTTTCCTGTCTCCGGCAAGCGCGACCAGCTCCACCGTCCTCGTCTGGCCGGGCTCGAACCGCACAGCCGTTCCGGCGGCGATGTTCAGCCGGAAGCCATAGGCTTTCTTGCGCTCGAATTTCAGCGCTTCGTTCGTCTCGAAGAAATGGTAGTGCGAGCCGACCTGGATCGGGCGATCCCCGGCATTCGTCACCTGGATCTGAATTGTTTTTCGTTTTTCATTCAGGAGAATTTCGCCTGGAGCGACCTTGATCTCGCCGGGAATCATGGGATCGGGTTGTGCACGGTGACGAGCTTGGTGCCGTCGGGAAAGGTGGCCTCGACCTGGATGTCGGGAATCATCTCGGGCACGCCTTCCATCACCTCGGCGCGCTTGAGGAGCGTCGCGCCCCAGCCCATCAGCTCGGAGACCGACCGGCCGTCGCGCGCGCCTTCCATGATGGCGGCGCTTATATAGGCGACCGCCTCCGGATAGTTGAGCTTCACGCCGCGGCCCTTGCGGCGCTCGGCGAGCAGCGCGGCGGTGAAGATCAGCAGCTTGTCCTTCTCCCTCGGGGTGAGCTCCATCTACGTTCTCCAGAGCGCTAGGTTTTCCAGATGCGGGGCTCGACGGCGGCGCGGCCGAAAATCTGCGGGCGCAGCTTCGACCACAGGCGAGTCACGCCCGCCTTGGCCTGCTCGCTGGAATCGCACAGCATGCGCGCGACGAGAAGGCCCGGAAGAAGCGTCACCGCAAACTCCGCTTCTTCCCTGCAGGAGGAGACCATTGCTCGATCGAGTCCCGGCGCCGCGGCGAGCAGCGTTGCGCACACGGTTTTGCCGCCCAGGCCCGCCGCGGAGCTCATGAGGCGCTCGCCGCCCGCGAGGGTCCCCTGCTCCCACCAGAGTGGAATTCCATCTCGCGAAATCGTGCTTTTCATCCGGATGCGGCCGCGGCTGAAGCGCTCGCCCGAGCCGGTGCGCCCGAGGCAGAGGATCTCCCAGCCGAGGTAACGCCCGTTCGGCCCGAGGCTCACCTCGCAATCCATGTCCGCGAGGGCCGCGTCGAACACGATCGTTTCCTGCGGCAGCCATTCGAGATCCCCCGGCACGTCGAAACGCAGCTTCTGGCGCGCCCATGGCCCCGCCGAGCGATACCACTTTCCCGCGCCGGGCGTGGTGAGCAGGACCGACGCGCCCTCTCTCGCGTTCACATCGAGGGTCAGCTCATCGCCTCCGGCGATCCCGGCGGGCGGATGCACGACGATCGCATGACAGACGGCGTGGCCTTCCGGGTAGAAGGGCTTCTGCACGACGAGCGGCCCGTCGAATCTTTTTTCCGCGAGTACGGTCTTGCCGTTTATGAGCTGAAAATCGAGACCAAGCTCTGCTTTCCAGGGCGCGCAGACCGGCTCGGCTAGTTGCATGCGCGGATCATACCGCCAGCAAGCCGCGCACGCCGTCCTTGTCCATGTCGGCGCCCTCGCCGCGCGCCACGATCTCGCCGCGCTCCATCACGAGGTAGCGGTCGGCGAGCGAGCGCGCGAAATCGTAGTACTGCTCGACCAGCAGGATCGCCATGTCGCCGCTCGCGGCAAGCGAGCGGATCGCGCGCTCGATATCCTTGATGATCGAGGGCTGGATGCCCTCGGTCGGCTCGTCGAGGATCAGCAGCTTCGGTCCCATCGCCAGCGCGCGGCCGATCGCGAGCTGCTGCTGCTGGCCGCCGGAGAGATCGCCCCCGCGGCGCCGCTGCATCGAGGCGAGCACCGGGAACATCTCGAAGATCCGCGCCGGGATCGGGCTGCGGCGCGGCTGCGTCGCGAGCCCCATCAGCAGGTTCTCTTCGACGGTAAGGCGCGGAAATATATCCCGGCCTTGCGGCACGTACCCCAGTCCTACACGCACTCGCTCGTAGGGCTTGTCGCCGGTAATGTCCTTCTGGTTGAAAAGAATCTGGCCGCTCCTGGAGGGAATCACGCCCATCAGCGCCTTTAGCAGGGTGGTCTTGCCGACGCCGTTGCGGCCGAGCAGCGCGGTGACCTTTCCCGCCGGAACCTCGAACGAGAGGTTGCGCAGGATGTGGCTGCCGCCGTAGTACTGATTGAGGTTGGATACGGAAAGCATTTTATCTGCCCAGATAAACCTCGATCACCCGCGGATCGTTCTGCACCTCGCTCATCGGCCCTTCCGCGATCACGCTGCCCTCGTGCAGCACGGTGACCTTGCGGGCGAGCTTCTCGATGAACGCCATGTCGTGCTCGACCACGACCAGCGAATGCTTGCCGGCGAGCGACAGCAGCAGCTCCGCGGTGCGCTCGGTCTCGTCGTCGCTCATGCCCGCCACCGGCTCGTCGAGCAGCAGCAGGCGCGGCTCCTGCATGAGAAGCATGCCGATCTCGAGCCACTGCTTCTGGCCGTGCGAGAGCAGGCCGGCCATGCGGTGCGAGCTGTCGTTTAACCTGATGAGCTCCAGATTTTCTTCTATCGCGTTTTTTTGTGTTTTATTCAATTTGGAGAAAAGCGTGGTCCTGACACGCTTGTCCGCCTTCATCGACAGCTCGAGGTTCTCGAACACGGTGTGGCGCTCGAAGATGGTCGGCTTCTGGAACTTGCGGCCGACGCCCGCGTGCGCGATCTGCGCCTCGGAGAGCCGGGTGAGGTCGATGGTCTGGCCGAAGAAGGCGCTGCCCGCGTCGGGCCGCGTCTTGCCGGTGATCACGTCCATCATCGTGGTTTTGCCCGCGCCGTTGGGGCCGATCACGCAGCGCAGCTCGCCGGCGTCGATCGACAGCGACAGGTTGTTCAGCGCCTTGAAGCCGTCGAAGCTGACGCTGATGCCCTCGAGGTAGAGGACCACGCCGTGCGTGAGGTCGAGGCCCGCGCTCGCCAGGCGGCTGCCGCCGGAACTGGAGCCGCCGGACATTGCGGAAGGATGCGTCGCTACGCTTGTCATGCGCGCTTTTTCAGTTTTTCGAACAAACCCGAAACACCCTGAGGAAGGAAGAGCGTCACCCCGATGAAAAGAAGGCCGAGGAAAAAAAGCCAGTATTCGGGGAATGCCTGGGTGAAGAAGCTCTTTGCGCCGTTCACGAGGCCCGCGCCGAGCGCCGCGCCCGCGAGCGTGCCGCGGCCGCCGACCGCCACCCAGATCGCGATCTCGATCGAGTTCGCGGGCGACATCTCGCCCGGATTGATGATCCCGACCTGCGGCACGTAGAGCGCGCCGGCGATGCCGCACAGCACCGCCGACAGGGTCCAGATGAAAAGCTTGTAGTGCATCGTGTCGTAGCCGCAGAACATGACCCGCGCCTCGGCGTCGCGGATCGCCGCGAGCACCCGGCCGAACTTCGAGGTCACGATCCAGCGCGCGAGGAGCAGCGTGCCGATAAGGAACGCGCCGGTGGCGGCGAAGAGCGCCATCCGCGTGCTCGGCGTGGCGATCGGAATGTCGAGGATGCGGCGGAAATCGGTGAAGCCGTTGTTGCCGCCGAAGCCCGTGGCGTTCCTGAAGAACAGCAGCATCGCCGCGAAAGTGAGCGCCTGGGTGATGATCGAGAAGTACACGCCCTTGACCCGCGAGCGGAAAGCGAAATAGCCGAACACGTAGGCGAGCAGGCCGGGGACCACCACGACGAGGAACGCGCACCACCAGAACGAGTCCGAGTGCCACCACGTCCATGGAAATTCCTTCCAGTCGAGGAACACCATGAAGTCGGGCATCGGCTGGCGGTACTGCCCGTCGGAGCCGATCTGGCGCATGAGGTACATGCCGAAAGCGTAGCCGCCGAGCGCGAAGAACAGGCCGTGGCCGAGCGACAGGATGCCGGCATAGCCCCAGATGAGATCCATGGCAACCGCCACGATCGCGTAGCACATGATCTTTCCGAGCAGGGTCACCCAGTAGCCGGAGATGTGGAACTTGCTGTTTTGGTCTATGAATAAATTAAAAACCGGAAAAACGGCGAAAACGATCGCCGAAAAAACAGCGAGAACCACCCAGCCCCTCATCCCATATAGGCGCTGCCCGATCATGACTCGACCGCCCTTCCCTTCAGCGCGAACATCCCCTGGGGGCGCTTCTGGATGAACACGATGATGAACACGAGCACCGCGATCTTCGCGAGCACCGCGCCCTGCCAGGCTTCGAGGAGCTTGTTGGCGAAGCCCAGGCCGAGCGCCGCGTAGACCGTGCCGGCGAGCTGGCCGACGCCGCCCAGCACCACGACCATGAACGAATCGACGATGTACGCCTGGCCGAGATCCGGGCCGACGTTGCCGATCTGCGAGAGCGCGCAGCCGGCGAGGCCCGCGATGCCGGAGCCGAGGCCGAAGGCCCAGGTATCGACGCGCGCGGTGGAGACGCCGACGCACGCGGCCATTTGGCGGTTCTGGGTCACCCCGCGCACGAAAAGGCCCAGACGGGTTTTATTCAACAAGACCCAAATTCCAAACAATACAAAAAGCGCGAAACCGATTATCACGATGCGGCTCCACGGCAGCACCACGCCGGAGAGGATCTCCATGCCGCCCGACATGAACGCCGGGTTCTCGACCTGCACGTTCTGCGCGCCGAAGAGCGTGCGCACCGCCTGGATCAGGATCAGGCTGATGCCCCAGGTGGCGAGCAGCGTCTCGAGCGGCCTGCC
>WNFL01029723.1_pt1 | contig 11990 bp, 5 predicted proteins | sample 5400361 | NCBI WGS metagenome assembly WNFL01 (sample SAMN13153351, study PRJNA577476) | soil metagenome | isolation source: 40 cm soil on Douglas fir-dominated hillslope | place: USA:California | collected 2013-09-17
CCCGGTCGCCTGGACACTGATGGAGTCGCGATAGCGCACGCCGAGCGACATGATGGAGACCACGCTGCGGGCATCGGCACGCTTGCCGTGCGCCTCGATGGAGACTTGTGCCGACACGGCGCGTATGCGCTGCGCCAGGAGCGCCGCGGGCCGCGCGTGAATCCCGTGCTGTAGCATGACCTGCAGGACTCTGACCTCGGTCTGACCTGCGCCGCTGGCCGTGAGCGTGGGGGTCTGCGCCGCGCTCCCGGCGATTTCGAACAGCAGCTCGCCCGCGCGCACCGGGCCCGGCGGGCGCCGGCGCCTAAGCTCCAGCCCGTCCGCCAGCCCAATCACGATGGGGGTCATCAGGCTCTTGGCCACTCGCGCAATCGCATCCAGGTCAAAGCGGAGCAGCGCATCCCCGGCGGCCACAGACTGGCCCTGCCGGACCAGAACCTCAAATCCACGCCCGCCGAGCTGCACGGTATCGATACCGACGTGCACCAGCACTTCGATCCCCTCGGCAGTGCGAATCGATACCGCGTGGCCGCCGGCGGCCACCGTGGCGATCTCCCCGGCGCAGGGAGCGCTAACAAGGCCGACCACCGGGTCGATCGCCAGTCCATCGCCCAGCATGCGGCCCGCAAACACCTGGTCCGGCACCTCCTCCAGAGGCGCACACCAACCGTCCATGGGTGCCAGGATTTCGAGCGTCGTCATCCGGGCTTCACTCCGTGATCTCCACCCAGTCCAGCGCCCACATGGGATTGAGTGCCGGGCGTGCGAAACGCAGACACAGATCATGCCGTCCCGTGAGCGGCGGCAGCGGGACTGCAGGCAGCGTCGTCAGCGTGGTACCCGACGTGAGCGTCAGCGTCGCAACGGGTGCCGCGCTGCAGGAGTCGGTGCGGACCTCCAGCTCACCGACGGCCGAGCGTGCGTCGCCCACCGGTATCTTCTGCGCGTCAGCGCCAATCTCGAAATTGAACGGCAGCGGCACCACGGCAGCCGTGAGATGGGCACCGTGGGTCAGATCGACCTCGCGATACATCCAGCATGGGTTCATGATGTCCAGTGCGACAATGGTCGCGGGCGGCGCCGCGCCGCGCGGCGGCTCGAGCAGCAGGCCGATGCCGTCGCTGCACAGCTCGAGCTCCCGGCTGCTGCGATGGGCGATCGATGACGGGTCCGTGCGGTGCGACCAGACCTGCGACAGGCGTTCCTGCCCGGCGAAGGTCGCGGCGTGCACTTCCGTCCCGGGCGTCACTTCGAGCGGCGCCGCATACCGCGGGGAGTCGGGCGTCGGGTCCTGTCCGTCAAGGGTATAGCGAATCTCCCCGAAGCCTGTCTGGTTGGCGAGTGTCATGGCTACATGGTCCACGCTCGCGCTGACGCGGGCGTCGATGGCAAAGGCACTGTCGGCGGCATTGGGACCCAGGGCCCGATAGCGAGGCATGAAGGCCGCGAGGCGCTGGAGGAAATCCGGCCACTGGCGGCGTGCAGCGGGCGACCAGCCCAGCTCGGCGATCGCCGCCGCCCTCGGCAACGCCATCCAATCGACGCGCGCTTCGGTGCTGATGTGCTCCGTCCAGATGTTGGCCTGCAGCCCCAGCACATGACGCCCCTGCGCCTCGCTCAGTGTCGCGTCATGCGGATCAAACTGGTACACGTCCTCGAGCGATATGACTCGCGTGCGTCCAGGGGGCTCCGAAGGCAGCGTGCTCTGGCGATTGTCGAAGTAAAGCGTCGGCCACGGCGCCAGGATCGCGTCATTCCCAGCGATTGCCGCCGCGTGCGCGCCACTCGTGCCGTGCCATGACATGACGACCGCATCGCTCGCGAGCCCTGGTCGCAGGATCTCGTCCCAGCCGACGAGCCGGCGGCCATGCGCGGCGAGGAAGCGGCCGATTTGCTCCGTGAAATAGCCTTGCAGTGCTTCCGGATCGGTGATTCCAAGCCGCTGCGCGCGCGCCTGCACGAGTGCCGAAGCGCGCCACTGGTCCTTGACCGCCTCATCCCCACCGACGTGGATATACCGGCTGGGAAACAGCTCGATGACCTCCTTAAGCACATTCTCAATAAAAGTGAAGGTGGCAGGCTCAAGGTTGTAAAGATAGGTGTGCACCCCCCAGCGCGCCGACACGGGCGGTGGTGAAGCGTCCGTGGACCCGAGCTCGGGGTACGCCGCTATGGCCGCCTGGGCGTGGCCGGGCATGTCGATCTCCGGCACGATGGTCACGTGACGGAAAGCGGCGTACGCGACGAGGTCGCGAATCTCACGCTGTGTGTAGTAGCCCCCGTATCGCTCCTCTGCCGGCGCAGCATTCGAAGCCGGACCGAGGGTCGGCGGGCGGCGCCAGGCACCCACCGAGGTGAGTTTCGGGTAGCGGCGAATCTCGATGCGCCAGCCCTGATCGTCCGTCAGGTGCCATTGCAGGACATTGAGTTTGTGCCAGGCCATCCAGTCGATCATCGATCGGATGTACGCCGGGGACTGGAGATGCCGTGCAGAATCGAGCATCAGCCCGCGCCACGGGAATTGGGGTGCGTCCCGGATCGACTGGGCCGGCACCTCGCCCGCACCCTGCCCCATCGGCAGCAGTTCCCAGAGGGTGATGGCCCCATAGAAGAGGCCCGCGGCCGTGGTGGCCGATATGGTTATCCCGCGTGGCGTGATCGCGAGTTCGTAGCCTTCAGGCGCCATGCCGGCCCGACGTTCAAAGCTGACGGCTCCCGCAGCCGGCGCCGAGCGGCTCACGCGAGGCGCAATCCCACGGGTACGCGACACCAGTCCAGCGAAGTATTGCGCTGCGCGCGCGGTGTCCCGGTCACCTGCTTTGACGCGCAGAGGCGTCCGCGGGTCTATCCGAAATGCGCCTTCCGCGGGAGTGATTTCGGCTGGCAGCGGGATGACCGAGCCTTGCGCCGCCGCGGGGTAGCTGTCGAATGCGGCCATGAGCGCGCTACAGATCGCCGCACAAGCTACGGCCATGAGCCGCCGATGCCCGCTATCCAAGCCTCGTCGCACAATGAACACGATTGCAACCACCCGCTGCCCGTGACCGGTGGGGGTACCGGCCACGGGCTAAGCTTGACACGCCTGGGCGTGCGACGTCTTCTCAGAGCTTGACGCGCAGGTTCAGGTAGTACTGACGGCCGTTCTTGTAGAACGCGCGCGGCTGATCGGTGTTGAGCGCGTAGTACTTCAGGGTCGAATTGCCCAGGTTCTGGCCGTCGAGCGTCACGGAGAAGTGGTCGTTGATGGTGTATCCAAAGGAGGCCGCGAGCGATCCGATCGCATCCTGCGAGAAGGCCGTATTACGGTCCAGTCCGCTGAAGAACGCCGAACGGTAGGTGTACGCGAGCCGCGCGCTAAAATGCGCGTCCTCGTAGAATCCGCTCACGTTATAGGTGTTCTTCGAGGTCCCGACGAGGCGATCATCGGCGTTGAGCACTTCCGAAGTCTGGCGCCCATCTGTATAGGTGAAGTTTGCGGCGACACCGAAATGGTCACCAATCGCCTGCTGGTAGGCCAGCTCAACGCCCTGCGCAATGCCGGAGGCATTGACCGGCACCGTGAGCAGGTACGGCACTTGCGACCCACCGGGTGGCAGCAACGGGCCGAACGTCAGATAGCTCAGCGTCTGGCTGCCGTAGCCCACGAAGTTCTGCAAATCCATGTAGAACAGGCTGGCCGACAGGAGCGAGCGCTTGGCGAAGTACCACTCGAAGCCGGCGTCGTAGTTGACCGAGCGAATCGGCTTGAGGTCCGGGTTCCCGCCCGTGCCGCTGCCCGTGCCGCCCACATTGGCAGGCGGTGACAGGTTGGTGAACCCGGCGAGAGCCGAGTAGTCCGGACGGGTCATGGTCTCCGAGACTGCAAAGCGTGCGACGACGTCCGGGGCCATGTCGATCTTCAGGTTGGCGCTCGGCAGGATATCGCTGTAGCTGTGACTGACCGGGATGCCAATGTAGGGACCGAACAGGGAGGTCGTTATCGCCCCGGGGGTCGACGGATCGACCTGGGTGTAGGTGACGATATCTTCCCGGGTGTTGACGACGCGTACGCCGACGTTGCCACTCCAGCCACTGCCCTTGAAGTCCGCCTGCAGGTAGGTCGCCAGATTCTTTTCGTGTACGCCGAAGAGGAACTGGTAATACGCGCGTTCCAGCGGATTACGCTGCGTTTGCCCTTGCCCTGCAGTGCACAGGGGCGGTGGAGACACCACTGGCAGGGTACACGGCTTGTTGTAGACCGCCAGTTGCGCCGGCGTCCAGTACCACATTCCGGTCGGAATGGAAGCCCCAAAGGTATTGAAGTCCGACGGATAATTCGACCAGGTCGTTGGATAGCTCGCCGTGTCGGCTCCACCACCAGCCCAGAACGTCGGTCCCTGGGCGATTGCATTGTCCGAAGTGCGATCGTGCTTCTCATAGCGAACGCCGAATTTGAGGTCCTTCCAGCTGTCGTTGTCCATCGCAAACGTCGCATCGAGCTTGCCCCAGTCTTCCTTGTCGACGACGTCGATGTTCTGGGCGCCAAAGATCCAGCCAAAGTCGACCGGCACACCGCCGGGGAATGGCGTGGTGTTGTTGGTGGACCCGAGGTTGAAGTCCGGCGCGCCGCCCACACCGTGCAGGCTCCAGCCTGCGCCGTTGCTTGCTCCCGGCAGGGTCTCGGATACGTTCTGGGTCGGAGTCTTGCCGTGGCCGGTCGAAGTGCCGATCTGTGTATCAAGCGTCAGGCGGTCGTTGACGCGGAAGGCCCCATCGAGGTTGATGTAGTTCGAACTGGCGCTCTCATCCGGCCGGGAGATCTGGTCATAAATGCCGTAGAACGTGCCCGGCACGCCCGTGAAATTGGCCTTCGTCAGCGTTCCATTGGTGACCACGTAACCAGGGTCCGGCGACTGACCAGCACCGAAATTGATGTAATGCGTATTCCACAACAGATAATTGCGATTGTAGTTTGGGCCGTCCAGCTTCGAGGAGAACGCGGACAGATCAAGGTCCACGGCATCGGAGGGCTTGAACTGCAAATCGATCAGTCCGCCCTTGCGCTTGCGTTCCTGTTCAAACAGGGCCGCACCGATCAACGACGGGTACCAGACATTGCTGAGGTCAGGATGCGCGGTGGCGATCGCGCTGCCCGGCGCAATGCGCTCATAGCCGAGCAGTTCCACGCCATCGCGCCGCAGGTGCCGAGTCTCGGAGAAGCCCTGCAGCATCACGCCGAAGGTCGAGTCCTCGTTCTTCCATGCGGCCAGTGCGCTCAGCTGCGGGTCGGTCTTGGAAGGCAGGTCAGCGCGAACCGCGCCCAGTGAGGCCTCGAGCGTCGCCGACTTGGTGAAATCCAGCGGTTTACGCGTGATGATGTCGACCGAACCGGCGACTCCGCCTTCGACCAGCGAAGCCTCCGAACTCTTGTGCACGACCACCTTGCTGACCAGCTCTGACGGCAACAGCGTGTAGCTCACACTCCGGCCGACGGTCGTGACCTGGTTCAGCACGAACCAGTCGCCTGAGGCGACGTTATGACCGTTGAGCAGCGTCTGGGTCAGGCTCGGGCCGGTGCCGCGCATGCTGACGCGGTCGTTCTCATCGAATCCGCCTTCGCTGGCGCCTGCCGAGCTGATTGTCATGCCCGGCACCCGCTGGAGCGAATCAGCGATGTTCTTGTCCGGCATCTTGCCGATGTCTTCCGCAGTGACGACTTCCACTTGCGAAGTTGACTCGCGTTTCTGCACCAGCGACTGTTCGAGCGATGCCCGGATCCCGGTGATCACGACTTCTTCGAGCGTGGCCGCCGGGGCACTGGTTGTGGTCTGTCCCAGCACGAGCGCCGGTGGCGCGAGCAGCGCGAGACCCAGGGCAGATTTGACCGCAAAGCTGATCCGATTCATTGAGAAGTCCCCCATGGCATTAAGATCAATCCGGTTTCGAATTCGTGAGCAGCAGGGGCCGCTGGCGACCCCCGATTCCCTCTTTCTGCAACCCCAACCCTATGTGACCCGGGTACAACCTCAGGCTCACACCAGTTAGAGTCCAATATAATACCACTTCAGACGATTTTCAAGTGCAACGTATTCGTAACACTTAGCCAGCCAATTCCTGCTTTAAAACCAGTGGGGTAGCAATGCCTGGTCCTTCCGGGCTGTTGCCAAGTGGTCTTATTTTGGTATGCTCTGGGTGCTCGGCCTAACAGATTTCGATTGGCGCAAACGAAACATGTCACTAGCCAAGATAGTCGGCTCACTGGATGAACACAGCAATTTGCCGCTGTATCAGCAACTGCAGCGGGCCCTGCGCAAAGCCATAGAAACGCGCGTTCTCGGGCCCGACGATGCACTCCCCGCCGAGCGCGATCTCGCGGCCGATTTTGCAGTCTCGCGCATCACGGTGCGCACGGCACTCGATGGACTCGTCTCGGAAGGTCTGCTGGTGCGACGCCAGGGGAGCGGAAATTTCGTCTCCGCGCGCGTCGAGAAAAATTTCGCGATGCTGACTTCCTTCTCGGAAGACATGCGCGCCCGCGGCCGCACGCCGCGCAGTGTCTGGCTCAAACGCGCGGCTGGCACGGTGACACCCGAGGAAGCACTGACGCTGCGCCTGAGTCCGGGGACCCCGGTCTATCGCTTCTACCGCATCCGCTATGCGGACGATGCACCCATGGCACTCGAGTACGCGACCGTCGCGGCATCGGCCTTGCCCTCGCTCGAGTCGGTGGACACTTCGCTCTATGAAGCGCTCGAACGCGCGGGTCATCGGCCGGTGCGCGCCTTGCAGCGACTGCGCGCGGTGTTGCTGACCGGCGATCAGGCCGAATTGCTGAAGGCGAAGCCCGGGGACGCGGGGCTCCTCGTGGAGCGCCTCGGTTCGCTTCCTGACGGCCGCGCGATCGAATTCTCGCAGTCCTATTACCGGGGCGACACCTATGATTTCGTCGCTGAACTGAGCGCGGCCACATGAACAGCCAGGACCGCGCCGGCCAGCTGCTGCCAGCCAGCTTCGAGTCCAGCGCCATGTTTCGCGAAGCGGCCAGCGCGTCTGCAGCCGTGCGTGCGCAATTTGCGCTCGACGCCGACGCCATGCAGACCATCGGCGCGCAGATTCGCAAGCTCGCGCCACGCACGGTGATCACCTGCGCGCGCGGCAGCTCCGATCATGCCGCGACCTATGCTAAATACCTGATCGAGACGCGGGCTCGAATACCCACCGCATCGGCCGCTCTTTCCATCAGCTCGGTCTACGGAATCAGGCAGGACCTGCGCCAATGCCTGTACATCGCCATTTCGCAGTCGGGCCGAAGTCCAGACCTGCTCGCCTCCGTCGCGCTCGCCAAGGAATCCGGCGCCACGGTGCTGGCCATCTGCAACAGCCCCGATGCGCCGCTCAACGCCGGAGCGGATCACGTCATCGCGCTGCGCGCCGGACCGGAGCAGAGCGTCGCGGCGACGAAGTCTTACCTCGCCACGCTGGCTGCCCTGGCCCGATTCGTGGCCGCCTGGACCTCCGACGCGAGCCTTGAGGAAGACCTCGCCCGATTGCCGGATCTCATGGACGCAGCCTGGTTATTGGATTGGACGGGCGCGGTGAGCATGCTGGCAGGCGCGGAGCACGTGTATGTCGTCGGCCGGGGCCTCGGCCTTGCGGCGGCCCAGGAGATCGCGCTCAAGTGCAAGGAGACCTGCGCCCTGCATGCCGAGGCCTTCAGCAGCGCCGAATTGCGCCATGGTCCGTACACATTGCTGGGCCCCAATTTTCCGGCGCTGCTGCTCACCCAGGATGATGCGACGCAGCCCGGTGTCGTGGCGCTCGCCACCGAGCTGGCGAAGAGCGGCGTTCGCGTCCTGCTGGCGGGGGCCGACGCCAAGGGCGCCGTGCAGTTGCCCTCGCTCGCCGATCCTGCGGGTGCAGAGCGCCTACCGCTGCATCGGCCAGCTCGCATTCCGGCGTGGCTTCAATCCCGATTTTCCGGCGCACCTGCGCAAGATCACGGAGACCGTGTAATGCGCACCGCGCTCACGAACGGGCGGATCCTGTCGGCCGACGGCATCGTGGACGAGCAGGTACTCCTGATCGACGGGGCGCGCATCGAGGCGCTGGTACCACGCGATGATCCGCGCCTGCGGCAGGCCGCCGTGGAGGATCTCGATGGGCAGCTGCTGGTTCCCGGATTCATAGACATCCAGGTCAACGGCGGTGGCGGCGTGCTCTTTAACGATGCCCCCGATACCCGCGCGATTCGCACGATCGGTGATGCGCACCGCAAATTCGGCACCACCGGCTTCCTCCCCACCATCATCAGCGACGATCTGGAGAAGATCGGGCGGGCCATCGCTGCGGTACAGGCGGCAATCGATGAGGGCTTGCCGGGCGTCCTTGGGATGCACGTCGAGGGCCCGTTTCTGAATCGGGCTCGTCGTGGCGTGCACGAAGCGAAGCACTTGCGCACACTCGATGCTTCCCTGCTGCCCCTGCTGTGCTCGCTGCACGGCGGCCGCATGTTGCTGACACTGGCCCCCGAGATGACCACGCCCGACGTCATCGCGCAACTGGTCGATGCGGGCGTCATCGTCGCTGCCGGCCACAGCAATGCGACCTACGCCGAGGTGGACGCAGCGATTGCGCGCGGGCTGCGCGGTTTCACGCACCTGTTCAACGCAATGTCGTCACTGACCCCTCGCGAACCCGGCGTGGTCGGCGCGGCCCTTTACAGTGAGAGCACCTGGTGCGGCATCATCGTCGACGGTCTTCATGTCAATCCCGTGACGCTCAAGATCGCCTTGCGTTGCAAACGTCATGATCGGTTTGTGCTGGTCACGGATGCCATGCCGGTGGTCGGCACGGCCAATACCACTTTCCTGCTACAGGGACGCACGATTCATGTCGTCGACGGCGCGTGCCGTGACGACCGCGGTACGCTCGCCGGCACCTCGCTCGATATGGCCGCCGCGGTCCGCAATGCCGTCACGATGCTCAATCTGGACATAATCGAAGCCGTGCGCATGGCGAGCGAATATCCGGCCGAATTTATTGGCGTGGGCCACGAACTCGGCCGGATCGCGGCCGGCTACCGGGCGAATCTGGCGCTGATGGACGACGCCCTGACCGTGCGGCGGACCTGGATCGACGGCCTCAGCGGCGAGTAGAATGTCGCGCTGGAGGTTCCCATGAACACTCTGAGTGCGCGGGTCACACTGGTGATCACGATCCTGGGCGGCCCGGCGTTCGCGGCCATGACGTTGACCAGCAGCGACCTGAAACAGGACGCTCCCATCAACAGCGCGCACATCTATCCGCGCTGCGGCGGCCGCAACCTGTCCCCGCAGCTGTCCTGGAGCGGCGCGCCGCAGTCCGCGAAGAGCCTGGTGTTGACCATGATCGATGTGGATGTGAAGCCTGCGCAGTGGTCGCACTGGGTGGTGGTCGGCCTGCCGGTCAGCGCCACCTCCCTTCCACAGGGCGCCAAGACACTGCCCGGCAATGCCAAAGCCCTGGTCAGTAATTTTGGCGATGCCGCCTATGCCGGTCCCTGCCCGCCCGCGGGCACCGGCGTGCATCACTACCAGTTCACGATCTGGGCCTTGCCGACCGAGGAGCTAGCGCTCCCTCCCGATGAAAAAGCGACAGAACTGACGGCGAAGCTGTCGCGCCTGGCCCTCGAGCGGGCCTCACTCACTGCACTGGTCCAGGCGCCCGCGGGACACTGAACAGCCTCCGGCTGACCATGACACGCAGGACCCTGAACGCCATCTTCGTGGCGGTGTTGCTCGGCCTGGCCGCGCCGGGAAGCGCGCGGGCTGCTGTCCGGATACTCATCGGCCCGACACCGATTCCGGACGGCGAAGCGCGCTCGGGCCGCGACATTACCGTGATCAACGACCGGCTGGCGTTTTCGCTCGCTGTCGATACCGCAGTTCCATTTGGACTCCCGCGAGGCGCGCTTATCGATGCAGCGCCGGTCAGCAACGGCAAGATCGGGCGGGATCGCCTGGTGTTCGCTGACTTCATTCCAAATGATTGGTCCGCCTGGCCCAACACCTACCATCACGTGGAGATTCTTGAACAGACGGTTGAGCGCGCCATGGTCAGCGCCACCCGCGACTGGGGCCACGTGACCATCACCACCGTGTATACGCTGACGGCCGACGCCGACGCCGTCCAGATCCAGACCACCATGCACAATGAGGGCAGCGAACCGCTGACAGACCTTCTATCCGGGGTGACGCTGTGGCCCAAGGGTGGATTTTTCTTCGGCGTCCCGGGACTCGCTGCCCAGAAAGCCGGACCGGCCGACGGCGCGCTGAGCGATCGCGTGGTCGCCTACGACGAAGGCTGGAGCCTCGCACTGCACGCGCCCTACTTTGACTACGTGGATTTCTATTCCAGGGACATGTACCGGCAGCACACCCTGGCCGCGGGCGAGAGCCGGGACTTCACCGCCTGGCTGCAGGTCAGCGCCAGCGCCGACCTGGATCCGGTCATCCAGGCCGAAATGGCCCGCAAGCAACTCCCTTCCGGCACGGTTCAGGGCCTCGTCCGCACCAGCAACGGCAAGCCGATCGACGAGCCGGTCATCGTGATCGAGAAACGGGGCAAGCCGTACGCCTGGGTGCTGGGACACGCCGGCAAGTTTCAGCTGGCTCTGCCCGCGGGCCGCTACGCCATTTACGCCACGGCCAGGAATTATTCACAGAGCCACACCCAACCCGTCACGGTAATCGCTGGCAAAGACACGCGGCGGGACTTCCGGGATCTGGCGCCGCCCGGCCGCCTGCGCCTGTCCGTCAAGGATTCCCGCAATGGCCGGCCGCTGGATGCGCGCATTGCCATTACGGAGGGACGGATGCCCGTCGTGGAGTTTCTGGGCCGCAAGACCTTTTTCACCGGGCTGGACCGGAAAGGCGAGCTCGACGTGCCGCTGGCGCCGGGCAAGTATCGCTTCACCATTTCCACCGGGGGCGGCTTCCTGGCATCGTTTCGTGAGCTCTCGCTCAAGGTCGACTCGGCGCGTACGCACTCGCAATCGGTGCGCCTGACGCCACGCTACAATCCCCCGGCGCGTGACTGGTACTCCGCCGATCTGCACCATCACGCCGACCAGGCCGAGGCGGTGACGCCGGCGGCGGATCTGGCGCGCTCGCAGCTGGCCGCAGGGCTCGATCTGCTGTTCGTCAGCGATCACGATTCGACCGCCAACCATGAGCTGTTGCAGCAGATCGCCGACCGGCGCTCGGTGCCCTTCATCCCGGCGATCGAGTTCTCCCCTTCCTGGTCCCACTTCAACGCCTACCCGCTGCTGCCCGGCCAGTCGCTGCGGATCGATACCAGTACCGCGACCGTCGATCAGGTGTTCGCCGAAGCGCGCCGCCAGGGCGCCCTCGTCGTACAGGTCAATCACCCCTTCAATCCCTACGGGTATTTTTCGAGCCTGGCCGTCGGTGAGGTGCCGGGGGGCTTCAATCCGCACTTCGAACTCATCGAAATCAACGGCGTGGAGCCGCACGATGACGATAAAGTCCTGCACGCCCTGTGGTCCTTCTGGAATGACGGACACCACTACTACCTGAGCGGAGGCACGGACGTCCACGACGTCTGGTCGCAGGAATCCGGGCGCGTGCGCACCTTTGCCCACATCCCGGGCAAGCCCAGCGCTCAGAGTTTCGCCGAAGCACTGGTGTCCGGCCACGCCTACGTGAGCTACGGCCCGCTGCTGTACCCGGAAGTGATGTTTGGCTCGGAATTGAAGCTCAAGCCTGGCGAGACCTTCAGCCTGGGTTTTGATCTGGAATCCGTCAATGGACTGAAGCAGGCCACGCTCATTGAACGCGGCGAGACCGCCAATACACAGTCTTATCCCGACGGCCCGCACACGGCGCACCTGGAGATTGCGCTGACGGCCACCAGCACCGGCTGGTACCAGCTGATCGTCGAGGACCAGCTGGGCTGCAAGGCCTACGCCGATCCCATCTGGATCGACGTGATCGGCACGCCTCAGTTCCGGT
>WNFL01429650.1_pt1 | contig 11990 bp, 10 predicted proteins | sample 5400361 | NCBI WGS metagenome assembly WNFL01 (sample SAMN13153351, study PRJNA577476) | soil metagenome | isolation source: 40 cm soil on Douglas fir-dominated hillslope | place: USA:California | collected 2013-09-17
TTTGGATGACGCAAAGCCCATGTCGCCGGTGCAAAGGAGCACTGTGCGGTAGTGCAGGCCAAGTTTCTGGAGAATAACCTCAGCATTTCTTACCAAGGATTCGTGCTCCTCGTAGCTTTTCTCGGGATGGGTGAATTTGAAGAGCTCGACCTTCTGGAATTGATGCTGGCGGAGGATGCCGCGCGTGTCTTTTCCAGCGGCGCCGGCTTCGGAACGGAAGCAGGCAGTCCATGCGGTGACGTGGATGGGGAGTTTTTCCTCGGGGATGGTCTCGTCGCGGTACAGATTGTGCAGTTCGACTTCGGAAGTTGGGGTGAGCCAGAAGTCGGTGTTTTCCAGTTTGAAAAGATCAGCAGCGAACTTCGGCAATTGGCCCGCGCCGGTTAGTGAGGCGGTGTTCACGAGGAATGGTGGAAGGATTTCCGTGTAGCCGTGCTCGCGGGTGTGGACGTCAAGGAAGAAATTCGCGAGGGCGCGTTCAAGACGTGCTCCCCAACCTTTGTAAACAGCGAACCGTGCGCCTGTGATTTTCGTCGCGACTGCGAGGTCGAGGATGCCGGTGCGCTCACCGACTTCCCAATGCGGCTTTGGCGCAAAATCGAATTTAGGAGACGCACCCCAGCGGCGAACTTCTTTATTGTCAGCAGCGCTCGTACCGACTGGCACAGAGGTATGCGGAACGTTGGGAATGGTGAGCAGGAAGTCGCGCTGCGTGGTGTCCAGTTCGGCGATGTGCTCGTCTGATTGCTTGATGCGCTCGGAGACCTGCTTCATTTCAGCGATGATTGAGTCAGCGTTCTTCTTTTCCTTTTTGAGGCGGGCGATTTCCTCGCTGGCCTTGTTGCGCTGACCTTTAAGCTGCTCGGTTGCGGTGATTAGCTCGCGGCGCTCTTTGTCGAGATTGCGAAAAGCATCTAGGTCGAGCGAAGCACCACGCTTCTTCGCCATCTCGGCGAAGACGTCGAGGTGGTCCCTAAAATAGTTTAGGTCATGCATGGCCCTCGAAGGATACCGTATTCCGCACGACGCTTGTAGACGTGTTGGTCTCGCGAGGGGCTATTTCGAGCGCGGGACTTCGCTCATCAACTCCATGATATTCCCTTCCGAGTCGCGAAAAGCATTCATCCATAGATCGTACGATGGCATGGGGGCAATCAGGCGCGGCGGGGCTACAATCTGCACGCCCTGATCTACGAGACGTTGATGGGCGGCGGTGAGATCCGGAACGCGGAAGTAGAGAATGGAACTCGGATGGTCCAACTCCGGCGTTTCAGCGAGGCCGAGCATGAGGCGAACGCCGCCGCAATCAAAGAACGCCAGGTTGGAAGCGGTGAAGACCAATGGCAGACCTAGCGCGTCACGGTAGAATACGATGGCGCGTGGCAGGTCGTGAACAATGATGGAGATTTGGCCGATATTCTTGATACCGAGACTTGCCGGCGAAGTGCTCATGGGCGGTTTACCTCCGGAAGCAATTTAGTTAGCATAGCTAACTGTATTCTATGACGGATGTCAAGTCCAAACGTCTTGCGGGCGGAGAGACTTTCGAAACCGCCGACCGGCTGCACTCCGCGGCCATTCATCTGCTGCGGCGGCTGCGGGTGCGTGACCGCGAAAGCGGAGTTGGCCCGGCACAGCTTTCGGCGCTGTCGGTGCTGGTGCTGGGTGGCGGCCCGCGCTCGCTCGGCGAGCTTGCGAACGCGGAACAAGTCCGTCCGCCGACCATGAGCCGCATCGTGGCCGGCCTGGTGCGTGCCGGCCTGGTGCGCCGCGGAAAAACGGAGGACGGTCGGCGCGTGCGGCTCGAAGCTACTGCCAAAGGAACCAGGACCCTCCAGGAAGGACGCCGGCGCCGCGTGGAGTCGCTGGCGCAAGCCCTCTCTTCTCTTTCTAGCGGAGACCGGGAGAAGCTGCGTGAATTGATCGACCATCTCGAGAAAGTGATTCGACACCTCTGACATTTGCGCTGCTTCGGAAGTACTTCCGTACCAAAATGACGGCCGCGACGAGAGCACGAAGTACTGGAAAGAATGAACCGGGCGAGCTATCGACGGAGAATCCGATGGAGAGCAAACTACCCAGGTAATCGGGAGTTGTTTTGGGTTTTCTGGAGTAACACCACGGTTGTGACCTGTTTGCTCCTGTGTGTCGTCCTGCTGCTCGCGAGCGCAGCAGAACGGCCAGAAAAACCAGACTGACTTCGGATTACTGTATCCTCCATCCCCACGCCCGAGCGGCCGGTCCCCCCACTGGCCGCTCATTTTTTTGGTTCGCGGTTGTCGGTCAGCGTTGAGAATTCCGGGATTCGGCGCAAGCCAGCCCCTTCTCTCTATTCCACATCAATACTCTGGATTCAAAAGCGCCTTAGCGGAAGGCCGACGGCGGGGCTAGGCAGCGAGTGCTCCGGCTGGGCTCGGAGAAACAGAGGGCAGAAATGAAAAAGGGGGCTGGTGCAAGCCCCCTTTTAGTAATTGACGCCCCAAACCGGTAACCGAGTCGAGGATCGGTTCCGGCCACCCCGGGAAGCCAATCTTTTATGTTACGAATCAGAGAGCAAACCGCATGCCAGGGGTGTGTGTTCCACGGGGAACTTCAGAGTTCATTGAAAGTACAGCGGTTAGCGTTTGGGGCAGCCTGGAGAGCCCGATGTTACATGCATGAATTCTACAAAATCCCACAGAATAGAGGTGAGACTCTCCATTCTTTGGGAGCTTGCTGGTTTCCTTGTACTGGACTTGCAATCGGCTGGAGTTGTGACCACGGCGCGAAACGTGAGCTGAAGCAAATTAAGAATATCGATATTGCGGATTTCTCCCGAAAAATCATCATTCCAAATTCACGTGACCGGTTTCGGAAGAGCCATCGTCGATTCAACTTACGTGCGGCCTCAAGCTCCGGCTGGCGAACCCGTTGCGAAAGAGCGCTGGTAGCGCCGCCAGAGCAGCCAGGCCGGAATCGACAGGATCACTAACCACAGCAATAGCCGTTGGACCTATTGGGCGCCGATGGAGGAACGGAGGGCGTTGGCGAGGGATTGGCTGAAGCGCTGGACGTCGGCTTCGTGTTCGGCTTCGACCATGACACGGGCGAGTTGCTCGGTGCCGGAATAGCGAAGGACGACGCGGCCATTATCGCCAAGCGCGGATTGCGCTTCCGCTAGTGCACGGGAAACTTCCGGAAGAGTTTCGAGCGGGGGTTTCGAGCGCACCTTCACGTTGACGATGAGCTGTGGATAATCCTTGAGTCCTTCAACCAGCGATTCGATTTTGCCGTGCATGGAAACCAGCGAGGCGATTTTTGCGGCCGTGAGCAGTCCGTCGCCGGCAGGGCTATCCTCCAGAAAAATAATGTGGCCGGACTGTTCGCCGCCGAGAACATTGCCGCTACGCAGCATTTCTTCGAGAACGTAGCGATCGCCCACGGCAGCGCGCGCCAGCGCGATATTTTCGCGCGCAAGCACGCGCTCGAGACCTAGGTTAGACATAGAAGTGGCGACGACACGATCGCCTTTGAGTTTATTCTGGGATTTCAGGAAACGCGCGGCGGCAAGAAGCACCCCATCGCCGTTCACGACTTTTCCGGACTCACAGACGAAAAGCGCGCGATCCGCATCTCCGTCGAAAGCCACACCGAGACGCGCCTTTTCAGCGACGACGCGTTTCTGCAATCCCTCGAGATACAGGGAGCCACAGCCGGCATTGATGTTGCGGCCATCAGGCGAAACGCCCATCGCAACAACATCAGCACCAAGCGAACGGAACAGTTCCGGACCAAGCTTGTAGGCCGCGCCATTGGCGCAATCGAGAACGATGCGAAAACCACCGAGTTTGGCTCCGGGAATAAAGCGCTTTCGCAAGAAAGTGAGGTATTCCGCATCAAGGGATTCGTCGGGAGTGAGCGGCGGCAGATTTTTTGGAGCGGGTTCGTCCAGGTGCTTCAGGATGCCCGCTTCCAGTTCTTCTTCGACGGCGTCAGGAAATTTCATGCCGGCATGCGAAAAAAGCTTCACGCCGTTGTCGTGAAAGGGATTGTGCGAGGCGGAGATGACCACGCCGGCGTGAAAATCATTCTGGCGAACCAGACAAGCCACGCCGGGAGTGGTAATCACACCTGCAAAAGCCACTGTCGCCCCAGCCTGCGCGAGGCCAGCCGCAAGCAAGGAGGCAATATGCGGGCCGGATTCGCGAGTGTCCAAACCGATGAGGACATGAGCCGCGCCGTGCTCGCGCTTCAGATACCTGCCAAGAGAGCGTCCCGTGGCGAAAAGAGTAGCGTCGTCCAGAGGCGGTGTGCCCGGGACGCCGCGAATCCCGTCGGTTCCAAAAAACTCTTTGGCCATGGGAAGGAGCCTGTCTCTCCATGTGCTGGGCCGGCCCGGTCGCGGCCAATTTGCGTGGGTAAGACCTAAGAGAAGCTTAGCACACGCGAAAAGGCGGCTTTACGTCCCGGGCCAACGCATGTCTTTTGCATAAATGCGAGACTCGGAAGATGCAATCAAGCAAATCATTGAATTTGCTGTATCGAAACACCCGCACACGGCGCCGTACCAGACTGCGAGAGTGTGTTAACGTGTAGCACCGGAGCTGCTCGTGTCCGCGACGCAAACACCGCCATCCATCGTTCGTTTCACCAGTTCAAACTTCAGCATGCGGGTGCTTGCTGCCGCCATCATTCTGCTGTTCTTCTACTACGCCGCGGGCGTGGTGATCACGCTGCTGCTTTCGATTCTGCTGGCCTACTTTCTGGATCCAGCGGTGGAATTCCTGGAACGGTTCCGTCTTCCCCGGACGCTTGGCGCGATGGTCATGGTGCTGATCTTGATCGCCGTGCTGGTTGCAGTTGGCTACGGGCTCTGGACGCGGACCGCGGATTTCGCCGAAAACTGGCCGAAGTACAGCAGCGTCCTGCGGCAGGCGGCCGGCGCAGTGGAAGGCAAGATCAAAGGAATCGAAGGGCAGGTTTCGCAGATTGCGCCGGATCAAGGCGCGCCATCCGCGACGACGGTGCGCGCTGAACCCACCATCGTGCGTACGTTGATCTTCCGCGGCATCGGTTCCCTGTATGCGCTGTTTCTAGAAGTCACGTTTGTGCCCTTCCTGGTTTTTTTCATGCTGGCAGAGAAGCGCGAGCTTTGGCACGGAACACTGCAACTCTTTCCCGCCTCGCGGCGCACGCAAGTCAAAGAAACGCTGGAAGATCTGCGGGACGTCCTGCGCGATTACCTCGCGGGAATGAGCATCGTGACGCTGATCGTGATTTCGTCGAGCAGCCTATTTTTTTGGATCATCGGGATGGACTATCCGATCCTCACGGGAATCGCCTCGGGATTCCTGAACATGGTGCCGTACATCGGAGCAGTGATGGCGTGGCTGCCGGCCTTTCTCATCGCCCTCGCAAAATGGAAAACTCTCGGGCAATTCGTGCTGATTGCGGTGACACTGACCGCCATCCACGTTTTGGCTATCAATCTGGTTGCGCCACAACTGGTGGGCCGCCGCGTGCGCTTGAATGCCGTGGCAATCACGATCGCGTTGCTCTTTTGGGGCTGGGTGTGGGGAGGAATGGGATTGGTTCTGGCGATTCCCATCACCGCGGCATTGCGCGTGATTTGCGATCACACCGAATCGTGGAAACCGATCGGGCGCTGGCTCAGCGCTTGAACACTTGACATGGAAGCGTGAATCGTGACCGTTGACTGCTGGAAGACTGGCTACGTTGCAAGGCTTGCCTCTGGCATTGCAGTCTGCGTGCTAGGTGGATTGCTTGGCGCACGGACGGCCCACGCATGGGGTTGCAAGGGCCATCAAACCGTGGCCTTGATTGCAGAGAAACACCTGACGCCGGAAGCGCGCCAAATGGTCCAGAAGCTTCTGGGTGACAATCCTATCGATCCAAGACTTAGACGCTGGTGCGGCAACGCCACAACGGACCTGCTGGTCGATGCATCGACTTGGGCTGACGATGTGCGCAACGAGCGCAAAAACGGCCCCTGGCATTACATCGACATTCCTCGGGGCAAGCACAAAGGGGACTTGGCGGAGCACTGCGGCGCCGAAGGGTGCGTGACGCGCGCGATTGAAGAGCAACGCACCATCCTGAAAGACAAGTCCGCCGATCCCCTGAAGCGTGCCGAAGCGATGCGTTACCTCATCCACTTCGTTGGTGACATGCATCAGCCATTGCACGCCATCACCAATGCCGATAATGGTGGAAACTGCGTCCCGGTGAAGTATTTTCACCACGAGTCGCTCGCCAACCTCCAGCATCCGGAACGTGAGGATTATTCGCCCAACCTTCATCAAATCTGGGACACGGAAATCATCGAACGCGACATGGAGATCTCCAACCCATTCCGCTACGCCGAGGAACTGGATGAGAAGTTTCACGCCGAGAGCGTCGCCTGGGAAGCCACGGGAATCCACGTCGACAACTGGGCCTGGGAGAGCCACGAGCGAGCGGAGACCGCGGTCTACGATGCCTTCCCGGAGAAAATCGCCATCGAACCGGATATGAAATTGAAGAGCTGTGCTGAAAACAATCACATGGGAAAGCGCATGCTCGAAAAACATCTTGCCGTCGGCGAAACCTATCAAACCAACGCCGCAAAAACCGCGGAGATGGGCCTGGCGGAAGCGGGAGTGCGCCTGGCGATGATCCTGAACGATGCAGCCAAGGGTGCGAACTAGGATTCTACTGTCAAGGTTTCGGAGCGGCAGATTCGGTCGCGGTCGCCGGGGCAGTCTCGCCGAGCGATTTGATATACCGTACCAGCTGCCAGCGCTGGGGTTCCGGCACCTTCGACCATACAGGCATCCCCTTTCGAACGACACCATTCGTCAGGATCCAGAAAATCGCGCCGGGCGCGGCGCCTTGAACTTCCGCGGCGCGGAGGCTTGGCCCCTTCTTGCCGCCTCGCGCCGCGTCACCATGACATTCAGCGCAGTGCTGTCCGAAGAGACATTCAGCGCAGTGCTGTCCGAAGAGAATGGCGCCGGCAGCAACGGCGTCCGGATCATTCTGTAGCGGATTGGGGCGGTTCCGTGCCTTTTCGGGCGCCTTCTGTAATTCCGCGTAGACGACCGGATCGTATTTGGGCGCTGCGCCTGCCGCGAGTTTATCGCCGGCATTCTGGGTGTGCGCCAGAACGACAGATACGGCGAGAAACGAAATAGAAATGGCAAGTGCCGTCGCAATGACTTTCACTTGCGGCCTCCAAAGAGCCGGCTGACCATCGAACCGAAGCCGGTTATTTCCCGCGACACACCCCAGCGCATTAGTAACTTGTGGCTGTTGTCGTTCAAACCAAAGCCAGGTGAAATCCGTAACGTCCAGCCGGATGGCAAGTTCCAGGCGAGAGCCGGCGCCAGGTAATGCGATGTATCGTGAAGGCCGAAACTGTGCCGGTCACCCAGGCCACCGTACATCTCGACCCCAGCCACAAAATTTTGCGGACAGAGAGTGCAGCGTTTCGCGGAAGCCTTCAAAGCGAGCGGCCGGCTGGCCGCGAGGGCATAGCCGAATTCCCAAGGGTTGTTCTTTATGTTTTTCACTGCGATGATGTTTTCTGAAAGGTTCCATCCCTTGAGGTTACTGGAGAGGATAAGCTTCAGCTCGAATTCGCGTTCGCGCTCTGCGCGTGCCTCGGCGTTGAGACCGGCCTTGTCAGCCTCAACGTCATGGCCTACCACTTCCTTGAGGATTTTGTCTGCGCCGTTGACGTTCTCAAACTCCGCGTACAGGATCGGATTGATCCAGTGTTCGTGTTTCAGAGGCCGGAAGCGATTTTCCCAGCGGAAACCCGTGAAAATGGTGCTGTCGTGGAAAGTGGTCTGGCCATCCAAGTAGAACTCCGTCGTCCACCAGGCGGTAGCCCCATATTCAAACTCGGCCCAATAGGCGTGGAAGTTGTTTCCATTTCGCTGGGTCCCAAAGGTGGAGAAGTACTCGATCTCCAGGTTGCCTGGCTCTTCGAGATAGTGATCATAGGCAACAAAGTAAGGATTCTCCTGGGCAAGAGCAGGTGGCGGAGAGCATGCGGACAGCAGAGAAACGCCAAAAAAGCCAAGCAAAACGAGTCGACAGAACGAGGACACAGGATCTCCTTGCAAGTAATTTGCAACAAGAAACCAGACTAATTCAGTCCTATATCATTTGCAAATGATTTTCATCTGAGACCTGACATACTCTGCGCCTCCGTGGACATAGTTCTTGGTTGAACGGAGATTAGCGCAATTGCCGCAGATCGGGCATCGAAAACGGGCTGCGAACTGATCAGGGTAAGCCATCCATCAGCGTAAGCATTGGCGTGCGCATTTACCCGGATGACGGCCGCACCGCCGCCGAACTCATCGAAGCCGCCCACCAGCAACCCTAAGATACAAACCTCAACTCAGGCTCAATTGAGCCGAACCAAGCGCGCTTCGCGCTAGAGCCAAGGACCGCCGCCCCGCCGCGCACGGCTCTCCTGCCGTTTCCTCTTTTGCCCTTATTTCCGTGAAAGAACATGGACAAAAGGCTATGGTGTTGTTTACCGTAGCTACGTGGCTGAATCCGTGCGTGGGGTTAGCCCTCTGAGGGGACCGACATGAAGAGGCTATTTCTGGCGGCATTGCTGCTTGGGACCGTGAGCGTGGCGCGAGCGCAGATAAGCGCGCCTCCTGTGACGATCGACCGCGGGAATGTCGCCCAGGAGTTTTCGGCGACTTCCGCGGCGAAGGCGACGCTTCTCAGTGACCTTGTCTCCGCGGACACCTTTTCTTCGGTGGCAGTCAAATCAGCCAATACGTTCGCGTCTCCCGTCGTCGCTACGGCTCTCGCCTTGCCGCTCGACGCCGCTGAGCCAGCCTCGCCGGCGCCGCGGCCAAAATTTCTTTACGGCGGCCGTGATGACTATCGCTGGGAATTGGGTCTTGGCGCTACGTGGGTGCGCTTTCGATCTTCGGTTTTCAATGCCAGCGCCGTCGGCGTGAACACTTCAGTGGTTTACTTCACAAACGAGTGGTTCGGGATCGAGGGCAATATCACGGCCGCTTTTGCTCCCACCATTTTTCAAAATGAGCACGTCAAGATTGCAACCTACGGCGCCGGCCCGAAAGTCACATGGCGGCAGAGACAGTGGGAACCATGGCTGCACGGAATTTTTGGTGGCGCCCACATACAGCCGCAGGTGGCGGGACATAGCCGCAACTCCTACGTCATCAAAGCTGGTGGTGGAGCGGACTATCGTTGGAACCCGCGCATTTCGTTCCGCTTGGAAGGCGACTACGTGCGCACGGGATTTTTCAGCCAATCGCAGAACGACTTCCAGCTCTCGGGAGGAATCGTATTCCATTTCTAAACGCAGAAATTCGAAAAATCGGGCCGCTCAGTCAGCTGCCTGAAGAGTTTTTCCTTCCTCGGTGAATTCTCAAATCTGCTTTCTGCAGCTACCAGATTTTGCAGGATTGCTCACGTACCATGGCCTCGCCCTTCTTGCAACCGAAGGCTTTCGCAAACTCCGCCATATTCGAAAGCGGTCCATTGCCCCGAAACCTGGGCAGCGGATGCGGGTTGGTGTTGGCCATTAACCGCGCATATTCGACCCGCTCGTTGGCTCCCCACACTTGGGCCCAGCCGAGGAAGAAACGCTGCTCGGGAGTGAAGCCGTCTTTATCCGGGGGCCGCGGCTTGCCCTGAAGCGATTTTTCGTACGCTGCATACGCGATTGTCAGCCCGCCCAGGTCCGCGATGCTCTCACCGAGAACGAGTTTTCCATTTTCGTGCAAGTCTCCATCCACCACATAGCCGTCGAATTGATCGGAGACGCAGGCCGCACGCGCCTTGAAACTCTTCAGATCTTCCGGCGTCCACCAGTCTTTCAAGTTGCCCTGACCATCGAACTTGCTGCCGTGGTCGTCAAAACCATGCGTAATTTCATGTCCGATAACCGCTCCCACACCGCCGTAGTTCACGGCGTCATCGGCCTTCGGGTCGTAAAAGGGCGGCTGCAGAATGCCCGCGGGAAAGACGATTTCATTCATGCTGCTGTTGTTGTAAGCATTCACGGTTGGCGGCGTCATGCCCCATTCGGTGCGATCCACCGGTTTGCCGATTCTGTTCAGGCGGCGCGCGAAATCGAATTCCGCTCCGCGCCATTGATTCTCGGCATAGGACCCACGGTCGATTCTCAGCGCTGAATAGTCGCGCCATTTGTCGGTGTAGCCGATTTTGACAGCGAAAGCCGCGAGCTTCGCGCTTGCTTGCGCGCGTGTCTCCGTTCCCATCCACGGCAGCGTCTGCAAATCATCGCGTAGCGTGGCGATCAGGTTGTGCACCATTTCCAGAGCGCGAGCCTTGGCGTCCGGCGGGAAATACTTTTGCACGTAGACTTGGCCTAGCGCTTCGCCAAGCACGCGGTCGGTCGCCTGTACGCAGCGCTTCCAACGCGGCTGGATTTCCTTGGCGCCCGTCAGCGTTTTGCCGCGAAAATCGAAATCTTCGTTGACGAATCTTTCGGGGAGCCCGGGAGCCGCTGCATTCACAAGATGCCACCGCAAATAAGTTTTCCAGTCGTCGATGGGCGTGGCCATCAATTGCGCGTCGAGGGCCTTGAAAAAATCCGGCTGGCCGACGTTGATCTGTTTTAGTTCCGGATGTCCCGCGGCCTTGAAATACGCTTCCCAGGAAAAATTCGGCGTGAGCGTCTTCAGGTCTGCCAGCGCCATCTTGTGGTAAGTCTTGTCTGGATCACGGAGGTCGGTATTCTTCATCGAGGCGGTTGCCAGCGCAGTTTCAATCTTCAGAATGGTGGCGGCTTCCAATGCCGACTGGCCTGCCGGATCACCCAGCAATTCGAACATCTTTCCGACATGCTTCACATAAGCCTCGCGAAGCTGCTTCGATTTGTCGTCTTCCTTCAAATAGTATTCGCGCTCCGGCAATCCCAGGCCGCCCTGAAACGCAGCGCCAATGACCTGCGTACTATCCTTGGCGTCCTGAGTTGAATTGAAACGAAAAAGCGCGCCGATGCCTTGGCTGTGCAGGTGTTCCGCCACTGCTTGAAGGTCCGCCACGCTCTTGATTGCGGCGATTCGTGCCAGATCGGGTTCGATAGGTTTTGTTCCCGCCACGTCAATGGCCGCCGTGTCCATGCAGCTTGTGTAGAAATCGCGGATTTTCTGTTCGTTCGAACCTGGCGCCGCCTTCGCGGTCGCAGCGGCTTCGAGAATCTGTCGCAGGTTCTGCTGGTTCTTGTCCGCGAGTTGCGTGAAGGTGCCCCAGCTCGAATACTCCGGCGGAATCGGGTTAGACTTGATCCATCCGCCCATCGCGAACTGATAGAAGTCGTCGCAAGGCTTACAGGTTTTGTCGAGGTTCGCGGTGTCGAAGCCCCACGAAGTTGGCGTATCCGCCGATTCTGCCGAAGCGCCTGGGCCTGCGCTCGCCAGAGCTATCGCCAGGACAGCAATCGCCGCAAGGATACAACCAGTAGAAAAAAATCGTTTTGACATTGTTTGCCCCAGTTTGGATTGAGTTTGAAACCCGGCAGGCGCCACTCGTTAGAACTCCAGCCGCCGTACAATCTGCTTCGTAAGACGGAGGAAACGAACGTCACGTTACGTCCGCCTTGAAATTCAATCCGGCGCAGAAGCGCCGTTTACAAATCAGCGCAGGACCGTCCCGTAGAATACATTTCTTCCGCCGCGTAAGTCCCGACCGTAGGAAAATAACACAGTCAGACTTCCCAGGAGTCGGACCTTGCACTGCGCGCCCGCGTCCCAGAGCCAGCGCCGTGAGCCGAAAAGGCCGGAAGAATCGGCAACGGCGCCACTATCGAGAAATGGGCCGAGCTTCACGGTGAAGAAGCCGTTTTGATACAGGTTCTTGTCGATCTCCCAATTTGCGAGAAAAAATCGCCGTCCGAGCGGAGCGGAGCCCTTGCGTCCATCAATCGTTCCGGCGTGGCCGCGAAGCCACAGGTCGTTGTCGCGTTCGATGCCCAATTCAAACAG
>WNFL01318421.1_pt1 | contig 11989 bp, 8 predicted proteins | sample 5400361 | NCBI WGS metagenome assembly WNFL01 (sample SAMN13153351, study PRJNA577476) | soil metagenome | isolation source: 40 cm soil on Douglas fir-dominated hillslope | place: USA:California | collected 2013-09-17
CGCGATAACCGAGCGCAGATGCCTTGCGGATGAAATGCTCCCTCGCCTCAGGCAGGTCTACCAGCGGCGAGGCAAGTCGCGGGTCATAAATGCCAAAGCGATCCCCATCCAGCAGGAAGGCGATGCAGCGCGGCTCGATCCCCGATCGTCCGGGCAGCTCCGCCAGGAAACGGTCGACCGCTGCGAATTGCGCTGCGACCTCCTTCCCGACGGGCGCGGCAAGTCCCCGCGCCTTCGCTTCGCGAAACACCGGCGCCAGTTCCGGCATGGTGAAGCGCAGATTTTGCGTCGCGTAACGAAACAGATAGAGGTCGCCGACGCTCTGTCGAACGCGCGTGAGCAAGGGATGCATGCTCCTGGGGTGAAGCGTGAGGTTCCATCCGTCGGTCGTTTCACGAAAATAGTAGTGACCGGGCCGATCGATCAGGCTATCGCTGATATCTCCGTTCACGAGCACGAACACCGCCGCCCGCGGCGCGAATTCGGCCGATGCCTGGCCCGCCATCGCGAGGTAATCGCTCATCGACAATCCCGAAACGCCCATGCCATAGACCGGCTCGGTCTGCCCCAGCATGATTCCGAGGCGTCCCTGCAAGGTGTCGAGGTAGTCGTTCATCTGTGACTCGATATAGCTGTTGCCCACCACGATGACGGGTCGCGAGCCGGGGAGGTAATCGAAGGGGGTCAGGTGGCCGTAGTTGTTGGTCCGGCCATGCCGGGCGTTCCGCAACTCCCAAGTTGTGGAAACCGTGTACGGCAGATGAGCCTGAAAGCTATTGAGCGGCCAGAGATCGGAGCGCTCGGTTTGATACAAGCCGACGCTCACGGGCAGCATGCGCAGGACGAGCTCCAATGTAACGAGCACGGCTGCCGCCCCCGCGCAAAATAGCGCGGCTCGCCGCAGTACGAGCCACACGCGCTCAAAAGTTGAAGTAGATGAACTCGGAGACACCGCGCGATCCGTTGATCATGGCCAGGAAAGAAATCAGCACCGACAACGCACCCAGCATGCACCACGAGCGCGACTGCGCGGCATACGCACCGGCGCGCGCGACGACGCGCGTCTTGAGCCAGCCGATGATTTGTTGCGAATTGGGCAAACCCCACGCGATCGCGAGCAGCGCGGCCACCCAGACAATCTGCCTCGTGCCGCCGAAGGCTTCCAGATAGCCGAACGACATTCCGCCCACTGTCGCCGCTGCGCCGGTCGCAAGGACCGCTTGCCATTGTTCCGGCAGCACGGCCCCGTGTATCCCCGCCATCCCCTGGAGGATATTGACGGCCGCAGGGAACGATGGCGCGCGGAAGAAGACCCAGGCCAGCACGACCGCCAGGAACGTGAGCGCCGCTCCCGCTACGCGCCCCCGCGCGGTGTGACGCTCGAGATCGTGCCCCAACACCTTGACGCGAAAACCCTGCCAAGCGTGGTTGCACACCAGATACATGCCGTGCAGCCCGCCCCAGATGACGAAGTTCCACCCGGCGCCGTGCCATAAGCCGCCCAGCAGCATGGTTGCCATCAGGTTGGCATAGCGGCGCAGGAGCCCGTGACGGTTGCCTCCGAGAGGGATGTAGAGATAATCGCGCAGAAACCTCGAGAGCGTCATGTGCCAGCGCCGCCAGAATTCGACGATATTGTGTGCCTTGTAAGGCGAGTTGAAATTAAGCGGCAGGTCGATGTTGAACATCTTCGACAAGCCGATGGCCATGTCCGAGTAACCGGAGAAATCGAAGTACAACTGCAAGGTATAGGCGAGCGCCCCCAGCCAGGCCTCGAGGAACGTCAACCGATAGGACGGATCGGCGTCGAAAACCGGCCCGACGAACAGCTGCACCCCGTCGGCCAGGACGACTTTCTTGAACAAGCCGATGAAAAAGAAGATGACCCCTATGCTGAAGTTCGTCACGTCGAACCGGTACGTACGCCGGTCGGCGAACTGGGGCATCATTTCCGAATGGTGCAGTATGGGGCCGGCGATCAGGTGGGGGAAATAGCTGACAAAAAGCAGGTAGTGCACTGGGTTGGATTCCCGCGCCTTGCCCTGGTAAGCGTCGACCAGATAGGCGATCTGGGTGAAGGTGAAGAAGGAAATCCCGATCGGGAGGAGGATTCTCTCCAACTGAAGGCCCGTTCCAGCCAGCGCGTTCAATGAATCGACAAAGAAGTTCGCATACTTGTAGTAGGCGAGCAACCCGAGGTTGAAGGTTACCGCCGCCATCACCAGAAGCCGACAGCCCCGTAGCCGCCGTTCGTCGCGAAGCCGCAGGATCCCGCGCCCCATGACGTAGTTCGCCGCGATCGATGCGAGCAGCAGAAGAATATAGCGCGGGCTCCAGTATCCATAAAAAAATAGAGATGCCAGACCCAGCCAACCCGCGGCGAGCATCGGCCGCCCGCTCGCGGAAAAAGCGAAGAACAGCAACGCCGTTACTGGAAGGAAAACATAGATGAACTCGTAGGAATTGAACAACACGTGCGCGGGTCTCGGCTCTTAAATGAAATCAGGCTGCTGCCGGTACGGTGCTGCCGCCGATTCGGGCGGCGATGGTCCGGATGGACCGCCACGACACGAGCCGCGGTCCCCATCTTCTCCTGCTTTCTTATCGGTGATATAAACAATTCGTGATCGCAGCCTCCCTCTGCGGTCGGTACGGAGAAACGCAGAGCGAATGAAGGCGACGCAAGGATATCCACGCATCATCGACGAGGGCGATTCAATGGCGAGTGTCGACGCCGGCGGTCGCGTTGAAGTGAGCCTGCGGCGCCTGCCGTTTCCGTATCGTTCGATGCTTGCGATCTGCAGCGATCTCGACGAAACGCCCGACCGACGTGTATACAGCGAGATCATGCGCTTTCTCAATACGACGGAAAACACGTGCATGGGCCCGGGCGTCGGTTTGGAGGTGGGCAATACCATTTACTTCGACATGCCGCCGGACCAGTTTGCCTATTGGAACACCGACGACGCCGGGCGAGCCATGGTGCGCGATCTGATACGATCGGGTCACATCGACTGCTTTCATTCTTACGGAGACCTCGCGACGACGCGGGAACACGCGCGGCGGGCCCTCGACGAGCTTTCACGGCACGACTGCCCGCTCGAAGTCTGGGTGGACCACAGCGCGGCACCATCGAACTTTGGCGCCGACATCATGCGCGGGATGGGGGATGTCGCGGGCTCGCATGCGTATCACGCGGATCTCGCTTGCGCCTTCGGAGTGAAATACGTCTGGCGCGGTCGGGTGACGAGTGTGATCGGACAGGACGTTCCGAGACGCCTGGGCGGAATCTGGAATTGGGCGGATCCACTCGCTTCCGCGAAAACGGTGCTGAAAGAGCACCTCAAGGGCCTCCTGGCGGGATTGGGCAGCGAAAAGTACGCGATGAACGCGGCGAACCAGGTGTTGCGTCCGGCGACGCTGCGCAGCGGGCAGACGGTGTGGGAGGTCTTACGCTGCAATCCGCACTGGGGCGGCGTGAGCCGCGGCGAAACCGCCGATGGGTTGTCACAGGTGCTCCGAACCGACATGCTCGATCGCTTCGCGCAGCGCGAGGGTTTCATGGTGCTGTATACGCACCTTGGAAAAGTCGGGCGAAGAGAGGAGCCGTTCACGGCGCCGACGCGCGAGGCGTTAGGCAGACTGGCGCGCTATGAACGCGACGGTCTGATCCTCGTGACGACAACCCGGCGCCTGCTCGGTTATTGTCGCGCGCTGCGCGGCCTTGCCTGGTCGGCAAGCGTGCGCGAAGGGACCGTGATCATAGACGTGCAGAGTGCAGCCTCCGCGGCGGATCTGGCGGGCCTGACTGTATACGTTCCGGACAGCGCCACGACGCGCCTGCGTCTCAACGGTCGCGAGGTCGGCGCTCTGCTGCGTAACGGTCCCGATCACACGGGGCTCCCCAGTATCTCGCTGGAGCGGAAGCGATTGGAGTTTCCGCGCCTCGCAGGCTGAGCTGTCGGCGCGCATCCTCCGCCGTTCCATCGCCGGCATCGTCAGAGCTGTTTCAAACGCGCCGCCCAGGATCTCCGCGAAACCAACTTCGGGGTCTTCCTCGGCTCGGGCACATCTGCATCCCGCCCAGGACTGCTTCTGAGAAGTATTCCGAACGCACGCCAGGTGTCTGCGCCGAGAAGATCGACCGTGGCCCGCAGGAACGGTTGGAGATCCCGCCAGTTGAACCATGCATAGGAGCGCGCCCGCGCCACTGAGCGCAACCAATCGAGCAGCCCGATGTGACCCGTATTCCGTGTCCGGAAAAACCAGCCCAGATCCAATTTGAAACTGATCCAGTAAACTCCGTTCCGCTGCCTTGCGTTTATCGGCTCCGGCCGATCGTTTCCGGCCAGGTCTAGATAGGTCAAGGAGGGAATGTTGACTCCCGCGTCGGCGAAAAGACCGTTGTACCAGGGCAGGCGCGGATTCATCTCGATGAAGTAGTAGCGACCGTCTTCTGCCCGATATTTGAACTCGAGCGAAGCCAACCCCCGGTACTGCAGGGAGCGGAGGAACCGCAGCGCTTGCGCTGTCAGGACCTCGTTCTCTTCGCTCCGGCCGAAACACATCACTCCATACCCGGGTCGGTACTGGCGGAGCTTGCGCGCACAAAACACGGTTCCCGCTTCGCCGGACATGCGAACCAGCACCGTGCATTGGAAGACGTTTTCGTCGCCTCCTTCGATGATCTGCTGGCAGACGGTTGCACCCATCAGCTCCGGATGGACCCGGTAGAAGGCGAGGAATTCGTCGGGCGATTTGGCGACGAAATTCTTGAGTTTGGGCGGAAAAGGGGCGTTGAAACTTCGGTTCGGTTTGATCAAGCATGGAAACGACAACTCCTCGGCCAGTTTGGCAGGATTTTCCTCCGGCCGAGTGACATGGGTGCGAGGAACCGGCACGCCTGCTTGGTGACAGATCCGGCTCGTTTGAGCTTTGTCCACGATTCGCCCAAGGCTTTCCGCGGCTACCCAATGAAAGCGAAAGTGTCTGGAGAGTTCTTCCCTGTGCTTGGCCAGAATGGAGGCGTGGTAATCGGACGTGGGGAAAAGAACAGGTTTGTCCCCCAGGCGCTTGCCCCATTCGATCAGCACTCGACAGATCTGCTCGTCATCCAGGGCAGGCGGCAGGTAATGCGCTTCGCAATACTTCGAAAATCGGCCGAATTCTTTCGGCTCGGTGTAGAAGCCGAGCACGCGAACCCCTCCGCGATCCAGGCTTCGCAGGATACCGTACCCGTTCTCGCCCAACCCCAGGACGAACGCAGCGGGTTTACCGATCCCTGATGATTGGGGTCTCGTCAAATTCAAATCTCACCCGCATTATTTTTCGGCGACGTAGATTACTACCCAAGGACCGATCAGAGGCAGGTGCGGGTATTTGCGGCTATGCAAGACACTACTCACGGTGAAGCCGCTTCTTGCGAGCCACGCCTTCCCGCTGCCGGTCGTATAACGATTCTGGATCGGCTGTTCAACAAATGTTCGGCCATTCCGGAAAATGGCGCCTTTCAACTTCCTCTTGAGCCAGAGGAAGAGTTGAATCGGCCGGAAGCGCGGGAAAACGAACTCGGAGATTGTCATGCGGATCCGTTCCCAGATGGTCAAATGAACATGGACGAGACTGACATAGCGCCCTCCCGGCTTGAGGATCCTTCGTATTTCACGCAGGGCTTCCTCCGTGTCCAGAAAATGCTCCATCACCCCGACACTGGTGACCAAGTCAAAGTACTCCGCCGGAAAGGGAAGGCGTTCAGCCAGGGCAAGGCTGAAATCCGCCTCGGCTCTGGCTCTCGCCTTGCGGACCGCTTCGATGGAGAGGTCAACTGCAAATTTCTCTCCATTCTTCCTGGAAGCCAGCAGAAAGCCCTCCCCGCACCCGATTTCCAATGAGCGTTTGCTGTGGAATCGATCCAGCAAGGAGGAAAAATAATGAATGAACTCCGGCGTTCTCCCCTGGTTTTCCCAGACGCTGGACTGCTCTTCGTAGATGGAGTCGTAGGCTTCGGCGATCGTTTCCGCGCCCTCGAACTTCGGGTCTCTCGACAGCAAGCGAGGGACACCGTCTATGCGGGAGAATTCGACGCGGCAGCGGGAGCAATGGAAGCCTTCCAACGGCCCTTTGCAGTCCGGACAAACGTAACCGGGGACCGCCGTGCTTTTTTCCAATACGCCATCTAATTGTTGAAGATTGCTGGAACCCATTTAACGAACCTCGCAAGTTATTTGATTGAATTGGCTGGTGAAGGGTTGAAGGGAGATCATCGAGCCTTCCATTCCGAGGCCGCGCAGGTATTGTCCGGCCGACCCATGTAGTGCTTGCTCGGCGATCGTAGTCTGGACGGACTATCCCAGACCTCGCGCGTTCTGCCCGCCCCAGCACACGCGTCCGCCACCCGGGGATCATTCCCCGCGCGCTCAAAAAATCACGGCCTCCCTGGCGCCGGAACGGACCCCACAGAGGTCCAGAAGCATCCGTTCGTAGCGGTCCACCATCGTCCTTTCCGAAAAGAGCCTTTCGACCATCTCGCGGGCCTCCTTTCCCATCCTTCTCGAAACGGTCCGGTCCGCGAGGATCGCCAGCTTGTCGACAAGGGCCCCGGTGTCGCCCACCGGAAAAAGAAAGCCGTTACACCCTGTGACAATCATCTCCGATGCGCCGCCCACATCGGAATGGACCACAGGCCTGCCCAAGGCCATGGCCTCCATCGCCGCCAGGGAAAACGTCTCGGTAAAGCTGCACAACGCCATGACATCGCACGCCGCCATATAGGGGCGGACTTCCAGCAGGGATCCAGTGATCACGATATCGTTCTGGACATTGAGCTCGCGCGCGCGGGCTTCGATCGCACCGCGCATCTCGCCGTCGCCTATCATCAGCGCCCGGGCCGGGATACCCAGCCTGCGGAGCGCGGCGATCGCATCGACCAATTGCACATGGTTCTTTTCCGGGCGTAACCATGCCGATATGCCGATCACGTAGTCCGCGTCTGAAAAACCGAGCGCACTGCGCAACGTCTGCCGTTCCTGAGGACTCCATCCGTCGCAAAACTCCTCCGTATCCACGCCGTTGTAGATCCATTCGTTTCTTCGCGAGAACACTCCGCGACGCAGCCAGTATCGCCTTTGCTTTTCGCAAACGAACACCAGGCAGTCCGCCATCCAGAAGAAGGGGCGGTAATAGAGCATCTGCAGCCACTCCTTCACGCTCTGCAGCAGCGTCGTGTGGAACGTCACGACGAGCGGCGCGTGCACGCGCGAGCGTCGCAGCGCGAGCGAGGAATACATCAGTGCATACGGATTCGCCGCGACGATCACCGAGGGCCCGATGCGGGAAATGTGCGTCGCGAAATCGGCCAAGGCGCGCGTATCGAGATAACGGGCCGCATCGAGGCACCGCACTGTTCCCCCGTCGCGCAGTCGAATGCGGTCGAGCTTCTCGCCGCTCTCTTTGATGCAGACCGCATGGCACTCGTGGCCACGTTCTGACAGGCGATTCATGAGTGCGATCGCATGGCGCTCTGCCCCGCCGTGGGGCAACGAGCTCGTGACGAAAATCACTCGCGCCATGGGTCCCGCTCAAAACCTGTCCACGACAGGGATGGGCGCCGACGTTTTGCGCAATACCTTGGCCCGAATGCGACTCACTCGTTTGTTCACTGATGACTACCGCGCGGGTTTCGTACAAGACTACCCGCTCTAGATAACGTATCGCCGTTTGACCGGCACGATCAGCCATGAGCCGATTGGACTAACGCAAGGTCGACCGCCATCCAGCCAGGTTTCATGCACCGCTTCTAACCTCCCATAGGAGGACAGGATGCCGCTTGTTCAAGGCATCGCCGAGCGACCTTCAACAAGGACTGATCACATGTCCCACATGTCCGCGGCGCCATCAAGCACCGACCAAAATCGGACCGCCTACCTGGCGAGCAACCCGATTGCAGTCGGCGCGCCCGGCGATTCTGGGGAGTTCCGTCGCGAATATGAACGCTTCGGGCGCCTGCTGCCGCAGCGCGCACCGCTCCGCGTTCTCGACGTGGGGTGCGGCACGGGGGCGTGGAGCGTGCACTGGGTCGCGCGCGGCTGCGTGGTCACCGGCGTGGACTTCGACGCTGAGTTCGTCGCGCGCGCGCGACTGCGCGACGGTCTTGGCGATGACAAGGTATTTCGCGGCATTGTGGCCGATGCAACGCGACTTCCACCCGACATCGGACAATTTGATGTCGTGACGCTCAACTCCCTGCTTGAGCACGTACCCGATTGGCAAGCGGTGGTCAACGAGGCGGTGCGGGTGTTGGCGCCGGGCGGAGTGCTCATGCTGCATACGACAAACCGCCATCATCCGTTCCAGGGCGAGGTGGCCCACTTCCCTTTCTATCCCTGGTTGCCTGGTCCGATCCGCGATCGCGTCCTCGCGTGGATCATGAAACACCGTCGCGACCTCGTTAACTACACGGAGTTTCCCGCGGTCCACTGGTTCTCGTTCCTACAACTCTCCCGCGTGCTACGCGAATCGGGCCTCGAGGTGTACGATCGCCTGGATCTGATGCGTCCCGAACAAATGACCGGCGCGCGCTCGCTGGCGCGCTGGATGCTCGGCACCAAAGGGCGGAGAGCACGCGGCAAATTCCTGTTTTACCTCTTGACCCCTGGTGTCTCGTTGTACGCGCGGCGCCCGGAAAAGGAGTCCCGGTACCCGGCGTTCGTCTAGGTTCGTGCGGGCGATCTCCCGAGGGTGACCGAACGAGGCTCGGCCCCTCCGTTTGGCGGTGACGAAAATCCTTCGCTCCGCGACTCTCGCTCAAACCCCGCGCTCGGAGTTGCGCGCGGCAGGGAGCCAAATCCGGCCCGCACCCCAAAACCCGTGCATCGCGCCGTAAGCCGCCGCCAGAATCAGCCCGCCCGCGGCCGCGCGAACGAGCGGCGCGTTCGCGGAGAAAAAGCGGTCCACCATTCCCCAGGCGAGCGCCGCGGCAAGCGTGGAACACAGTGCCAGCTGGGCGAGCGTACGCCAGTCTTGCAGCCGTCGGAGCGGCACGCGCGTATACCGCGCGATGTGCCGAAGGGTGGCGATGCGGTCGAGGTAGAGCACGATCACACCGCCCAGAGCGGCTCCCGCCAGACCGAAGCGCAGCGCCGAGAACCAGTCGAGCGCGACCGCAAGGACAAGCGCGACCAGGTTCAGGCACAGCAATGTGATGCTCGAGAGCTCGACCACGAGGGCCGCGAGGCCGAGGATATAGACGCGCATGACGGGCGCCGCGTCCACATAGGCCGCGGTGTACACGACCGTGACGAGTTCCTCGGCAAAGACGAAGGCGAACGCGAGCAGCGGACATACGAACGCCGCGACCATGATATTGGCGCGGCTGTTGAGCTCGAGCATTCCACGGATGTCACCTGCGGCCTCAAGCCGGCTCATGCTCGGCAGAAAGGCACAACTTACCGACAGGCGGCACAGGCCTATCAGCGGTCCCAGTACCGCGGCAACCGAGAAAGACGCAAACATGCCGAGCGGGAACAGCGCGGCCGCGACCCATTGGTCCGCCTGCGTTCGCAACCCGTACAACGTGCCCGCGGCGCCGAGCGGGGCCGCGTACCTCAATTGATCGGCGAATATGCTCCAGCGCAGAATCGGCCCGCGCAGTCCGTGATGACTCGCCACATACTTCAGCAGCAACACGACCTTGAATGCCACGAACGCGAGCAGAACCAGCAGCACCGGCGCCAGTTCGTGCGTCAGGACAGCGGCCAGGGAAAGCGCCACGGCGCGCAACGCCGCGAGCCCGACCGTCGCCTTTGCTTGCCACATCACCCGCTCTTCGATCGTGGGCAGCAGATCGAGGAGCGACGCGACCACCCACAGCAGCACGAATGCGGGCACGACAGCGTCATGCCCGACAAGACCGCGCATCTTTTCGGGCAGCCAGGGATTCCAGGAGCTGAGCGCCCACGCAGAAACGAGGCCGGTGAACGTGAGAAACGCGAGCGTCTGGTTGATGTAGAGCCGCTTGGTCGCGCCTTCGGAGCGCGGCAGGAAATAATAGAGGCCTGCCTGCATATCCATCGTCGCGACGGCCATGACGGTCCCCACCGCCAGCCACAGCAGCCGGTACTGTCCGAAGGCCGCGGTATCGAGATAGCGCACCAGCACTACCGGCAGCAGAAACTGGAGGGCGAAGTCGAGCGACTTTGCGACGGCGAGAGAAAGAGCGCGCCGCCCGAGCCGGCGAAGGGTCGGTGCGCCCGTCTCCGCTTCGAATTCCCGATCGCCAGCCACAGGAACGCCTGCTCCGGTCCCGGCGTGAGGCTGCTGTCGGTGATGTAGGAGATCAGTAAGCTCGCCATTCCGGCCGCAGCCCCCGCGTAGAATCCTTGCAGGGTGGAGCTCAAGGCCGGATCAACGCTCAATGCGCGAAGGCCCTTCCAGACGTGGGCGAAATAGGCGCACAGCAGAATCAAGCCGGCTATTCCCATGTCGAGCAGGGCGCCCAGGTACGCGTTGTGAGGGTGCCCGACCGGCAGAATCGTTACGCCGGCTCCCCTGCGCATGGGCTCGGACCAAAGAATCGAGCCGAGCCCATGGCCGAAAATCGGGCTTTTCGGCAACTCGGGGAGTAGTGGCAGCCAGATAAATTCAACGCGTCCGGCGCTGATCATGTTGGACCCGCTTCCAAACCCGCGTCCGAACCCGGTCATAACACGGTCATAAACGGCACCGGGCAGGAAGAACAGCACGCAAACCGCCAGGAGCCCGAAAAGGAACAAGGTTTTCGCGTTGCGGCGCCAGAGCAGGAACAGGACGTTGACCAGAATGAAACTCAAGAAGGCGCCGCGCGAGAACGTGAGCACCAGCGCAACCACAACCAGCCCAATCGACGCAAGCAGCACCAGTCTGAGCCCGGGACTCTTGGCCCCGGCCCAGGTGAAGAGCAGGAGCGCGTAAGCGCACGCGTAAAGGCGGCCCAGTTCGTTGGCGTGCATCCCGAGCGGCGAAAGGAACTCGCGGGACTCGCTGCTTGCCAATTCCTTCAGCGAAGCTCCTGACAACAACACGAACACGACCACTATCGAGACCATCACCCAAGTCGAAACCAGCGCGGGGGCGAGGAATCTTTCCGGTTTCTCGGACCTCGACACGGCGGCACCGATCAAAGGTGCGAATATCACCATCAACAGCGGCTTCACCACCATATCGCGGAAGTAACTGGCCACATTTTCGAAATGGGGGCCGTTGAAGAGGTAGCTCGGGATCTCGCCCACATGTTGCGAGCCCATGACGCCGGCGACCACGATCGGGACGATATACAGCCATAGCAGCGGGCGCGGCATGAAGCGACGCTGGCTGCGGTCGAACAATCCGTGAAGCAGGCACGATACTAGCGTCCCGATCAGCAGGAGGTTGACGGGATTGATACCTTTGAGCCCGAGCATCGCGTGCGGAAACACCGAGCTATTCGGATGAGCAGCACCACCCCGATTCGAAAGTCGCGCAGGATGAAAACGCAGGCAATCAGCGAAACGCACAGATACACTCCATTCAACTCGCTGACTGCGACCACGAACCCCCAGACGACGCCGAGCAGCGCGATGCCTGCGAACGCGGAAAGCTTTAGAGCACTACGGCGCCATGACCGTGGATTCCGTGGAGAGGCGTCGTCGCGGAAAGCCGCCGCGCACCGTCGCCAAAGGACTGCCAACCCGGGGAAGACCCGCCGCTCCAGAACCAGGGACATTCCGGTCAGCGCGGTTCAAAAAACGTTGAATACGGTACCGACGACGCGAACGCCCGTGTCGCTCAACTCCCGGATGACGCTGGTCGTATCGGCAAGGCGGGTGTGGTCTTTGCGGGCGAGCATCATGACATTGCCTGCGCGGAAAGCCACGTTCTGCGCATCCGCGTAGAGCTTCGCCGGCGGCGTGTCGAAGAGGATGACGTCGAACTCGGTCCACATCTCCTGCAGGAAAGCGCCGAGCGCGGGACGCGA
>WNFL01324923.1_pt3 | contig 11989 bp, 14 predicted proteins | sample 5400361 | NCBI WGS metagenome assembly WNFL01 (sample SAMN13153351, study PRJNA577476) | soil metagenome | isolation source: 40 cm soil on Douglas fir-dominated hillslope | place: USA:California | collected 2013-09-17
GGCGGCCAGGCGCGCCGATTCCAGCAGATCGTCGTTGGTCGATCCGGTCTGCTCCACCACATCGACCCGCACCGAACCCGCCAGGCCGAGCGCCTGCTCGATCGCCTCGCGCGACAGCGGCGCGTCGAACCCTTGTGAGCCGGACCCACCGACGGGAGGCGGTTGACCGGGCATGCGGCCCGTCGTTTTGAAACCGGACATTTGAGTCGGGAACTTGGTCTGACCCTTATCAACACGAACGGCGGGGACTGTACCACCGAAGCGCTGGCGGTCCGATTCGCGTCGCCGGAGCAACCCGGCTCGGCCGAAAATCCATCCTCGCCGGACACAGTTTCTGAAACCGAACGGGTCCATCCGGAGGCCGCGGGTCTGGCCCTGGTTTCGACCCTGCGCTCGAGCGCCCGGAGACACGCGTGCCGCCGGCATTGTGCGTGGCAGCGCTAATGGCCAAGGCGATGGCGTATGGTGTCAAATTGGGTGCCGAGGACACCTTCGCATGGGTCAGGCCGGCCAATCCGTATCATTTCGCCGATGAGCTACTTCAAGCGACACGTTTTCTTCTGCATCAATCGGCGTGAATCCGGCGAGATCTGCTGCGCCGCTCGGGGCTCCGAGGCGATGCAGGCCTACGCGAAGGACAAGATCAAGGCACTGCGGCGATCGGGTCCGGGCGGAGTGCGGATCAACCGTTCCGGCTGCCTGGATCGATGCGACCTGGGCCCTTGCCTGGTCGTGTATCCGGAAGCGGTCTGGTACACGTATATCGACGAGAAGGACATCGACGAGATCATCGATTCGCACCTGGTGCACGGGCGCGTAGTCGAGCGGCTCCTGCTTCCGTGACCGTCCGAATCGAGCGGCGCCTGGTGTCGGGACCGGCCGGCCGGATCGAGGTGGCGCTGGATTGGCCCGACGCCACGACGCCCGTCGGTATCGCGCATATCACTCACCCGCACCCGCTGTACGGGGGCAGCCTCGATAACAAGGTCGTCTCGACGCTGGCCCGGGTGTTTTCCGCCCTGGGCTGGCTGGCGGTGCGTTCCAACTTTCGAGGCGTCGGCGGCACCGAAGGTCGGCATGACGACGGCCGCGGAGAACTCGACGATCTGATGCACCTGATCGAGAATGTCGCCTGGCTGCCGGACACGGTGCCAGGGTCCGGGCCGGCGCGGCCGATCGCGCTGGCCGGATTCTCGTTCGGAAGCTTCGTGGCCGCGCAGGCGGCCGTCCGGCTGAAGGGCCACGGCACGGCGGTCCGGCACCTGGTGCTGGTGGGCGCGGCGGCGGGCAAGTGGCCGATGCCGGCGGTCGATTCGCAGACGCTGGTCATCCACGGCGAACAGGACGAAACGATCCTGCTGGCCGACGTATTCGCATGGGCCCGCAATTGCGAGGTGCCGGTCGTCGTGATCCCCGGAACCGATCACTTCTTTCATCACCGGCTGCCGAACCTGAAGAGACTCGTGGCTCGCCACGTGCTCGGGGCCGAGGCAGAATACCTGCGCGACAGCGCGTGAACGCCGATCGGGCGCGCGCGAGCGGGCTCCAGGAACGGATCGCGATGACTCCCGACGACACCCTGTGCTACCTGAATGGCGAGTATCTGTCGCTTTCGAAGGCTCACATACCGGTGCTGGACCGCGGTTTCATCTTCGGCGACGGCATCTACGAAGTGGTCCCGGCCTATCGCAAGCGCCCTTTCCGCCTCGAGCAGCACCTGGACCGGCTGCAGCGCAGTCTGGCCGAGGCCCGGATCGACAATCCGTACCCGCGGGAGCAGTGGCATGCGATCATCGGCTGGCTAACCCAATCCGCGACCGTCGAGGATCTGGTCGTGTACATGCAGGTGACGCGCGGCGTGGCCAAGCGCGATTTCACCTTTCCCGCCAACGTCGCGCCGACCGTGTTCGCGATGGCCTCGCCGCTGAACCGGCCCAGCCCGGCCCAGCGCGAGCGCGGCCTGCGCACGATTTCGGTGCCCGACCTGCGGTGGCTGCGGTGCGACATCAAATCGGTTTCGCTGCTGGGCGCGGTACTGGCACGCCAGCAGGCGGCCGATCGGGGAGTCGACGAGGTCGTGCAGCATCGCGACGGACGCCTGACCGAGGGTTCAGCCAGCAACGTCTGGGTGGTCAAATCCGGCCGCGTACTGGCGCCGCCGCGGGACAACCTGATCCTGGAAGGCATCCGGTACGGGTTCATCCAGGAGCTGTGCGAGCGCGCCTCGATTCCCTTCGACGCCCGGATCATTTCGATGAGCGAGGTGCGCGGAGCGGACGAGCTGATGCTGAGCGCCGCCACCCGCGAAGTTCTTCCAATTGTCGAGCTCGATGGCCGCCCGATCGGCGACGGCCGCCCGGGCCCCGTGTACCGCCATTTGCGGCGCGGTTACGACGAGGCGATCGATGCGCTGTAGCATCGGGTGCAGATGCTGCCGGAGAGTGCGTCGATGGCCGACCAGGAAAGCCTGATCCAGTACCCGACCGACTTCCCGATCAAGATCGTCGGCGTCAATCAGCAGGGGTTCGAAAGCGCGATCGCCCAGGTGCTGCGCACTCACGCACCGGACTTCGACACGACCTCGATCCAGGTGCGCGAATCGCGCGCCGGCAAGTATCTGTCGATCAGCGCGACGATCACCGCCCGCTCGCGCGGTCAGCTCGACGCGCTGTACCGGGAACTGACGCAACACCCGATGGTGCGCGTGGTCCTTTGATCTGGGCCACTGCACCGAACAGGGACACGCCCTGATCGGTGGCGGCGGACCCGCTGAAAGCAAGTCAGCGCCGCCCCTCCTCGGCGGCGGCCAGATCGCCGATGCGCGATTCCAGATCGCCCGCGTCCTCGGACGCGGTACGGGCGACGTCGTGCTCGACCAGTCCTCCCGCGACCAGCGACGCCAGCGAATGGTTCAGCAGATGCGACAGCGGCGCCCGCCGATCGACTTCACCCCGCTGCAACCACTTGGCGTCGCGGATCATCGCGCGCAGCTTTGGGTTGACCGTCATGATTTCGTGCGCCAGATGGCGTCGCTTGCCGTCGCGGCTCGGCAGCAGCGTCTGGCTGATCACCGCGGCCAGAAACGCGGCGGTATCGCTGAGCGCCTGGTGACGGAATTCGATCGGATACAGGTCCTGGATCCGCTGCAGCGTCTTGGCGGCCGAACTGGTGTGCAGCGTCGCGTACACCAGATGCCCAGAACTGGCCGCGCGAAACGCCGCCTGCAGCGTCGCCAGATTGCGGATCTCGCCGATCACGATCACGTCGGGGTCCTGCTGCAACGTGTGTTCGACCGCCAGTTCGAACGACGGGACATCGAAGCCCACTTCGCGCTGCTGGATCAGGCAGCGGCGCGATTCGAATCGGTACTCGACCGGTTCTTCGATCGTGACGATCCTCAGGTTGGACTGGACGTTCAAGTACTCGATCAGCGCCGCCAGCGTGGTCGATTTGCCGGCGCCGGTTTCGCCGGTGATCAGCACCAGCCCGCGCTTCAGCGTCGCCAGTTCGCCCACCTCCTCGGGAAGGCCGAGGTCGGCGAAGGCCGGCGCCGTCGGCCGCAAGCGACGCAGTGCCAGGCTGAACAGCCCGCCGCGGCCGCTGGCAGTGAGGCCGCCGAAGCGGGTGATCGCGAGCCGGAAGGCGACCCCCTGGATCGAGGTCACCGACAGCCGGGTCTGCCCGCCCCCTGCCGCCACGCGCGCCAGGATGTCCTGCGCGTCCAGGCCGAGGTCGCGCAGCAGGTCTTCGATGTCGGAAGCCTTGACCGGCGTTTCATAGCCGCGCACGCTGCGCAGCCCGTCCGGCAGCCGGAGCGCAGGCGGCACGCCGCAATCGATGTGTATGTCGCTGACCGCGAAGTCGCGCTCCTCGGCCACGTGGATCAGCAGGTCAAACAGACGCATTCCCATCCTTACGACCGTCGGTTTATGACGCCCCCGCGCATCGTAAGCTGGATGGGGGCATGCCGGCCACCCCGGCGCGCTCGCGGGTTCAGCCTACCTCTGCAGTGGCCCTCTTTTCACGGCACCAGGAAGGTTCGTCTTCGCGGCAAGGAGTTGGCCTCCACTCTCTTAAAAAGGCACCGGTGGCCTCCCCTGTGTCTTTAGGGAGATGGTTAATGCGGCTGCCTGACCGCCGCCTGCAGCGCATCGAGCGAGGTTGTTCCATCGGCCACCAGCTTCAGCCCGCGATCCCAGATCGAGCGGCCCTCGGCCAGCAGCCCGGGCTCGAGCTCGACGATGTCAACACCGGATGCGATCAGCCCGCGCGCCCGCATATCCAGATCGATCAGCTCGTAGGCCAGCACCCGGCCCCGATAGCCGGTATGCCCGCAGTGCGCGCAACCGGCCGGCGCCACCCGCCGGGCCTGTATCGCGTGACCGGCCAGCCAGGTGTTCAGCGCGACCGCCAGTGTGCGGCGGACCGGCTCGCGGTTATCCGGCGTCGAGCATTGCGGACACAGCCGGCCGATCAACCGCTGACCGATCACCAGCGACAAGGCGTCGATCAGTTGGGCTGTGGTCACCCGCAATCGCTGCAATTCCGCGATGGCGCTGCAGGCCCGACTCAGCGCCATGCTCGACAGCACCAGATGGCCCGCCTGGGCGGCTCGTACCACAAGCTGCGACATGCCGGGGGTCGCGACTTTCTCGACCAGGATCGCGTGGGCTCCGCTGCGCAAGCTCCGGGCGAAGATTCGTTCCCAACGGCACCCGTCGCGCCGGCGGCCATCCGGCACGCGAAGTTGCAGCCAGCCGGGAACCGGCCGCAGAACGCTCGATTCGATCGTCTGGATGCTTCGCCGCACCGGGTCGACTTGTTCCAGCATCGAATACAGCGCTGTGCGCCGCCCGGACCCGGATGGGCCGACGACCAGCACCAGGCCGTCGGGCGCATGGATCGCCTGGCGGATCGTCGCCAGGTCCGCCGCTTCGTAGCCGATCTGATCGAGCACCAGAGGCGGTGGATCCCGGTCGCTGCTGGGGCTTGTCGCAGTATCGGTCCGCTGGTCGTCAGGATTCGGCGGCCGCGATGAAGACCCGCTCGGCAATGCGCAAGCAGGCCCGATGTGCGTTGTCATGCCATGGCTGTCGTGCCGGACCGATCCGGCCCGATTCGTTCATCGAGGACGAGATCTCGGCGGCAACATGGGTCAAGAAAAGAACCGGCCTGCAGACCACCGACGCCCGCTGCGACGGCTCGCTGGGAAACGCCTGCAGGGCGCTGGCGGCTGCGGCGAGCAGTACCGTGAAAAAGGCGAGGCGGGTCAGTCTCATCCAAACGCTCTGCGGCCTCATCGGCCCGCGCCAAGGCGCAAGCCCGGATCCGGCCCGCTCGAGGCGGCGCGCCCGTGTTGAACCCAGATGCGCGCGCGCCCGACATCCTTGTGCAGCGAGCCGCGGTCCGGATACACGCCCAGGCCTCCGACGCGAAAAAGCCAGGCGAGCCGCAGGTTGTCCTGAAACGAAAGGCCGGCGTAAATGTAGTCGTCCGCCTTCCCGGTGAAGTGGACGCTGGGCTCGACGCCGCCGACCTGCCGATTGGTCTGCGGCGTGCGAAAGCCGGACAGCAGCACCATCGGGCGCGCGGACCAGCACTGCGCGACCGCGCATTGCATCACGTAGTTCAGATTCAGCAGCCCTGTTGAAATCGGCCGTTCGACCCCTGCCCGCAAATCGCGATAGATCCGATCGATCGCGCGGCAGCCCTCCGGCTGCAAAGCGCCGTCGGCCCAGTAAACGGCCCGCACCGATTCCTGCGCTTCGGGCCGGGTGATCCAGAGCTCGCGCGGCCACCGCGAGAGGCCGGATCGGGCCGGCGAATCGCCCAGTCCACCGCCAAGCGCGGCCCGCAGCGGTGCGGCCGCGGTGGCGGCGCCCAGGCCCACCGCCGTCGCGGACAGGGCCGCCGCCGCGGACGAAACCAGCAGTCGGCGCCGGTCGCCGGATTTCATCGGGAAAGGTGCCTGGACAGTCGGAACGCAGCGAATGGCTCGTAGCTCGATGCGACAATAATCGGGCCAAGTCCGACCCGCCCTCCCGCGGGCGGCAGTCCCGATGTCGCAACCCGAACCGATCCGCCGTCTGCTGGGCCGCGCGCCCTACCTGCCAACCTGGCACGCGATGCGCGAGTTCACTGTGCAGCGGGGCACGCAGACGGCCGACGAATTGTGGCTGCTCGAGCATGACCCGGTTTACACACTCGGCCAGGCCGGCCGGCGGGAGCACCTGATCGCACCGGGCGTGACGCCGGTCGTTGCAACCGATCGCGGCGGCCAGGTCACGTACCACGGACCTGGCCAGGCGATCGTCTACACCTTGATCGATCTTCGCCGACTGGGCATTACCGTGCGCGAACTGGTGTTCCGGATCGAGCAGGCGGTGATCCAGACACTGGAACCGCACGGAGTGGTCGGCCGGCGCGTGCGCGGAGCGCCGGGAGTGTACGTGCCGTATCCCGGCGGCGGCGCCGGGCTGTTCGATGGGCTGGCCAAGATCGCCGCGCTGGGCATACGGATCCGCAACGGATGCAGCTATCACGGCGTCGCGCTGAATGTCGCCATGGACCTCGCGCCGTTTGCCGGCATCGATCCCTGTGGCTACGCGGGTCTTGCCACGGTCGACTTGGCTACACTTGGGGTGGATCTTCCCTGGACCGAGGCAGCCGGCCGGCTCTCCGACCGGCTGGCCGCCCACCTGAACCCGTGAGCGAGACACCGCAATCCATCAAGCCGGCCGGCAAGTTCAAAGGCGCCGCCAAAACCCGCCTGATCCCGATACTTGCGGAACCCGGCGCGCGTCCGCTTCCTAAGCCGCACTGGATCCGGGTGCGCGCGGGGTCCGCCGCCACCCGGTTCTACGAGATCAAGGCGCTGCTGCGGGAGCATCAGTTGCATACGGTGTGCGAAGAGGCGAGCTGCCCCAACATCGGCGAGTGCTTCGGCCATGGCACCGCGACGTTCATGATCATGGGCGATCTTTGCACACGGCGCTGTCCCTTCTGCGACGTCGGCCATGGCCGTCCCAATCCACTCGACCCGGACGAGCCGGCCCACCTGGCCGCTTCGGTGGCGCGGCTCGGACTGCGCTACGTGGTGGTCACGTCGGTCGACCGCGACGATCTGCGCGATGGTGGTGCCGGGCATTTCGCCGACTGCATCCGTGCCATCCGGCACGCCTCGCCGGCCACCCGGATCGAGGTGCTGGTGCCGGATTTCCGCGGACGGCTCGATCGAGCACTGCCGATCCTGCAAGCCACACCGCCGGACGTGATGAACCACAACCTGGAGACCGTGCCGCGCCTGTACCGCGGTGCCCGTCCGGGTGCCGACTACGCGCACTCGCTCAGGCTACTGCGGGAATTCCGCGAGCTCGTGCCGTCGGTGCCGACCAAGAGCGGGCTGATGGTCGGACTGGGCGAGACGGATGAAGAGATCCTGCAGGTGATGCGCGACCTGCGCGAGGCCGGCGTCGAAATGCTCACCATCGGCCAGTACCTTGCTCCCAGCGCACACCATCTGCCGGTGCTGCGCTACGTAACTCCGGAAACCTTCGACGGGTACGAGCGCGAGGCGCGCGCGCTCGGGTTTGCGCACGCGGCCTGCGCCCCGCTGGTGCGAAGCTCGTACCACGCGGATCTGCAGGCGCAAGCCGCCGGTCACGGCGACAAGAACATCGATAAACCGGAACACACGCCCACAAGTCTGAGCTGACCCGCCTCGACGGCCCCGGCTGGGTCACGCTTTCAGGTAGACGCGGCACGACGCGTATACGTCATCCGAGCCCGGCTGCTCGCGCGATCAGAAACAAGCCTGCCCCGACGGCGACGGCCCCGGTGCCTCGCGCGACGCGCTCACCGGCCGGTGCGAGACGCTCGACGGTGATGGCTGCCGCCACGACCGCCATCGCGCGAAGGTCCATGACGCCGATGACCAGGAGGATCACTATCAGACCGACACAGCAGCGGCTGCAGTGCAGGCCGAGGCGCAGGCCGTGTCGCCAGGCCGTGCCGGCGTCGGCCGGCAGCGTACGGCCGCGCCCGGGTATCTCCCGGCAGCAGGCGAGGTGACGCAGCTTCCACGCGGTGAGTTGGAGGAAGCCGGCCATCAGGACGATCACACCGACCGCGATCGGTACGGCGCGCGCCAGCGCCCACTGCTGCATCTCGACCGCCGCCAGTGCGACGCCCAGCGGAAAAGCAGCCATTCCGAACACGGTCCAGACGAAGAAGTAACCCACACCCACGAGTGCGGTCAGCCGATTGAGGCGCTTCTCGCCTGGTCTGCCAACGGCCTCGCGGTAGCGCGACAGCATCGGGACCAGGGACGGCAGCATCATCGCCACCATCATCACGACCCACATGCCAAGGAACGACGCCGCGGCGCCGGGCCACGTCTGTCCAGGCATCCGCATCCACGCCATCGTCATCGTCCAGCCACCGGGCATCGGCATCTCGCCCATCGACGACATGGACGCGCACCAGACGATCGTTCCCGCCGCGCTGGCAGCGAAGAGCAGCGCCGAGACGCCAAAAAACGCTTGCTGGGAAGCTCGCTCGGAAACCATGCGTGAGATCTCCAGTCCCGCGGTTGCGCCACGACAACCGCGACTTCGCTCAGCCCTTGGTGTACTCGTCGTGGCGGAGCCCCCACACGCCCGTCTCGTTGCGCCCCTTGGGCGCGCGGTCGAGCCACTGGTACATGCCCCAGAGGCCGTCCAGCCCGCGCGCATAGGTGGAATAGCTGTGATAGATCACGCCGTCCTCGAGTACGAACGCGCTCATGCCCGGCCTGTCGCGCGTGTAGGTGGGCGCGTCGGTGCCGCATGTGGCCGCGAACTTGACGACGGGCTCGGGGGCCGAGGCCGCGTCCATCACATGGGCGCCGCGCCGGTAATTATATTCGACGCCCCCCGCGCGCTGTTGCTCCTCGGTGATCGAGACGTTGAAGTCGAAGTTGAAGTCGCCGCCGTGCGAGGACGCCCAGGGAAAGCTCCACCCCATCCGCTGTTTATAGGCCTGCAGCTTCGCGAGCGGTGCGCGCGATATCGCCGAAAGCGTCACGTCATGGTTCGCCAGGTGGACGGCGAAACCGTCGAAACCGTCGGCGATCGCCGAGCAGGACGGACAGCCTGCCGTGTAACCGGGCCCGAACATGAAATGGTAGACGAGGAGCTGCGAGCGCCCTTTGAAAAGATCCGCCAGCGAGGCATTCCCTTCGTCGGTTTCAAATCGGTAGTCCTGGTCGATCCGAACCCAGGGCAGTTCCTGCCGTCGCCGCGCCAAGGCGTCGCTTTGCCGGGTGAGCTCCTTTTCCGCCTCGAGCAGATCGAGCCGCGCTGCCAGCCACTCTTCCCGTGTCCCGGTCCTATGGTGCGTCATCGTCCTTCACTCCTTTTGTCGGGCACGCCTTGTCGTTCGTTCCGTTCTCGATACGACGTGCTGGTTGGTGATCGCGAAGGAGACTAAGGCGAGGTGTCGAACCGGTGGGAGTGACAAGTGTGGCGGGATTCCGATGGACTCGCTGATCACCGCTGCGGCGCATGCGCTCGCCGCGGGCGATCCCCTCGGTGCCCTGAATCGGGTCGCCCTGCGCGACGACGCGCCTGCGCTCGCGCTTCGCGGCATCGCGATGGCGCAGCTCGGCGATCTCGTTCGCGCAAGGGCGCTCGTGCGACGTGCGGCGCGGGCCTTCGGTCCAAAAGAAGCAGTGGCCCGCGCGCGATGCGTCGTCGCCGAGGCGGAGATCGCGCTCGCCTCACGCGACCTGGGCTGGTCTGCAACGGCACTCGACGCGGCGCGGGCGACGCTCGAAGGACATGGCGACCGGGTGAATGCCGCGCATGCACGGTATCTCGCGGTCCGGCACCTCCTCCTGATCGGGCACCTCGACGAGGCCGAGCAGAGGCTCGCCGAACTCGACCCCACCCCCTTCCCGCCCGCATTGATGGCCGCCCACGAGTTCGTGGTGGCGGGAATCGCGATACGACAGCTCCGGACGAAAGCGGCGCGGGCTGCGTTCGCTCGGGCGGAACGCGCCGCGCACGACGCCCATATCCCTGCGCTTACGGCGGAGATCGAAAGCGCCGCTCTCACGCTGACCATCCCCGCGGCGCGACTGATTGCGGGCGGCGAGGAGCGCCTCCTCCTGCTCGAGGAGGTCGAGACGTTGCAGGCGTCAGAAGCGCTGGTCGTGGACGCGACCCGTCATGTCGTGCGCGACCCGCGCACGACCGTCTCGCTGGCAACGCGTCCGGTCCTGTTCGCGCTCGCGCGCGCGCTGGGCGAGGCGTGGCCCGGAGACGTACCGAGGGACAGGCTCGTCGCGCGGCTGTTCGGGGCGAAGCGCGCCGATGAATCGCATCGTGTCCGGTTGCGGGTCGAGGTCGGGCGGCTTCGCACGGCGTTGCGGCCGCTGGCCGGTGTGAACGCGACGTCGCGGGGGTTTGTGCTGGCGCCGCGTGGCGCAAGCGAGGTCGTCGTGCTGGCGCGGCCCATCGACGAGCAGCATGCCGCGGTGCTCGCCTTCCTTGTCGACGGCGAGTCGTGGTCGAGCTCGGCGCTGGCGCTGGCGCTTGGCGCGAGCCAGCGTACCGTGCAGCGGGCTCTCGACTCGCTTGCAGCGGCCGGCAAGGTACAGTCTTTTGGTCGCGGCCGGGCGCGTCGCTGGATGACTCCGCCCATGCCGGGATTCACGACGACTTTGTTACTCTCCGCACCGCTGCCGAGCGCCTAGGATGTGAGCATGATTAGATCAGACGCCGAAATCCTTCGTGAATATGGACCCTTTCCGGGTGTCGACAATGTGGGCGGAGTTACATTCGACGGTCAGCACGCCTGGTGCGCGTGCGGGGACAGGCTGAACGCCTTCGATCCGGCGAGCGGGAAGACGGTACGCTCGATCGATGTCGCCGCGCATGCCGGAACGGCCTTTGACGGCCAGCATCTGTATCAGCTCGCCGAAGATCGCATCCAGAAGATCGATCCGCAGACCGGCCAGGTGCTCGCCACGATCCCGGCGCCCGGCGGCGGCGGTGACTCGGGACTCGCCTGGGCCGAGGGGACGCTCTGGGTGGGGCAGTATCGGGGCCGGAAGATCCATCAGATCGATGTCCAGACCGGGGCGACTCTTCGCACCATCGAGTCCAATCGTTTCGTCACCGGGGTCAGCTGGGTCGACGGCGAACTCTGGCACGGCACATGGGAAGCCGACGAGAGCGAAGTGAGGCGGGTTGATCCGCGAACCGGAGAGGTCCTGGAGCGGATCGAAATGCCGCCCGACATGGCCGTGTCGGGGCTCGAGTCCGATGGCGCCGATCGGTTCTTCTGCGGCGGCGGAAACAGCGGGACGGTGCGAGCCGTCCGCCGGCCCAGGCGAGTCCCTGCGGCGGGCGGCGGCGAGTCCCTTGGGGACCCGGCGAGCAAATAGCCGAAGCGGCGCGCGCAGGGATTGGTTGGACCGCTCAATATCGCCTGCTGCTCCGCAGCCGTCCTGGGTGCTTTCAAGCCGACAATCCACTTGGACCCTGTCCAAATTTGCCAAGCTACCTGCCTGCCCATCATGACTGGAATGTGCATGATATGGCGCGTCACGCGTGCCGATGCTCGCGCATCCGCAAGGGGATCTACGACAATGAGCAGTCCATCGGGATTCTCACATGTGAGTTATGGAATTCTATAAACGTCCGTAGCAATCGGAGAAATTCTTTGCCTTCAGCCTCGTCGAATGCCTCGAGGACCCTTTTCTCAACGCGTCGCGCTCTCGGTTCCAGGCGGGCAAGAAAGGCCAATCCCTTCTCGGTCAGGTTGAGTTCCTTCCTTCGCCGATCAGTAGGACTGGACTTCCGCTCCAGCATCCCGTTGGCCTCGAGCTTGGAAACCACCAATCCCGTCGTCGATCGATCGAGGCCGATCAGTTTGGCCAGCCCGATCTGATCCATGTTCGGACGCGCCCGCAGAATGAGCATCAACCCGAACTGCGACGTCGTGG
>WNFL01144689.1_pt2 | contig 11987 bp, 8 predicted proteins | sample 5400361 | NCBI WGS metagenome assembly WNFL01 (sample SAMN13153351, study PRJNA577476) | soil metagenome | isolation source: 40 cm soil on Douglas fir-dominated hillslope | place: USA:California | collected 2013-09-17
CGCCAAACCACATAAGCTGCTTGATCCGAAGGCTGGCCCGTTGATCGCGGTCCGCTTGAACATCCTGACGCGCAAAACACTCGGCGGTTTGCAAACTGACCTATCTAGCCGGGTACTGGGTGCCGACGGCCACCCTGTGCCTGGATTGTATGCGGCAGGTGAGGTCGCGGGCTTCGGCGGTGGTGGGATGCACGGCTATCGAGCACTCGAAGGGACTTTCCTGGGCGGCTGCATCTTTTCGGGGCGCACTGCGGGCCGCGCGTTGGCGATAACGTTAGCGTAATAATTATTATGGCGAGAAGGGTATTATACCGAGGGGTCGGTTCTCTACGATACAGGCAATCTGGCTCTCGGTTGGGCGCGGATCGTTTTACTTCTTTGCCAATCGTCGCGTCGGCGAACTGGTCTCACGCATTTCCAGCGACGTGACGCAGGTACGGACGGTGCTGACGAACAATATCACCCAACTGCTCAGCCAGCCAGCTAAACTGTCAATGAATTCTGATCGTGACATCAGTTTGCTATATTTCAAGAATGCGTACATCTCTCGGCTGGATCAACAGTGAATTCGAATCGTTCTCCAAGTCATTAAAGAGGTCCATCGCCAAAGTTTCAAGCTTGATTTCCTGGGGCATTTCAGTGTGATTCAAAATAAACAACAACCTTTTATCACCTTGCCAACGTTCAGTAATCTCCAATCCTAAGGCCGGAAAACCTTCGTTCACGCCAGAGTTGTGCAGCAGCCAGGGAAGCAGTGACGCGTACAGATTTCCATCCCCTACTGTCCCGACATAGATGGCCCGTCCATTGCCATAGCGATTTTGGGTAATGGCAGGCTTTCCTGCATAATAGTTTGATGTATATACTGCAACAGTCTCGGCCTGTATTGGTGCTAGAATGTCGCACCACACAGCGGCATTTCCTATACAGCCTTCAAGTTCGGGAAGCACAAATTGCAATGCCCGGCCCATATCTGGCGTTAGCGAATCGTATTCTTCGACCTGGATACCGACGATGGAACTCAATAGCCCGGGTAGACGCGTATTCACAACTGCATTGTCTTCATCCTTTACGCCACTGCGCAGCCCGGTGAGCAAGGTTCCCCCGTTTTTGACAAAACTTTCCAGGTTAGCCGCAATTTGTGGTGTCACGATATGCAGCAGCGGCGCGACGACCAGCTTATAAGCGGACAAATCGTCGGTTGGCGCAATGACATCAACCGATACATTTAGATCGTGCAGTCCGCGATAGATTTGATAGAAGTAGTTCGAATAGTGTAAATCAGGATTGTTGGCCTGTACTTCAAAAGCAAAACGCGAGTCGTAACTGAGCAACATCGCCACCGGTGGCTTCACTGTTGAACCGAGAATCTTATCCCCGATTGCCTTCAGTTCGGCTCCCATCTGTTTAATTTCCTGATAGCGCCGACCTGGAGTCGCATCATGATCGAGCAGACCGTGCCAGTATTGCTCCGTCCCGTAACGGGCGGTACGCCAGCGGAAAAACAGGATGCCATCGGCACCGTGCGCAATCGATTGGTAAGCCCAAAGTCTCAGTTCTCCAGGACGAGGGGCCACGCTCACAACTTCCCAGCCGCCAGAGCCTGCCTGCTGTTCCATTACCCAGAAGTTTTTTCCTTTTAAGCCGCGCATGGTATCAGCGTCAAGCGCAGCCCTGGCAGGATCAACGTGTGTTTGAAAGGTCCACTGCATTCTGCGGTAGTTGTCCCAGCTCACAAAATCGAGATTTTGTACGAGATCAAAGTAGTTTATCTTGTCATATCCAAATCCCATCAAATTATGGGTGATAAAATGCTGTGGGCATTTATCTCGTAGAATATCAATCTGTATCTGTTGGTAAGCCACATAAGAATCCGAGCAAAAGCGATAATAGTCCAGGGCCAGCGCTGGATTAGGGGAGTGTCCGGTAGTCGCGGGAGATGGAATTTCGGACCAGTTTGCGTAATTATGGCTCCAGAAGGTCGTTCCCCATTTGTCATTCAGCGAATCGAGAGAATCATAGCGTTGACCCAGCCAATCCTGAAATGCCTTGAGGCAAACCGGGCAGTAACAACGCTCCCCAAATTCGTTGTCGATCTGCCAGCCAATGATCGCTGAGTGGCTAGCATAATGATCCGCCATCGCTTCGACAATCCGGCGCGAATGTTCCTGGTAAGCGGGATTATTGGGGCAGTATTCGCGCCGATTGCCGTAGGTGACCCGGACCCCATCGCCACGTACACGAAACGCATCAGGGTACTGAGCCATCAACCAGGCAGGCGGTGAAGCAGTTGGCGTGCCAAGAATCACATGGATATCATGCGCTGACAGTACCGAAATCGCCTCATCAAGCCAGGAAAAGTCAAAGTGACCATTGGAAGGCTCCATTTTCGCCCAGGCAAATTCAGCCAGACGCACGACATTAAAGCCAGCCTCAGCCATGAGCCGCGCATCTATTGCCCAGCGATCCGAGGGCCATTGTTCCGGATAATAGTCAACGCCGAAGTTGAACATGTTTCTCTTTCCACAAGGTGACGGTTAATTACAGGATGGGAATCAACTCTTCACAGCGCCTGCCGTGATGCCTTCGACAAAACGTCTCTGAAAGACCAGGAAGATAATTAACAGCGGAATGATGCTGATAACAGAAGCGGCCATTTGCACATTCCAGATGGTGCGACCTGCCGGGCCTATGGTCGAACGAATCAGTAGTGGCAACGTAAAGTTTTGTGGTGATTTCAAAATTATCAGCGGCCAGAGATAGTTATTCCAGGCACTCATGAAGAAAATCATGCCCAGACTAACCATGCCCGGGGCAATGATAGGCAAGACTATTCGCCGGTAGATGGTGAACTCCCTCGCGCCATCAATGCGTGCTGCGTCAAGGAGTTCGCTGGTCAGCGTAGAAATATATTGGCGCATAAAGAAAATACCGAAAGCGTTGGCGGCTCCCGGAATAATGAGCGGCCAAAACGTGTCGATCCACTTGAAATCACGCATCATTACGAATAGCGGAGCCATGATGATGGTGAAGGGAATGATCATGGTGCCCAACAGAAACGCAAACATCGCACCCTTGCCCGGAAATTTAAACTTGGCAAATCCATAACCTGCCAGCGAACAAAAGAACAGCGAAAGCAGGGTAGCACCAGTGGCAATGATAAAGGAGCTGGCAACGTTACGAAGAATGCCGTTCTGTAGCAAAAAGGTGTAGGAGTCGAAATTAGCATGGGGCGATAGAAATACAGGTGGTTTGGTGAAAATTTCATCTTGTGGCTTCAACGAGGTGCTCAGCATCCAGATAAAAGGGATTAACATGAACGCTGAGATGCCGAGCAGAAAAGCGTAAAGAAGCACATTTTCTATAAAATGCCGGATGCGGAACGACGTTGGAACAGGCGGTTTCGCGACGTGCATGGGTTTGGTCAGCATTACCATCCTTTTCTCCTTAGCTTTCTTCACCACGGCTCAGGTAGCGCATCTGGAACAGGGTGAGTACAAAAATGAACGCAAAGTAGACGTAAGCCATGGCGGACGCATAGCCGAGCCGGAAGTTAACGAACGCCTGATTGAATATGTCTACAATAGGCGTGATCGTGGCGTTCATAGGGCCACCACCATTGGTCAGAATAGAAACTTCAGTGAACAGACCAAAACTACCCATCGTCGAAAGCACTATCGAAAAGGTCAACACGGGACGCATCAAAGGAATAGTGATGTACATAAAGGACTGTAAATTATTTGCCCCATCGATCTGGGCTGCCTCGGTGATATCTGCGGGGATAGTTTGCAGTCCCGCTAGCATGAGCACCATGTTATAGCCAAGCCATGCCCAGACGATCAACAAACATAGTGAGACGCGTGCACCAGTGATACTTTCGAGCCAGGGAACAGGCGGAATGCCAATATCTCCCAACATCTGATTGATCAAACCGTCAGATTGGTTTAACAGTAGTCGGAAGGCGAAGCCCGCCGCTACCATGTTCGTGACGTAGGGAATAAAGATAATAGTGCGAAAGATTCGGAATCCACGTATCCGCTTAGAATTCAGGATCACGGCGAGCACCAGTGCCAGAAGTGTCATCAGCGGTACGTACAATAGGAATAGCAGCACGCCGTTGAGCATAGATTGCCCGAACACGGTGTCATTCAAGAGCCGCTGGTAATTGCCCAACCCGATGAACGTGATCGGCCCCAGGCCCTTCCATTCGGTCAGGCTCAAGTAGAGCGAGAATAGGACAGGATATAGCGAGAATACCGCGAAAAAAACAAAAAATGGCGCTACAAATAGATAAGCCCAGCGTGCCCTAAAAATCTCGCGTAAAAGCGATGTGCGCTGGGAATCGGCAGGTCTTAAATTGGCCGTGGAAGTATTCACAATAGCCGAGCCAGACATGGGGCTATCCTTATCTTGGAATACGAAGCAGGCAGTCAACAACTGCCTGCTTCATATTCATCTTATTTCAGTCCGGTCTGTTGGCGAACCTGGTTCGCAGCATCTTTCAGCGCATCGGCTGCTGACATGCTGCCAGTAGCAAATTTCTGGATGGCCGTCGAGACGAACCCATTGATTTCTTGATAGTGTTCCCCGTAGATTGTCGCTTTGGGAATATTCGCCGCAACCTCAGTGTAAAGCTGGCGCACGACTTGACCGGCGAAGTAGGGATCGGCCTCTGTGAAGATTGGGTCTTTGTAAGTAGGGATCAGCACCGGGAAAATGTCAGTTGCCTCAAACAGCTTGGCCTGGCTGGTCGGGCGTCCAAGCATGAATTCGACAAACGCCCAGGCTGCGTCTTTGTTCTGGCTCTGGTCAGGGATGACAAAGTCCGAGCCACCATCATTCGCGGCGCGAGGCTGTCCATCTTTCATCGAAGGCATGAGCGTTGCGCCCCATAATCCTTTGGTATCAGGTGCAAGCCATGAACGCATAAAGCCGCCCATCCAGGCTGCCATCACTGTACTGGCAACGCCCTCATCCTTTTTGTTGAATTGAGCATACCAGTTATCTGTCCAGCTTTGCTGGTCGGCAATAACGCCCGCTTTGAAGAACTCACCAAGCTTTTCAAGTGTGGCGATATTCTCAGGACTATCCACCGTGACCTTACCATCGGTGCCTACGTAGCCAAGTCCCTGCTGCCAGAGCATGACTTCGTACCAGCGAGCGTCATTGTTCGCTTTGCTCAGTGGGAAGCATAGGTGTTTAGTCTTGTCCAATATCGTTTTGCAGGTCGTGAGGTAGTTATCCCAGGTGCTAACCAGCTTACTGACTTCTTTGGGATCATCGGACAGGCCCGCTGCCTTAAAAATATCACGGCGATAGTAGGTTACTACTGGCCCAAAGTCCCAGGGCATCCCGTAGACCTTGCCATCTTTTGTCGCCTGATCCCACTTGTAGGCGACGACCTGATCCTTATACGGTTTGGTTTGTTCGGTCAAGTCCATTAGACCACCAAGCGCGACAAAGCGACCCAACGCGCTGTCTTCAATCAGGGACACATCCGGTGCGCCAGTTCCGGCGGAAATGGCAAGCGGGAGTTTCTGATAGACATCGGTGGACGAAATGTCGACGCGGTTTACCTTAATATCCGGGTATTCTTTATTAAAGTCATCAATGATTTTGCTATTGACTACGTTGTCCCAGTCCTGCTTCCACATCCACACCGTGATATCCCCTTTGGGTTTAGACTGTGCATTGACTTGAGTCACCAACAGGGGTGCAATTGTGAGGATCAAAAACAATGTGAAAAGCAAACGAGCAATGCGACGCATATCAAAAATCCTTTCCTAAATAACCTTTACACCAAATCACTAACTGAATGGAATCTGTACAGAGCGCCGTCTATAATCCCTCCTTAATAAGTTGCGTGTATTGCGATTGGTGTCGCTCTGTCGCTGTGAGAATTACGTCGCATCGGTTATAGTTAAGACTGTGCCCTAGATAGCTGACGCCCTCACATAGCTTCAGAGATCGACGCACGCTTCGAAGTGTTCGCTCAAGGTTTGCCGACTGCGGCGAACACTTCCCGGTTATCGGCTGTTGCAGCCGTGAATACGGCGAGATAACCCTTCACCCTTTTAAGAAATATTCTCTCATACTACATTGCGCAAATCTCCATCGCGGGTCGAACTTTTCCGTATAAGTAACTCTGGAAATAAAACCTGTGTTTCCGAGGGTATAAAGTCGCCCGTTGCCTGTTGTTCTTCGATCATCCTGATCAGTTCACGGACAGCGATGGCGCACTTTTCAGGCCAGGGTTGGCGCACCGTAGTCAGCGGCGGCCAAAAATATGGAGATTCAGTGAAGTTGTCAAAGCCAACAACTCCCAGGTCTTGAGGAACAAGACGCCCCAATCTGTGCGCAGCCTGGAGAACACCGAGTGCCATCTGGTCATTACAGGCAAAGATGGCGTCGATATCGGGCATTTGCTCCAACAGTCGGTAAAAACACTCTTCGCCGCTTGCTGCGGACCAATCACCTTCCACGATTTGATTGTCGCTAACGGGCAACCCTGCTGCCGTCAGCGCATCACGCCAGCCACCTAGACGACTGACGCTGCCAGACCAATTGAGAGGTCCCGTGATCAAGCCAATGTGTTTGTAGCCCTGGGCCAGCAAATGGTCGGTGGCAAGCCGCGCTCCGCCGCGCTCGTCGATGATAGCAGGCTGTATACTTCCTGGAACGGGGTCCCCAACGGAGATCGTCGGTACTGATGAGATTAACGGCTCGCCTGGTACAGAACCCATGTTTTGTGTCACATCTGGCACTGCCCAAATAATGCCATCCACCTGCTGAGAGAGCAGTCTTTTAAGTTCCTGAGCATTATCTGGTCGTGCATCGTGGATCAGTTGCGGCAGCAAGGTATAGCCCTGATTAGTTGTCTGCTGATCCAGTTCGACCAGAAGCATCAGCGGACCATAGAAGCTCAAATGGGATGCGATGAGGCCAAGCGTATAACTGCGCTGCCGAATTAGGCTTCGCGCCAGGGCATTAGGTTGAAAATCTAACTGCTGGATGATTTGTTGAATTTTCTGACGAGTTTCACGGGAAACATCGGGGCGATTATTTAATACCCGTGAAACCGTTTGAGTTGAAACCCCGGCTTCACGTGCAATTTCTTTAATCGTCGGCGCTTTGACTGTCACTCGCTTCGGCATTGGACACCTAGGTCCGTCATCGTTCCCGTTAACGATAACGGTATATCACTTTAGCACAATACTTGGCGGAAAGTCAATAGAGCGAAGAATTCGGTTACCCCAAACGCATCGTAGTTGAGTAATAAGATCCTGCGAAAAGCGCGTAATCCTCAGGGACTTAATCAGCAGACACCCATCCCAAACCAGCCGCTTAGTCCAGTGGGTGAAATACTCTTTCGGGACGTTCTGAGCGGTCTAATTCACGACTACTATCGCGGGGCGGCCTAGCCGGTCCAACCCTCGGATGAGGTTTTCGGGCACTAGGCGCTCAAATTGGACGAAATTTGCGCAGCTTAACTGCCCTTGATGACCATCCCGCCATCTACCCGGATGATTGTACCTGTAATAAATGATGCTTCATCCGATGCGAGGAACACGACCAATGCAGCGACTTCCTCTGCCTGACCGAACCGACCGATTGGATGGGCGGCATTCCATGACTGGATCAGGGTATGTGGGTCCGGCACGGTGTCAAAGATACGCTCATTCATCGGTGTCATGATCGTGCCGGGGGCAATGGCATTGATCCGCACTTGAGAAGGCGCATATTGCATGGCTGCCTGCTGTGTCAGCGCGTTAATGCCGCCCTTGCTGGCAGCATAACCGGCCCAATCCAGAAAGCCAAGCAGTGACTGCACCGAACTGCTGTTGATTATTGAGCCACCGCCATTACGGATCATATGAGGAACTGCATATTTCTCACATTCCGCACCTGGCGAAGCAATTACTAGAATTTTTACACTGAGCTTCGTCAGTGACGTTTAAAAGAACGACTTGGTCAACACCATCTGCCGCCAAATCTGAGCTTGTTTTGACTTTCGGCGTATTCTGATGGAACTTACGAGCGAGTAGTTATCGCATTTCACAGCAAAAGATCCAGGCAACCCCAGCGCACGAGATATACTGAGCGTTCAGCGAATATTTCGTCCTCTGATTTGGGAAGTTTTATCGTGTATAACGATCTTCCATCCTGTGTCACGATATTGAGTACTGGAGTATTGTCCACTGCCGAAACAAAGGCGAGTTTAGAACTGTCAGGCGACCAGCCCAAACGGTCTTTTGAAAACGAAATATCGTGACTATCAGGTTCCCAGAACCTTATGAAGTTCAGAAGGGAATAGTCAGCGCTTGGCTCAATTAGGACCTTATGTTGCCAGGATCTAGCCGAATCGAGTGATGTCAGAACTACAGCATCTTTCCCAAACAATGCAGTCGTCTTACGGTCCGGTGATACAGTAAGTTCAGAATACCATCCGCGGTATTCTCCGGTATAGGTTTCCAGAAGTGTAGTTTCGCCAGTGGATAGCTTTAAGAGCTTTGTGAAGCCTGCACCTGCTTTGTAGCCCACGTAGGCTATCCAATCATTCTCAACCCAAACGAAGTCCCTGGCGTCAAATTCACGTTGGCTGTTATTGGTAGGCTGAACCGTAAAGAGATGAATGTCAGGCTCTTTTTCTCTGTTCCACCATTCATGAACAACATATTTGCCGTTAGGAGACCAGAATAACCTGGGATAGCTCAGCGCAACCCCTATGCTTGCACCTTCCCAGGGTTCCTCCGGCGGAAGAATGTCTCGAAAAAGAATAGTATTCTTGTTTGTGGAAAACTCCATTAGTTTTACCAGATAATTCCCGTCCACCTGTACCAAATAGATCATGCGCCGACGGTCAGGAGAAATAGCAACTTGTGTTACGGAAACAATTTGGTTCTCAAGAATCTGTTGTTGACGCTTAACAACGTCAATCATCAAGAGCTGTTGTGGGTAACTTTGTGTGCCAGCATCATAAAACTCATCCACTACAATCGCGCGTCCGTCTACAGCCCAACCAACTACGGTGCGCCAACGAGCGCTCGTTGGTGCCTCGATCAGATTAACACCGTCAAATCCGAACAGCGTATCTGTTGAACCGTGTCCTGTGGAAGCCAGAACCTGGATCTGTTTCCCGTCAGGCGACCAATACAACTCTGTATAGTTACCTTCAAGAACGACGGTGTGCTTTCCTTCAAGTTTATGTTCTGGGGACCAGATGATTAGTGTAGTGTCATCCTGTCCGACAAGCATTGCAACTTTATGGCCTCGTGGTGCCCATGCAACGTCAGGTCTGCCATAGCCAGGTGCGTTAGCAGTAATTAAGCCAACATCAGTCGCTGTCAATGTATTTTGAGATAAAACGGTTAGATAGTCGGTATCTGGATTTTCAAAATCCAACGGAAGAAGTTCATGGATTACCGCAATATATTGGCTGTCGGCTGACCAAGTTGAAAGATAAGCAGCAGCAAGGCGGTCCTGATGATCAGGAATAGATACTGGAAATCGTCGCTTGTTAGTTCCTGTTGCGTCCACGATTGCTACAAAATATCGGGCGTTTTGTGGCTCGATGTAAGCTAGCGAATTACTATCCGGCGCCCATTTAAGGTAGTGCCTTATTGTGTCGTTACCTTCGAGCTGTTGTGCAGTGTAAATGAAGAGTAGAACGGGTGCCTGGGATGAAGCTGGTTGGGCCACAAATAGGCCAATCTTTTTGTCTGTCCATTCTGGTGGGTTATCGATAATCTGGAAGAATGCCGCGTGTTTTCCATCTGGAGAAACAAATGATGTAATCGGGAGTGCCAACTCGTTGAGTTTGGAAAACTGGTCGTTTCGGGTATCAAGCTGATAACTATTTAGGTTATAGTCGTTAAATTGCTGGAAAACTTGGACACATTGTCCCGGTAAATTTCGCCCACGTACTGTGACAGGCTCTTTCAAAGAGCACAACACGACGAGCAAAACAGTTGTGCAGAAAATGAGCAGCTTTGAAACTGGTTTCCATTCCATCTTGTGAGTACTCATAAGTTCGGCGGAATTCGTGCAATTATCAGGCTGAGAAAATTCGGGCCAGATCGTAACATATGCGACAAGCTTTTCTGATAATCTTTCAGTTCTTCGACTCAATCGCGAAATATGAGTTATAGGTCAAGTTACCCAAGATTGACTATATGTGACAGGTATATAAAACTGCTGAATTATTGGCCCCAGCAATGCCAACATCTGCTGATGAATCGGGCGTAGATTCAAGATTTGCGGCAGGCGGATGTTGCCATTTTGAACGATAAGTACATCAATACCGTCAAACATCTGGAAAATGCGACGCATCGTCGGTGTTTTGGTCGGTTTGCCACATTGGTCTGGAATCGTTTGGTCCTGAGCGGCCAGTTGGCTACGCAATCCCTGCTCAGCTAAGGCGTAAACCAGTAGACTCAACCCCATCACCATCAGCAAACCCATAATACGTGAGGATTTCTTCAGGAAAAAACTGGACGCGAAAAACAGTGGGTCTTTCAAAAACCGGAACCCACGTTCCACCGAGCAGTTTTGCGCCTTATACACGTCGAGTAATTCGGCAGTCGGAAGTTTGTGCTCGTCAAGTTCATTGGTCGCAACGATATATTTCCCCAATGGAGCGCGTAGTTCACTTAAGTGCTGCTCGTCTGGCATCAGCTTGCCCTGGATTTGCCAAACGACAGTAGGTTGCGCATCGGCGCGTGGGCGACCAGGACCAGCATGGCGCTTTTTCGGTCCGACCTTGCTTTCGAGGCGGTGGTATTTCCATTTGTCGGTCAACCGCGAGACAGCTAGGTGTGCATCGGCTTCACACGAAAACGCTTCGCCACGCAGTTGCTTCAAGGCTTTTTGGGCTTCAGCGTGTTCTTTGGCAACTGCGCGTTCAAGTTGCTTCAACTCCCGTTCACGCTTTGGCTCATACAGTACGAGTAACCAACGCTGAACAATCTCACCATAACTGATAACCTGCTCATAGAAAAAGTAGCCTCTGCTTTCGGCCTGCATCTGGCTTTGCTGGACAGAACCTAAAATCTCCTTAGCTTGCGAAAGAGTCGCAGGTACGCGAGTCACCCATTTCACGTTCGACAGCGCCTTGAGATTCTCCTCGCTGTACAACGCGCTATCTGCTACGAAATAGGGAATGGCCTCAGCCTCTTTGAAGTGCTTCATGTAGGCTTGGGCCATCTCCACCAGGTTCTTTTTATCAGACCGATTGCCGTCCAGTGCCTCTAACCAGATAGGTAAACTGGAATTGTTCGCACAAATCAGCCCCAGCATTGCTTGCTTGAGGTCTGGGCGGTGATCTTTCGAGTATCCATACGTAATCTTTATCGGAACTGGCACACCTGGCGCAAGTTCATCCCTCTGTGCCACGTATTTTCCTGTAACACTAAACGCGCTCGTATCCAAATGCGCGAAGCGTACTAAGATCTGCATCATATACAAGGCATGACTCGCTACACGAACAAAGACCCGTGTTACCCCGACCTCAAACACCACATCCAATGCCCGTCCCAATGTGTCGTCGTTCAAATCCTCTGCTGTGATCCCGGCCCCTATCAGCACTTCGACGGGTTTGTTCGCGTAGAACTCCGACACCAGATATAGTGGACGGTTCACAAAGCCCAGGCCATTCAGTACCATTGCTTGAATTGCCTGTCCTACGCTCACTTTGCGTCCGGTTGGGCCAACCAGTTCATCGATTTGCTCAATGAGATGGATTTGTTGGCATATCCCAGCCACAATCCCCAAATGGTCCAGTTGTTGGGTTTTGATTTCGCTGCCGTTCATTGGCCTATCTTTTTGTGGTAGCCGTTCCTACGACAAGCTTATCAATAAATTTTCACTTTTTCGACTCAGGTGCGGAATGTGAGTCAAAGATTTATCTTTTTGCATTTCCTGAAGAAAATCGGCCCATGTGGACAGCAGCAATCAAGGAGCTTTATTTATCAAGAGTGGCACTGCCTCTG
>WNFL01151533.1_pt1 | contig 11986 bp, 14 predicted proteins | sample 5400361 | NCBI WGS metagenome assembly WNFL01 (sample SAMN13153351, study PRJNA577476) | soil metagenome | isolation source: 40 cm soil on Douglas fir-dominated hillslope | place: USA:California | collected 2013-09-17
TCCGTGTCTCGGTACCTTATACTTTGATTCCGATCCAGCTATATAAACGCTGTATAATTCGTAGACTTGCAATCTACACACAGGCAGTAACCCAAAAATATGTACAGATAGTCCGTGGCCCAAAGCCCAGCCGATCTTAGTTCTCCATTCACTAGAACCTACCCGACCGTAGACCTAACAATATGATATGTGTCCTGGTCGAGGACTTGGATCGAGTCGAAATACAACTGCAAAGAGGCCAGGCGCCACTGTCGCCGGTCCTCCTCTTTCGGGGCATCTCGACGGGAAAGGTTTCACGTATGGGTGAATAAAGTCTGGGTTTCCAGTCGTCAGAACCAACTTGATCATCCATTGTGAGAAAGTTGAGAACAGGCCTATCTCCCGACCTAAACCTAAAATAACCGTGTGGTGTAGTGAGCTACATATACTGTACATGAATGGACCAAACAACAAACGCCCACAGGAGAAACCCAAATAGCAAACAGCAACAACTCCACAACCAGTACGCACACGATATCGGAAGCTAATAGCGAATAAGTTACAACGTTTGCTCATAACGGGTAAATCTTCACGATTCGTCCAAACGCTCCTTTGCCGATGACCCCAAACACGCAAGAGGGCTACTGCGAGCCCACCCACCGCCCCCGTCAAAGCTCCCAATAGGACCAGACACACTCTCCCATATGGAACTTCCTGGGAGCACAGTTCGTCCTCCTGTTTCACCACCCGCCTCAGCACCTTCCGCATTCGAACCCCAAGTACCCCCCAGCGTAGGAGCACCGCCCCCCATTCCAGTATCACCGAATCCACCATCACTCTCGCCAGTACCTTCCACACCAGCAGATGAAAACCAAATTGCAAATGGATCCTCCAACTCGAAGAAGTCCATGTCGAATATCCTCGCCCAGAAGAGGGAGTCGGGAGTGGTATCCATGAGCATAGGATTGACAGGGTAACCGCTGAAGACGCTTGGAGTATTTATCGAAAGCGAGGACCAAGTAAAGGGTGGCGGGGATGGTACCTCATCCGAGTGAGATCGTTTCTCAATCCAATCTTTGACGAATCCCGGGAGATTGGGTGCTGGTTGGCCAGGAATAGTATTAGAAGCGTGAACTACGTCGTCCAGATCAAGTCCTCTTCGTATGTTACGTCTTGACCGTTGACGCCTATTATCGGTCCGGTCGAGCAGGGCCTCGACGACTTGAGCAGCTTGTGTGAAGATATCTACCGTGTCTCCGAGTCTCCTAGAAAAGGATTAGCGGGGGATTACGTATTAAGAATTAGGATATTAGCAAACCTAAGGAGATCCGCAGTCGTTGTAATCTTGCGTTTCCGCTCTTGAGAATCGTCTGCTTGGATTGACCCTGGTTTGCTGGTTCCGACATACCAGCGCTCAATCAATAGCACGACAGCAGCGGTGTAGCAATGCATAACGGTTTGCCACCACTATGAAAATAATTAGCTATTACGGCGCGGAAGCCATGATAACAAGGACACTTACCTGACAGGCGGGGAATTCGCACGCTCGAGCCTCTTCAAGAGCATCCAAGAGCGAGTCCGCAGCCGCTACGCAGAGCTCTGCAGTCCTACCATACGCCGACGTGCCCTCTGAAGCTTCATGGGAGGATTGAGAGCGCTCTCGGATTTCCAGGAAAGAAGATAGGATGAATGGCCGATGTACGGATATTGTTTGAGCGTTCAGATGAAATGTAAATTGGAGACGGTCCCACTTTGAACAAGTTCAACAGGGGGGACGTTGTAAAAACAGAACCACATACCGTAATCTTGCGGTTGGTCTTCTCCAGCTCGTCATTCCGTGTCAGCAATACTTCAGGTAGGGCACGAACAAGACTGTTGATGTCCTCGCCGTGCTTGAGGATATGCTGGTATGTTACGCCTTGAAGGCCGTTATATTGATCCGTCTTAGAGTTTAATAAGCACTGGTCTCTAGCATCCCAGGAGATGGGGCGTACCAGTTCGCGATTCATTTTTGCAATCTCCACTCTTGCCAGCAGGGCAGAGGTACTCTATACCAGTGTCAGTGGACCAACATTACCACATCCACAATTACTGTACCGTCCAGCTCTCCCAACCTCGAGGGAAAAAGTCCCGTCTCCCGTCCTCTAGATCCTCCCATTCGAGATTCGCAGGAAGCTCCGAAAAGTTCTGATGCGGATTGACGACGTAAGTGTTCCCCATTCGCAGCGAAAGTGTCCAGTCCCGCTCGATGAGATTCCACCAGGCCCGACGTCCCAACTGATGCGAGACGGTCAGCAATCGGTTCAAAGTCTTGATCACTCTCTTACTCGCCTCCCGCTTCAGGAGACCTGGCTTAGGGGTCTCACCTAACTTCTCCGCAGTAAGCTTGCTCAATCCCGTCATCGTGCCAACCCTCGCGGCAACTGCCAAATACAGAGCAGTCTGGACCTCCCAGCCACCGACAGAGATTGTCTGCTGGCAATGAAGATGGAGCACTAAAGTCTGTATGACTTCGATTGCCCTGATCTTTCCTAAATCTGCGAGTGCAAGCACTGCTTGACTGCCTTCTAAGAGCAATCGCGCACGGTTCTTGTACTCGTCGATGTCTTTTACGATCCCGATTTTATGAGCGTGAGACCACCCCATTCGTTCCAGGCTGACGCAGAGGAGTGCGAAAAGTAAAGCGATCCAAGGAGGGTTGACCTCGTTTTCGGCCTCGGTGTTCCGGGAGCCACTGCCCATAGTGTTGGTACGCCTTGTATAGGAGCTGGATTGGAAAGGAACACCGGCGGAAGCGGCGAGAAAGGCCACCCCGTATCCCGTACCGGAGCTCGAGGCACTCTCCGGCGGAGTGAGGGGTGAAACGACTTTTGCCCGAAGATCTTCATCAAGGAACCAGAACGATTCGTAGACTCTTTCGAACGTTGATCTATGGAGCAGGGTGATACTCCACTCGACATATTCGAACTGCAACCATGATATGAGTTAGTCATACCTAGAGGGAACAACGCAAAAGACTCACATAGTGCTCAACCAGGTGATCGCAAACCTCCTTACGTGGTAGACAAATCCTCATAGTGCGCTTCATTTCAGCTTCCTTAGCTGCGCGACCTTCAAGAGGTAAACGGGGTGGGACGAGTGTATAAACGGGGGACTCGGCATCGGGAGAGTGTGGAGAACGAAGTGAGAGTTGTGGCCAGTGAGCTCTCGTGGTCGTAGCGTGTACAGGCGCAGTAGCGCAACTGAGAGGGGCAGGAAGATTGTCCCGACTGCCAGCCGTCATGTTGCTTTCCTCCTGTCGGGAGTGAAGGCTGATGTTGGGCAGGTTGAACGTGGGTACGGGTGGTAACATTTTATACCCGCCAACAAAGTCTCCCCGTTGCGCAGCCATGGCCTTTGCAATCGCTTCGGTGGCATCGAGGGGTGGCGGACCACAAAGCTGCTGGTGCTGCCCTGGTGGTTCGTAGCGTGCATCGCCACTTTGCGACACGTCATTCCTCGGGCTTAACGGTCGAACCCGCCCGTCTGGGTTCCAAACTCCGGCTTCTCTCGTGTTCCCTCTATCATTGAAGCTGCTATGGCTGTCTGTCATGTCGATGTCGATCGATACGTCACGATGGCACTCGTCGCTCTGGAAGCTAGGATTCAAGCCAGCAGAGGACGTTAACTGGTTCCACGTGTCGGTCTCGTACACTTGAGCGGTATCTGGGGGGGCAAACGGGGGGGACGTGAACGAACCAGCCGAGGAATGCGAATTAAACATGGACTGCAGCGGGGGAGGTTGTATAAAGTGTGAAGGAATGCGTTGTCCCAGCGAGGGCAGTGAGCCTTGATCGGAGCCCGATTGAAAATGGGGTGATGGCCGTGGAGGTGAGCGAAAGGGCGGAGGTAACAGAGGTACAGCAGTAGACGAGCTGGTTTGCAAGAGAGTGGGTAAGGTGAACGGAGTGGGAGGTGCGATTGTGATCGGGTTATAAGATGAAGGAGGGGGTCCCCGATTTGCATGAGGGGCGTTGGCATGATATGAAACGGGACGTTGGTGCCGACTGCTCGGACCACGCGATGGTAATGGATCGTCCATGCTTCGACCTGTGCCAATGTCCGCTAAACCCGGTGGTCGCGTGACATTATTGACTAATTTACGCTGACTCAGGGCAGTAGAACTTGTTGGTACAGATACTGATTGATAGGTTGCGCCTTCAGAGCCAAATCCAGCTTCGGAGTTAAGAGGATTCGAGGAGGGCATTGGCAGGAGACATTGTAGGCGTGTCAAAGAGTCTTTGATTTCGTCGTACTCTTTGCGGGTGACGAACTTGTCTCTATATATACAAAAGGGGCTGTCAGAACAAGCATGGATGTCTCGGGGACGGAGAGAGTGGAGCACAGGTCCCACGTTTGGACGAGTCATAAGAGATGAAAAAATAAAATAAAAAATAATAGGGAAAAGGATAAACGTACACAGGTTCTAGCATGTGCCACCGACATTTGTCTCCTTCCCCACGTTTTTTGCATGGAACGCAAGGCTGAACGCGATCACATCTGATCTTGCGTCGCTTGCACTCAGTACAACTCAACGCTTGACGCCGCCGTTTCTTTTTCGGTGGAGGATCGGTGACTTCGTTTGCCTGGTTATTATTAGCTCTCGCTGGAGCAGACGAGTTTGAGAGGTGCGGGGAGGGATTTCGGGAAGACCCAGCCTGTGATGATGGTGGCTGGAGAATTTGGGAGGTCGAACGGGAACGTTGGGGTCGGTGCGACCGCATGAGAGAGGGTGAAATATTGAGCTGACCGACATCCACGGGGAGTTGTCCAAAGGCGTGGAATACGCTTGGCTGAGGATTAGAGGACAATGGTACGCGAGAATGACCCGAAGTTTCTTGCGAAGCGGCAAAAGATTGAGGAAATTGGTTCGAAAAGACGTGAGCGTGAGCGTGGCTGATGGGAGTCACAGGGCTAGTTCGTTTCCGGCGTCTGGGATTCAATGATACTTTGGTATCTATGCTGACATTGTTTATAAATAAGTCTTCTTCACTGGCGACAGCCGCATCGGCACAAAAGGATTGAGAAATATCGCAGTCTCCCGAGTCGGGAAGGTTGGCATCCATAAAGTAGTTGGAATATTGCCCCAAGACTAGATCAAGAATCGGAGGAGAAAATGGGTTCGTTAGTCCGCTTGCAGACCCGGTATCCACTGTCAAGGCTGGCGGCTGGCGTTGGCGTGCGGGGATGAAATAGTGATTTTGATGATTCCCTCGAGTGTTAGCGTCGCCTGCGAAGAGATAGAGCATAGTGATAATGAGTACTGGAACGGTGCTGGTCGTCCAGAGACCCTGCGCACCTTCTTCGAGCTTGCCAATGTCCTGGCGGTTTTAAACAGATGCTAACTGCGAGACGTGTGGGTGCTAAGGTTCTTGGTGGCTATGCTAGCTCCCGGGCATATCGATGAGTAACGCCGTATTACGTCATCTACAATCCCTTATCTCCGTACACCACTGGTGCTCGCTATACCCGGAAGAATGCCGAAGCATACCCCAACGAAGCCGGTCATTACCCAAAACCCAAAATGGTCTAGTCCGATACGCGGACGTCCGCTCCGTTGCTCCGCCCTCCGCTCCGACCGCTACCCTGTATCGCGGCCTCGGTACCGACCTCGGTGGTTCGGAGGTTGTCGAGGTTGTCCGCTGCGAAGGGCGGAGGTTTAATTCAGAATACTTTGAACCAGTGCCTTTACACCCCTTGCGGGTTCACACAACGTACAGCCACCTAACACGAATGTGAAGTCGCCTGGAGGCGTTAAGAGCCACAACCATGGATTCGAAAACGACTACTACTATACAGCTAAGAGCCAAAAAAATAATACAACTGACCGCCGTAAGATCGAAACAAATAATACACTATCTAAAATGCCTATGCACTGCCATCCTCTCAAGTGTGTTGTATGGTACAGAGGTAGCGTTTCCGTTCTGCACCGCCTTTGCCTTGGTGGCCCCGAGCTCTGCCATTGCCATCTTCCAAGCAAACCCACTTGGCGACCCACCAACTTGCCCTTTCTTTTGGTAAAGACGGACCAGATCACAGATGTACGCATAGCTGGCCTTGACCCTTGCCACTTGGGCGGCTCCATCAGGGCCAGCGGCGAGAAGAGGCAGATCTTCTAGTGCCGGTGTGCTAGTATAATAACGAACAACCTCTTGAAGGGCTTCGTGCTGCTTCCGTGTGGATGGCTTGGTCTCGATGTTCTGCCGTGTCATCCTCATGAAGCGCTCGATGGATTCCCGGACGGTTGTAGTGATAAGATCGAGTTCTTCGGACTTGTCCTTCTCGCCTCGTGTCCATTTGCGTGCCTCGGCCCACGGTTGTTTCAAGTCCTCGTCGATGATACTACTGTGTGACTTTGCATTGAAGTCGCTGTCACGATAGAGTTGCAAATGGGTCTTGAAAGCGTCGACCTCCTCTTTCAGGAATCCAGACCCTGTGTTGACCAGAACGTCGAGAATGAAGGTCGAACACTCCATACTGCGGCTTGTGGATGTCATTCCATCATCCCGGCTGTTTCCTGGTTTAACGACGGTTTGCTGGTATTTCCAGTAAGGGTCTTTGTCTTGGTCCCACCGTTTCTGATCCTCACGAAGCTCATTAGGCTTGATCCGAATTCCGCTCTTCTTCGCATCCATCAGTCTGCAAAACCTATTGACTCGGTATATTAGTCTCTGAAACCTGATGAGCCATAAGTCGTACTTATGGGCTAAGGTCCTCGTGGCCATATGATCGATTCCGTGGTGGATCGTGGCCTTGTTGTACATGACGCTGTCTGGGGGTCCGTTAGATTAGGCATTCGATGGTGAAACTAACGTACACCACTTGAAAAGGCTTGGCTCCCCGATGCTTGCAAGGAGGTGTTGAGAAACAAGGCGAGTGCGGTCACCAACAGGCGCGTCCTTGAGACGATCCAGTAATTCGTCGACCGAGACAGTGTCATTTTCAAAGCAAGCATCCAAATTCGGTGTTGGCTTAGAGAACTCGAGATCCGCATTCTGGAATGTGTTCACGATATTAGGTTCCCAGAATACGTCTCCGGTGTCTGCGACATTGTGAGCACCACAAGGCAGTGAATCCATTGGCACGTACCACCGTCATAGTCTGATCATTGTGGTCAGTGCGTGTTAGGCCATGTGAGGTGATATACAGTACATACCCCCACCGGACAGGATATCTGCTAAGGGTCGATCCCCTTTGGTTGAAAACACAATGAGACCTCGGCAGTGACGAAGTTGCTGTGGTGGATCGATTGCGCGAACCTAACGGAGAGTGAGGGACAGAACGAGAAACTACGCCAACCCACTTACTTTCCGCATATCCGTGGGCAGAAGGGCGGGATGTCGACCAACCTGAGCAAAATGAGGCACTGAATGACTTATTATAGATGTCAATTACATACCACGACTTCACCAACAATTGCAGTAGATGTGAGCCCAGTGTCGGGGTCGACAACCTCTTGAGCGGGGATGAATATGATTTCCCCCTCCTCCAGAGTCCCGGTCCAATCTAGTGACAGGAGTGATGAGTCAGTGTCAACCGAGAGAACAAAGAAGCGGTTTATATACCAGGTTGCAAGAAGCCTCCTGCAGACCGAGCAACAGGTAGGTGCATGTTGAGGACGACGCCACGAATCACGTCCTGCACAGTGTATGTCCACAAATCAGAAAAATGATTACTCCTGGCGATATCGATCATATTTCAATGGTGGATAGCCACTGAACTCATCCCTTCTCCAGATGTCCACCACCGTCGAATGTGTGGATGCAGACGCTTCAGAAACGTTGGTCTCAACCGAGTCCCGGGATGACTGTCTCGACGTCCCCCAACGTTGGCCACTCTGACTACTCTGAGGGCTTGGATTCTCTTCGTCCTCTCGATCATCGCCCCACCCCTTCCAAACGCCAAGTCCACGAGCCGCACCGGCCGCATCGCGCTTCTTGACCGCCATCGCCATACCACCATACGTCTCCAATGCACCGGCGAGCTGCATACGTCCATTGATCCCAGCACGAGAGAACGACCCATTATCCCACCATCCATCGACATTGCCAATGACTTTCAACTCCTCCCTCACTGCCTCCCGCTGGAGCTCCAGGAAGATGTCGTCCGGCACACCCCTCGAAGAAAGAATGGTTATATATTGACCTGAGAGCCGGGCAGGGTACGTCGTCGGGGCTGGCTTGACGATGCAGACGATGTAGTGTGCAGCGTCGTAGATCATCATACCATGAACCGGACCCTTTGTAAACTCGCGAGGGCCATACTTCACTTTGGTCATAGACTCGGTAAGAGTGATCGTGTATGGTCCTTGGAAATTGGTCCACGACTCCCTTAGCACTGCCGATACGGATCTGGGTAGCGGAAGGTGTCGAACAGTCGTTCGGGTGATACTTCCTCCGACATGCTCTCGCAACAGAGCCCGATTCCAGCCCTGCTCCGTCGGTGAAAAGGAAGTCATTATGCCCTGAAAAGTGATAATTAATACGACCAGGACCTGGATAAAATACTGATGGTGGAACGTACTGATATCTGGAACGACCTTGACATTCTCGGGTTTGATGAACACGCCAGGGAGCGTGTCGGAGAGACCAAGGTGAAGTCGAGTGGTCAACTTGGACATTATCTGGTTGCGGTTATGCTCCGGAGCGAGCCACCACTGGACGAGGCCCTCGACATTGCCAATGTACCTGCCCATCCCATACGGCTGTTTTCGATCTCCGCCAGCGTCCTCGACGGCCTTCAGTCCGATACGGTCGCGGCCATGTAGGAAGTAGTAGACCGTGTTTTCCTTCTCCACGAGGGGGTGATACTCACGCCCAAGGATATGAATCGGACGCGCACAAAACTCCTTCAGTTCCTTGACCAGACGGCCGGACTGGTCCCTGCTGACACGATTGAGGAGCGGCTTGGAGAGCTTAAGCCGTAAGAATCGATGTGAGCCCCAGACGCGCGTAAACAAGCACGATCCGCGCATCATCGGCTTGTCGAGTGTGATTTGGGCGTTTACATCAAGGTTGAGAGGCCCATCATTCCCCTCGCACTTGAGAAGAGCACAAAACCCGACGCGTCCTCCATAGCGAGTGCCATAATGATCTCCAAGATCCCCATCAACACCAATGCCAAGCATGCGACCTTCCCCTCGACCATCGCCTCCGCCTCCCAATCGAGCTCCTGCGCCCATTTTATATCTTCAGGGCTTAACTTAGCGTCAGCGCTGCCCTCCTCCCACGCGTAGATCTCCTCTATCCCTTGCACATTTGATTTTTTTGGCTCGCTTGGCCGCCCGATTAATGAGGGAATGAGCTTCTCATCCGTGAGACGCGCAAAATCGAGTTTCTCTCGGAGCGCAAAACGCGCAAACTCCCAGAGGGTACCAGTTGGAAGTGCGTTCCAGATGGGGGACATGGACTGAAAGCGGAGGAGGTAGATAGGGTCGAGGGGTGGCAGAGTCGGAGCGGGAGCGGGTTTTGGCGGAGGCGTAGGAGTGGATTTCGGGTGGGGCTGGCTAAATAATGGACGTTCAGGTGGAGGGTCAACAATTGCAGCCCAGATGGCCTCGGCTCGTGGGCTACGCAGTTGGCGAGGTGGAGACCGCATAGGGCTAGCAAGTAGCACTGGGGGGGTGTCTGGTACGTTGGGAGAGCGCCCATGCGACGCAGTGTGTATTCTAGAAGGCAATTCTGGTGCGATAGCGATAGCTGGTGGTGGCGGTGGCGGTAGTGGAGGTGAAGCAGGGTCCGGGAGTCGTATGGTTCGTACAATGGATTGTGGGACCCTTGGATTGCGAGTAGGAGTAACTGTAGAGCCCCCCGAGCTGTGAGAAGCGGGTGACCCTATTTTGCGAGGGCTATCTGAATCTGAATCCACGCGACGGAGCGAGGGAATCACATCTGCTAAGCTGTTGACAGCAGGTGGAGGGGGCGCAGAGTTTGCCTGTATATTTACATTTGCGTGTGTCGGTGGCAGAGGCTGAGTGTGTGAGCTGGCGGCAACGGGAGTGGCAGTGGCAGCTTGAGGGTCTTGGGGAGAGGAAGGCGAAGGCGCAGGGAGCGGAATCTGGGCCGGGATCTGGGCAGAGGCATATTGAGGGCCATTTGCAACTGGTGGAAAAGTGGCGGGTATTTCATTCCACATTAGTGGTGAGCGCTCGACGGTGCGGAAACGTGAAGGTGGAAAGCGGTGGCCGGGTGATTGAGGAGTAGAGGATGGATCTGGTACCGGTACTGGCACTTTCACATAGGAAGAGTCCGAGTCGTCCCCGGACGCTGACGACTCAGCAGAGGTGGGAGAAGTGCTTGGGCGAATGACTGGCAAACTAGTGCCAGGGGAGGAATTTTCGGTTGGAGATAACAACATGGCATCTAGTAGCAAGTAAGAATTATTGGGCCACGGTGAAGATGAAAGATGAGACGAACCGATGGATGGAAAATCTGGGTACATCCTTGGTACATCCTCCGTCTCGAGCCCGAGTGATTGCTCTATGAGTGGAGGGGGAGAGACAGGAAAGGCACCAGGGAGTGCTTGGGATGGTGACAAGATGGAGGGGGCCTGCCTGCTGCCGCTGCTGCTGCTGCTGCTGCTGCCAGCGACGGAGCGGGTAGGAGAGGTAGACCAGCCAATAGATGAGGAGAGAGTAGAGAAAAAGGAGCCGAGGAAGGAAGTGTTGGTGTCAGTGTCAGTGTCGGTGTTGGTTGGTGAATGATGCTCTGCCGCCGCCGTCGTCGTCGTCGTCCGAGGGTTTTCGACATTGACAATGTTGGTAGGCGGGAGTGGCACTGGTTGTAAGGAAGAGAGTGCATATGGGATATCATTTTCGTCCAACTGTGTATCCACTACTCGTTGTAATTGGGTTAGCGTGAAGCCTCACAGCCACACAGCCACACAGCTCGCACGTGAGCAGAGCTGGGAGATCGGTGATAGATGATCGACTGAATGAATGACTGACCAAGCGTGCTCGACTGCGACTGGCTTTCGATGTTGCTCACCGGGCTCTCCGTGCTCTCCGTGCTCTCCGTGCTCTCCGTGTTCACCGTGTTCACCGTGTTCAGAATATCATCTGTTTGAACTTGGATGATAGGTCGTGCCTGTGACCGTGTCCGTGGCCGTGTCGTAGGTGTCGGTGTTGATGTCGGCGTTGTCATTTTTTAAATTTTTAATTATTGAGTATAGTTAGCTAAAGGTAAGGTAACCATCGTCATACCATCATCATCAAACCATCGCTATCACAATAAAAATGTATATTACCAGGTACAAAGCGGGCGCTTGCCTTCCGCCGCCGGAATCGCTCGCGGGCTGGCCAAAATAGGGTTGCGGATGTGCCGATGTCAAAGGATCTCCAAAAATTGTCGGAAATAAACGGTGGGTCGTACGTCGTCCGTCTGGTTAACGAGAGCTGTGGATGGCGCAGGAGATGAAGAGCTGACCATCCGTCCCAGCCTCGTGCCCGGTTTGACGTTATGAATGGTGGCGGACGACAGAGAACAACAGACCAGCCAGCCAATCCTCCACCGCCCACAACGAAATCCACTTTCCCCCGTATGTATGTATGTATGTATAAATTCGGTATTATATTCATATTAAAATTTATACAGTATATATATTTATATATTTATGAATTATGTACACCTGTAATAATATTATGTAATCATGAAAACATTTTAGTAACCGTCCATCTATGGCCTTGCCAGACTTAGATTACTGCACAATTGCAGAGCTCTCACAAGGTCTCATTCGAGGTCTATTTACTAGCTCCCAGCTCGTCCAGGAACGTCTCCTCTCTCTCATGTTATCTCTCCGTTAGTTGCACTACTCATTCGCTCGCGTAGGCATACATAGCACGCACAGAGGAAGTAAACGATAGACTACACGCAGTCCTTGAATTCAACAATCTAGCCTCGATCCAAGCAGCCGCCCGCGACGCTCAACGACGTCAAATCTTATCTAGAGACCCACACGCAAAACTTCCTTT
>WNFL01078511.1_pt1 | contig 11985 bp, 9 predicted proteins | sample 5400361 | NCBI WGS metagenome assembly WNFL01 (sample SAMN13153351, study PRJNA577476) | soil metagenome | isolation source: 40 cm soil on Douglas fir-dominated hillslope | place: USA:California | collected 2013-09-17
TTCGGCAACCGCATCAAGTGGGCGCTGAAGGAAGCCGGATATCCGGCGCCGTTTGTGGAATCCGTCACGCAAAAATTCCTCGCCTATATGACCATCGCATCGGCCGCGCGCCCATCGGTACGCTCGTAAGGAGGCGGACAGCGTGACCAAAATGGGCAGCTCTGGACACGAATGGGCTGCTGGGCGTGAATTGGGGCAAGCTTTTTAGGCCTCCCGTGCGTCATCCAGCGCATCCGCGCATGGCATGAACGTTGCGCGTATCAGGCGGGCCGGGTATCAAACAAACCTGACCGGCTCCTTACTAACAGAGGGAGATCAAATGAGAACGCTACAGAAGGGCTTCACCCTGATCGAACTGATGATCGTAGTCGCGATCATCGGCATTCTGGCGGCGGTCGCGCTGCCGGCGTATCAGGACTACACGATCCGCGCGAAGATGTCGGAAGTGATTCTGGCCATGAGTTCCTGCCGTACGTCGATCACCGAGGTGTATCAGTCCGGACCGACTAACGCGCCGACAGCCAACGGCTGGGGCTGCGAGATTCTCACGGCCTCGCAAACGACGAAGTACGTCAATGGTGTCACGACGACGATCGACGGCGCCGTGCAGGCCACCGTGCAGGGCATCTCGACCGTGGTGAACACGTCGGTGGTTACGCTGATCCCGCTATCGACGGCCACAGCGCCCTCCGTGATGACGCCAGCCCAGAGCCAGACCCTGTACGGCTGGCGCTGCGGCTTGCCGGCCGACGGCACCACCGTCAGCCCGAAATATCTGCCCGGCTCCTGCCGCGGCTAATAGGGACTCAGCTTCAATAAAAGGTACCCTTCGGGGTACCTTTTTTTTGGCTTGAGGGGGAAAAGGCAGGGGCGGAAAAAGGCATGACCGAACTGACCATTCTCATGCCTTGCCTCAATGAGGCCGCGACCGTCGGCAGCTGCATTGCCAAGGCGCGGCATTTTCTCGAGCGCGCCGGGATTGACGGCGAAGTGCTGATCGCCGACAACGGTTCCGACGACGGCTCCCGGATGCTGGCGCAGCGCGCTGGAGCCCGCGTCATCGAGGTCGCCGAGCGCGGCTACGGCGCCGCCCTGGCGGGAGGCATCGCCGCCGCGCGCGGCCGCTCTATCATCATGGGCGACGCCGACGACAGCTACGACTTTGCCCGGCTCGACGGCTTCGTCGCCAGGCTGCGCGAAGGCTATCCCCTCGTCATGGGCAATCGTTTCCGCGGCGGCATCCAGAAAGGCGCCATGCCCCTGCTGCATCGATACCTCGGCAATCCGGTGCTGAGCTTCGTCGGCCGGCTGCTGTTTGGCGCGAAGGTGGGCGACTTCCACTGTGGGTTGCGCGGCTTCGATCGTGAGGCGGTCAGCTCCCTTAACCTGAGGACCACCGGAATGGAGTTCGCGAGCGAGCTGGTGATGAAGGCATCGCTGGCGGGATGGCGAATCGCGGAAGTCCCGACTGCGCTCCATCCGGATGGCCGTGGGCGGGCGTCGCATCTGAGAAGCTGGCGCGACGGCTGGCGGCATCTGCGCTTGCTGCTGCTCTTCAGCCCGCGCTGGTTGTTCCTCTACCCGGGCCTCGCGCTGCTTGCCGCCGGCATCGCGTTGACCACGACACTCTATTTCTCCCCGCTGCGGCTCGGCGCCGCCGGACTCGACATTCACAGCATGCTGTACGCCTCCGCGGCCGCGCTGCTCGGCCTGCAGCTTTGCCTGTTCGCGCTTTTCGCGCGCACTGCGGCTCAGGTCGCCGGGCTGCTGCCGCGCAACGCCGCCCTCGAGCGGCTGCTGAGGCTTTTCTACCTCGAGCGCGGGCTGCTCTTCGGGCTGGCGATGGCGCTCGCCGGTTTCATCTGGAGCGCCGCCGCGTTCTGGAGCTGGAGCCAAACCGGGTTCGGCGCGCTCGACCCGCGAGCGATGATGCGCGACACGATCCCGGCGAGCGCGCTGATGGTCGGCGGCATGGAGATCGTGCTCGCCTCGTTCCTGCTCAGCCTGATCCGGTGGAACAGTGCGCGTTGAGTGGACGCACGGGCGCGTCGCCCTCGCCGTGTTCTTCGCCGCGCTGTTCGCCTATCTGTCGAACGGCACGCTGTTGCCGCTCGACGCGGACACTACGCCGAACGTCTACCTCGCGGCGAGCGTGCTCGGCGACGGCGATCTCAGCTTCAGCCCGTTCGAAGCGCCCTTCATGTTTGCGTGGAGTGCCAAGGGAGGCGACGGCAAGGACGTGTCGATCAACGTCACGCACTGGAGCCACGTCGCGCCGGGATCCGGCAAGACTTTCGCCGAGCACTATCGCGACGGCCGGCTGGATTTCAAGGGCTCGAAATACTACCTCGTGCCCACGGTGCGCGAGCGGCCGGCAACCGGCGAGCCGCTTTTCATCGGCGCCTTCGGCGCCGGAGCCGGGCTCACCGCGCTGCCCATCGCTGCGCTGGCTCAACTGGCCGGCGCGCGCCTGTGGCAGGACCAGGCGGCCGCATGGGGCGTCGCCAAGCTGACCGCCGCCGTGCTCAGCGCCGCCTCGGTGGCGATCATCTATCTGATCGCCGCCGGGTTCGTATCGCGCGGCCGCGCGCTGCTGCTATGCGCGGCGTATGCCGTCGGCACCTGCGTGTGGTCGATCTCGTCGCATTCGCTCTGGCAGCAGACGCCCGAGATCTTTTTCCTGGCGCTTGGCGTGCTTTGCCTGGTGCGCCTGCCTGCGCCGTGGCTGCGCGGCGCGGCCGCAGGATGCGCTTTTTCCGCCGCCGCGGCGTGCCGGCCAACCGCCGCGCTCGTGGCGTGCGCCGCGGCGGCGTGGCTGCTGCTCTCGGATCGAAAGGCATTCGCCGCTTTCGTGGTCGCCGCGCTGCCTTTCGCCGCACTCACGCTCGCCTACAACTGGTACTACTTCGGCTCGCCGCTGGAGTTTGGCCAGCTCGCCGCCGGTGCGAACGTCGCGCGGTACAAGACGGGCAGCGCCGAGCTCTGGCAGACGCCGCTCTGGCTCGGCGCCGCGGGGCTGCTCGTCAGCCCTTCGCGCGGGCTGCTGGTCTATTCACCTTTCCTCGCGGCCGCGTTCCTCGGCGCGGTGCTCGCTTGGAAAGACCCGCGCCACCGGTCACTGCGCTTCCTGACCCTTGCGGTGCTTGCCCTGTGGGTACCGGCGTTCCTCTGGTTCGACTGGTGGGGAGGATGGACCTATGGCTACCGCCCGATCGTGGACAGCGTGCCGCTGCTCGCCGTGCTGTGCCTGCCAGCGCTCCCGTGGATCCTGGAGCGGCCGCTCTGGCGGGCGGTCTTCGCCGTCGCCGTCACGTGGTCGATTTTCGTCCAGACGCTCGGCATCTTCGTGTACTCACCGTGGGGCTGGAACACGAAAGCGCTGCGCGCCGATGGTCCGCCCGCCGATGTGGACCAAGCCGCTTACCGCGACCGGCTCTGGTCGTTTCGCGACTGGCAGATCGGATACCTGATCTTCAATTTCCGACAGGCCCGCGCCGAGCGGGATCTCGTGATCGCCCACTGACATGCCCGAGCTCACCGTAGTAGTGCCCGCCTACCGCGAGCGCGACAACGTGCTGCCGCTGCTCGCCGCGCTCGAGCAGGCCCTCGTAGGCTGCGACTGGGAGGCGATCTTCGTGGTGGACGACGCACTCGATGGCACGGAGCAGGTGCTGCGCGAGCGCGCACAACAGGACCCGCGCGTGCGCTGCCTGCACCGCATCGGGCGCCGCGGCCTGGCCTCGGCGTGCATCGAAGGCATGCTGGCGAGCTCGGCGCCGTACCTCGCCGTGATCGATGCCGATCTGCAGCACGATGAGTCGCTTCTTCCGGCGCTGCTGGAGAAGATGCGCAGCGCAGACGCCGACATCGTGGTCGCGAGCCGCTACGTCGAAGGCGCGAGCACCGGAGAGCTCACCACCGGCCGCGTCAGGCTGAGTCGCATGGCGAGCACCATCAGCCGCGTGTTGACGCGCGATCTCACCGACCCGATGAGCGGCTTCTTCATGGTACGGCGCAGCTTCCTCGAGCAGGTGATGCGCCGGCTGTACGGGCGCGGCTTCAAGATCCTGCTCGACCTGATCGCCGCCGCGCACGGCAAGGCGCGCATCGTGGAGATGCCCTACCGCATGCGCAGCCGCCAGCACGGCGAGAGCAAACTCGGCGCGCGCGTGGTGGCCGAATTCTTCATGCTGCTGCTCTATCACCTGACCGGCCGGCTGCTGCCGGCGCGCTTTTTCCTGTTTGCCGCCGTAGGCGTGAGCGGCGTAGCGGTGCACCTCTGCGTACTCTGGCTCGTTTTCGCAGCGTCGGGGAATTTCCTGCTCAGCCAGGCGCTCGCGACGTGGGCGGCCATGACGAGCAATTTTTTCCTCAACAACATCTTTACCTACGGCGATCAGCGGCTGCGTGGACGGGGGATATGGCGCGGCCTGCTCAGCTTCTACGCGGCCTGCGGTATCGGCGGCCTCATCAACCTCGCGATGGCGGAATGGCTGTTCCTCAAATCCTTTCCCTACTGGATTGCCGGGCTGGGCGGCGCCGTGATCGCCGCGCTCTGGAATTTCTTCACTACGGCGTCCTTTACCTGGGGTGGCTCGACTGCCGGAAAGCGCTGATGCTGCCCGCTGAGCCTTTCCGGCCGAAGCGGGCAGACTGGCTGCAGGCCGGAGGGGTCGCCCTGGCGCTGTTTGCGCTCTATGCATGGAGTGCGCCTCGCACCGTGGCGCTGGAGGACGATGGGCTTTTCATCCTGTCGAGCTACTTCCTCGGCATCGAGCATCCTCCGGGCTATCCGCTTTTCACGCTGATCGGCCACCTCTTTACGTACTTGCCGTTCGGCTCCGTCGCCTACCGTGTGCATCTTGCGAGCGCGCTGTTTGGCGCCCTGACCTGCGGCGCCGCCTGGCTCTGCGCCCGTGCCCTGATCGCCGGGCGCCTGCCGGCCTATCTCGCGGCTTTTGCGCTCGGCGTTTCGCCGGTGTTCTGGTCGCAGGCGATCATTGCCGAGGTCTACACCCTCAACACGTTCTTCTTCCTCGTGCTGGTCTTCATGGGGCTGCAGGCCTGCCCGCCATCCACCCAGGCGCCTGTGGCCACGAGTGGCGGCCGCATGCTGCCCGGGATGGCGCTTGTTTTCGGGCTGAGCCTCTCCAATCACTATCCGCTGATGCTGCTGGTCGCGCCCGCCTTCGTCATCCTGCTATGGCCGCTGCGCCGGGAGCTGCTCAGCCGCTTCGGTGTTCTCTCCTGGCTGGTGATTCTCGGCCTGCTTCCCTACGTGTGGATGGTGCGCCGCTCATGGCAGGCGTTGCCGATCAGCTTCGACGGCCCCCTGGAGACCATTCAAGAAATCCTGTTCTTCCTCGGCCGCAAGGGATACGCGGGCATCGACCACTCGGTGTCGGCCGGCTGGCTCGATCGGGTGAAGTTTTTCCAGTTTTTCGGCAGCCAGCTGCTGGTGCAGTTTGCGCTGCTCGGCACGCTGCTGGCCGTGGCCGGATTCGTAGTGCAGTGGCGCCTCCTCGGGCATCGCGTGGCCGCGTTCCTGACCGCTGCTTTCCTGATGCCCTCGGCGGTCCTGCTGCTGCTCCTGGGCTTCGACTACGACTCGTTCCGCGCACATGTGTTTCACGTCTATCCGCTTCCGGCCTATGCGATCGGCGCGCTCTGGCTGGGGCTGGGATTCGCGTGGGCAGTGCAGCGTTACGCCCGGCGGCCATCGCACGCGGCGGTCGCGGGGGCCGCGCTGCTCGCTCTGATCTTCGCGTTCGGCGCTCGAATCAACCTGCTCGCCGCCGACGATTGGGGTGCGCGCTACGCGCAGACGGTATTAAAGCTGTTGCCCAAGAACGCGGTGGTAATCACGCTCGGAGACCCGGACCTCGCCCCCATTGCCTATTTCCACATGATCGAGAACTGGCGGCCGGACATCACCCTATACGAACCGAAAGGCCTGATTCTCGGCAATCGCCTGTTTCATCCGCTGAGGACCAGCGAGGAGAGTGCGCAGCGCATCCTGGACGAGATGATCGACCGCAGTGGCGTTCCTGTGGTGTTCACTCTGGGGACCTACCCGCGCTACGCGCAGCGCGACCGCTGGCTCTATGTCGAGGTCGACAAATCGTCGACCGACGGGCAACGGATCACCGTCGACATCCCCGAGGAGGCGGTGCGCTTCTTCGAGGAGTCCATCCTCGGGGTTAACGATGCCAGCGCCTGGGTCGCCTTCTTTCAGGGCCAGTTGCGCGGCCATTACGCGAAGCTCCTCGCTCGATCGCTGCAGCGCGGCCAGCCGCCCGACGAGCGTACGCGGCGCGATCTCGACATTCTGGCGAACAACTTCTATGGCGCGCTCGGCATCGCGGAAGGCTTGATGGCGAACAAGGACAGCTACTCGGCGGGCCTCGTGGGCAGCTTCCTGGACAGGGCGGGGCAGACTATGCCCGCCGACGTCCCCAAGGACCAACTGTCGAGCTTTTTCTACATCCGCGGAGTGCTGCGCACCCACCTGCGCGACAACGCGGGCGCGGCCCGGGACCTTGAGAGCGCCGTGTCCGTCTGGCCGGTGCCGGGGAACCCGGCCTTTAAGGCGCTCCAGGATCACTATCGCGGCACCGGGGACGAAGGCGCTGCGAATGCCGTCGAGGAGCGCATGAAGCAGCTCAAACGCCCCAAGGGCGGGTAGCAAGGCAGGCGTGGCACGCACGTCGCCATGGCTGGTCTTCGGCCTGCCGGCCGTGATTTGCGCGGCGTGGACGGTATACGCCGGCAAGGATGTCAACTGGGATCAGCTCAATTACCACTACTACCTTCCTTTCGAGCTGCTCGCCGGCCGGCTCGGGCAGGATTTCTTCGCGGCGAGCGCCCAGAGCTACCTGAACCCAGTCGGCTACCTGCCGTTTTACCTGATGGTCGCGAACGGCTGGCACAGCGTCGCGGTGTCGATCGTGCTGGCCGCGGCGCACAGCTTGAGCATCGGACTTCTCTTCCTTCTCGCCCACCGGCTCTTTGCCCACCTGCCACCGCGCGATCGCATTGTCTTCTCATGCCTCGCGGCCGCGTTGGGCGCCGCGACCGGGGTGTACTGGATGACGCTGGGCGGCAGCTTCCTCGATCCGCTGCTCGTGCCGCCCATGCTTGCGGGCTTGCTGCTGCTGCTCGGCGAAGACCGTCATCCCGGGCGCCGTGCGGCGCTGGCGGGCGCGCTCTTCGGCGCTGCCGCGGCGCTCAAGTATTCGAATGCGGTTTTTGCGCTCGCGGCGCTGCCGTTGGCGCTTGCCATGCCGGGGCTCGCCGGCGTCGCGCGCCTGCGCACGGGCTTTGCGTATGTGCTGGGCGGGATGGTGGCGGTCGGGCTGCTCGCAGGGCCGTGGCTTGCGGCTCTCGAGCGCGAGTTCGGCAGTCCGGTGTTTCCGCTGATGAACGCGTGGTTCCGCTCGCCGCAGGCGCTCGAATTCAACGTGATCAACGAGCGCTTCGCGTTGCGCGACCCGGTGGCGTTGCTCGCCTTTCCCTTCCGCATGGTGGCGCTCGACCCCGGCATTTATTCGGAGAACTTCGCACCGGACCTGCGCTTCGCCGCGCTGTGCGTGACGCTGCTTGGCCTGGCGGCGCTCGCGGCCAGGCGAGGCGCGCCCGCAGTGGGCGCCCTGCGGGGCGCCGACTGGCGCGTGGCTGCTTTCTTTGCCTCTGCACTCGCCCTGTGGCTGGCAAGCTCGGCCAACGGCCGCTACGGCATGGTGGTGCTGCTGCTCGCCGGCGCATGTCTTGCGCGAGTCGTGGAGCGGCTGCTGCCGGCCCATGCCGCGCGTGTCACGCTCGCCGTGCTCCTCGCGGTGCAGGCCGGCATCAGCGTCATCGCATCGCCGCCGCGCTGGTTCATTTCGGAGCAATGGTCCAGGCGGTGGTTCCCTTTTGAAGTGCCCGAGCGCGCGCTTCGCGAGCCGGCGCTCTACCTGACGGTCGAGATTCTTCCCATGGCGGTGCTCGCGCCTTTTGTGCATCCCGCCTCTTCATTCGTGAACTTTCGCGGGCAGCACAGCCTGCCCGGCGATTCCCCGAGGCTGACGGCCTTGCTCGAACGCCATCGCGGACACGTGCGGGCCCTCGGCCGCGAGCTTGAGCTTGTCGACGGCAAACCGGCAGAACACCAGGTGAAGACCTATGACGCGAGATTGCGGCGCAGCGGGTACCGCCTCGATCCGACGGACTGTTTCGCGATTCCCTGGCGGCCTGACGATGACGACGCGCTCTCGCGAGCCGCAAACCGGCTTGCAGGCGGCCCAAGGCCGCATGAGCCGCTCTCGCTGGTGAGCTGCGGCCTCCGAACCGCGACGCGCGATCCGGCCGACATCGAACGCGAACGCAAGGCTTCCGCGCTCTTCGATCGGATTGAAAAAGCCTGCTCCGGGCTGCTTCGCGGGCAGACGGGCGTCACCGAGCCGCTGGGCAGCGGCTGGTCGCGCAACTATTCCGGCCTCGACGCGCGGCTGGAGGCGTTCTCCGGCAGGGTGGTCCTGCACCGCTACCGCACGGAGACCCAAGTCGACCTTGGCCCGATCTCCGTCTGGGAGAAAAGCGAGGCGGTGCTGCCGGCGCAATGCAAGGGCCGATGAAGAAGGTCGCCATCGTCCAGTCGAACTACATCCCCTGGAAGGGCTACTTCGACCTGATTGCCGCCGTGGATGAGTTCATCCTCTACGACGAGGTGCAATTCACCAAGAACGACTGGCGCAACCGGAACAAGATCAAGACGCCCAAGGGCCTCGAGTGGATCAGCATCCCGGTGGGCCAGGACATCAGCAGGCGGATCCGCGACGTCGAGTTGCCGGACCACCGATGGCAGGAGAAGCACTGGAAGACGCTCGAAGCAAACTACGGCCGCGCGCCGCATTTTGCCGAGGTGGCTCGCCTCTTCGAGCCGCTCTATTTGCAGCGCAACCATTCGCACCTGTCGGCGCTCAACCGCGAGTTCATCGAAGTCATCTGCCGCTACCTCGGCATCTCGACCCGCATCAGCAATTCCTGGGACTACGATCTGATCGAGGGCAGGACCGATCGCCTGGCGGCCCTTGTGGCGCAGACCAGCGCCGACGAGTACGTTTCAGGGCCGAGCGCGAAGAGCTACCTGGATGAGCAGGCCTTTGCAAGCCGCGGGATCAGGCTCGCCTGGTTTGATTACGCCGGCTACCCCGAATATCCTCAGCTCTGGGGGGAGTTCTCGCACGAGGTGAGCATCCTCGATTTGCTGTTCAATTGCGGTCGGGACGCGCCGCGCTACATGCGGTACGTAAAGGGGCGATAGTTGGGCATCGAGCTTTCCGAGCATCTCTACGACATGGCGACGCGCGGGTACAGCGTGGTTCCGGCGATGCTCGAGCCTTCGCATTGCGAGCGCCTGAAAGCCGTACTCTCGCACGCGCTCGCCGAGTACCGGCCCGGCCCGACCGAGCAGAGCCGCAACGACCGGTACTTGATGCACGATCTGCTTTGCCGCGATCCGATCTTCGGTCATCTGCTGGAGGATCCACGCCTGCAGGAGCTCCTCGCCCCGCTCCTCGGCCCGAGCTGGATCATGTACGCCTTCACCAGCTCTTCGTTGCCGCCGCAGGGCACGAATTACGGCAACCGGATTCACGTCGACAGCCCGCGCTGGGTGCAGGGTTACGCCTTCAACGTGGGAGTGATGTGGGCGCTGGACGACTTCACCGACGACAACGGCGCAACCCAGGTCCTGCCGGGCTCGCACCACAGCGCTGCCGCGCCTTCGCCCGAGTTTTTCGAACGGCAGTTCGTGCGGCTCACCTGTGCCGCGGGCAGCATGATCCTGTTCGACGGGCGCGTGTTTCACCGCGCCGGGGACAACGCGACCGGCGCATGGCGCCATGCGCTCACGCTGAACGCCTGCCGCTCGTTCATGAAGCAGCGCTTCGACTGGGTGCGTTTCGTTCCCCGCCCGATCGCCGACGCGCTGAACCCGCAGGCGCGCCGCATCATCGGCTTCGACACGCGCCTGCCGACTTCACTGGAGGAGTTCTTCCTGCCTGAAGCGCAGCGGCTCTACAAGCCCGGACAGGGCTGAGTGATCAGCGTCGTCATCCCGGTCTACAACAACGCCTCGAGCGTCGAAGAGCTCGCCCGGCGGATCGACGTGGCGCTGCAACCGGGTCCGTACGAGGCGATCTTCGTCGATGACGGCAGCTCGGACGACTCGCTCGCCCGGCTGAAGCGGATCGCCGGCGCGAACCCGGGCGCGAAGGTCATCTCGCTCGCGCGCAACTTCGGACAGCATCCGGCGATCAGCGCCGGATTCGAGCACGCGAAGGGCGACGTCGTCATATTGATGGACGCCGACTTGCAGGACCGTCCGGAAGATATCCCGCTGCTGGTGGGGAAATTGCGCGACGATGTCGACATCGTCTATACGCGCAAGGCGCAGCCCGAGGAGGAGCTCTCGGTGCGCATCAGCTCGGCGGTGTACCACTATGTCTTCTCGCGCATCACGCGCTCGCCGCGCTTCGAGGAAATCGGCACGTTCCGCGCGTTCAGCAGGAAATTCCTCGCGGCGCTGCTCGAATACCGCGAGCGGAACGTCTTGTACGGCCCGCTCATGGTCTACATGGGGTTCAAGAGCGCGATCGTCGAGGTGACGCGCGAGCGCCGCTCGTCGGGCGGCAGCGGCTACACCTTCAGCAAGCGGCTCGCGCTGGCGATCAATTCGCTCATCAGCTATACCGACATCCCGCACCGGCTGTCGATCTACATCGGGCTCGCGCTCTTCGCCGGCAGCGTGCTCTATGGCGGTGCCGTGCTGGTCCAATACCTGATGTACGGCAGAGCTTTGCCGGCGGGCGTGACCCTCATCCTCCTGATGCTCACGCTGATGCTCGGCAGCCTGATGATCAGCCTCGGCATCATCGGCAGCTACGTGTTCCGCGTGTACCAGGAAGTCCTGCAGCGCCCGAGGTATCTGATCGCCGAGAAGATCAACCTGGCCGAATGACCGACCCCGAACCGGAAGACGTCATCGAGGCGAACATCCAGGTCCACACCCGGATGGCGGAGTCCTACAACCGCAACGAACCGCATTACCGGCCGGAAAACCGCGCCAAAGTGCGCGCCAAGCTCGAGCAGATGCGCCGCTTCGGCAGCGCGCGGCTGCTCGACATTGGTTGCGGCACTGGCTTCATCATTGATCTCGCGAAGGACCTATTCGACAGCGTAGACGGCGTCGACGTGACCCAGGCGATGCTCGATCGGGTAGACCTGTCGAGCGGCAACGTCAGGGTGCACCGCTGCGCGGCGGAAGCTCTGCCGTTCACCGATGGCGGCTTCGACGTGGTGAGCGCCTACGCGTTCATTCACCACCTCAAGGATTATTCGAAGGCCCTGGGCGAGGCGTTCCGCGTGCTGAAGCCCGGCGGAGGCTGCTACATCGATCTCGAGCCGAACCGGCTCTTCTGGCAGGCGATGCTGCGCCTCGAGCAGGGCGCGGGCGCGAGCCGCTACTCGGACATCGTCCTGAAAGAGATCGACGCTGTACTGCACCGGGACGAAGGGGTGCAGGAAGAGTTCGGCATCGACAAGGAGACCTTCAACCGCGCCGAGTACACGAAGGCGCTCCTGGGCGGCATCGATCCGTGGGAGTTTCGCGACGCATGCCTGCGCATCGGCTTTCGCTCCTGCGACATCAGCTTCGAATGGTTTCTCGGCCAGGGCGCGGTCATGCACCAGCAGTCTTTCGAGGCGGCGGCCACGGTCGAGGCCTATCTGCGGCGCATCCTGCCGCTGTCGGCCGAGTGCTTCAAATACCTGCAGTTCGTGCTGACCAAGTGAAGCAGATCCTGGTCTACGGCTCGCGCGAGTTCGGGCAGGTGGTGCGCGATCTCGCCGGCCAGTGCGGCTACCGGTTCGCCGGCTTCGTCGACGACATCGACCGCGGCCCGGAGATTCTCGGCGCGTGGCAGGAGGTCTCGCGCAGCCACG
>WNFL01407080.1_pt1 | contig 11985 bp, 8 predicted proteins | sample 5400361 | NCBI WGS metagenome assembly WNFL01 (sample SAMN13153351, study PRJNA577476) | soil metagenome | isolation source: 40 cm soil on Douglas fir-dominated hillslope | place: USA:California | collected 2013-09-17
CAAGGTGATGGAGTTCTTCTTCGCCGTCGGCATCCCGGTGATCGAAGGCTACGGATTGACCGAGACCTCGCCGGTCATCTGCCTCAACCGTCTCGGGCACGAGAAGCCCGGCTCGGTCGGGCCGCCGATCCCCGGCGTCGAGGTGCGCATCGGCGATGAGGGAGAGGTCCTCACCCGCGGCCCGCACGTCATGCAGGGCTACTTCAAGAACGACGAGGCGACGCGCCAGGCGCTGCGCAACGGCTGGTTCCACACCGGGGATGTGGGACGGCTCGAGGCCGATGGCACGCTCACGATCACCGACCGGCTCAAGGACCTGCTGGTCACCGCGGGCGGCAAGAAGGTGGCGCCGCAGCCGCTAGAGGGACAGCTCAAGACCAGCAAATGGGTGAGCGAGGCGATCCTGCTCGGGGACCGCGAGCCCTACATCGTGAGCCTGATCGTGCCCAACTTCGCCAACCTGGAAGCGGATGCCAAAGCGCATGGCCGGTCCTTCACGTCGCACCGCGACCTGGTCGCGCAGCCCGAGGTCCGCACGCTGATCCAGGCCGAGGTCGACCGCGTGAACGGCGCCCTGGCTCCGTTCGAGCAGATCAAGCGGTTCGCCCTGCTCGATCGCGACCTCAGCCAGGAAGCCGGCGAGCTCACCCCCACGCTCAAGGTGCGCCGGCGCGTCGTCGCCGAGCGCTTCGCCCAGGTCATCGAGCAGATGTACGGCGCGCGCGCGCGAGGTCCCGCCGGGGACGGCGCCCCCGGCACGTGAACCGGATCCTCGTTCCACCTCCATCCGCAAGAGGAGCACTCCCGATGAGATCCGTGAAGGCGCTTGGTCTCGCCGTGACGCTGGGGCTGGCGCTGAATGCCGCCGTCGCCCGCGGCGCGGGGTACAGCATCTACGAACAGGGCGCGCGCGCGCTCGGGATGGGCGGCGCGGGCGTGGCCTCGGTCGCGGATCCCACCGCGGTGTTCTTCAACCCCGCCGCGCTCACCCGCCTCGAGGGCACCCAGGTCGTCGCCGGCGGCACGATGCTGTCGCCGGTGACGAGCTTCGCGGGCGTGGCCCCCTACCCGGGCTACGGCGTGACCGAGGAGATGACGCGGCAATCGTTCTATCCGCCCACGGTCTACATCACCCGCCGGGTCCGCAGCGGGTGGGCGGCCGGCGCGGGGCTCAACGCACCCTTCGGCCTCGGCATTGAATGGAAGAATCCCGACCGCTTCAGCGGGCGCTACATCGCCACCAAGGCCGATCTCAAGAACCTGAACGCCAACCTCTCGGCGGCCTGGGCGCCGAATCCCAAGTGGAGCGCGGGGGTGGGCCTCGACCTCGCCTTCGCCAAGGTCAACCTCCAGAACCGCAAGCAGGCGGTGGTCCCGGGCGGGGGCGGCGCGGTGGCGGACGTGGCCAAGATCGTGCTCGATTCCGACTACAAGAGCGGCTGGGGCTGGAACGCCGCGGTCTCCGCCCTCCCTGCGCCGATGTGGAAGCTGGCCGCGACCTATCACAGCCGGGTGATCGTGAAGCCCTCCGGCAGCGCGACCTTCACGCAGATTCCAACCGGCAACGCCGCCTTCGATGCCGGCGTGGCGGCGAGCCTGCCGCCCAACCAGGGCGTGAGCACGGTGCTGCGCTTCCCGGCGGTGTGGACCGGCGCCGTCGCCTTCGACCCCAAGGCCAATTGGACGATCGAGGCCGATGCCAACTTCTTCGAGTGGTCGGCGTTCTCGGACCTGCCGATCCGGTTCAGCCAGACCTCGAGCGCGAACGAAACCCTGGTCGAGGACTACAAGGACTCCTGGCAGTTCCGCGTCGGCGCCGAGCATCGGCTGGCGAAGTACACCTATCGCTTCGGCTACTACTACGACCAGGGCGCGGCCCCCGACGAATCCGTCACGCCGATCCTGCCCGACGCCAACCGCCACGGCGCCACCCTGGGCCTGGGCTGCAAGCTCGGCGCGGACCAGCGCTGGTCGCTCGACCTCTACGATCTGGCGGTGTTCTTCGAGAACCGCAGCACCAACGGCGTCGAGCGCAACGGCTTCAACGGGGAGTACAAGTCCTTCGTCAATGCGGCCGGAGTCGGCCTGGGTTATCGCTGGTGAGCCGCGAGGAGAACGCTGACATGAAACGGATCCTACGCAACCTCGGCATCGGGCTCGCCGCGCTGACCCTGGCGGGCTGCAGCAAGCACAAGGCGATCAACGCCCCCTCGGTCTCGAGCGGGAGCGCGGACTTCGGCGTGGTCGCCTCGATCGGAACCAGCCTGTCCGCGGGCTACGAGTCGGGCGGGTTGGTCGTGCATCACCAGCGCAAGGCGTTCCCCTATGCCTTCGCGAAACAGGTGGGTGCCGCCTACGCCATCCCGAGCGTGACCTCGGACGGGCTGCCCCCGCTGCTCCAGATCGTCTCGCTGGTGGGGCCGGTGATCAACAACACCGGACGCGTGGCCGGCACGCCCGACAATCTGGCGTGGCCCGCGCCCTACAACAACATGGCCGTCCCGGGCGCGGTGCTCTTCGACGTGACCAGCGACTCGCGCTACGGCTCGCCGCCCTTCACGTTCATCCCCCGGGGCTCGCTCCAGCTCGGCACCATCCTCGACCAGGTCGCCAGGCTCAACGCCACCTTCGTCACCTTCGAGATGGGCGCCAACGAGGTGCTGGGCCCGGCCTCCCAGGGCAGTGGCGTCCCGGTCCTCAACGTGGCGACCTACGCCGGGCTGCTCCACGCCACGCTGGATTCGCTCCAGGCCCTGCTGCCGGGCGCCAAGGCCGCGCTCTTCACCGTGCCCGACATCACCTCGCTCCCCTACTTCACCACCATCAGCTCGCGGCTCAACCCCACCGGCACCTGCCGCGTGATCGGCCCGAGACCCGGCACCCTCACGGACAACGATCTCGTGCTCCTGGTCGCGGGCCCGCTGCTCGCGACCGGGCACGGCGTGCCTGGACCCTGCGGCGGCTTCGGCGATGCCTTGCCCGCAGGCGACGTCCTGTACGCGACCGCCGTGGACAGCATCTCGGTCGCGGTGGACGGTTACAACGCCGCGGTCCGCGCCGAGGCCACGGCGCGCGGCTGGGCGCTGGTGGATCTCAACGGGCTGCTCAAGCAGGCCGCGGGCGCGGGGTTCGTGTTCCAGGGTCAGGTCTACACCAGCGCGTTCGTGAAGGGCGGGCTCATCAGCCTCGACGGCGTGCACCCCACCGACCTCGCGCACGGCGTCATCGCCAACGCGCTGATCGATGCTGTGAACGAGAAGTTCGGCGCCCGCATCCCGCCCCTCAACCTGGCCGATTTCGCCACCGCGACCTCGTCACGCCTTCAGCCGGCCGATGCGAGGCTTGGCACGCCTCAGATCGAGAACGCCGACGCGGTCTACGGCGCGCTGTTCGGCTGGCGCGGGATCCTCACCCCGACGCCCTGAGCGGCACCGGAGCACGACGAAGGGGCGCCGCTCGCTCGAGCCGCGCCCCTTCGCGTTGGCGTTTCGGCCTCAGGCGCGCAGCTGCTCTTCGAGCTCCATGCGCGCCAGCGCCGGCGGCACCGTGCCGCAGCCGAGCAGGGCCTTGTGGAAGTCATAGAGGTTGAATCGCTTTCCGAGCCGGCTCTTCACCTCGTCGCGAATCTCGAGCAGTTGATGCTTGCCCACCAGATAGCTCATGGGCTGTGTGGGCGTCGTGGCGTAGCGCCGCACTTCGGTTTCGGCGTTCATGCGCTCGACCATGGCCTGCTCGACCAGATAGTCGACCGCCTGCGGATAGGTCATGGTCCCGGTGTGAAGTCCGACGTCGATCACGACGCGGCAGGCGCGCCACAGCAGGTCCTTGAGCTGATAGAGCCGGGCGAGCGGCTCGAGGAAGAAGCCCTGCTCGACCATGAGCTCCTCGCAGTAGAGGGCCCAGCCCTCGGCGAACACCGGGCTGTCCGCGAGACGCCGCAGCCGCGAGCCCGCGTTGATGGCGTGGAGCAGCTGGAGGTGATGTCCCGGCCAGGCTTCGTGGACCGCGGTGATCGAGAGCGCCACGTAGTTGTGGCCCCGGATCTGCTCCTCCTGCTGTTCCTTCTTCCGGGTCTGATCGACCGGGGTCACGTGGAAGTAGCCCACCGCCTCCTCGTCGAAGGGCCCAGGCTGGAGGTACTGCGCGTAGGGGATCATCGAGCGCTCGAAGAGCGGCGTGTCGATGATCTCGAGGCGCCCGGCCGCGATCGGCATCAGGCGCTTGTCCTCGATGAACTTGCGCGCGCGCGCGCACTCGGCGACGTAGGCCTCGAGCAGCTTGCCCGGCTCGGGATGGCGGCGCTTCGCCTCCTCGATCAGGTCGCGCCACGTCTTGTTGGGGTCGATCTTCTTGATCTTCTTCGCTTCCTGCTCGAGCTCGCCGCGGGTGCGTTCGACGTGCTCGCGCCCAAACGCCTCGAGGGCGGCGCAGTTCATGGTGAGCAGGTGCTCGCGCTCGAGTTTGAAGTTCATCCAGCGCTCGCCGATCGCGAAGCTGCCGCCCACGTGCTTGCGGGCCTCGTGGTCGAGGAAATCCTGGTACTGGGCGAACCCCATGCGCGCGCGCCGTGCCGCCTCTTCGATGCGCTCGGCCTCGCCGGGGAAGCTGGCGCGCAGCGACTGCATGGTGCCGTCCACGAACTCCGGCCCGGCGCCGGCGATCTCGGAGGCGAGCTCGATGAACAGCTCCGGAACCCGGGTGAGGTTCGCCTGCGCCGCGGTCAGGTAGTCGGGAATCGCCATCATGCGGGCCAACACCGCCTCCTTGCGCTCCTCGAGCGGAGCGAAGGGGCGCGTCATCAGGATGTAGAGCCCGCGCAGCGCCATCTCCGGGAACAGGGCCGGGTTGTGCGCGTGGACCTTGATCTCCTCGAGGTCGGCGCGCATCGCGGCGATGCGGGAGCGCAGCAGCGCGTAGTCGATGCGCTGCGCCGCCGGCAGCTCCTCCCACGGCACCGACGCCACCAGCCGTTGCTCGAGGTCGCGCAGCCAGGCTGAGCGCTCGCGGAACCCGTCGGGCGAATCGTCGGGCAGCTTGTGGTCGTAGTCGTGGATGCCCACTTCGGTCGCGACGACCGGATGGTGGCGCATCACGCATTCGACGAACTCTTCGGTCAGCGCCGAGAAGGTCTTGGTCGTGGCCAGCATGACTCTCCCTGTCCGATCGGGCCCGGCATCGCCGGCCCCCGACGCTCCGCGTTCGGCGATGGCCGGTCGCGAACCGGCTCAGCCGAGCCGGGTGACGTTGGCCGCCTGCTTGCCCCGGGCCCCGGAGATCACATCGAACTCGACGCGGTCACCCTGCGTCAAGCTCTTGAGTCCATCCCCGCCGATGGCCGAGACATGGACGAAGACGTCGGTGCCGCCCTGATCCTGGATGAACCCGAAGCCCTTGGCCACGTTGAACCACTTGACGGCCCCCTGCCGGCGCGGCCCTTCCGGCACCGCGCCGGCATCCGCGGGCGGTGCGGAGAGCCCGCCCCCGGGCCCCGGGCGCGCCGGGCGGGCGGTTTCATGCCCCGCCTCGCGCTTGCGGTCGCGGAAGCAATCCCGGCAATAGACCGGCCGGCCGGAGACGGGGCGAAACGGGATCTCGGTGGCCCGGCCGCAGTTCGCGCAGGTGGCCGCGAAGGTCTCGCGCGGGCCGGCCGCCGCCGGGCCGGCACGATGGGCGCGGGGTCCGCCCCCCTCGCTCCGGGCACCCTCGGGCCGCTGGGTCTTGCGCTGATCCCGGCAGCGCTTGCAGCGCGTGGGCGCGTGGGTGAGCCCGCGCTCCCGATAGAACGCCTGCTCGCCCGCGGTGAACAGAAATTCCTCGCCGCAGCTCACGCACATGAGTCGCTGATCTTCATCGGTCGCCATGACGCGACGCGAGCCTCCGGGGGAGCGGATTGGACCCGGACCAGGCGCGAAAACAAAGCGCCCCGGCAAGGTTCGAACGCCGGGGCCGAAGAGGTCATCCGATGGGCTGCGTGAACGGACGGGGGGCGAGGATTCGGATCGAAACCGGAATCACCTTGGGCCCACGCAATCGCTCGGGAAACCCCATGGGACGAACTGCAGCGGAAGTATAGAAGTGCGCCGCGCGCACTGTCAATGACCGAGGCCGCGTTCCGGGTCGCACAGGGCGCGCATGATCTCGGCCATCGTGATGACGTCGAGCAGGTTGTGGTGGAACACAGGGACCATGCGGTAGGCATCGCCATGGCGCACGAAGTCGTGATAGAGCCCCGGCACCTCCTCGCCCGGGACGTCGCCCGAACGGCGCCGGCGGCAGACGTGCCGCTCCAGGGTCTGGAGCCGGCAGTCGGGCAGCTCGAGGCGCCAGCGCCGCCTCGCGGCGTGGAGCAGGTCGAGATGGCGGGGCGGAAGCCGCAGGGCGATCCGGTTCACCAGCGCGCGGCCGGCGAGAAACGGCGCGTCGTAGGATTTCCCATTGAAGGTCACGAGGAACTCGAAGCCGCGCGCCGCCTCGCCCAGCGCGGCGAGCAGCGCGGCCTCCTCGCCGTAGTGGCGCGCGAAATACTGGCGCAGCACGAAGTCGGAGCCGTTCCAGTGCATGGTGCCGGCGAGGAACACCGTGCTCGAGGCGAGCCCGCAGGTCTCGAGGTCGAGGAACAGGGCGTGCTCGAGTCCGGCGCGCGCCAGCGCGGCGAGCACGTCCTCGCGTGCCGGCACCGCCTCGAGCCGGCCCCAGTGCCCGTGGCGCCGCTCGACCTGGGAGCGCAGGGTCTCGTGCACGAACACCGCGCCCTGCGGACCGTGCCACTCGCCACCCGGCAGGAACGCCTCGACGCCGACGTGCTCGGAGCGCGGGACCACCGCGGCCTCGGGCTCCGACGCGGCCCGCGCCGGCGCGATGGGGCGCGGTGGCCACCCGCCCTCCTCGGCGGGAACCCGCATCCGGCGCGCGCGTGTGAGCTCGCCGAGCCGGGCGCGCAGCGCCGGGTCAGGCATGGTCCATCGGGGCCACCGCGGCCGTGGTGCGCTCGGCCAGGATCACGAGCCGGCGGCTCTCGGTCGAGTACGCGCTGCGATCCGCCCCGCCCCAGACCTGGCGCACGGCGAGCCCATGTCGGGCGCACAGCGCCGTGAGCTCGGCGCAGGTGTAGACGCGCAGATCGTACTCCTTGGTCAGGCGCGAGCCGCCGTCGGGGGTGATGTGGATCAGGCGCGACACCACGCGCGACGTCACCAGGTCGAGCGCGGACTCCTCCATGTGGAGCGAGCCGTCCTCGCGCTGGTTCCACACCCGCTGCAGCGGATGGGTGAGGATCCAGTCGCGGTTCGCCATCTCGAGCAGGAAGCGCCCCCCGGGCACGAGCGCGCGCGCCACGCCGGCGAGGACGCGCTCGTTCTCCTCGTCGCTGAAATAGCCGAACGACGTGTAATACGAATAGACGCCCTCGAACTCGCGCTCGAAGGGCAGCGAACGCATGTCGCCCCTCATCCAGAGCACCTCGACGCCGGCCCGGCGCGCCTCCTCGGCCGCGGCCTCGAGGTAGCGGGGATTGAAATCGAGCCCGGTGACGCGCACCCCGCGCTGCGCCACGCGTACCGCGTGGCGGCCGTAGCCGCACGCGAGGTCGAGCACCGCGCTCCCGGGCTCGAGCCCGAGGGCTCCGAGGATGAACTCCGCCTCCGCCCGGGTCGCCTCCTCGGTGAACATCGGGCGGTAGATCGTGAGGTAGTCGTCGTCGAAGAAGGCGACCGGCCAGTCGGTGCGGGCCATCTCAGGCCTCGGATCCAAGCCAGTGACGCAACAGGACGCGGGCGGCGTCCTTGCCGGGAATCTCGCGGCCGGACTGGAGGTCCGGGTCCTGCTGCTGGGCCGGCCACAACGTCGGCAGGCCCACGCACGACGGGCACCCCGAATCGCAGCCGCACGCCTCGAGATGGCTGAGCGCCGCCTGGACCAGCTCGTCGAGGCGCGCGTAGCCCTGCTCGGCGAACCCCAGCCCGCCCGGGTAGCGGTCGAACATGAACAGCGTGGGGCGCCCCAGGTTCGAGGAGTCGATCTTGCCGCCGAGGTCGGCGGGGTCGCACATGCTAAGCATCGAGAGCAGGGTGAGGAACAGGTTGCGCACGCCCATCAGCCCTTCGACCGGGTTCAGGCCCTGGCGCGCCGCCGCCGACCACGCCGCCTCGCCGGGCGCGAGCCAGAAGCCCACGGTCTCGAGCGTGAGGCGCGGCAGGTCGAGCGGGTGATAGCCGATCGAATCGATGGAGTGAAACTTGATCTTCTTCATCGCCACGGTCTGCCACGAATAGGTGACCTCGCCGAGCACGACGGTCTCGCCGCGCCAGGCCCGGCGCTGGAGCTCGCCCCGCACCCGGATGTTGGTGTCGAGCACCGGCTGGGTGTAGTAGTCCACCTCGCGCGGCTCGACGTACGCCACCTTCTGCTCCAGGTCGAGCGAGCGCACGAACCAGGTCGCCCCCTCGTGCAGGTAGATGGCCTCGGGATAGACCAGCTCGAGCCCGCTGATCGCGTCCACCATGCCGATCACCGCGTTCTGGCGCGACTGGTCGCAGATCGTGTAGGTGTCGTCCGAGATGGTGCGCAGGTTCACCCCCGCCGCCGGAAAGTCGGTCTTCGCCCAGTACGAGCGGCCGTCGATGGTGCGCACCTCGCCGGCCTCGTCGAGCGCCCCGAGGATCTCGCCCGCCTGGGGCCCGAAGGCGGCCTCGTCCGCCGCGAGCGGCAGCTCGTAGGCCGCGCACGCGAGCTGGCGCGCGAGAATGTAGGGGTTGTGCGGATCGATGACCGCCGCCTCGGGCGAGCGGCCGAAGAAATAGCCCGGGTGATGCATCAGGTACTGGTCCACGGTCTCGTTGTAGGCGACCAGGAACGCCGCCGCGGACCCGCCCTGGCGGCCGGCGCGCCCCGCCTGCTGCCAGGCGCTCGCGAGGGTCGCCGGCGCCCCGATCATGACCACCGCGTCGAGCCCGCCGATGTCCACGCCCAGCTCGAGCGCGTTGGTGCTCACGACCCCGCGCAGCTCGCCCGAGAACAGCGCCTGCTCGATCTTGCGCCGCTCCTCGGCGAGGTAGCCGCCGCGGTAGGGGCGGATGGACGCCTCGCTGCCGGGGGCGCTGCGCGCCAGGCGCTCGCGGGCGTAGCGGTAGACCAGCTCGGCGGCCACCCGCGACTTCGTGAACGCGAGCGCCTGGGCGCCGTGCTCGAGCAGCCCGGTGAACAGGGCGCAGCCTTCGCCGTTCGAGGAACGGCGCTCGACGCGTGACCCATCGGTATAGGGCGGATTCCAGAACACGAAGTGCTTCTCGCCCCGCGGCGAGCCATCGTCGTCCACCACCGTGATCGCGCGGCTGGTGAGCGCCGCCGCCAGCTCGCGCGGGTTGCGGATGGTCGCGCTGCACATCACGTAGCGGAAGTCGGCGCCGTAGTGGCGCGCGATCCGCTCGAGCCGGCGCAGCACGTTCGCCACGTTCGAGCCGAAGATGCCCCGGTAGGCGTGCATCTCGTCCACCACCACGAAGCGCAGGTTGCGCAGGAAGCGACCCCAGCGCGAGTGGTAGGGAAGGATGCCCTGGTGGAGCATGTCGGGATTCGAGAGGATCAGGTTGGCCCCGTCGCGCAGCTTGCGGCGCGTGGACACCTGGGTATCGCCATCGTAGACGCCGGGATGGAGCAGGCGCAGCACGTCGGGGTGCCCCGAGGCCACGCGCGTGAGACCCTTGAGCTGGTCCTGCGCGAGCGCCTTGGTCGGGAACAGGTAGAGCGCGGTGGATTCGGGCTCGGCGAGCATGCGCTCGAGCACCGGCAGGTGATAGCACAGGCTCTTGCCGCTGGCGGTGCCGGTCACCACCACGGTGTCGAGGCCGCCGCGCAGCGCCTCGATCGCCTGGACCTGGTGGGTGTAGAGCCGCTCGATGCCGCGTGCCGCGAGCGCTTCGGCGAGTGCCACCGGCAGCGGGGTCGCCAGGTCGCCGTAGCGCGCCGGACGGGCGGGCAGCCGCTCCCAGTGGCACAGGGCGCCGCGGTTCTCGGGGCGCGCGGCGAGCGCTTCGATCCACGGCGCGAAGCCGTCGGCGGCGGGCGGCGCCAAGGCATCGCCCTCGAGAAAACGGGTGGGTCTGGGTTGCACGGGGTGGGACCTCTCGGAGCGCGCGCAGTGCGCACCGCAGGGCTGATTCCAGGCGCGCTCGGGAGCGCCAGCGGAGTGCGGCAGTATAGCTTGCGGAGCCCCATGATAGAAGACTTGTTGGGCCCCTGGCCCGGGGCCAAAAAGAAGGCTGGAAACGGGCGGGGCGTTTCCTTTACTCTGTCAGCGCTTCGTTTCCGGGCGAGTGGGGTCCAACCCCTTCCATCGCTGCGATTTGCCGTTCGGTGCGGACGCTTCGGCCCCCGATGAGTCCGAGTTCATCCGCCACGCCCCGGTCTCGACCGTCGGCCGGGCCCAAGGCGAAGCATCTCCCGCTGTGAGGACGCCGTGAAGAGAAGAGTACTCGCCCTACCGTTGTCGTTGGCCGCGCTCGCGCTGCTCGTCCTGTGCGGGGTCGCCCAGGCCCAGTGGAATCCGTGCGGCGTCGCGATGTGCACCAACCCCAAAAACCAGTATCTGCCGGTCGCGGCCTCGGACAACGCGGGCGGAGCCATCATCGCCTGGGCCGACCAGCGCACGAAGTCGGCGTTCGGCACGCCGCGCTGGATGATCTACGCCCAGCGCGTGAACAATCTCGGGGTTCCGCAGTGGGCCGCCGACGGCGTCCAGGTCGCTCCGGACTCGGCGCTCGCGGACTCGCTGTTCGACCAGGAGGCTCCCGCCATCATCGCGGACGGCAGCGGCGGCGCCTTCGTGGCCTGGAATGACAAGCACAACTGGCCCTATACCGATATCTTCCTCCAGCACATCGACGCCAGCGGCACCCCGGCGTGGGCCACCCTGGATGGCGGGCTCGGGGTAGCCCGGGCGCCTTTCAGCCAGCAGAATCCCGCGCTCGCCCTGGACGGTACCGGGGGCGTCATCATCGTGTGGCAGAACAGCACTGGCGCCTTCTTCGATATCTACGCGCAGCGCGTGAGCGCGGCGGGCGTGCCGCAATGGACCACGAACGGCGTGCCGGTGACCAGGGCGGCCAATGATCAGACCCGGCCGCGGGCGGTCGCCGACGGCAGCAACGGCGCGTTCATCGCCTGGCAGGACGAGCGCTACATCGCCGCGGGCACCGGCAATACGGACGTCTTCGCCCAGCGCATCGATGGGTCGGGTGTGCCCTTGTGGAAAGTGGTGCCGAACCCGGGCGATGTCCTGCCGGATTCGCTCAACGGCTTCCAGATCTACGGCTTTCAGGGCGATGCCTTCGACGGCGAGCAGCGGGTGCCGGAGATGATTCTGGACGGGAGCGGGGGCGTCATCGTCGCCTGCGAGGATGGGCGCAGCCTCACGAGCTACGACGTCACCGCCCAGCGGCTCGACGCCGCCGGGAATCTGATGTGGGGCTTCACGGGCGTGGTCATCTCGGGTGCCGCCAACGACCAGCGCTATCCCATGCTGTGCTCGAATGGCGCCGGCGGCGCCATCGTGACCTGGTACAGCTACCCCAGAGGCGCGAACGCCGATGCCGATATCTACGCCCAGAACGTGAACGCGGCGGGCACCGTGCAGTGGACGGTCAACGGCGTGGCGGTGTGCAGTCAGGCGGGCGCCACACCACACCCGCTCTCTATGCCCAGCGCGTCAGCGCGGTGGGAGGCGTGGCGCAGTGGACCGCGAATGGCGTGCTCATCTGCGGCACCCCGTACGGGCCCTACGCGCACTCCACCATCGCCAACGGCTCCGGCGGAGCGATCGTGGCCTGGCAGGACGGCCGCACCACCAACACCGACGTGTACGCCGCGCGCATCGACAACAGCGGCGGGCTCTCGATCGTGCTGGCGGTGGGTGATCCCGGGGGCGAGGGTCTCGACCTCGGGGCGCCGAGCCCGAATCCCACCCGGCGCGAGATGACGGTGCGCTTCGTG
>WNFL01339227.1_pt1 | contig 11982 bp, 9 predicted proteins | sample 5400361 | NCBI WGS metagenome assembly WNFL01 (sample SAMN13153351, study PRJNA577476) | soil metagenome | isolation source: 40 cm soil on Douglas fir-dominated hillslope | place: USA:California | collected 2013-09-17
GCCGAGGAGATGAAACAGTAATTTGAATTCGGAAAGTCTTCTCAAATTTTAAAATTTAATTTTCAGTACTAAGGTGTCAGACCGCTGTCATAGAAATCAAAAGCGGTCAGACACCTCTTCATTTGAATGCATCAGTGAATAAAATAAAACCAGAGCCCATTTACAACTTTCGTTGCAAAAGGCCCTGGAAAACAAACTAATCCCTATTCTTCTATCCGATCGTCTTCGTGGTGGTCACACCGTTTATGGTTACTGAAATAGTTGCGTTAGTACACGAGCCATCGCCAAAATCAACAATAACTGTCTGTGTTCTATAAATGGTTTCAACCGTTCCGCTTACCGGCCAATGATGGGACTGACCACATGCGATGTTCTCCGTTATTGGATTGGTCGTGTTGTGGGAATAAATCACCGTGCCATCGCTGCTTGTTACGGTTGTAGCGGCCGTTGTCACAATCGTGCCACTCGAAGGCCTGTTGGTTGCAGAATCCAAAACGATATCCGAAGTACGCTGTTTGGAACTTGTCCATGAAGCAACAGTGCCATCACTGAATGTAATCTTTCCATTAGCGACCGCAGTTGCTGACGAACCTTTGCCCGTGGATGAATCAAAAGTACTGATCCGTGTCTTCGTCCCTTCGATGCTATTGTTGTTCACCGAATAATTTTCAAAGGTGACGGTTTCGGTTAGCACTTGTCCACTTTTAACGCGGGTGATAATTATTTTTCCGACACGCGTAATGGTAATGGAGTCATGTTTCACAGAAACACCCGAACCAAAGTCGATCACCGTCTTAACAATTTTCTTCAGCAAAGAATCGGTCAATGGAAACTGGCCGCAAGAAAAACTGACGCCTTGCGCGCCCCGTGCTCCCGGGTCAGGTAAAGTCACCACACTGCCACTGGCATCATAGTTCGTGATGGCCGCACCCCCTCGTGCATACATTCGAATACCGCGCATGTCACCAGCACTCTCGGCATCAACAATCGCGATCAGCTCATTAGTTGGCGTAAGAAAATTGGTGCCATTCAAAAAACTTCCCATACCGTCATTCTTGCAATGTCCCGGATGTGGGTTCGTGTGCGTAGTATCAATTGTTGATCCTGTTGAAGTGGTTTGAACTGTGAAACTCGTTCCGCTTGCCAACTGAGATGACGTCTGCCCAATGGCCAGCAACGTACTTAGATTTGTTCCTGATGAGGAGGACACATTTTCCTTGTTACAACCTAAAATCATCCCGCCCGCAATACCTAGTATTAACAGGCCTTTCCAAATTTCTCTTTTCATTGTATTGAGTTAGTGTCGTGTAGACATTCTTCAATACGTTTAGTTTAGTCGAAGATTGTTTGAAGTATTTGGTTTGCAGCTCAATCGACAAAATGTGTCGATGGTTACCAGTGATCTTTCAGGATGTTGATTCCTGCCAGGAGGATTAATAAGGCGGTGATCCTTTTGATGTAAATGGCATTGAACCATTTTGCCCCAAGACGCGAACCGATTTGTCCGCCAACAAGCACCGCTACTAACAAGGGCGCAATAAATTTCCAATCAAGATTTGACTGACGGGTTAATTGTCCTGCAAGGCCGCTGATGGAATTCACCAAAATAAAAATACTGGCAAGAGCTGAAATCTTTTTTGCATCGTCCCATCGAAGCAAATGAAGAACCGGTGAAAGAAAAATCCCTCCACCTATGCTTACCATTCCAGACAATAAGCCGATGAAACTACCCAATCCGATTTTTATAAAAAAATTATCAGAAAATTTTGAAGGGACATCCGATTTCTTTTGAAATGAATTTTGAAACCAAAGCAAAATTGCTGCGGCTATCAATGAAAGTGATAGCAAGAGAAAAAAAGTATTTTGCTTTATTGGCAAATAGCCGCCCAAAAAAGCCATAGGCACACTGAACAAAAGAAAAGGCCAGTTTTTTTTTAAGTCAAGTAATCCTTCCCGTAAAAAAATAAAAGTGCCGCCCGTTACTACTACAATGTTGCAGAGCAACGCTGTAGGCCTGAGTATTTCGTAACTCACTGCCATGATGGCCAGTAAAGCGAGATAGCTGGAGCCTCCGCCAAAGCCAACTGAAGAATAAACTAAAGCAATGAAAAAAAAGGCGAGGATGAGAATGTAGAATTCCAAATCAGAGAAGAAAGTGGGCCCTGCTGGGAACGTCCCGAAACTTCGGGACAGCGACCAGTTAACCCTGTTTATTAAAATCGATTTATTATGTCAGTCTGCAATTCAATACTACTTTTTAAATTTATAATGAATTTTTTGCTTTTCATCTTTTTATAAATAGTTCAACTTTCCGTGCATGTAATCTGTCTCTACAGCAAAGAGAAGTATAAAGAATCCAATCAGAAGTTTTTGATGTGTAGGAGTTTTTAAAAAATGCTGTGTTGTGTTGAGTGATTCTTAATTCTAAATCTTCAGTTTCACCAACATAAAACTTATCGGTGGTTGGACTATAAAGGACATAGCACCAATACATTTTACGGATCATGTAATCCACTTGGGTTTATGTGGGCCCTGCTGGGAACGATCCAGCGACCCTCAGATTATGAGTCTGATGCTCTAACCAGCTGAGCTAAGGGCCCTATAGACCTACTGACTTGTAATCCGTAGGTCATTTGAAAAACGAGCTGCAATGTTACATATTTGCGCTTTATCATACAATTTTTGGTCCCGCACGAAATAAAAAATATCATCTTCGACCTGGGCGGGGTGATTATCAATCTGGATGCAACACGAACCTATCAGGCTTTTGCAACACTTGCTGAATGTTCGATCGAAGAGGTGAAAACAAAAATTTCAGCGCATTCCTTTTTTAATGAATATGAAAAAGGAATGCTGACTGACGATGATTTTCGATCGAACGTACGAGCTTTACTAAACACCAAGGTGATTGACTCTGAAATTGACTCGGCATGGAATGCCATGCTGCTAGATATTCCAAAGGAAAAATATCAGCTGTTGATGAAACTTAAATCCGATTACCGGGTGTTCTTGCTCAGCAATACCAATAACATCCATCTGCAGTTTGTCAACCAAATTGTTTTGAACGACACCGGCCATTCCGGGATTAGCCATTATTTCCATAAAGATTATTATTCACACCTGATGAAAATGCGAAAACCAGATACCGAAATCTTTCAGCAAGTACTTCTTGAAAATAATTTAGCTGCCAAAGAAACGTATTTCCTTGATGACAATCTGGAAAACATTCAAGGTGCAAAATCAATTGGCATTCAGACAACATTGTTCGCATGAGCCCAAAAATTAAATCAACAATTCTTCATAGTTCGCTTTTCATTATTACTTTCATTACCGCCACACTGGCTGGTGCCGAATGGACCAATGGAAAATCGATCATGTCTTATTTTGTTCTCGGTACGGAATATACCTGGGCTGATTTTGCCGGTGGATTGCCTTACTCGATTTGCTTCTTAACCATACTCACCTGTCACGAGTTTGGTCATTACTTTACAGCCATCCATTACCGGATAAAAACTACGTTACCTTATTACATACCAATTCCGCCAATTTTAACTTTTAGCATAGGAACCTTTGGGGCACTCATTCGAATCAAAGAAAGAATCTTAAGCAACAAGCAACAATTTGATGTGGGGATTGCAGGGCCTTTAGCTGGATTTGTTGTGGCTATCGCTTTTCTAATCTATGGCTTTGTTACGCTTCCTCCATCCGAACACGTTTTCCAATTTCATCCCGAGTACAAACAATATGGCTTGGATTATGCCGACCATGTTTATAAAACAATGCCCGAAGGAACGTTTGATGTAGTCATAGGCAAAAATTTACTTTTTGTTTTTTTAGAAAAAATATTTGCCGATCCTGCGCGCATGCCCAACCCGCATGAGATCATGCACTATCCGTTTTTGTTTGCCGGGTTTCTGTCGTTGGTATTCACCTGTATGAACTTGCTACCGATCGGACAATTAGATGGAGGGCACGTACTGTATGGATTGGTTGGATATCGAAGGCATAGAATCGCAGCTACGGTCATTTATTTTGGGCTGCTTTATTATACCGGGCTAGGATACATTGATTCTCACTTGCCAGTCGATCAATTAATTATTGAAATTCCGTTGTATATATTTTTTCTTTTCATGGCAATGAGAAGCCTTTTCGAAAAGAAGCGAGATCGGTTAATGTATGCATTAATCATTTTTACGACACAGTACATTACAGGATTATTAATCCCATCTATCCACGGTTACTCTGCCTGGCTTGCATTCATTTTACTAGTAGGTTGGATGGTAGGTGTCCCTCATCCACCCTCTGAGATTGAACAACCCCTTGATCTGAACAGAAAGATTTTAGGGTGGCTGGCACTATTGATTTTTATTTTGTGCTTAACCCCCGCACCAATAATGATTAGCACTGCACCTACGGTAACACCATAATTTTTTCTGTGCGCCACTGCGTGCCATTAAAATACCGTGCAAGGTAAAGTCCTGAAGAAGGATTGGAAATAGTAATTTGCTTCTGCTCAAATGAATCTTCTTCGATAAAAGAAATCCTGCGACCCGTTATATCAACTAGTTGAAGATTCTGCGATGAGGTTGGAAGATAAAATATTCCTCGATTAGGATTAGGGTAAGCAAATATCTTTTTCTCTTCCAACCCTGTTGTGACACCAACATCCAAGTTGCCAAAAACAGGTCGAATCATCAAGTTACCATGAAGGTCTGAGTTTTGTACCCAAGTGCCAGCGAGGTTATAAAATATTTTACTAGCTGAATCAGAATCCTTATCAAACCCGACACCAATGGCCGCAGTTGAATTTTGTTTCCAGCCCACAAAAAATTTATCCTTCACCAACAAACCCCGGTCAAGCGGCACGCGAATGAATTTATTGTTTTCCGTTCGCTTAATAGTCAGCAGTAAACTATCAACTTGCATCAATGACAAATCATTCCACACTTTAAGCAACACTACCTGATCGGATTCATCGCCAGCATGTGGAAAATAAATATCGACCGCCACAAGGGTATCCAGGCCCGCATACGCTAAATCAAATTGGTACGCCAGGGTTGCTCCTGGTTGGGTAAGCGTGACAGCGTATTCGGCAACGCCATCATCATACGCATAATAATTTTTTAAAATGAAATTGGCACTGGTTGTGTCGTTGTACCTGAAATCAATTCCTTCATAGACCAGCGTGTCGAAATCACCCCGGTTAGAGCCGATCTTTAAAACATTATCCTTCGTACTGATCTTAATATTAAACTTTAGTGCAATAGAATCTGTCTGCAAGTCCAGGTTGCTGAACGAGTGAGTAGTATCAAGACTAAAAACAGTGGGTTGCCCAAAGAATACTTCCTTTGCGGCAACTGAATAAAACGGTGTTGTACTTATTGAAGTCACTTTATTCACTCGAGATGCAACGGTTAGCATCGCATCGAGATTTACAGGTTGTGGATAATTCGCCTGAACGCTCTGATCCTTGCGTTGATTGGTGACCGTGATAGTCGGGTGGACCATGATACTATCAGGATTGGCCAAAAAGTGTTTAACCGGTATGGATTGATATTGCTTGAGCAACGATGAGAGAGGCGATGCTAACGCCCGGTCAGGAAAATCAGCGAACTGCGGGGCATATTGACTTTTTCCATTGCTCACATAAACATAATCCAAATTCCATGTATCGAAGGGCCCTGAAAGGCGCGCAAAATTTTGAAAACGGAATTGAAAATTAGCATGGAAATAATGCAAGTCTCCAATTAATAATTTCTTAGGAATAAATTTTGTGTTGTCGCTGGTGCTGTCAACACCGACAGACCAAACCATTTTCCATTCACTGGAATCATTCTTGAACCAAAGCGAAAGCTCATCACCAGGATCGGGTTGCTCTCCGTTACCTTCATATTGGTAATAAAAAAAAATAAAAACAGAATCCTGAAGTGAAGGATCAATCAAATCCATACGAAGCGGCCTGGAAACAAGTTTGTCAGCAACACCTTTGGCAACGGGAGAGTTGATATTGTAAGGAAGACCAAGGGAATCAATCCCGTCAAAAGTAGCAACTTTTAAAGTAGGCGGATTAATACCCATTCCTGAATTTACCCAAACGGAATGTCCGTATTGCCAAAGTGTGTCGTTGGGATAATCTTTTGAGTTAGTGAAAGAAAAGTCATCCCAAAAAGGAAGTTGAGCTGCCGACAGTTGCTCAACCCGCGCGTTAGCATTCGTAATTTTTTTTGAATGTAAATTTTTTACAATTGGAAGCTGCACTAATTGTGCCCAGCTTCCGATCGCGGAGAAGATAAAAAAAAATGCAAGAATAAATCGCATACTACTACGCTGGGTTACCTTAATGCTACGGCTTTAGAATTATCATTTATTAATCGCTGTAATTTTTGTCGCAAGCTACGTAGTACACGGTGTCAGAGGTTCTCTTCATTCTCTTTCTCGGGTTCCTTGTAACCTTTGGGCGCCAGCCACAAATCGACCGGGTCGCCCACGCGCACGGAGTCACCGGAAAGTGGGTACTGCTTGAAAACGAAAGGAACCGTACCGGTAGTATCTGCCCCTTGCATGATTTCTACATTTCCCAAATGCAAATTCCATCCCGAGAGTTTTCGCAAGGCAGTCTCATAGGCATCGCCCACCACATTGCCAATGGTAAAATCAGCCGGACCAAAGCCATCACCTACTACAAGGTCAATAACCGAGCCTTTGGGCAAGCGCGTTCCCGCTTGAATGGGCAATCCATGATAACGAAATTCCCTTACTAAATTTTTAAATGGGCTGGGTTCATAGTAGGTATGCCCCAACTTTAATTCATTACTTTTTAAAACTGCTTTTGCATTGACCAGTGATCCATCCGTCAAGTCAGGCATTGGCAAAGTGGGTGGTGATACCCGGTTGAGCGAAACGTAAACCACTCGGTTCTCTTTCACTTTTGACCCTGCTACAGGAAATTGCCGCAGCACACTCAATGAAGGGAGCGTATCGGTGTAGGCTGAATCATTTACGGAGTAACGGAGTTTATGTTTTTCTAAAAAATCCTGAAGTTCATCAACTTTAATTCCTTTCAATTCGGGCACTTCTACAAACTCACCGTGGTTGGTGATATTGGGCAAGAAGATGTAAAAATAAATGATGCTAAAGAACAAAAGAATACCAACTGCAATCGCTCCATGCTTGAGCAAGGCTTCGACTGAATTCTCTTTGAAAAACTTTTTTAAGTCCATACTCAATATTTCAAAGAAGAAGAATAACCTCGGTCAATTCGTTGCGTGAGATGAAATCTTGCTTCTGCAAGTTCAACTAATTTTGTGATCAAGTCAGTAAATGATATTCCTCGTTCCTTCCACATCATTGGAAACATGCTGGAATTGGTAAAGCCAGGAATGGTATTGATTTCATTCACATAAACCTGTCCATTGTCGGCTAAAAATAAATCGACACGGGCAAAATCCTCGCACGCCAATGTTTGAAATGCAAGCAAGGAAAGTTCCCGTATTTTTTTTGAAATGGACGAACTCAATTTGGCCGGCACTTCAATGCTCACCGCTTCACTATCGACATACTTGGCATCGAAGGTATAGAACTCATAGTTTTTGCTGATGATGATTTCTCCCGGCAAAGAAGCCTTGGCTGGAGCATTGCCCAACACGGCACATTCAATTTCACGGCCTTTAACAAACTTTTCGAAGAGAATGCAATCGTCATAGCGAAAGCCTTCTTCCACAGCTTTCTTAAAATCATTTTTTGATTTCACTTTTGAAACACCGACCGAAGAACCAAGACTGGCCGACTTCACCATGAAAGGCAAGCGCAGTTCTTTTTGGATTTTCTCGAATTTCAAATTTTTTCGATCCGCATAAAAACAATAGGAAAACTCGGCAACGGGAAGTCCGGCTTCTTTCAATAATTTTTTTGCAATCAATTTATTCATGGACATGGCCGAGCCCAATACTCCCGTGCCGATCATTGGCAAGCCCATTGCTTTAAACATCCCTTGAATGCTCCCATCTTCTCCATCGGTGCCATGCAGTACAGGGAAGACGATATCAGGCGTAAATTTTTTCTTCTTTGTTTTAAAGATAGGCTTCGCAGTATTGAGTTGCAGCGAAAGTTTTTCTCCTTTCTTCATTTTGGAAGAAACATCTTTCGTAAGGTACCACTCCCCTTTCTCAGTAATGCCGATCAATAAAGGTTTGAATTTTTTTTTATCGATAAATTGAAAAATATTCCGGGCTGAATTAATCGAAACCCCGTGCTCTACCGAGCGGCCTCCGTAGAGAATAGCAATCTTTTTTTTGCCCATGAAAATGGTTTCTGGTTTTCTCCTCAAAGATGTTCAGGTTTTAGGGCATTTCCACGTGGCGCAGAAAACTTTTTCGGTTAAAAGCCCATCAATACTTTTGTTGCGCTTAAGCTGGTGGCCGTTTGAATCCTGATAATGTAAAGCCCAACCGATTCTTCAGGGAAATCAATGGTATATGTTTGGTTCAACGTGTCTGGAAGGTGATTATCTGCTACAACATGTCCCAACATATCATAAACTTGCAAACGCACTAACTCCCGTTCGCGTAAATTGAATGTCACTTGCACAGGATAGCCTGCTCCCCCATAAACCGAATAGAGGCCTGCAACCGTGTTGTGTGATTCAAGATCATCCGTAAAAAATTCAATATTGTCTATGTACAAATTATTTCCGTTTCCATTGGTGGCAACAAAGGCAATCCTAACATTTTCTTTTCCCGCCACATTATTCAGGTTGACATAATTCTTAGTCCAATCGCTCTCTTGCGTAGGAGTCCAAGCGGCAAAAGAATTTGCATTAGATAACGACAGACCTGAAGAATTAAACAATAAGGAGTCAAAAGTATTGCCACAATCGCTGGACGAAAATACTTGAAGTGTTTCTGCTCCTTTTGAACTGTAAGCATAGCTGGTCTCAAAAAAAACGCTCGCTGTTTGTGCCTTCGAAAAATCGAGGCTTGGAGAGACAAGCCAAGCCTGTTCACCAAGATTTGGATTATCGAACGAATGAAACAACATGGATATAGATTTGTTGGTAGCGGCCCGATACCAAATAGCTCCGGACTCGGGGCTTACGGTTGACCAGATTCCAGCAAAATTACCATTAAAATTTTCTCGTAAAGGAATTATATCGGAAGCGGAATTGATCGTCAACGAAGTTTGCAAACTGTCTTTTGATGTGGAAAGGGAAGTCACTCCGTTTGGCGATTTGATTGCCAAGGAAAAACTGTTAGCGCCTGACAGGAAACTAGAAGAAGCGAGTGTAACATTGGCACTCGCACCAACATCCAATTGTATTCCGGAAATCTGCTCAACCGTCAGTTGATTATTTACATAAACCTTAGCGGTAAAAGAGTTGATGGTTGTATTTCCGGTATTCGTCACACTGATTACCGGTTTTGCTGTTGAAGCACAACTCACAGGCGAAGGGCTTACCAAACCGTTTAATACAAAGTTCGTTACCGGAATATTGGATATCAATACATTATCCAAATACAAATTATTGCCCCACGCATTGACGCCTTCAAAAGCAATTTGAATTTTCTGACCAGCGAATTGATCAAGTGAAATTACCTTGGTTGCCCACTGCGAGGATGAGGTGGGAATGAATGGGCTTCCAGTTGATGAAGTGGTAGCCAACGCTGATCCACTCTTGTTAAAAATTTCAATAGGGGACAAATTGAAATTACAAACATTGGAAACCAGCACCCGCAGTCCGTCACTACTTCCACCCTGAAATGTTGCGTATGCATAATCAAAATTGAGCGAAGCAACAGTGGTCGAAGTAAAATCCAATACCGGTGTAACCAGTAAATCAGAAGCGCCCGAATTCTCATAATCATAAAAGTCGATGTACATCGAATGATTTGATCCGGGCAACGAAATATTGCTCCAGGTTGTTAACTCATCCGAGTTTACAATTTCCCAGCTGGCAGGAGTTGTATTAAATGGTTCAAGCAAAGGCAGTGAAGCAGAGACAGGTATTTTAGTTGTACCAGCAATCAAGTCGTTAGTGTTGTTGCCATCAGTGCCGCCATTGGTTTGCAAAATTTTAAAAGAAAAATTATAAGAAGCGCCAGCGCTTAACAAAACCGATGAAAAGCTGACAGTGCTTTCATTGGTGGGCCCAAGACTTAATGAAATCGTCTTTGTTTCTATTAACGTTCCGTTGAGAAAGAATTGAACCTCTGCAGAGGTAATATTGTTCGAGCCGTAATTCCGAATAGTAACAGATGGAATTAAATTCCCGCTGCAAGCTGTTGCTCCCGGATTTGAAATGGATTTTACTCCCAAGTCATTGGCAACCGGTGATGAAGGTTGCGAGGCAGGCGATGTGAGCAGGCTTGCTCTTCGAGGACTATTGTTGATGATCACATCCATACGGTCTACCTGACCCATTGAAAAAATATTCATGCATGCATCATCCGTATAATTCATGTAGTTGGCGTACATCGTGTGACCATTACATTCTATTTTAATACCACTCGGGCAAAGCCCGTTATAGTTTGTACTTTGAATTGGAGTGTCGTAAACATAATCTTCACTATTGGTTGTGTCACATCCATTTACATCACCCCAGACGTGCCGTAATCCAAAAAAGTGTCCCACCTCGTGAGTCGCTGTTCTTCCTAAATTATATTCCGATTTCAAATTAAAACTATTTCCGCCTGACGCTTGGGCTGTTCCATACGCTTGATAATCGATTACCACTCCATCGGTAAGCCGATCGTTGGACGAATCGGAAAGTCCTTGCAACGTTGAAGAAACGGGAAGTTGCGTGTAACCAATTAGTCCTCCCGTTAAGTCCACTACCCAAATGTTGAGGTATTCTTCGGCAGGCCAATAACTTAGTGCCTTGAAAGTGTAGTTGTCAGAAATATCCCATGAAGTTTGTGTTCCGATTACACGCACTATGCCATTCGTTGCAACACCATTTGGATCTTGCTTTGCCATCACAAACGTGATCGGAAATTTACCGGCTACGGATTTAAATTCAGTGAGTGTTTTTGTTGTGTCTGCATTCAATCTCTCAAAATCATCGTTGAGCACTTTGATCTGTGATAAAATCTGCGCATCTGAAATATTAGTACCAGTACCAACTGGCTCACCGTTGTGAATAACATGAACAACGATCGGCACCACATAGCTTGAACCTTCTACTCTGCCTGCTTTGAGGGCAGAAGTTTTTTGAGACATCTTTTCGCTGATCCACTTTTCAAACTGATCGGTAGTTTCGTGATTTGGATTTCGAAGGCTACGAAGTTTTTCATACGCTACAGTACCGCAGTGATCTTGCGCCCTGGCAATAAAAAAAACGCTCACCAATGAAACGGTAAAAAATGCTCTCAACATGCTTCGCAAGATAACGGTAATCAGTTGAAAACTATATTAGCGGGAAGGCAAAAAGGTAAGCTTAAATAATTTCAAGATTCAAGATTATGGCATTTCAGCTTTAAACTGAGACGAACTTTTGAATTTTGGATACTGAATTTTGAATTACGTTAAGTTGACTACTTCTATTTTTTTGATTTCAGGTACAAGGCGTCTGATTGCTTCTTCCACTCCGGCCTTAAAAGTCATGGCGGACATAGGGCATGTGCCGCAGTTACCAACAAATTCGAGTTTTAATATTTTATCTTCCGTGAGTTCGAGTACCCTGACATTTCCGCCATCGGCCTCAAGATACGGGCGGATGTCATCCAGCGATGCTTCAATGCGTGCAGTGATATCTTCCAATTTTATTTCTTCAACGTTCATCAGGCGGTCATTTCAACTTTCTTCGTTGTTGTAAAGGTAGCATTTCTAATCGCAATCTGTTGCGCCAAGTTCTCCGCCAGTGCTTTAAAGGCCTGGGCTGTGGCTCCTTCTTTCATCACAGCAGGCAAGCCGCTGTCTCCGCTTTCGCGAATACTTTGCACCAACGGAATTTGTCCAAGCAACGGAACACCAAACTTCTCGGCTAAG
>WNFL01343488.1_pt1 | contig 11982 bp, 9 predicted proteins | sample 5400361 | NCBI WGS metagenome assembly WNFL01 (sample SAMN13153351, study PRJNA577476) | soil metagenome | isolation source: 40 cm soil on Douglas fir-dominated hillslope | place: USA:California | collected 2013-09-17
GGGAAGGCCACCACGAACAGCTGCCCTTGAGGATCGCCGATACTCTGCACCACCTGGCATCCCAGCAGCAGGCAAGTGAGATTGAGCCCGGGGAGGCCCAGCGAGTCGCGCACCACCAGGCGAGTTGCTGCCTGCGCTGGCGGCGCGGCCAACAAGGTGAAAAGCGCTAACGCCAAGACCATGACGCAAAGTTTCAAACCTGGCTTTTGAATATGTTTCATATGTTTCATTTCCCGTCCCCTCGGGTCGTGCTTACCTCTCTGTGGTTCCAAAAGTCTATGTCCTATTGCTGGTTTCGGCTAATTACACGTGTAATCATGTCGTAATCGCCTGCTAGTAACAGCTCCTGACTCACCTAAGTAATGGAGTTCATTGCGTCAGGATTCAGGTTCATTGGGGGAATGCGGATCCGCTTGTACCCTGCAATTTCTACCGATAGTCGAAGCCGGTCCTGAGCGGCGAACTCAAGCTGAAACTCGCCGAATTCGTTGGCTGAAGTCTCCGCCAGCGGCTGGCCATTCTCCGTCCATAAGATGACCGCTACTCGTCGGGGCGCGATGTTGGATCCGCCTTTATCAACTACCTGGCCGACCAAAGAGATCGTTCCGGATTGCGGCCGCGTATCGAGAACCAGGTCCACCATGGTTCCCTCCGCATCGAACATTATTTGCCGCGAATCCGAACCACCGGAACGTACGCCAATTGCAAGCGGCTGGCTCAGGCTGTCAAACATCAGCCGGGACAACGTCCAAGGACTTGATTCAGCAGACTGGGCGGCAGCGAATTCCAGTTTGACCTTCCGAACCACACCGTCCGGAGGAATGAAGCCCGGCTCATTGGCAGCGATCGAGTACACCTTCGTCCACATGCCGCAAACTGTCACGCAGTCAAGGCAGCCACCGGCGATGTGAGTCTCAATCTCGCGGCTGGTTTCCGATCGACCGACGCCACGTACAAAATCGGTCCAGACTTCCTCAGAAAAATGCTTCACTGACTTTCCTCCGTGCTGGGGAGTTTTGGTTCTAATCAATAAGGGGAACTGGCTGGCTGAAAAATATAGGTTACGTAACAAAAATCTTGGCAGCGCTTATCCCTTTCCTATCAATGAGAAAGGGGCCCAATAATACGGATGAGGGTGGGATTGGCGTAACTCAAGCATCGCGGCTTGTACGGCCAGCGGCTTCGCCATCCCCTCGGCAAGGTGCGAGTAGAACGAAATCATGAAGTCTCGGGTACTGGCATCGTGAACGTCCCAGAGGCTCAGCATCAAAGACTGGGCTCCAGCTTGAAGCAGACCGCGTACCAGTCCCATGAGTTCGTCACCCGGGCTGATCGTGTTGCGGCCGGTGGCGCAGCCGCTCAGCACGACCAGTTCAGCGGGCAGCTTGAAGTGATAGAGATCATAGAGACTCAAATACGAATCGCCCAGGCGAATGGATGAGAACATCGGATTATCCTGGCGAAAATGTCCGTGAGTGGCGATGTGCACGATCCGGCTTGTCGGTCCGTGAGTCTTGAGAACAGCTTCGGACGCTGCTTCGCCAACGAAGAGCTTTGCGTTGGGCAGAATCCCGCGCAAAGCTTCGACCTCTTCCAGAATGAGCGGCGCCTGTGCGTCGGGGATACCCAGAATCAGCGAGCCTCCCGAAACGTTCGCGGGCTTTTCGCGGCACAGGGCGTAGACGCTAGCGCTCGGAGCATAGGAAATAGAGAACTTGTCGATCAAGTAAGACTGTCCGTCGAATAGTGCGTGAAACGGAATATGGTGCAGCAATCCGTGCGCTGCGAAAACCAGATGTTTGGCATCTAGTAGATCGGCGATGGGAGCGATCAGTTCCTGATAAAGATTTGCCAGATGTGCTTGTGTGGACTTGAGCATCTGCTCCTGGAGCGCATTCACATATTGCGGATCGAGCCGGAATTTCCCGAGCTGAAACTGGAATAGCTGGAGCGTCTTTCTTACCCGCGATTCCACCGTGACGGGACGAATGTGCAATGCGTCGCGACTGAGAACGCAGGCGATGTCGCGGTCCTGAATGCGAAAATACTCGACCAGCATGGAGTCCGCAGGCAATAACGATCGGATTTTTTCCAGCGACACAGCACTGGGCATCTGCAAGCCCGCCTGGCTCGCTTCGTCAAGGGTCGCTTCGTGCAAAGCGCGCATCAGATCGTCTTCGTGCGACCGTGCCTGTTGCTCCAATTTCTGAATGCGGTCAGGGGACCGGTCTTCGGGCTTGAGCTGCTCACGCTCGATCAGGTTGTAGTACCAGTTCAGCTCTTCTCGCAGATTTCGAATCGAACGAACCAGATCGCTCTGGCCGGCATCGGATTCGGAAGGCACGTGAACCGGCTGCATCAGACGATCCATCAGACTGCGTGACTTGGCCAGTTCGATGTATTCGAACGCCTCCTCGAGTTTCTGCGTGCCCGTGAGACACAGCTGTACCAGGTTCTCGTAAACCTCCAGTTTGTTCTGAAAGAAGGCGATCTTCAGTTCTTCTCCCCGCAAGTTTCCACGGAGGGTTTCAAGTGCCTGGCGGGCTTGCCGGTACCACTTGTACGCAACGTCGGCGTTCCCAGCCGTCCGCTCCACTTCCCCAACCAGAAAGTGTGTTTGGTAGGACAGCATCGAGGACTCTGTTTTGCCGACCTGGGCCAGAGCAGATTGGCAGTGCACGCGAGCGGCAGGGACATCATTCATGCGAAGCGCTATCCGAGCCAGCAATAGCTCCGCGAGCACGGCTTTGCTCAACATTACGGTAGCGCTGAAGAAATCGCGTGCCGCGACACACTGACGCCGTGCTTCGAATAGACGTCCTTCGTTGAACAGAATGAGCGCTTCGTACAGATCAATCAGCGATGGCCAAACATGATTCTTGTCGCGAACAAATAGTTCTCTGGCAGTGGAAAGGAGCTTGATCCCTTCGAACGCCTGTCCCTGCCGGCTCGCTGCGATGGCGCCGAAGACCAGCGCTTTGGCAGCTTCGTATCCAAAGCCTAACTGCTGGAAATTTTCATTCGCTTCCCTTGCCAGTTGGGACGCTTCCGGAATCAGGTTGACTTCGATAAAGATTTCCGACAAATCGAGATTGCAGAGCGCCATCTGATAAGCGTCGTTCGCTTTTTTGCCGCTCCGTGCGGCATCGCGCAGCATCTTGATAGCGTGGCCGTATTCGCCGCGCAAGAAGTAGAGATAGGCGATGTTGTAGTCCGCGTATGCAACCAAGATCGGCATGCCTCTCTGCTCGCAGTGCTGGCGCGCCTTCGAATACATTTCCAGCGCTCTCGGAAACTCGTTGAGGTTCATGTAGCAGAGAGGGAGATTGCTCATGACGGCGGCCATGCCTTCGGCATCGTCGTGAGCGACTAATTCGTCGTAGGCACGCTCGTAGCAAACCAGCGCTTCGGCAAAGCGATCCTGCCGGTGATAGATGTTTCCGATGTTGATGTCGAGCCGCGCCAGGCGCAGGGTGTTTCCCTGGCTGGCAAAGAGCGCGCGGGCGCGATCGCCGGCAGCCAGGGCCTGATCGTAGTGTCCGAGTAGAAGCAGAGGCTGAATTGATCCGCTCAGCGTGCGCGCCAGCTCTTCTTCGGCGCCTTCTGCTTCGAACAGCGCAGCGGCCTGTTTGTGCATCTCGATCGCAGCGGCGTGCTCGTCCAGAACATAGAGCGCATTCGCGCGTGCACGCAGGCTTTTGGCTAGCGCCAACTGGTTGCCAATGGTTTCCGCGACGGTAACGGCGAGGTCAGCGAGTCGCTTCGCGCGCGCTGTATCAATGCGGACTTCCTCGCGGACTCGTTCGGCAAGTACAGATGCGAGTCCGGCCCAGTCCTTTGCGGCATCCTGGCGAACGAAGTCACGGCGGGCAGGTTCGTCCAGCGCCAGCAGTCGCTCGACAAGGGCGTCAATTTCAGTTTGCTGAACCGCTTTGACGCTCACTGGAACCCCATCTTCTCCAGCTGTTTCTTAAGCCGGTCGAGGCAGCGGCCGCGGATAAACCCGATCGATCCGGTCGCGATTCCGAGTTCTTTAGCCACGTCCTGATAGGGGCGGGGAGGCACTTCAAAAAACAGCATGCGCACCATTCGCTCACAGCGCTGCGACAAACCGCACACTACATCCCGGACCATTTGTTCCCGTTGAAGTTGGGACAGCATCTCCTCGGGAAGTGACGTAGAACTCTGATCTGCCGGCAAGTTCTCGGCGTCCTCGTCCTCGAGTTGGACCTGTTTCTTCGCCCGTGCGCGATGTTCGAGGCACTTGTGATAGCAAACCTGCATCAGCCACTTGGGTAATGCTTTCGGTTCCCGCAGGCGTGGAAGGTCGGAGAGTAAATCGACGCATACGGATTGGAAGATGTCCGCGGCGTCGTCATACATGCCGAGTTTGATCGGGATCGAATAAATCAGATTCTTGTATTTGTCGACCAGGTCGGCCCAGGCTTGCTGGTCGCCCTCAAGACAAAGTGCGACTAGACGTTCGTCGGACGAAGGCTTCCTCGCTTCGAGTTGCGCCTTCGCCGCAGTTTTCACCGGATTCCTGCGCTCTCCGCATTGCGAAGGTAGATTTGATCCGCGTTCCACAGCGTGTAGTGATCAAGCAGAGCGGGCTGGAAATTCCCGATCTCGGCTTTCGCGCCAGCGAGTATGTTCGGCGTCGCCAGGAAAATGAACGGAAGTTGTTCTGCGATGATCTGCTGCACGCGATCGTAGAGTTTCTTTCGCTTGTGATAGTCCAGCGTGACCATCTGCTGATTCATGAGCTGATCGATCTCCCGTTCCCACGGGGTTGCGGGCTGAGTCTCATTCATGCGCCAGAGATGTGTACTTCCGCTCGATAACCAAACGTTCATCTCAGGGTTGGGATCAGCGTCCCCACCTCCCAAAGCCATGATGGCCGCCTCGTAGTCGAAGCTCTGGAAGACACGATCGACCATCGCGCGAAAATCCAGGGGAACGATGTGGACGTGCATCCCAAGGTGAGAGAGGTCGTCTTGCAGCAGTGTCGCCATCTTCATGCGCTGGGCGTTGGAAGAACTGGTTGCGATGGAGAATTCGACCACTTGCCCGGTGCGATCCAGAAGGTCGCCGGCAGCATTCCAGGTGAAGCCTGCCGACTTTAACAGTTGACGCGCCGTTTCGAGCGAACGCTGCGGATGCGGGATCGACTGATTCACCCACATCTTGTTCCCGGGCCCCACGTTCCCCCACAACGCCGTTCCTCTCGAACCATAGACCAGTTTTACGATCGAGTCGCGGTCGATCGCAGCCGATACCGCCAGCCGAAATTTGAGATCCTGAAACCAGACTTGCTTTTGGGCGATGCTATCCAGCTTCTTGCCCGACAAATCGTTCTGGTTGAAGACGAGGAAGTTGTATTCCAGGCTCGGGCCAAGATCCGCCAGTTGCGATCGGCTTCGGGACTGTTCTTTTGACAAGAGAGCGTAATTCTCAGAGCTCAATCGGTTGATGAGATCTGTCTCGCCCGCTTCAAAGCGCATTACCTGGGCATCCTCACTGCCCACAAACATGAAGACGATTTCGTCAAGATAGGGCAGGCGATGGTTGTCTCGATTTGCTTTCCAGTAGTACGGATTTCGTTCCAGCAGAATCCGCTGACCAGCCCAGTATTGCTTTACTCGAAACGGCCCGAGACCCACTATTTCATTCGGCGGTGTATTCAGCGCCCATGCCTGGACGAACTTACCCTCGCGATAGGGGTTTTCGAGGATGTGACGAGGCAGGATGGCGAAGCTGTCAAAGAGCCTCTCAGCGGCGGCATACGGATGGGGCAACGAAAAACGGACCGTGTACTGATCCAGCTTGGAGATGGTGAGCGGCTTGCCATCGATGATCAGTAAATCGCGCTGCGGAGAACTCACTGCCTCGTCCAGATAAACGGTAAAGGAAAAGACCACGTCGTCGGCGTCAAAGGGATGTCCGTCCGAAAAACGAATTCCTTTGCGCAACTTGAGGGTGAAGGTACGGCCGTCCGGCGAAATCTTCCACGACTTGGCAAGGGCGGGCTCGGCTTTCTGCGTTCCCCGATTGATTCCGATCAGATCGGCATGCAGACGTTCAAACACTTCTCGGGAAACGGCGTCGGTGGCGGTAACGGGATTCAGCGTCTTGGGTTCGGACCGCTGGCCCACGACCAGATGGCCGCCATAGCGGCCGGTGGGACCTTCGACGCGCGCGAGTTCTTCACCCGGGTTAACAGCTTGGGGAGCGGGAGCACTGGCCGATGACGTGGCCGCGCACAGACACACTACCAGGGCCAGGCGAGCTATGACTTTCATATTCACCCCTACCCCACAGACCCCTGGTCGGATTAATTCGATTTTACTTAGGAACGGGCCGGTGGAAGTGCATCTGCCAGCATCCGGTAGATTACCGACGTAACGACAAGTGCCGCTGCCGGCGCCAGAAGCCAGCCATAGGACACCAAGACGCTGTAGTGTTGGAGGGCTGCCAACATGTTGCCCCAGCTGGGTGCTGGCTCACTGACCCCAAGCCCGAAGAACGAGAGGGTGGCCTCCGCAGAAACGTATAGGGGAACCAGCAAAGCAGCCTGGGTGAGAAGCACCCCAAACGTTTCGGGCAGGATGTGGCGTCGCAATAGATAAAGATCGGAACCGCCAAATCCGCGGGCGGCCGCGACGTGATTTCTCGTCCGCACGCTTAACACGACACCTCTCACCAACCGCGCGGGACGGGCCCAACCGATCGCTCCGATAACCCCGATCAGGAGCAGAAACGTTCCCACCGGACTAACGTGGAGCGGAAGGAACGCGCGGATTCCAAGCAGGAAATACAGCCAGGGCAATGAGAGAAACAGCTCAGAAACGCCCATTAGCGACTCGTCGATCCAACCGCCATAGAATCCCGACATGGTGCCAATGAGGGCTGCCATTGCCAGAGTGAGCAACGTCGCGACCAAACCAGCCGCCAGTGAGATCTGGCCACCGAAGAGCAGACGGGAGAATTCGTCGCGTCCGAAAGCATCTGCGCCCAACAACATGATGCGCGCAGGGCTGTCGACTCCGAAAAGATGGAGGTCTGACTTGAAGATTCCGAGGGAATAGGAACTGCCTCTCGCGAAGAAATGAACTGGATACTCTTGCGACCGGTCGTCACGGAACCCCTCCGAATCCGACACTACAGCGTAGACAAACGGACGGAAATGAAAACCGGATGGTCCGGCGAAGTGAAGTCGCGTCGGCGGAGCGTAGGGGAAATTGCGGTCCTGCTCTTTCGAATCGTAGGGCGCGAAAAAACCAGCGAGGAGGATCACTCCGTGCAGGCCGACAAGAAGGGCAATCAGAAGCCGTATTCGCGGTTTACGCCGCATCGGCACCGCCTGTGCGAATGCGGGGATCGGATGCCAGCAGCAGCAGATCGGCGATGAAGTTGCCCGCAAGCAAAAATAGGGCGGAGAAGATGATTCCTCCGATAACGAGGTACAGGTCGCGTGCGAGCGTTGCTTCGAGCAGCAGCGGTCCTAGCCCGGGCCATCCGGTGGCAACCTCTACCAGCAACGAACCGCTAAGCAACGAAGCGATTGAAAAACCAAAGAGTGAAATCGCCGAACTTGCGGCAACTGGCAAAGCGTGCCGGAAGAGCAAACGTGCTTGCCCAATCCCAAGACCTCGGCCAGCCCGCACATAAGGCGCATCGAGCACCTCTCCCACACTGGCCCGCACGTGACGGATGACAACGGAAATGCCGGCGAGCACAAGTATCGCGGTGGGCAGCAAAAGGTGCCGCAGAACATCCTGAAGTCTTCCCCACCGTGATAGTTCCTCGTGATCAATCGACATCATTCCGCCAATGGGGACCAGACGCACTCGCACCGCGAGTGCCAGCAGGCCGATTGCGATCACGATTTCGGGAATCGAGATGAGGAGCGAGTTGCCGGTTTCAACCAATCTATCGAGCCAGCGCCCCCGGTGGGCTGCGCTCCACACGCCCAGCGGAACGCCAATGAGCCAGGTCAGCACCATGGCAGTGGTCGTCAGCAAGAGGGTGTTTCGCGCGCGGTCCCAAAGCAGCGGCGCTACCGGCGCGTTGTAGGCGATCGAGAATCCGAGGTCTCCTTGTGCAACTGATGTCAGCCACTGGCCGTACCTCAGTATTAGAGGCTGGTCGAGGCCGTAGCGAGCACGCAGCGCTGACACGGTTTCGGGAGAAATTTGCGGATTGAGTCGCATCTCGTCGAAGAAACTTCCGGGAGCCATCTCCGTGAACAGAAAACACAGGATCGACACGCCAAATAACAACACGACCGCCCGAATTGCACGTCGCACCGGATACTTCATAAGGTAACTCCCAGTGCAGTCAGGCTTGCTTGTGCGGTTCGCGTGGACGCGCAAAGGGCACGGGTCTCCGGGTGACTGGCATTGGCAATGACCTGAGAGGTTGGTCCCTGTTCGACAATCTTGCCCTTGGCCATTACTGCGATGGTGTCCGCGAGCCGTGCTACCAAGGCCAGATCGTGCGAGATCAGAAGGTAGGCGAGGGAGTGAGACGACTGGAGATCGAGCAGTAAGTTCGCGATTTGCGCTTCGGTCGAGAGGTCCAGACCAGAGAGAGCTTCATCCAGGACCAGTAGTTTCGGTTTCAGGGCGAGGGCTCGCGCAATTGCCAGTCTCATCGCGGATCGATCGGCCCATTGCGGCGCCAACCCAACTTCCTGCATTAGTTCTTTCGCTCTGGCCCGGCGTGAAGACTTGTCGGATTGTCCCTGAATGATCAGCGGCTCCTCAATCACCTCGGCGGCGCTGAACCGGGGATTCAGGGATGTGGTGGCATCCTGAAACACCATCTGCAACCGCGGACGGAGCGGACGCAAATGGCGCGAGTCAAATTGCGCGATGTCCGTGCCTTCCAGCCAAATCTGTCCGTTGTCCGGCCTTTCAAGTCGCGTCACACAGCGCGCCACTGTAGATTTCCCCGATCCGGAACTACCCACCAGCGCCAGGGTCTGTCCCGAGAGAATCTCAAACTCAACGTCGCAAGCGGCAATTACGACGTCGCTGCGCTGCCAGCCAGCGCCTTTGCGCCGATAACTCTTGCCGAGTCCGCTTACGTACAGCACGCGCTCGGCTGGCGGTTTCATAGCGCTGGCATCAGTTTCCATACTTAAAGCAACTCACTCGGTGCAAAGGATAGGGCGTCGTTTCGTATACATCGCGCTCCGTACAGACCTGCATTCTCTCCGGGCAGCGCGGCGCGAAGGGGCAGCCAACGCCAGGAGAGGTTAAGTCCGGAGGCTCGCCTTCGATAGCCTTGAATCGAATCCGAGGAATCGCCGTTGGCAGGTATCGCGTTGTTAGCCGCAATAAGGCTTGCGTGTAGGGATGCAGCGGACGACGAAAAATGTCTTCGGTGCGGCCCTCTTCGACAATGCGGCCGGCATACATTACGACAACGCGATCCACAAACCCCGCGAGCACGGCAGGGTTGTGGCTGATCAGCACGAAGGAGGTATGGTGCCGCCGGCTGATCTCGCGCATCAGGGCCAGGATCTCCGCTTGCAACGATGCATCGAGTTTGCTCGTCGGCTCATCCGCAATCACCAATGCGGGACGACATGCCATCGCCTGCGCGATGACAACGCGTTGCCGCTGCCCTCCACTGAGCTGATGCGGATATGCGGGATAGATCTGCCGCGGCTGGTCGAAGCCCACCTCGACGAGCAACTCTTCTACGCGCTCTTTGCGTTCCTTCGCCGGCATGTGAACGTGGGCCCGGAGCACTTCCGCGATCTGATCGCCAACACTAATGACCGGATTCAGCGCTAATGCGGGATCCTGGGGAATGAGGGCAATTTCCGCGCCCCGAATTCTGCGCAACTCTCCTTCTGGTATCGCCAGAAGATTACGGCCACGGAATTGTATTGATCCGTGGTCGTATTGAGCATTCGGTGGAAGCAGACGTATAAATGTTGTGGCCAGAGTGCTCTTGCCTGAACCGGATTCTCCCAAAATGCCGACTAACTCGCCGGGACGTACTTCAAGGCTGGCCTGGTCCAGAGCACGAACTGGCTGATCGCACTTCGGTTCGTAGGTCACCGACAACTGGTCAACGAAAATGAGGACCTCGGTTGCTGGCTCGGCCGGAAATTTCATACTGTGCACAAGTTGACCACAAAGGCAGGCCGGAGAAGCCACAAGAAGATTACGGAGGTACCTCGGAGAACACGAGGATAGATCCATTTGGACGAAAGACTCTGAAAGCGGTGAACAATCCGAAATGTAAAATGGTTTGATGTCCGCAGAGCGCAACGATTCCCCCAACATCAAAGCGGTGATTTTCGATTACGGTTTGGTCCTGGTTCGCTCCCCAACGACGGAAGAGTTCGGGCGCATGGCGCACGCATTTAACGTGAGTTTCGAGTTGTTTTATCAGCTGTGGGAATCAAGCCGGGATCTTTATGATCGCGGCGATATCAGCGCCGAGGAATACTGGCTGAAGTTGGCAGCAAGAACCAAGACCTCGATCGATTCTGGGCAGATCGAGTTCCTGCGCAAAGCGGAAGTTGAAATCTGGTCCCACCCCTATCCTGAGATGCTCGATTGGGTACGCCAGCTTCAAACGTCAGGAATCAAGACCGGCGTACTGTCCAACATGCCTCTGGATTTGGCGGCACATGTTCGGACAAACGGTCATTGGATCGAGACCTTTGACTTCAAAACACTTTCTGCTGAAGTCAGATTGATCAAGCCGGACCCAGCCATCTATGAGCACACGCTTCGCGGCCTTGGTGTTGCAGCAACAGAAGCTTTGTTTCTAGACGACCGCGAGCCCAATATTCGCGCTGCCCAAGTGCTGGGGATTCATGCGATTCAGTTCAGTTCCTTTGGACAACTCAAGAATGACTTGGAAGCGTTGGGCTTTCCCGTACTGCCGGCGGGCACGAGCTCGGACACGAATCCTGAAGACGGACCGGGGCAAGAAATTAAGTTGCAGCTTTGACATTGAGGCGAGGCAATTACAAACCTGTTACACCTCACTAATGCGGAGGCGCTGGTTTCTCGGGAGCTTGCGTCGGTTTGGAACTGCTCTGTAGTCTTTGGAACTCCTGCATCTCACGCTTCGCGGCTTCCGCCTTTCCCTGTTTCTTATAGAGACTTGCCAGTCCAAAGTGGGCCTGCGCCGCGAGTGGACTCTCCTTCTCGATGGTGAGCAGCTTGATCCAGTTTTTCTCGGCAGTGGCAGGATCGCCTTCAAGCGAAGCAGCTTTCCCCAGCGAATAGAGCGTCTCCGGCATGTCAGGCATTAGCTTGTCGGCGCGAACGAGTTCCGCTCGCGCCTCATGAACTTTGCCTTGTGCCAACAGCGCGGCTCCCAGACGGTATGCCGCCTCGGCGTTACCGGGCTGCAGCTTGGCTTGTGCGCGCAACTCTTCCTCCGCTTTGGCCCATTGGAAGGCGCCCGCATACACCTCACCCAGTTCCAGGTGAACTTCCGGCACATCCGGTCGTAAGCGCAGCGCCTCGCGGAACTCCCTTTCAGCATCTGGCATGTTACGGAGCACGAAATAGTTTTCGCCCATGGCTTCATGGGCCCGGGCGGAGTCGGGATAAGCGGCCACCAAGGTGTCAATCGATTGTTTGGATAGTAATCCACTGGCGCGCCCGAGGTAGTAGAGAATGTCGGGATCGTTGGGATGCTCCGCCAACGCCGCCTGCAGATTCGTGACTGCCTCCGCCAGTTGCCCAGTCTGGATCTGCGCAATTCCCACGGCAGATTTGTCTTTTGCTCGTTCGAGATGTGGAATTGCTTGGGCCGCGTAGCCTTGTACAAGGAGTGCATAGCCGAGCAACTGGTGAGCGGGCGTGGATTCCGGATTCACCTCCAGAGCATGCTTCAACGAAGCAATCGCGGAACCGAAGTCGTGCTTCTCCATGTAGGCTTGGCCGAGGCTGATGAAGCCATCCGCGAAGGCAGGTTCGAGCTCAGTGACCTTTCGAAACT
>WNFL01341993.1_pt2 | contig 11980 bp, 9 predicted proteins | sample 5400361 | NCBI WGS metagenome assembly WNFL01 (sample SAMN13153351, study PRJNA577476) | soil metagenome | isolation source: 40 cm soil on Douglas fir-dominated hillslope | place: USA:California | collected 2013-09-17
ACTGCAGGGAGGGCAGTTTCATCAGCGAGCCGGGTGGAATCTCGGTCTCGACGTAATGCCCGCCGTCCGTGGCGATGACATCATCGGGCCGCAACGCCAGAGGCGTGCGGTGCGGCGCACCGGCGGCATGGGCAGCCGCGTGACTCAGACCCATCAACAGAAGAAACTTCCAGCGCATGAAATCCACTATTCTTCGCCCTCGGCAATTATGGCAGCTCGGATTTTCATTGCGCGTTTTCATTGACCCACTGGATTCGGGGGACAGCGATGCATCGACCTGATCTTGGAACTCGCAGCATCCTGCTGGTGCTGCTGTGCTCCTGCCTCGCCTCCGGAATGGCCGGTGCCGATTCGGGCGCCACAGTCACCGTGCGCGGCGATGGCGCCGATGCCCAGTCCGGCGCCCTGCGCATGAGAGTCGATGCCCTGGCCGACGATCTGCTGCGCGTGCGGATCGCGCCGGCCGGCACTTTCCCCGAGGATGCTTCCTGGGTCGTTCCGCCCGCGCTGCGCGCGCAGCGGGTCAGCGTGCAACCGTGGAACGAGACTGATGCCGCGGGTTTCCGCACCGCCGCGCTGTCAGTCCGGATCGAGCGCGCGCCCTTGCGCCTGATCGTCAAGAATCTGCAGGGCCAGGTTGTGTCTGCGGACGCGTTGCAGGAAGCCGTGGAGCTGCACGGCCCCGCCTTTACGCTGCACAAGCAGCTGCCGGCGACGGAGCACTATTTCGGGCTGGGCGACAAGACCGGTCCGCTGGACCGCCGCGGCGAGTCCTTCGTCAACTGGAACACGGATGCCTTCGGATTCCAGGAATCGACCGATCCGATCTACAAGAGCATTCCCTTCTTCGTCGCGAGCGGGGGGAGCGCCGGCAGCTACGGCCTCCTGCTGGACAACACCTGGCGGAGCTGGTTTGACTTTGGCAGGCAGGATCCCGGGATGCTCTCCTTCGGTGCCGCGGACGGGCCGATTGACTACTACCTGATTTACGGACCTGCGCTGAGCCGCGTGGTCGAGCGCTACACCGACCTGAGCGGCAAGGCGCCGCTCGCGCCGCAGTGGGCGCTCGGCTTCCAGCAGTCGCGCTACAGTTACATGAGTGCCGCGGAAGTGCGCGGCATCGCCAACCGCATGCGCGCCGAACGCATCCCGGCCGATGTGATCTGGATGGACATCGACTACCAGGACCGCAACCGGCCCTTCACCACCAACAAGGCCACTTTTCCCGACCTGCCGGGACTCGCGCGGGACGTCGGGCGACAGGGCATACACCTGATCGCCATCACTGACCTGCACGTTGCGGACGCACCCGGCGAGGGGTACGCGCCCTACGACAGCGGTGCCGCCGGCGATCATTTCCTCAAGCTTGCCGACGGTTCGACCTACGTGGGGACCGTGTGGCCCGGCCTCACGGTGTTTCCTGAATTCACCGCGGAGCGCTCGCGCGACTGGTGGGGTACTCTGTACCGGAACTTCATGGCGGACGGCATCGCCGGCTTCTGGAACGACATGAACGAGCCGGCCATTTTCCGCACGGCCAGCAAGACCATGCCACCCGATGTCCGGCATCGCATCCAGGAGCCCGGGTTCGCTGCGCGCATCGCCACGCATGCCGAGATTCACAACATCTATGGCATGGAAAATTCCCGCGCCACCTTCGAGGGCATGCGCCGCCTGGCGCCCGATGAGCGACCGTTCGTCATGACGCGCGCCAGCTTTGCCGGCGGCCAGCGCTATGCCGTGACCTGGACCGGAGACAACAGCTCGACCTGGAATCACCTGAAGCTGTCCATCTCGATGCTGCTTAACCTGTCCTTAAGCGGCTTCAGCTACAGCGGCGCCGACGTCGGCGGCTTCCAGGGCGCGCCGAGCGCGGACCTGCTGACCCGCTGGATGGAAATTGCCGCCTTCACGCCGGTGTTCCGCGCGCACTCGTCCAATGACTCGACCCGCAGGGAACCGTGGATCGACGGCCCGCGGCACACGGCGATCCGCCGCCATTTCATCGAGGAGCGCTACCGGCTGATGCCCTACCTCTATGCACTGGCCGACGCGAATGCGCGCACCGGCGCGCCCCTGATGCGGCCCGTGTTCTACGACTATCCCGAGGCCTTGCAGGGGCCCTGCGACCAGTCGAGCACCATTTCGAGTCGCCCGCGGCCTACAAGATCTGCCTGCCCGCGGGCGGCTGGTACGACTACTGGAGCGGCGCGCGGGCCGATCCGCTGCAAATCGTGAACGCCACGGGGGCGTCCGGCGCCACGGCGCAGACCGTCAGCGCGGTGCCGTCACTGGCCAGCCTGCCGGTGTACGTGCGCGCCGGCACGATCCTGCCGCGCCAGCCACTGGTGCAGAGCACGGCGGACAAGCCGCAGGGCCCGCTGTCACTGGAAATCTATCCGGGCGATGACTGTCACGGCGTGCTGTATGCCGACGACGGGCACACCCTCGGCTACCAGCGCGGTGGCTACCTGCGCCAGGAGCTGCGTTGCTCGGCGAGCGCCGATGAGCTGAAGATCCGGTTCGAAGCGCGGAGCGGCGACTTCCATCCCTGGTGTGGGCACAGCTGCAGATCCACGTCCACGGGTGGCGCGGCGCTGCGAGCGCGACCATCGCCGGGAGCACGGTCGCCACGCACGCGGACGCCAGGAATCAGGTCCTGACGCTGACAATCGCCGATCAGGCCACCCCGGCCGAGCTGGTGATCCGTCGGGGCTCTTAGTCTTTCAGTTGAAAATTGACGGCAAATACTTTGACGGAATCCGCGGCCTTGCCCGCCCTTTCCGCCGGCAGGAATTCAATCGTCTCCGCATAGCGCTGTGCGGCGTCGTCAAGCAGCGCGGAGCCCGAAGAGAAGGCAATCGCGAACTTGAGCGCGCATCCGGTCGCCGACACCTGGGCGGATACGAGGACGCGACCCTCCTCATACAGTTGCCGACTGAGCTCGGGATAGAACTCCCCGGGCGATCGCGGCATCGCGCCAAACTTGGCTCCGACGGAATTGGAGGTGTGGGTGGCTGGCGCCGGACAGGGCGTCAGTCGTGCATGATAGTCAGCGTCGCTCACTGTCATGCTGTGCGCCGCCTCTTTGCGCTCCCGTTGATAGGCATCCAGCAACTGGTGAGCGAATGTAATCGAGGTCTCGGAAGGCTCACCGCTGCCCAGCACATCCATCAGGGCCTTCTCAGCGGTCAGCACTTCCTGACTGTGCGGCGTATTTTCGGGCATACGATTGCGCGCCAGGAATGATCCCCACAAGTCCCGGTTGTGCCTCAGGGCCGGCACTGCGGTCCAGTAGGTGAAGATCGTTTTCGTGCGCCGCAGATAATCCTGCTCCAGCGCCTCGGCATCCGCCCCGGGGGCGAGAAATTGGACCTCGATGCGGGTCATCATTTCCTGCAGATCTTCGCTCGGCAAGCGGCCACGCAGATCCCGGCCAAAAGAACTATCGGCCTGTTTGGACTTCTCAAGCAGCGGTCGGGCCAGGCTGTCGAAGGCTTCCCCCAGCGTCGAAGCGAGCGGCTGCGCCGGCACGACGCTCTCCCCAGGACCCTTCTCCAGGATCTGGGCGACGGATGAAAGCTTTTGCACCAGCTGCACCCAATTGCCGAGCAGTGCTTCATCTTCGAAATGCAACGACACGCCGTAAAGCAGCTCGGTCGAAACCAATCCCGCCTTTTTACCCGGGGCATCCACGATGACCGACACTTCGGAGATCGTGGCGGTCCGGCGGTTCCACCGTCCGCTGTAGGGATCGCGGCGGTTACGCATATCATCAAAAGCACTGCGCAAATCAAGCCTGGCGGTCGGCGGCGGGCGAAGCCGGCGCCAGAGCCCGAGCTTGACTTTCCGTTGTGCGTCCTTATTCCACCAGGCTTCCTCAAGGTCCCAGAGTACCTGGTCCCCGTCCGGGACAAATCCCATGGTCAGGGTCAGCACACTCCTGTTATCCAGTGCCAATACGCTCGACGGTACGGTGAACGAAAATCTCCTGCCACGCAGTGACCATTCCGGGGAGCTGCTCAGGGTGACGTCCGTCAAGGCTTTGGGCAGCCACGCGCTGCGCGCGAAGTAAGCGCGCCATTGCGCCAGTGTACCGGTGTACGAGACGTCAATCTGGTTGGCCAGGAGGTGGAGACGCTCCTCCGAAATCGCACGGATCGAGGAAGGCACATACAGGATGAGTGCGCAGTAGCCATCTGGCGTGGGCAGCAACAGGCTCTCCAGGTAGAAATCCATGAAGGGGATAGCCCAGACCCGTTGCTGCCATTTTCGACCGTAGCGGTCCACGTACATCGTGTCGCTGAGTGCTGCGCCCAGAGAAGTGACGCGCACCTGATCCGTGCCGACGGGGCGTCGCAGATTCAACCCCTTCAGGGCGAGATCCATGAATGCTCTGGAATTCGCAAACAAGGCGTCGTCCGCCGCGTTGTCCGAACGCACCAGGCGAAGCAATACGGCGCCGGAGACATTCGCTACGCTGACCGAACCATCGCCGGGAAGGTCTGTCGCCGTGTAGTACGGTGCCGTCGCGCTCCAGCTGCCATCGTCCTGCTGCTCGATCAGTCGTGGCCGGAAATCGTTGGCTTCAGGCGCGTAAAGCACGGCTTCGGAGCCGCTGCCCTTCGGGAACAGCGTATCGGCATAGGTCTTCAGCAAGCGCTCGCGCGAGGCATCTTCATGGCGCGCGATGACCGTCCGATAGTTGCGCGCAAATTCGGTCCAGGACAGCGGCAGATTGAATCCGTCCTGGAATATGTAGGTCTGTGTCCCGTGCAGATACGGCAGGCTGATCAGCCGCCGATCATCGAAGCGCGCCTTGTGCTCCGGCGCCTCCAGGACCTGGGAGATGGGCAGCGAGTAGTTCAGGTTCTCATTGGGTGACTTGCCAATCACGATGCCGATGACGCGCCCCTGTGCGTCGAGGAGCGGCCCGCCGCTATTGCCGGGTGAAGCTGCCGCGGAAAAGCGGATCCACTTCCAGCGGCCATCCTGCTCTTCCGCGGTGGCCGAGGTGTAGAGCCCGTCACGAATCACGATGCCTTCGCCCAGGGCATTGCCCACCGCCATCACAGGATCATCGATCTGCGGCTGCTGATTGGTGTCGAGCCCGGGCGGAGCCGGATCGATCTGCACGGAAAAAACCACAAAATCCTGATACGAGGAAAACTTCAGAATCCGGTCGATGGCGTAGACCGAGCCGTCCGTGCGCCGTAGCGCGGGGCTCCCGTATTGGCTGTCCATTCCGGCGAGCAGGACATGCGCCGCCGTTACGTAGGTGTTGGACCCCAGGGCAAAGGCGGTGCCGACGGCCTGGTACGCATCCGTACGCTCGATATAAGGCAGCAACTCGAGTGGCAACGGCTTTTCGTAAGTGAGCGGATCCTTCTCCGGCTTCTTCATCACCACTTCAAAGGTGCTGGCCCGGATGGAATGCTGCAGTTCGGGGGTCGGACCAGCGGCGCGCAGCGGACAGGCTGTCAGCCACAGGGCCGCCCCTAGTGCAGGAATCCCCAGGCGGCGGCGGTCAGCGCAAATGAAGCGCAATCGCGTCGCCCAGCCGGTGCAATCCGCCGGAGACGTCGACCAGCCGCCCGTTTACAAACAGGCCCGGGGACGTGCGCACGTGGCTGCGGATCGCCCCATCGACCTGCTCGCGCACGCGCTGGCGGTAGATCTCATCGTCCAGGGCGGCGGTGAACTGTGCGAGATCCAGCCCCAGCTCGGCGGCGTAGTCGTGCAACGCCCGGCGTTCCAGTCGTGCCGCCTGGCGCAACAGCAAATCGTGCATCTCCCAGAATTTACCTTCCGCGCCCGCCGCTTCGGCGGCTTCGGCGGCCATCAGCGCATGGGGATGAGCACTCTCGACCGGAAAGTGCCGATAGATCAGTCTCAACGTCGTGGGATGCTGGTCGAGCAGCATGCGTACGCCCGGCTCCGCCGCACGGCAGATCGGACACTCAAAATCGCCGTACTCCACCACGGTGATTCGCGCCTCGGGTGAGCCGCGCACGTGATCGGTGGGACCTATCGGTACTTTCAGGTCCTGGCCCGGTGGTTCGGTCATCGGTGACTCCCGACGGTTGAAGGGTAACTTTCGCAAAAATCATGCGCCGGCGGGGTATGGGATGCAATGTGCATTCAGCGGGGAACAGCGGATCGGGCCGCCGTCTCGGGCGCCAGGCGCGCCCGTTCGTACACGGCCTCGAGAAAGGCGGCGTGACTCCAGCCGATACCGCGCGAGGACGCCGGCCGGCCGGTGCGCTTGTCGATCTGCTCGTACATCTGCCCGTCTGCCGGCGTGCTGAGCTGCAATCTCATCATGATGCGATCGGCCTTGCGCGTGAAGGCCGCCATCGCCTCCCGATTCAATGCCGAGCCAGGCGACAGGTTCGTCCCGGGCATGGCAGACCGCAGGAAGGCGGCATTGCGCGCCGTCACGGCCAGACTGGCGCCCGCCTCCAGGCGCGCCGCCAACCGGTAGTAGAAACGGGCAAAATCCGCCGTGATGAACACCCAGGGATTGCCGCCGTAGTACACGTCTCCGGCGTAGCGCCCGTAGCCGAGCCCGACATCGCTGCGATGATTGATCGGGTAGCTCGAGCGGAACAGCTCCTCGAACACGGCCACGCTCGCCTGCACGCGATCGTCGAGCACCGAGTGCGCCGCCGAGTTCCGGTCCGCGTCGACGACCGCCACGATCACTTCGGCATCCAGGTCGGTCTTCTTGGCCGTGTAGCCGTCGGTCGCCACTATGGCCAGTTGCGAGCGGAGGAAGCCGCGGGTGGGATCCCAGTGATCGTCCAGCAGCGGCTCGAGGCGCTGCGCCACGTTCCGGTACTTCGCCACGCGCTCGGCCGGCGCGCCGTGCCGCTCCAGCCAGTCCGCCCCCTGCTCGAGCGCGGCGAGCTGGACCAGGCGCGTGTGGTAACTGTCGGCCACCAATTCTTCCCAGGCATCGAAGCCGCGCTGGTTCCAGACGCTCGCCACGAAATCAAGATCGGCCCCGAGGACTGTCGTCGCGAGTGCTTCGAGATCGGGACGGGCAAGTTGGGCCGCCTCGGCCGCACGCAGGAAATCCACGACCGCCAGAACGCGCAGGGCCGGACCGTCGAACTGCGGACGTGACCACGGGAGCGAATCGAGCTCACCGGTCACCGTGTAACGCGGCTCACCCAGCCCATACTTCGAAGGCAGGGCCTGCAGGCGCTGCGTGAGTGTGAGGAAATCCGTGAATTGTCTTTCGAACAGGCTGCGGCTGGCATAGGGACGGCGGAGCGCAAAGGCGTCCGCCGCCGCGTGCATCACCAGCGAGGAATCGCGTATCCAGTGAAAGTAGTAGTCGGGATCCTTTTTCTGCAGGGCGCCCACGACGATGCCGGGAAGGGGCGGCGGCTCTCCGGGGCGCTTCGGTTCCCGCGGGGAAATGTTCTCCAGCATGTGCTGCCAGGAGTGCTGTTCCTGCTGCACCAGCCAATCGGGCAGCGGAACCGGCGCGGCGGCGCCCGCACCGCGCCAGAGGCAGGCCAACAGCAGGGCCCAGGAAAGGCGATCGACAGGGCGGCGCTTCATCTGGGCGAGTTTATGCTCTGTTAAGATCCAAGGGAGACAGAAATGGCTGTGGACCGGGAGATTTCGATGCGCAGACCGACCATCCATTCGTGGTTGCCGCTTTGCGTCGCACTGTGCGCGGCCGTCACCAGCGCGCCGGCGGTGGCGCAACTGAAAACACGCAATGTGGTGCTGATTGTGTCCGACGGCCTGCGCTGGCAGGAAGTCTTCACGGGCGCGGACCGGAGTCTGCTCGACGATCCCAAGAGCGGCATGTGGGAGAGCGCAGCCAGTCTCAAGAAACGCTTCTGGGATGATTCTCCGGCCGCGCGCCGCCGGCTGCTCATGCCCTTCATGTGGGACGTGATCGCGAAGCAGGGTCAGCTGTTCGGCAACCAGGAGGTGGGCAGCATCGCCCGCGTGACCAACGGCGTGGCGTATTCCTATCCCGGCTACAACGAGATGCTGACCGGGCACCCCGACCCGCGCATCGACCGCACCGACATCGACGGCAACAACTATGGGCCGAACCCGAACGTGACGCGCCGTGTTCGGAAGCTGGACCTGGTTTACCGACGTCTTCAACGAAGCGCGGAGCCATCTGGACATGCGCGTGGGATCCAGGCTGCCACCCACGCCCAATCCGACGCCGCGCCAGGCGCTCCTTGAACGGCTCTATCGCACAACCACGGCGCAGGAAGAGGGCGAAGTTCCGGATGCCTTCGTGCAGGCCCGCTTGCTGGATTACCTGGAGACGAACCATCCCCGGGCGCTGTTCGTGGGCTATGGCGAGACCGACGACTGGGGACACGCCGGACGGTACGATCTGCTCCTGGAGGCCGTGCACCATCTGGATCTATTTGTGCACGAACTGTGGGATACGATGCAGTCCATGCCTCAATACCGCGGCCAGACCACCTTCATCATCACGGCCGATCACGGGCGCGGCAGCGGCCTGGTGGACTGGAAAGAGCACGGCGTCGGGCAGAAGGGATCGGAGAATATCTGGATCGCGACGATCGGCCCGGACACGCCGCCGCTGGGCGAGCGGCACGGCGCGCCGGCCGTCGAGCAGGCGCAGATCGCGGCCACGATCGCGGCCCTGCTGGGCCAGGACTATCGCGCGGCGGTGCCGCTCGCGGCGCCTCCCCTGCCGGTGTTGTCCGGGAACTGATTGTCTACATCGGCATCGAGCGTGGCTGCGGAAACCGGAATCCTCGCGTACGGTGCCTACGTGCCGCAGCGGCGCCTGCAGCGCGCCGCGATCTGTGCGGCGCACGCCTGGTTTGCACCGGGCCTGAAGGGGCTGGCACGCGGTGAGCGCGCCGTGGCGGACTGGGACGAAGACAGCATTACGATGGCCGTGGAGGCGGCGCGCGATTGTCTCACCGGCATCGATCGCACCACGATCGGCTCGCTCTCCCTCGCCTCCACGACCCTGCCCTTCGCTGACCGCCAGAACGCGGGCATCGTCAAGGAGGCGCTGAACCTTGCCGACGCTGTGAGCGTGCTCGACGTGACGGGCAGCCAGCGCGCCGCGACCTCCGCGCTGATTCAGGCGCTGCACGCCGCGGCTGGGGCAGGACGGCCGCAGCTGTGCCTGGCCTCCGACCGGCGCAACGCGCGAGCGGCCTCCGAGGCCGAACTGATCCAGGGCGACGCCGCGGCGGCCGTGCTCGTCGGCGCGGGCGATCCCATCGCGCGCCTGCTGGGTACGCACAGCGTCAGCATCGATTTCGTCGATCACTTCAGGGCCGCCGGTGAGCCGCTGGACTATGCGTGGGAAAGCCGCTGGATCCGCGACGAGGGCCATATTGCCCTCGTGGGCCGGACACTCGCCGAGGGCCTGAAGCGCTTCGGCGTCGCGGCGGGCGCAATCGATCGGCTGGTGATTCCACTCCCGAACCGCGGCGTGGCCGAAACCATTGCCAGGGCCGCGGGGTGCCGTGCGGAATCCGTCGCGGACAACCTGGTCGAGACGGTCGGGGACAGCGGCGTCGCCCACCCGCTGCTCATGCTGGCGAGCGCACTCGAATCCGCGCGCCCGCATGAGAAGCTGCTCATGATCGGCTTCGGCCAGGGCTGCGATCTGCTGCTTTTTGAAACGACCGCGGCGATTGGGCGCGCAGCGCGGCGCGCGCCGGTCGCCGCCTCGCTGGCGCGCCGGCAACCGGACGAGAATTACCTGCGCTTCCTGTTCCATCGCGGGCTGCTCGAGCTCGAGCGCGGCATGCGCGCGGAAGCGGAGCAGAAACAGCCCGGCACGACGCTGTACCGCAACCGTCGGGCCGTGCTGGGCCTCCTCGGCAGTCGCGATACGCGCACGGGCGCCGTGCAGTATCCGCCCGCCGAGTTGTCCGTGCATACGGGCGAGCCCACGGCCGGAAGCCATGAGGACTATCCCCTGGCCGACCGCGCAGGACGCATCGTGAGCTACACGGCGGACCGGCTGGCGTACTCACCCTCGCCACCGCTGTACTACGGGGTGATCGACTTTGAAGGCGGCGGACGCCTGGTGACTGAATTCACCGACGCCAGCAGCGGATCGATCGCGGTGGGCCGGACGGTGCGGATGATGTTTCGCATCAAGGGGATCGATGAGCTGCGCCATTTCACCAAGTACTACTGGAAGGCCGCACCGGTCCGGTAGCCGGCGCAACCATGGCAACAGGCATCAAGGACCGGGTCGCAATCCTCGGCATGGGCTGCGCGCGCTTTGGCGAGCGCTGGGACGCGAGCGCCGAGCAGCTGATGGTGGAGGCCTACACCGAGGCGCTCGCCGATGCCGGAATCGGCACGCCGCAGATCGAGGCCGCGTGGCTGAGCGTGGCCTTCGATGCGCTCAATATCGGTCCTTCGGGCATTCCACTCGCCACGGCCCTGCGCCTGAAAGACATCGGAGCGACCAAGGTCGAGAATTACTGCGCGAGCGGCACCGAGGCCTTTCGCGGCGCGGTGTACGCCGTCGCCGCCGGTGCAGCGGACATCGCGCTGGCGCTCGGCGTGGAAAAACTGAAGGACACCGGTTACGCGGGTCTCCCGGTCCGCTCGCGCGGGACGACACTCGACATGATCGGCGTGAACGGCTCCGCGCCCGGGAACTTTGCCCAGCTGGCCGACGCCTACGGCGCGGTGCACGGCGTCAAGCGGACTGACCTGAAGCGCGCGATGGCCCATGTTTCTGTGAAGAGCCACGCCAATGGCGCGAAGAATCCGAAGGCGCATCTGCGCCGGGAAATCGACCTGGATACGGTCCTCAATGCGCCGATCATCGCCGAGCCGCTGGGACTGTATGACTGCTGTGGCGTCTCGGACGGCGCGGCCTGCGCGATCGTCACCACACCGGAGATCGCGCGCAGCCTCGGCAAGCGCGAACTGGTGGCGGTCAAGGCCCTGCAGGTCGTCAGCTCCAACGGCTGGGAAAGCCAGGCATCGGAGTGGAATGGCAGCTACCTGCACACGACACGCGTCGCTGCCAGGCGTGCCTATGCGGAAGCCGGCATCACCCGTCCGCGCGAGGAGCTCAGCATGCTGGAAGTGCATGACTGCTTCTCGATCACCGAGCTCGTGACGATGGAAGACCTGCACATCAGCGCGGTGGGGCGCGGCTGGACCGACGTGCTGGACGGCACTTTCGATGCCGACGGGGCGCTGCCCTGCCAGCTCGATGGCGGACTGAAGTGCTTTGGACACCCGATCGGCGCGTCGGGTCTGCGGATGCTGTATGAAAACTATCTGCAGCTGCTGGGCCGGGCCGGCGCACGCCAGCGCCGGCAGGCGTCCTCACTGGCGCTCAGTCACAACCTCGGCGGCATGCCGACGCAGAGCGTCAGTGCCGTGGCGATCATCGGCCTTGCTTAGCGCATTCGGCGGCGGAACACTTCAACTCTCCGCGAGCGCTTCACGCAGCGCGGTTTCGATCATCCCCATCGCTTCATCGACGTGCGTCCGCGTCACCATCAGCGGCGGAATGAATCGCACTGTGCTTTGCCCGCAGGACAGCAACAGCAGTCCGTTGTGATAGGCGCGCGTCAGCACCCGCTGGCACAACTGCTTCGCAGGCTTGCGCTCGCTCCGGTCACTGACCAGCTCCATGCCGATCATGAGTCCCTTGCCGCGCACGTCGCCGACGCACTCGAAGCGCTGTTGCAGCTGGCGCAGCGCGTGGATGAAGTATTGACCGACGCTGTCGGCGTTGGCGGCGTACTCGTGCTCCACCAGGTCGAGGGTAGCCAGGGCCGCCGCACAGCACAGCGGATTGCCGCCAAAAGTATTGCCGTGGGCGCCGCGCTTCCACTTTTCCATATGGCGCCGCCGCGCGACCATCAAGCCGATGGGCATGCCCGATCCCAGGCCCTTCGCCAGCGTCATGATGTCGGGCGAGACACCCCAGTGCTGGCTGGCAAACATCTTTCCCGTACGCCCGATG
>WNFL01416021.1_pt1 | contig 11980 bp, 5 predicted proteins | sample 5400361 | NCBI WGS metagenome assembly WNFL01 (sample SAMN13153351, study PRJNA577476) | soil metagenome | isolation source: 40 cm soil on Douglas fir-dominated hillslope | place: USA:California | collected 2013-09-17
CTGTGACAAGCTGTGGATTATTAGATATTAAAGTATCTGATGCGATAATACTGTCACCATAGGCATTTATGCCGTAAGTTTCTGGAGTTATGAGATTGTATTTAATTCCCTTTGTTTCAAGCGTTCTTGTCTGGTCATTCCTATAAATATCCACGACATCAGCCCTGTGACTTTGCAAGTCCTGTCCTTCAGTAACGCTGTAATCTAAATCCTTCAACACAACTGATGACCTGGGAATGCCAAATTTTGTCAAAAGCCAGTTATATAACACTACTGCTTCTTTATTTCCTCCCTTTGACCCAAGTACCTTCCCCTTCCAGTCTCTTGGAGATACTATGCCACTACCGGATAGCGCTGCAAATGATTCAGGAGTAGTCTGGTAAATAACTGCTATTGCTTTTACTTTTTTACCCATATTGACTGAGTTGAGAAGAGCTATTCCTGTAGTAATTGCAAAATTAGCCTTTCCATCAGCTACTTCTTGTGCCTGATCCAAACCATCTTGGTATTCCTTGAAAGTGACATCAAGCCCCGCGTCTTTATAGAATCCCTTTTCTAAAGCAACAAACATACCTGCATATTGTGCTTGTTTAAGCCAACTGAGTCTAACTGTTACGGCCTGCAGAGGGACGGAAGAAGTCATTTGCGTATTTTGCCGTAGAAAAAATATGGCAACTCCAATTATAACTATAACAAATAGTATCAATATATATCTTAAACGCATACATGTATAACCTTATTTCTTATCTACTAAAAACTGCGCAGTATACGCATCGCTTGAATCAATTGGGGATGTAATAATACCTTCTGTCTTCATTGAATTAATGGCATTATTCCAGACAATAACGTTCATTGCACCTATTGGCTGTCCCCCTCTGGGAGTAATAAGAGGAGCGCTGTGACTAAGAATATATTCTTCGTGCTTTGCATCAGTATAAAGAGTATTTTCATACTTCTTAGTTATCATAAGTGCTTCAGGCGTATTACTTAATGCATATTCCCAACCTTTCTGTGTTGCCCTGATAAATCTTCTTACCTGGTCAGGATCTTTACTAATTTCGTCGAGGGAAGTTGCAATTGTGTCTCCATAAGTCTGGTAACCAAAATTCTCAGGATAAAGTAAATTGTAGGAAATTCCCCTCTGGTCAAAGAAATATATTTGGTCCGTGCGATAAATATCTACAACTTCAGCTCTGTTCTTAACTAAATCATCCCCCTCATCAACACTAAAATCCAAGTCCTTTATGGTATAACTGCGCATTGGAATCTCATAATTACTTGCAATAGTCTGGTAAATAAGCTTGGCTTGATAATTTCCTCCTTTTGCTCCAAGTACTTTTCCTTTAAAATCCTTTGGTGACAAAATATTTGTTTTTTTTAGGCTAATAAAGACAAGTGGTGAAGTCTGATAGACTGCGGCAATAGCTTTAATTTTATTACCTTTCGCAACGCTTGATAACAGTTCTACAGGTGTAAAAATACTAAAATTTACCTTCCCATTTGCCAATTCTTGGCCTTGATCCAAATTATCCTGAAATTCTTCTACATTTACATCTAGACCTTCATCTTTATAGAATCCTTTTTCTTTTGCTACATAAAGGCCTGCAAATTGCGCATTATGAACCCAATTAAGCCTAATTGATACCTTTTCCAGAGGACGTTCTAGTGAGTTCTTCAGTGGAGTTAAGTAATATGCGCAGATTCCTAGAAGTAAGAAGACAAAGATAACTACAATAATTTTTTTCATGTGATATCCTGCTTAATTTACTATCCTTTATCCCATTCTAATTGTCAAGAGTCGCGCATTGTTGCTGAGGGTAGTCGAAGGCTAATTTTTCTCAGATTTTAATTTCTCATTTTCATCTTTTAATTCTTTCATCCTGATTTCCCTATCAATCATGAATCTATTTAACTTTTCAAGCTCAGCAACTTTTTCTTCAAGTTCTTTTGACCTTTTAGAAATTTCTTCTTCAAGCTCGTGTTTTTTCGTTACATCGCTAAAATTGTAAACAACTGATTCAACGCCCTGCATCTGAAGCAAATTAACTACAGTCCCTTCAATAGTGCGCCAGGATCCATCCTTATGCTTAATTTTTGTTGTAAATTGAGACAACTGCCCTGGGTTAGATACAACAGTTGAAAATATTTGATTCATTTCGCCTAGGTCTGATATGGAAATATGAGAGAAAAAATCAGTTTGCATAAATTCATACAAAGAATACCCAAGCATAGTAGTGATAGAAGGGCTTACATAAGAAATTTTATTTGTATTGTCTACAGTCACAATAAATTCTGAGATATTCTCAATAATTTTTCCAAACCTTTTTTCTCCTTGAATCGTCTTACTTTCTACTTTTTCAACTGATTCAATCATTTTATTAATTTCCTCGGCAAGCCTCCCTATCTCATCTTTGCCTTGTATCTTTAACCTACCCCCAAGAATCTCACTCTTACTCAAAATATCTACTTCATTAACTAACTTCCATAACTTTGAAAGGATAAGTTTCTGAATAAGAAAAGCCACTATTCCCCCAGTGAGAATAGATGCAAGCAGAAAAGTTATCAGGAATAGAAAGATACTGTGTATACCTTCTTTATAAATGTCCCTTGGAAGTACTACTCTTTCAATGACGGCTGTACTTCCTTGAATATCTGAGATATTCCTATATCCTGCTATTTCCGTACCTAATACTTTTGTAATTATATTGCTCCCCCCATCAAGGCTGGACTTTACGCTAGACACATCTTCAGGAAGGCTTACTGAGTCATATGGATAAAAATTAATTTTCAAATGAGTTAAGTCAGATAAATTTTTTATTAAAGAGAGATCTAAATATCTACCAAAAACAAGAGTGCCCTGAATTGGACCTGTGAATTGGCTTGTTATGATAGGTCTTAAAGACATAAGAAAAATTCCTGACTTAAGGCGGATAACTCCTTGTCTTGAAGAACCCGTATTGCTAAAGTGCAAAAGATTACTATCTTTTAAGTAACCTAAAAGGTCATCTGGCAAAGGGATATCTTTTAAAGCTTTAAGGTTTATGTTTTTCTCATATACTATGTTTTGATTTTCATCAAAAAAAAGCATTGTGGTTATTTTTAAAGCACTTAATGAATCTGTATTAAGATTAGATTTAATATAAGTAGGGTTTTTGTCTTGGATAAATTTATAGCTATCATCCCAAGCAGACCAATCTGAAAGCTTGGTTGAAAGCTCAGTAATATTGTTAGAAAGTGCATCCTGTACGCGGACAGCACTTTCACTAACCTCTTGTTTCTCAGCTTTCAAAAAACCGTCAAGAACAATTTTAGATATAATCCCCCCTGTCACAAGAAAGGAAATAACTACGAAACAAAAAATGATCAAAAACTTTTTCTTTATACTCATGGTTGTTTAGGCAATAGCAATTAGCGATTAGGCAATAGTGAATTTATTAGAATATAGTCCCTACTGGCTATTGCCTATTGGCTAATGGCTGGTCAGGACAATTGATACGCAATATACCTAGACACATAATATGCAGGAAGTATTGATAGGAGAAGAAGTATTACTGTAACAAGAAAAGTTAATTCTATACTGCGTCCTGCTGCTTGAAGTACCCCAACCTGTAAAGACCCTACAGAAAGCATTCCAACAGTAACTCCATCAGAATCTTTCAAAGGAAGGTAGACGGCAAAGAAAGGCACATTTAATATTGAGATTGCACCTGTATATGGTTTGCCATCACCTAGAACAGTGCTTTTTATAACAGGAGACTCTTCCCTATTACCTATTAAACGCGACTTACCATCTGAGGCAACAAAAGTAGTAGCTGACCTAACATTACTCGCATACACTGATGCATCTAAACCTGTTGCTTTTTTTATCCCGTCTACAAATGCACTGTCTATTGGAGACCCTACAACTACTACTCCTATTATTTGATTATTGTCTTTAATTGGCGTTGCGGATCTAATAATAATTTGTGGCGCTAATACTCCATCTTGGACTTGGGATGAAGCAATATCTTCACCCCTGATAGCATGTTTTACTAGAATATCATCAGATATACTGTCTCCTACTCTTTCCGGATCCTCACCTCTTGCCAAAACCTCACCAGAGACAGACACAATGGCTAGTGTCCCCTGTTTTTTAGCTATTAAAACATCACTTGATAATGTTTTTAAAGACACTTTATCACCAGATTTAATTGAGGCAATTACTACTGGGTTTTGGGCAATAACCTCTGCGTCTGAAAGGATTTGGGACTTTTTACTTTCAATGGCATAATTTAAAACACTTGCATCTGTCTGTAAATGACTTAAAGCATCTAATCTCAGATTCTGGAGCAAAAGCATAGTAAAAGTAACTGTAGTGACTAGAAAAACTCCTATTATAATAGTTGTGATTATCATAAAGAGTTGGGTTTGGAGTCTTTTTAAGAGATAGTTAAATACCCACCTAGCAAGTACTAGAGACGCAATAAGAAGAAAGGTGTGTTCTATGATCCAAAGAACTCCAAATGATGCAGTGAATCCACTGATAACGACATTAGTTGACTCTCTTAAGAGAGACCCAAGTGATAAAACTTCTGCAAGAGTAAAAATAATAAATGACAATGCAACAGGCTTAAGGTGCTTTTCAAGACCTACTGTCGCGCGGTGGAAGAAAAGATATGCCACAAATGCGGCAAGAAGAGCGGGTAAAAAGGATAAAATATTCATGAATCCACCTAAAGGAGATGTCATTAAAGCTACGTTGACTGTATTATTTTCTCCATATGTTGGCTTTTTCTGGAGTGGATCCATGAGAAGACCTAAGGCCAGTACTACATAGCCACTTATGCGAAAAGCTAAAGCCAAATTACTAAAGAGACTGGCCAAGGTGAGTTGGTTAACAAGTGTTATTTGTTCTACTTGAGTGGCATGAGCTAGAAAAGAAAGGGATAACAGAAGAAATCCCATCCACTTTAATGCATTTTTTTTGTCTTTTTGGTTAGTCCATGCATCAAAGAAAAGCCAAAATGCAGCAAAGAATACAAAAGCAACAAAAAGATTTAATGCAAAATGTACATTCTGGAGAATAAATTGTATTTGAATATCCATATACTAATAATTACTCATTTTTGCCATTATGTCTATAATCTCTTGGTCTGATAGGACACCCACTTCTCTTTCTCTCACAATTCCTTTGTTATCAAGAAAATAATGTGTTGGTATATCCTGAATCTTGTACATATCTACCAGTATTCCATCTGAGTCTACAATAAATGGGAATTTATACTCACCTCTTTTTGAAAATACCGTTAAAGCAGGTAATTTTTCCTGCTCTGCTATAACAACAGTTTTCATATCATTCCTTTGAGAAACTTTGTCTAGAAAAGAAAGCTGTTCTATTGCAAGAGGCGACCACGTACTAATAAAAGTAACAATAGAAGAATTACCTCTATTTGCCAACATATCAAAGGTATTCCCAGAGGTTGTAGGAAGTATAAAAAGTGGCGCTGGATGCCCAACTAGCGGGACATTTGTACTTACCCCTTGTTCCAAATCCACACCAGGTATTCTTATGCTGTCTTGAGTAAAATCAAAAAATGGAATGGTAATAGGGCCCAAATGAAAACCATTACTTTCTTTTAAAGAAATATTTTCAGCCAGTGGAGCTGGCTTTGCGTAAGAGAAAATATTACTTATGGTTGTATGAAAGCCGCCGGCTTCAACTTTAAGATAATATTTCCCAACAGGAAGATAAAATGAGTATGCGCCATTTGAAGAAACTTTCTGGGGGTTTTCCTCTCCGAAAGCTTCTGCGTCCCAAACAACCCAGTCATATGAATACGGATCTTGATAATAAACGGTAATTCTGGCGTCCTTTATTATGCCTCCAGAGGCAGACTTAATCTTACCCGGGGTTTTGACCAGAATTGACTCAAGGTCTTTAGTAGTTGTATTTTTGGCTCCGTCAATTGCAAAAATAGACATTTTATAAAGTCCGGGTTTTTTGAAATTAAGAACCCCAGACCAGAGCCCAGTGTTAAGGCTTTTCTTAAAAGAGACTTTTTGGGCTGAATCTGAGGCATTGATATATGCTGAGAGAATTATGTCAGTGGCGCCTCCTCTACTAGAAAGAGTCATTTTCTGGTCTATTCCAGCGACACTATCCTGTCCCAAAAGAACCTGGGGACCAATTGATGTCAGGACACTCCCTATAATAGGAGGTAGACGGTCAATAATAAGAGTCTCTACTCTTGATAACGATGCATTTCCCTTAGTATCTGTTGCCCTAACAATTACTAAGTAATTTCCATCATCTAGATTTGATGGGGTAAAAGAATATGTTGTAGTTAAGGCGCCTTTTGTGAATCCACTTACAGATAACCAATTTTGGCCATTATCTAGTGACACATCTATTGCCCCCACTCCGCTTTTATCTGAAGTATTCCCCGTAATAGCAGGAGAATCTTTATAAACCCCAGAAAAATCTGTAGTGACAGTAAGAGTAGGTGGAGTTTTATCTGTAATAGTTGTTGGGGTGGGAGTAGGCCCAGGGGTTGAGGTCGGTGTAGGAGCAGGAGTACCTGTCACTACAATTGTTACTGGGGTTGGGGTGGGAGTAGGCCCAGGGGTTGAGGTCGGTGTAGGAGCTACAGCAATAGTACAATTAGTTTGTGTTGATCCATTGCCATCATCTGAAATGGTAACTGTCCAGTTAGCAGTAACAATATCACCACTATTAGAACTTGCTGTGATAGAAAAATTACTTGAGGTGGAGGGAGAAAGGGATCCATTGAAAAATCTATAAAGATCATTACCTCCAGACGCATTCCATCCCGTAGCTGATCCTTGACTTAAAGAAAAATCGTTCGTGCTTCTTGCAATTTGAACCCAATTAGATGTATTTCCACTATCATTATTTGTAATAGTAAACGTAAATACGGTATCATTTCCATCCATAGTATCTGGTGTAGAGCTATACGTACATGAAGAAATATCAGCATAGCTTTGAGAAAAGTATAAAGGATAAATAATAAAGGATAAAATAAATACACTAAAAAACCCAAGGAGTAATTGGGCAGATTTCCTCATAATAAGAGCGTAGTATATTTTTGTGCACAACACAATAACTAGGGATAATAAATTATTTGATATATTGACATGAGAATCAGGGTTTTTTGGGATCCTGTCATTTCTCTTTCTTGTTTATAGAATTTTAAGAAATCCATCTAGGAAAACGTCTAACGCAGCATTTTTTTCACTTGTTGGTAGGAATTGCCATTATACTCTTGGCTCTCCCCAGTATGCTCCACAGAAAGAAAAAATAACTCCTGACTTCCCCTTTCCCAACTCTAATAAATTTGATATAGTTTGGGTCATATGAAAAAAGTTTTGTGGGTTATTTCCATAATGCTTTTTATTAGTATTGTAGTTAACATATTTCTTTTTCAGACAAGAGCCCCACTCCCATTTTCTCAATCAAAAATATCCACCCAGCTAACATTTCTGTCTCCTAGAATTTTTGCTACAAATCAAAATGACATCCTAATTAATTTTGTCAGCTTAAGAAGCCAGCTCCAAAAATATGCTGTGTCACTAAAAGACTCTGTTGCTGTATATTTTGAATATCTTCCATCAGGTGTATCTATAGGAGTAAATGATAGAAATGCATATGTTTTAGTAAGCTTACTCAAAACCCCCGTGGTCATGGCGGTATATAAAAAGGTAGAAGATGGAAAAGTAAATCTCAGTGATAGTCTTACTGTTCAGCAAGAAGATTTAGACAATAAATTTGGCACATTATGGCAAAAAGGCGCAGGTAATAAAATTACGGTAAAACAGGCAATTCTACTTACTCTGGCTAACTCAGATAATACGGCAAAAAACGCTCTGGGACACTTAGTAAGTAATGATGATATTTTAGATGTTTTTAATTCTCTGGACATTCCCCAGGAGGTAGATGGCACTACACCTGTTGTGAGCCCCAAAAATTACTCCTCTATTCTCCGCTGTCTTTATCTTTCATGCTATCTTACTAAGCAGTACTCAAATCTACTTCTAGATGACATGACCAAGTCTAATTTTGATGACAAGATTGCCAAGCCTATTCCTAATGATATTCCAGTAGCACATAAAATAGGGGTACATGACCTGGGAAATGGTGATACTCCTGTATTTAGTGACTGTGGCATTATCTATCTTCCCCACCGTCCATACATCCTCTGTATCATGACCAAGACCTCAGATGATAAAGCTAAGGAATACATGCAAAATATATCAAAACTAATCTACGACTATGTAAGGAAAGCAAATGAGTGATAGGCTTTATCTCCAATCCCTTTATACTTTATACTAAACCCTCTATACTAGATAGAAAGACTATGAGCCGCAGTTTACCTAGGCATTGGATATCCAAAACGTATGTAAATAGCTTCAGATATCACTCACTCTGGGATGAGATTAAGGAACTAAAGGGCAGGATTTAGGGTTGGAATAGGACTAGGAGTTAGGGTTAGACTGGGGGTAGCAGAAGGTAATAAGACTGGGGTTGGGGTACTACTTACTTGGCTCTGCGAACTAGTTGCTACCGAAACCGCTGTCCAGGAGAATGGTATGTCACCAGCTGCCGGCTTATTAAGGACTACAGTAAAGCCCTTAGAGGTCTTATTAGTAATAATATAGGTATACCCCCCTGTCAGGATACTCTGCTCCAGTGCGCTCTGGTCTACCAGACTTCCATCAGAATTCTTCTTCTGGTCCAGAGAAATATTAGCAGTGACAATAGGTGTATTTGCATATTCATGAGCAAATACTACATCCACTTTACTTGCTCCATTCTTAACGGTAACTACGCCAGCAGCGTCAGATGAGAACGTAGGAGGCTTATTAAATGTTACATTACCATGGAATACTGTATCGCCAAAGAATGTTGCCAAATCACTTATGATAATTCTAGGTGAAGTGATAGTATCCAGGACATTTAATACTCCTTCAAATAATCCATTTCCTTTGACTCTAAGATCCGCTGAGACGGTTGCAAGACCTAATACTGATAAGCCATTAAGCGTTAAGTCGTCACTCCTGAGACTTGCAGAGTCTGTGGCAATCTTATCCATAAGAGATTGCTTCGTGCTACTCGCAATGACATTTTGTAGATTATCTACTTTTTGTCTTACGTCTGAGATCTGGGCAAAGATATCTCCCTGACTTACTCCATCTAAATCTACTCCATTATAATAACTATGTTCTACAAATCCTGAAATCTTCCCTGTGCAAGCACTTGTCATTCTGGCTTGTCCAGAATCAGATCCTGGAGTCGCTTCGCTCCCCAGGATGACGGCGGAACATGATGAACCGTCGAAGGGTTCAAGTGCTTGCGCTATCACAGGTCCCGCTTTAGTGGCTTTCATCGCAACACCCGGAACACTGGAACTAACTAAGTAATCGCCGGATTTAATTTCTCCACTCTCTGTACTTACCTTAATAGGCACTCTTCCAACTAGCGCTACTGCTATAGTAGGTGTGCCATCTATGTTGTTATCCAGCTGTGATAAATGAAGGGCCGGATGCTCTGAATAAACTCCAATTACTGCATGGTCATTTGGTATGCTGGATTTTTTAACTAATCCTTTTTCATTTGGATCTATCGCAACAAGATCACCAGGCTCAACACTAGTGTCACGGGTTGGATAATCTTCTGCTACGTCATATGCTCCAGCACCTGTAACTATTCCATGATCAAACATAAATGATCCATTTCCAGTACCTCCATTCAACTGTCCGGATGGACTTGCTGCAAACCAAATAGATGCGTCATTAGTAAGTCCATTCTGTTCTGACGTTGTTTGAGAAGCTGCATGAAATTTAAGAGCATATGATTGATCGTCGACACTTGTATAGCTATAAACTTCTGCTCCTTGATTTACTGCTGGTACTCCATTTTTCCCAGTCCCTGCATATAGTGATCCGTTATAAGAAACCAGAGTAGGTACTTTATCAGTATTTGTAGATCCACCACCAATAGTACCTGCTGTCCCATTTAGTACTGTCCATTGATCTCCATCTATATACTGATAAATTTCTGCTGCATTTGCCTTTTCTGTTCCAATATATAGTCTGCCATTATAAACAGTCATTGAGTTTATACCAACAATACTTGCTGTGCCACCATTTCTAATAGTTCCAGCAGCATTTGACACCCTAGTCCATGTGGTACTAGTAGTTCCTCCTCCACCCGATGCTGTATCGTATCTGCATACTTCCCCAAAGTTTGCAGCGTTCCATGTACCTAGATATAACGACCCATTATAAACTGCCATAGAAGAAACATAATTAACACCTAATGCTCCTCCTCCTCCTGTTATTGTTGTGCAAATAGCTCCAGTTGGTGATACTAATGTAAATACATTACTTGCTGTTTGTGGACCAATGAATCTATATACCTCAGCATTATTCCCACGAAGTGTACCCATGTAAAGAGCATTGCCGTATGAAGCCATTGAAGTTATTGCATCAACGCCTTGAGTTACTGCACCAGTGAATCGACCAGCGGTTGTATTAATTGCAAGCCAATTAGTCCCTTCTTCATATCTCATGAGTTGAGATGAGGCAACCTTTCGAGTACCAATATATAATTTGCCATCAAAAACAGCCATACTAGTGACTCCATCCACAGTTGCTGTTGAAGTACCTGCTGAGTTAGTAAATGTACCTGCTGTTGCCCCGCTAACCCTTGTCCAGCTTGTACCTCCTGCATATTTATATACCTCAGCTGCAGCTGGTTTCGAAGTACCTATATATAAATCACCATTAAAGACAGACATCGCTGATACTGATGCAATTGAAGCAGTAGCACCAAAATTTCCTGCACTAGTATCAATCTCTGTCCAGTTAGCACTTGTCCCATTGTATCTATACACTTGTGCCGCCCCTGGTCCTCCTGCAGTGCCGATATATAGACTGCCATTATAAACAGCTGATGCTGAGACAGAAGAGATAAGAGTTGTACCACCTGATGCAATTTGCCCCGCTCCATTAGATACACGAGCTAAAGCTGTTGTGCTATTTGTTTTATTCTCTATTCTAATATTTCCAGCTGCGGAAATAGCATTACCCCAACCACTTCCTATTAGGATGGCACTGTCAGATGCACTCCCTGTTGTGGTATTTGTCAGTCCGTCTATATATAGACCCACTGTTTGGGAAGCAACAGTTGTCCCTATGCCTCCTCCAGTAGTATTATTGTTATTAATAACAATTCTTTGTGCTGCAACAAGATTTCCCCCTCCTGGCTTTGCGTTCCATGTAAGCTGAAGAGCATTGACACCATTTGCCGTGGGCTCTTGTCCTGATGTATTACCTATATCAAATATGTCAGCAGTGGGTATTCCATTGGCATTTGCTTGCATACTTAATCCTTTAGAAACTTGGGGCGTAAAGATAATATTGCCTGTTGTGGAATTGCCAATAGAAAGTGTCTGATTTTTTGTTGTTGCAATTGTTGCAGCAGAGTCAAATGTAAGACTTCCTGACATGGATGCAGAGCCAGTATTTGTGATTGTGAATTTAGTAGTGCCTGAGCTAGATGCTGTGAATAAATCTCCATTTCCCTGATCATTGATAATAAGAGCAGCCTGTCCTCCGGCATTAGGATTAACCAAGATATTCCCATTTCCGGCATTAGATCCAATAGTAATATTACCTGATCCTGATTTAAGCGTTAGGGCCCCATTATTAATTGCATTTCCAATAATAATATTTGTGAGTCCCGTACCAGCAGGCGTCCCATCCCCTATATGGATAGTATTAGTAGTGCCTGTTAAAGTCGCCCCTGTACCTATATTTATAACATTTGCTCCCGTACCGGTACCTAATGCAATAGTCTGGATAGTAGAACCTGTTTCTCCAATAGTAATTGTTTTGGCATTAGCACTGGTCCCAACATTAATTCCTGCTGTTCCCTGGTCCAGGGTTAGTCCTTGACTGCTACTAGTATTTGTATTGTCTC
>WNFL01084542.1_pt1 | contig 11979 bp, 10 predicted proteins | sample 5400361 | NCBI WGS metagenome assembly WNFL01 (sample SAMN13153351, study PRJNA577476) | soil metagenome | isolation source: 40 cm soil on Douglas fir-dominated hillslope | place: USA:California | collected 2013-09-17
CGCCTTCACGTTGACGATGAAATAGGAGGTCTCCCCGAACCAGGACGTGGGAAGGCCCAGGTGCTGCTCATAGATCAGCGCCACCCGCTGGCCGACCATGCCGTTGATCCGGGCTGCCACCGCCTCGTCCCGGACCGTGAAGGGGAAGACCTCCGCCATGGCTCCGGGCAGGTTGACCATCGCCAGCTCGCCCTCCCAGGTCTTGCACACCCAGCCCTTGCGCGAGAATTTCTGCACATAGCCCGCCCGCTCGCCGTTCGAATACGACACGTGCAGGGCGAGCCAGGTGTAGAGGGCCACGATCAGGGCAGGCCCGAGAAGCAGGACGAGGAGTCCTCGGCTGAGCCAGCGCGTCCACGCGGGACGCCGCGGCGCGACGAGCGGCGCGCCCGGGAGCGAGGCCCTGGGGTCAGGGGAGTCGACCATCTCGTCCTCCTGGCCCCAAGCTTACTCGACGACGCTACTGAGCTGCGCTTTCCTCCACCACGACCCGGTTCATCACTCCCTCGACGCGCACGTCGTAACCGGGACGGCCGTACGGCGCCGCCGTCCCCCCGCGATCGACACTGTTGAACGGCCCCTCGGCGCGCACCCGAACCGGAGTCGATGTCGGCACCACGAGCCGCAGCTCGTTGAAGACGCCTTTCAAGCGGAGCGTCACGTCCGTCTCGGGCCGAGGCAGGCGCGCTTCGAAGGCGTTGCCCATCCCCTCGACCCCGACCTCCGTCAGGCGTCCACGGGTCAGGTCGAGTCGGCCGCCCAGGAATGCGCCCTGGAGGTCGAGGCCGACCGGCAGCGTCTCGTCGAGGCGGAGATCCCAGGCCTGACGCCGACGCGGCCCGAAAACCACCAGCGCCTGCCGCCCCTCGTCCAGGCGTACGACGGGGCTCGGCCCGGAGCGTCGCAGGTCGAGGCGCCCGCTGCCGTCCCGGGAAGCGGAGCGCCCTTCCGCGAGAAGGCCTTCCGCCAGGGCCGCCGAGGTGAGGTCGATCCGGGCGCCCGCCAGGTGGGCAACGAACGTGCAGCGCTCGGCCCCCGCCGGGCGCGCGACCGAACGGCTGACCCACTCCTGCCCCGGGAGCGCCGTCCCCTGACCCCCGCGCGCGATCCAGCCGAGGGTGCCGAGCACGACGAGCGGAGACAGCAGGACGGCCCAGGGCGTGCGGGAGCGCTCGAAGATCAGCCGGAGGCCGAAGGCGATGAGCAGCACGGGCCAGAACGAAGCGGCCTCAGCCCAGAACGACCACGGGAGGACGCCCTGGGTCGTGAGCAGCAGGAAGACTCCGATGCCGGCGAGCTGCAGGCCTGCGGCTGCGTGCCGCCAGGCGATGCCGTTCACGCAGACGCCCGACGCACCGAGCGGCGCACGAGGCCCGCGCCCATCCCGACCAGGATGAGCGGCCACAGCACTTCGAAGCGGGCCCAGTGGGGCCAACGGATCCAGTCGAGGTTATGAAGCAGGAGCACGACGCCGAGCGCGATGAGCCCGTAGCCGATGACGAGCCGCGCTCCTCCTGCGTCCTCCGCGGAGCGGCTGATCGCGCGGCCCGCCTCCTCGGCCGCCTCCCGGGCTCCCGCGAAGGCGCCCTCGACGCCGGCGGGGCCGACCGCGGCCGCGCCTCCCTCCTTGGGAATCAGCGCCCAGGAGGCCAGGTACAGGAGCAGCCCAAGGCCGTTCGCGAAGGACAGGATCACGAACGCGAGGCGGACCAGGACGGGATCGACATCGAGGTATCGGCCGAAGCCCGCGGCAACCCCGCCGAGCACTGCGCGCGCCGGATCGCGAGTGAGCGTTCTGGCCATTGGAGGACTCCGATCCGGGCCAAGGCGCGGCCCTTCACAATTCTTTACGAGCCTGGGGAGCCGCGTGTTCCAGCCCTACTGGCCCGCTCCCGCCACCGAGTGGTAGTACCGGCCGAGGTAGCCCACGATCGCCTGCTTGAGCCGGAAGGGGTCGAAGGCGCCCTCGCTGCGGTGGATGACCTTGCCTCCCGGCGCGATCAGGATGGTGTGGGGCAACGCCCCGCGCCACTCCGGATCGACCACGTCGATGAGCGCGTACGGGTCGCCCTTCGAGAAGAGGGCGTTGTGGGTCGAGGCCTGCTGTTTCTGCAGGAACTCGAGGGCGGCCTCCCGCTTCTCGGGCGGGTCGGCGCTGATCGTCACCACCTCGAAGTCGCGCCCTCGGTACATGCGGTGGATGGTCACGAGCTCGGGGAACTCGGTCACGCAGGGTCCGCACCAGGTGGCCCACACGTTGACGAGGCGCAGCTTCTTCGTGGGGTTCTTGACGATCTCCTTGATGGCCGCTTCATCGACGGCGTCGAGACCCACCGGCTCGGCCGCCCAGCGCTTGCGGCCCTCGACCATCCAGCCCTTCTTGTCGGCCCACTTGATCGAGCACCCGAAGACCTTGGTCGTCTCCACCGGCACCGGTTTGCCGGCCAGGAGGGCGTCGATCGCGTTGCGCGCGTCCGACACCGTGACCTTGGCCGGGTCTTCCTTGTCGTCGATGCGGCCCGCGAAACGCAGCTTCCGCTCCCGGTCGAAGACGAAGGCGTGCGGGGTCGCCACCGGACCGTACTTCAGCGACATGGCCTCGGTCTCGCCGTCATACAGGTAGGGGAAGATGAAGCCGTGCTCGCGAGCGCGGATCTTCATGTCCTCGAAGGAGTCGCCGAGATCGGAGTAGCCGGCGAGCGGGTCGTTCGGCGAGACCGCGACCACCGCCACCCCCTTGGACGCGTAGTCCGCGTGCATCTTCTTGACCCGCTCCTCGTAAGCCTGGGCGGTCGGACAGTGGTTCGCGGTAAAGACCACCACCAGGAGCTTCGCGTCGGCGAAGTCCCGCAACGAATACCGTCGGCCGTCCACGCCGGGCAGGTCGAAATCGGGCGCAGACGACCCGATCGGAAGCGTGGGGACGGCGGGGCCGTCGGCGGCCTGCGCCATCGGAGCGAGGGAAAGAAGGAGCGCGGCGAAGAGGCTCGAGCGCGACATCACACCTCCAGGCCCCCTGGCAGGACGGGACGGGGGTTGGCAGTCGCGGAGGTTAGCACGCGCTCATGGTTCGCGCGACAATGCTTGGAGGGAGGGCCTCATGTTTCTCGCTGCCCGGAAGACCAGGATGCCGTCGCCGGAGAGGCGTTGCCGGGCAGGGTCGAGCGCATGCCCGTCCCCGAAGAGCACTTCGTCCTCGGGACCCGAATCGTGCCGCCCTTCCCGGACGGCACGCAACTCGCCCTCTTTGGCCTGGGCTGCTTCTGGGGAGCCGAGAAGGGATTCTGGACGGCGAAGGGCGTCTACAGCACGGCCGTGGGCTACGCGGCGGGCCACACCCCAAACCCGACCTACCAGGAGGTCTGCACCGGCCGCACCGGCCACAACGAAGTCGTGCGAGTCGTCTTCGACCCCGGGAAGCTCAGCTACCCGGACCTGCTCCGCATCTTCTGGGAAGGCCACGATCCGACGCAGGGAATGCGCCAAGGCAATGACGTGGGAACGCAGTACCGCTCGGGGATCTACGTCTACGACGACGAGCAGCGGAAGGCGGCCGAGGCCTCGCGCGACGCCTACCAGAAGGCCCTCACGGCAGCCGGCCACGGAGCGATCACGACCGAGATCATTCCAGCCCCGGAGTTCTACTACGCCGAGGAATACCACCAGCAGTACCTGGCGAAGAACCCGGGCGGTTATTGCGGCCACGGGGGCACCGGGGTGAGCTGCCCGGTGGGCCTGGTAGCCGCGAAGTAGGCGTCAGCGGGCGGTGGCGCGCTGCCGATAGCCGGGCGGCCGGGCCGGCGGCGTGAGACCCGCCGCGTAGAGCAGACGGATCAGCCGGAAGCGGTGGCCGCGGAAGGGCTCGAGGAGCTCGAGCATCCTCGCGTCCGTGCCGGCGTGCTCGCCGGCCAGGGCCCAGGCCACGAGGTGCGGCAGGTGCAGATCCCCCACCGGCACCGCGTCCGGATCGCCCAGGGCGAAGCCCATCGTCATCTCCACCGTCCAGGGGCCGCAGCCGGGAAGCTGGGCGAGGCGTTGGCGGGCGGCCGCGAGGCCGAGGCCGAAGGTTGCGTCGACCTCGCTCGCGCGCCGGGCAACCGCCCGGAGGGTCGCTGCCCTCTGACCGTCCACTTCCGCCTTGCGGAAGTCCTCGCCGGAGAGGGCGAGCCAGTGACGGGGCGTGAGCGGCAGACACAGCTCGAACGGTCCGGGAGCGGCGTCGCCGAGCTTGCTCACCAGGCGCCGGTGCGCGCTGGCCGCGTCGCGGAAGGCCACTCGTTGTTGCAGCACGATCCCGACCATGGCGTCGAACACGAACGGCGTCCGGCCGAGGCGCAGGCCGCGGCCGCGGCGGATGAGGGTGGCCAGACGACCCGGAGGCGCCGCCAGCCCATCGACCGAATCGTCGAGGCCCAGCATCGACTCCACTCGCTCGAGCGCCCACTCCGCGCCGGGGCCCCAGGCCCGGGCGAGCACACCCTCCTTATCGCGAGCGAGGTCGAGGGCGACCGGGCCGGACGGGGTGCGCGCCGCGCGGACGAGCCGCCCCGGGCCACACCGCACGGTCGGGTCGCGGGTGCCGACGCGCAGGAAGCGGAACGTCTCGTCGAAGTCGTAGACGCGCGGGGCGGGGACGTGTCGGCTGGCCTGGGGCTGCATCAGCGAACATCGCTGCCCGGGGATGCTGTCGCTCTGACCGGCACGGGGACGGCCGTATCCTGCCGGAGGAACTCTTCGAGCTCGGCCCGCGCCTGGCGCGCCCGCGGGTCGTGCGTGCGCTCGTAGCAGGCCGCCCGGTACTTGAGCAGGTCGGCGCGCCAGGGCACGTACGGCTCGAAGGGGGCCACCGCCTCGCGGCACCGCTCCAAGATGGGGCCGTGAGAGGCCACGCTCAGCCGCACGATCCGGCGCGGCGCCTCCAGGGCCCACACGGAAAAAGGCTGCCCGAGCGCCTCGAAGAGGAAGGGCACCATCTCCGGCCGCCCGAGGGTCAGCTCGTCGGCGAGGGCGAGAGCGTGGGACATGCTCACCTGGCCGGGCCAGGGGTCGGTGCGATAGTGCACGAGGGCCGAGAGGAGGGCGTCGCGGGCCAGCTCCGGCTGTTCCATCCGCAGGGCGAGGCGCGCCGTCGCGGCCTCGGCTTCGGTGGGCGAAAATTCGCGGAGGGCCTTGATGTAGGCGACCGCGCGGGGATCGGCGATCTCGGCCAGGCCCTCCGCGAACATCGTCGTCTCGACCGGTCCCTCCGGTGGCGCCTCTTGCTTCTCGAAGGTCTTGACGGCCGCCGCCAGCTCGCCCGAGAGGTACAGCCCGTGGGCCTCGGCGCGGATCCGCTCGGCGTCCGACGCGCCGGGCTCCGGTGGCGCCGTGGTGCTGGCTATCGTGTAGATGGAGCGCCGCTGGCGCGCCACGCGGTTCCAGTCCACGGCCCCCTCGAGCGCGGGGCGTTCCGCTCCGATGGCGGCGGCGGCCCGGCGCAGCCGGAGGACGTCGAACAGCCCGGATCTCGAGAGCGTCCGCGCGAAAGCGAACTCCACCGGGTTGCGGTCGTCCGTGTTGAGCTCGCGGGCCTGCGTCCTGACCTGCCGGGCGAGAGCCGGTCCGGCCACGAACCGGGCGAGCATGTCCTCGAGCTCGGCCGCCCGCCAGGCTCCCCGGAGGGCCGTCGCGAACGGCTCCTCGCGGATGCGGGCGCGCAGGGCCGCGGCGTCGTGGCGGAGGGGCCGGCGCGAGGCGACGAGGAGCAGGTCGATGTGGTGCACCTGCCAGATCTCGACCTCGGGGAACACCGTGGCCAGCGTCGCCACCACCGTCGAGACCGTCCATTCGTCGACCTCGTAGGCCTGCACCCATTGCAGGAACAGGCCGTCGGGACCCAGGCGGGAGGCCACCGCGTCGTAGAACTCCCGGGTGAAGAGGCTCGCCACCCCCGCCCGATAGGGGTTGGAGGGCTCGGAGAAGACGAGGGCGTACGTCTCACGTCCCGTCGTGAGCACTTCGCGGGCGTCCCCCGCCATCACACGCAGGCGCGGGTTGTCGATCGCGTCGCGGTTGACCGGGCCGCACATGCGGGCCACCTCGAGGATCGCCGGCTCCAGCTCCACCACGTCGGTGCGCTCCATGCCCGGCACGGCGGCGAGCCAGCCCGCGGTGCTTCCCGTACCGAGGCCGATGACCATGGAGCGCTGCGCACCGGGCCGGAGCAGGGCGCCCAGCATGCCGCTCATCACCTGGGTGGGGGCGTCGTTGCGCGCGTTGCCGTCCACTTTCCCGTTGACGACGAAAGACAGCCCGGCGATCGCGTGGACGGCCACGCTGCTCTCGACACCCTCGCGCTCCCAGATCACGGCACGCCGAGCGTCATTGATCCAGGCGGTCTCGGCGTTCGGACCTGACGTCACCGGCGCGTTCGCCCGCCCGACCCCGATCGCGCTGTGGCGCCAGGCGGCGGTGGGACCGTCGGCCAGGAGAACGGCGACCGCCACTACGGCCGCGCCCGCGCCCGCTAGAGCGGTCGAGCGCGTCAGGCGCCGATCGGCCGCGATCGCGACCACGGCGAGGGCGGCCAGGAGAAGGGCGACCGCCTGCCAGCAGCCGGGGGCGGCCAGCAGTGGCAGCAAGCCGAACCCGCCGGCGAGGGCCCCGACGATTCCCCCGACCGTGTTCCAGAAGTAGGCCCGTCCGAGGTGCCGCGCGACCTGCAAGCGCCCCTCGCCGAGCAGCGCGACGAGCAGGGGGAACTGGGCGCCCGCCACCACGGAGGCGGGAAGCACGACGATCGCGGTCACGATGGTCCAACCCGCGAGGTAGCCCCAGAGGACGGTCCCCGCGGGCGGCCGCAGGGCGAGGGCGAGCAGCGCGATGCGGTCGCCGAGGACGTAGGGCAGCGCGATGAGGGCCGCCTCCGCCAGACAGCTGGCCGCGAAGGCCGGAAGGCCGACCGGACGGCGCGCGAACGCGGTGGCATACAGAAGCCCTCCCGCGGCGATGCCGGCCAGGGCGACCGCCAGCACGAGGCCGAACGTGTACACGGTGCCGCCCAGGATGGGGCCGAGCATGCGGTACCACACCAGCTCCATGAGGAAGAAGGCGAAGCCCACTACCGCCGCCGCCGCGAGCACGAATCGCGGTGGGGCCGCTGGGGGGCGTGCCGGCGCCTCCGCTCCCACGCCCGGCGTCACGGGCAGCGGCTCCGACCGGCGGCTCCTGACTGCCGCGAGTGCGGCGACCAGGAGGTTCACGGCGGCGGCCAGCCAAAGGGTCCTTCTCGTTCCGAACGCCTCCAGGAGCCAGAAGGTCGCGGCCAGGCAGCCGGCCACGGCTCCCAGCGTGTTCACTCCGTACAGCAGGGCCGTGCCCCGCCGGCGGCGGTCGCCTTCCTGCTCGATCGCGCGGGCGGCGGCGCCCAGCGTTCCGCCGCCCACGAGGGTCGGCGGCAGCAGGACGAGACCGGCCAGGACCAGCCGCACCGCATTGCCTCCCACGTCGCCCAGCACGACCGTGCCTCCCAGCGAGAGGTAGACGTGCCGGGCGAGCTGAAGGAGCATCGGCGTGACGGCGGCGGTGAGAGCCACCACTGCTTCGAGCGCCGCGTAGAACCGGAGCGGGTTGGCCCGACGGTCGGCGCGGGGGCCGATCACCCATCCGCCCAGGCCCAGGCCGCCCATGAAGACGGCGACCACCGCGGCGGAGGCGGCCGTGGAGGCGCCGAAGATCAGGCGGAACTCGCGCTGCCAGGCGATCTGGTAGATGAGCGCGCAGAACCCCGATCCGAAGAGCAGCGGCGCGATCGCCCAGATCGCGGGAGAAAGCGATGGCGCCTCGGCCGCGGCGGGCTTCAGGGCCGCGCGGTCCACTGGGCCAGCCAGGCGAGGACCGTCTCGTGCCACAGGATCGAGTTCGCGGGCTTGAGCACCCAGTGGTTCTCGTCGGGGAACACGAGCAGCTTCGACGGGATGCCCTTGCGCTGGAGCGCGGTGAAGGTGGCGAGGCCCTGGGTCGCGACGACCCGATAGTCCTTCTCGCCGTGGATGACGAGCATCGGGGTCTTCCAGTTCTTCACGAGGAGGAGCGGGCTGTGCTTCGTGTAGCCCTCCGGGTGCTCGGCGGCGGGACCGCCGTGCTCCCACTCGGGGAACCACAGCTCCTCGGTCATGTAGTACGCCGAGTGCTCGTCCAGGTTGCCGTCGTGGCTCACGAGGCACTTGAAGCGGCCCGTCTTCCCCGCGATCCAGTTGATCATGTAGCCGCCGTAGGATGCGCCCAGCGCGCACACCCGCTCCCCGTCGAGAAACGAGTAGGTGCCCAGGGCGTGGTCGAGGCCCTTCATCAGGTCCTCGTAGGGCGCGCCGCCCCAGTCGCTCCGGATGCCGTCGGTGAAGGCCTGTCCGTAACCGGTGGAGCCCGTGAAGTCGACGGTGACCACGGCATAGCCCGCCCCCGCGTAGGCCTGCGGGTTCCAGCGGTAGTGGAAGTCGTTCCCGAACGACCCCTGCGGCCCGCCGTGGATCAGGAACGCCACCGGGTATTTCCTGGCCGGGTCGAAGTCGGCGGGCCGGACGACCCAGCCGTAGACGGTGGCCCCACGGGGGCCGGCGAAGGAGAACTGCTCGGGCTTTCCGAAGCGCGCCCGCGCGACCTTGTCGTCGTTCAAGCTGGTGACCTTCACCGGGGCCATGCGGGCCAGCCGGTGGACGACGTAGAGCTCGGTGGGTCCGAGCAGCGAGCTCCGTCCGTAGAGCACCTTGCCGCCGGGCATCGGCTGGGGGCTCGAGACGTGACCGTCTCCCGCGAGGATGCGGGCGGACCCCGTGGCTGGATCGATCGCGAAGAGCGCGTGCTGTCCCAGGTGGTCGGCCGTCGCCAGGAGCTCGCGGCCGTCGAGAGACCAGGCGAGATCGGCCGGCGAGCGGTCCCCGGTTTCGGACGCGTCGGCCCGGAGATCGATCGCGCGCTCCGTCCCCGCCGGCCAGTCGCGCAGGACGATCCGGTAACGGTCGGCCTCGAAGCCCGGCCGGCTCATCGCCAGATAGGCCAGCGTCTTCCCGTCCGGGGAGAAGCGGGGATGCGTGTCCCAGGCCGGATTGGTCGTGAGCTTGCGGGGAGCGGCGGAGGCGTCGATGGAGACCGCGTAGAGATCGAAGTTGGTGGACCAGGCCTCCTCGCGCCCCACGTCTTTGGTCGTGAAGACCACGGTGCGCCCGTCGGGAGTCACCGCGTACTCCTCGCTTCCCCCGAACGGCTTCGAGGGCGCGTCGGCGTCCATCTCCGGCATGAGGTCGACGAGCTTTCCGGTGGCCAGCTCGTACGAGAACAGGTGGCTGCGCGTCCCGTCTTTCCAGGTGTCCCAGTGGCGGACGAAGAGTCGGTCGTACAGCCGGCCGCTGGCCTTCTTCTTCGAGGATTCCGCGAGGGCGGCCGCGGTTTCCTGCGGCGTCTTGCCGGGGAAGACGGCCAGGGCAAACACCAGCTGTCTCCCGCCCGGCGACAACTCGAGCGCGTCCACGTCCAGGGGAATGTTGGTCACAGGCTGCGGCTCACCCCCCTCGAGGCTGAGGCGGAACACCTGCGACGAGCCGGTGCGGGTGCTGAGGAAGTACAGGCTCTTGCCATCCGGCGCCCAGCGCGGCTGCGTGTCGCTCGCTTCGTGACTGGTCAGGCGGCGGATAGCACCTCCGCCCGTGGGGGCGAGCCAGAGATCGTTGCGCCCCGTGTTGGCTCCGAGGTCGGTCACCCGCACCGTGAAGGCAACGCTTGCGCCGTCGGGCGAGACCCGCGGGTCCGAGATGCGGTCCATCGCGAGCATGTCATGGACCGAGAAGGGGTGGGTGTCCGGGGCCGCCGAGGCGGGAACGCCCAGGAGTGAAGCAAGAAGGAACGGGACCTGTCGGCGCATGCGGAGTCCTCCGGCCCGCCGGCAGGCGGGCGAGGCGATCTTACACTCTGGCGAGATCGCGTTAGGATAGACGGCTCACGAGGAGGCACGACCATGTCCATAGCCGTCGGCAGCCGGATCCCGGAAGCGACCTTCACCCGCATGGGCCCCGAGGGGCCCGCTCCCATCACCACCAAGGAGGTCTTCGGCGGCAAGAAGGTCGTCCTCTTCTCGGTCCCGGGCGCCTTCACGCCCACCTGCTCCAAGAAGCACCTGCCCGGCTACATCAAGGAGGCGGACGCCATCAAGGCCAAGGGCCTGGGCCAAGGCCGCGGGGGCGGGCGACAAGGTGCTCATGCTGGCCGACGGCAACGCCGAGTTCACGAAGAAGCTCGGCCTGGAGATGGACGCCTCGAAGCACGGGATGGGCCTGCGCTCGAAGCGCTTCTCCATGATCGTGGAGGACGGGGTGGTGAAGGAGCTGAACGTCGAGGCCCCCGGTGAGTTCAACGTCTCGAGCGCCGAGGCGACGGCCTGCCAGCTCTGAGGGCGATGGACCTCACCGCCTTTACGCGCGCCCTCATCGACGTGCCGTCCCTCAGCGGGGAGGAGGCGGCAGTGGGCCGCTTCCTGGCCGAGCGGCTCGCCGGCTGGGGGTTCGAGGTGACGACGCAGCCGGTGGACGGCGACCGCTTCAACGTGGCCGCCCGGGTGGGCGACCCCCTGGTGGTGCTTTCGACCCACATCGACACCGTGCCGCCATTCATCCCCTCGGGAGAGGACGCGACCCGGATCCTCGGCCGCGGGGCTTGCGACGCGAAGGGGATCGTGGCCGCCATGGTGTTCGCGGCCCGGCGGCTGCGCGAGGAGGGGCGGCGCGACTTCGGGATGCTGTTCGTGGTGGGCGAGGAAGACGGAAGCCAGGGAGCGCAGGCGGCGAACACCCTGGAGAATCGCTGCCGCTACCTGATCAATGGCGAGCCCACCGAGAGCCATCAGGCGACCGGCGGCAAGGGCGTGCTGCGCGTCACCCTGGAGGCCACCGGCAGAACTGCTCACGCCGCCTACCCCGAGCTGGGCGAATCGGCCATCGAGAAGCTCCTCGACGTGCTGCACGACATCCGGGGGGCTGCGTGGCCGGTCTCCGACCGCCTGGGACCGACCACCCACAACATCGGCGTGATCGGGGGCGGCATCAAGGCCAACGTGGTGCCCGACGCGGCCTCGGCCGAGGTCATGTTCCGCACGGTGACCGAGCCCGCCCAGGTGCTCGCGCAGGTCACGGCCCTCGCGGGCAAGCGCGTGCACGTGAAGCCGGGGCTCCGGATGAGCCCCATCGAGATGCGAACGGTGGCCGGCATCGACCGGCCCGAGACCGTGGTCCGCTTCGGGACCGACATCCCGTGGCTCGACCACTGGGGCGAGCCCCTGCTCTTCGGCCCGGGCTCCATCCACGTGGCCCACACCGCGCACGAGTACATCGACAAGACGGAGCAGGCCGCGGCGGTGGACACCTACGCGGCCATGACGCGCGCCCTTCTCGAGAGAGCGGCGAAAGGAGCGGAGGCGTGAGCGAGACCCTCTTCACCCGCATCATCCGGGGCGAGATCCCCTGCCACCGCGTGTACGAAGACGAGCGTGTCTTCGCCTTCCTGGACGTCGGCCCCCTCAGCCACGGCCACACCCTCGTGATCCCGAAGGAAGCGGCGGCCACCCTCGACCAGCTCTCCGATGAGAGCGCGGCCGCGCTCGGCCGAGTGCTCCCCCGGCTGTGCCGGGCCGTGATGAAGGCCACCGGAGCCACCGCCTACAACGTCCTGCAGAACAACGGAGCGGCCGCGCACCAGGCGGTGTTCCACGTGCACTTCCACATCATCCCGAAGGTCGCGGAGGGCGGCCTCGGCATCACGTGGCGGCCGGGGGCCCTGGACGCTGCCCGCGGCCGCGACCTGGCGGCCCGCATCGCCGCGATGGTGGCCGATTAGAGACGATTAGACACGAGGATGGCTATGAAGCGACTCGCATGCGTTCTTCTGGCAGGTATTCTCGGGATCTCTGGCTCTGTTGGAAAGCAGACTGCGTCAGCCGCACAGCAAGCGCCTTCA
>WNFL01201416.1_pt1 | contig 11979 bp, 13 predicted proteins | sample 5400361 | NCBI WGS metagenome assembly WNFL01 (sample SAMN13153351, study PRJNA577476) | soil metagenome | isolation source: 40 cm soil on Douglas fir-dominated hillslope | place: USA:California | collected 2013-09-17
GAGAAATCATGCATGATCTTGTCAACGACATCGTTGGGTCTTGGATCCATCAGGCCGGCCGCCATGACCTGCAGCGCGTAAATGGTGCGGCTTCCCTCCGGTAAGCCGAGCTGTGCGCCGGCCCAGAGGCCGATCAGCATGTCACGGCGACCGATCAAGCGATCTTCGGTGTGGTTCTCAAATCGCACGGCGAGACCTCGATCGGCCGCTGCGTCCGCGTTCGACATTTTAACTCGCTCTGCATTGAACCCTCCCATCACGATCATCGCGCCTCGAAACATGTTGAACGAAGGCCGAGGATCGTCGCCCCGCACATGTTTCGATCCGGCAGCTGCTCAGTTACGCGGCCAAAGCCGCCCACAGTGATGAGCTTCGCCATGTCATTTCATCCTTTTCGGATACCTAGGACAGTTAGGGTCGAAGGCCTTAGATCTGGTTAAGTGTGTCCTTCGGCGGACCGGAGTATCCGGCCTCACGCACGAGTCTTCGTCTCACCGCCTGCTCTTGTTACATCCGTTCAATGCGATGTGTTACGCGCGGTCCTGATGGTCACCATCGTGTGATAGGCACTTTTGCGCGTAATGACGCCGTCGATCCGTGCGAATTAGAATTGCTGAAACAGATCTCGGCCGCCGGATCGACCTTCCGCTCGTTCTGAAAGGAGGGGAGCCGATACGTGATTATAGCCCTCGACATCCGGACCCAAACCGCTCTCGCGCAGTTGTGTGACATCATGGAATTCCACCGGTGCCGCACGGATCTAGGCTCCGGCTCAATCACTTGCGATTCACGAGAATGCGGTCGCGTTCACGCGTTTGTTAGCTGTCACGTGATCGACGCGTGACAAGGAATCGCAAACACTCCATCAGTTGTGGAGAGTAAGTGCTATCAGATCGCACCATGTCCCCAGATAGGCGGCCACACCCTCTAGGATCTAAATTCGATGACAAATATCTGGAAGATTCTGATTGTCGACGATGACGCTGACGTGCGCGAGTCTCTCGTCGAACATTTCGCCTTGCACGATGGGATCGAAGCAGTTGCTGTTGAGACCGGAATCAAAGGCGTGCAGGTAGCGAGGGCCGGGCACGTTGATCTCGTCATCATGGATGTCGGGCTTCCCGACATGGACGGACGTGAGGCGGTGCGCATCCTGCGAAAGAGCGGGTTCACGGTGCCGATCATCATGTTGACCGGGAACGACACAGACTCGGACGCAATTTTAGGTTTCGAAGCGGGCGCTAACGACTATGTCGTCAAGCCGTTCCAATTTGCGGTTCTGCTCGCCCGGATTCGAGTCCAATTGCGTCAGCACGAAGCGAGCGAGGATGCGGTATTCACCATCGGTCACTGCACGTTCAACCCGAGGTCGAAACAACTCATCGACCCCAATGGCTGCAAGCGCCGCCTCACCCAGCAGGAGCGGGAGGCCCTGCTGCAGGAGATTTGGTGCTACAACCCCAGCGTCACCACCCACACCCTCGAGACTCACATCTATCGACTGCGGCGGAAAGTCGAAAAGGACGCCTCGAACCCATCCGTCCTGGTGACAGTAGGTGGTGCCTACAAACTACTCGCATAATCTTCGCGCGATTGAGCAGCCCACTGCCTCTCGCGCAGCGGGCCAAACGCTGGCCTGTTCTATCATACGAAATACGTATCTTAGCGATACAAAATATTCAATTTACGTAGGGTTCCGGCCGCCTTAACTTGGTGATCCATCAGGCCGCGCCGGTGCGCGAGTCAAGCATCAAGGTCCTTGCAATGTCCCTGAAAGGGCAACTCGCGGAGTATCGTGCCGCTTGGCACAAACGCGTTCCAGCTGACCGTCAAGCGATCATGGAGCGTCACATCGAGCAATTGCGCAACGGTGTCATCGCTCGGACCATGTTGAAAGTGGGCGATCACGCGCCAGCGCTCGTGCTGCGTAATGCAAAGGGAGAGATCGTCGACATCACCGCGCTGCGGAAGAAAGGTCCGGTCGTCGTAACCTTCTACCGCGGCGGCTGGTGCCCTTACTGCAACCTTGAACTTAAGGCGTTTCAGGAGGTCCTGCCGGAGATCAAGGCAGCGGGCGCTTCGCTGGTAGCGATTAGCCCGGAAAAACCCGACGATACGCTGTCGACCGCGGAGAAGAATGCACTCGCCTTTGAGGTATTGAGCGATGTGGGGCAGAAAGTCGGGCGCGCCTTTGGCCTCGTCTATCAATTCACCGACGAACTGCGCAGCGCCTACCAAGGATTCGGCCACGATATTCCCGCCCGTAACGGGGCGCCGGGTGAATGGGCTCTGCCGGTATCGGCAACCTATGTCATCGACCGCGATGGCACCATCATCTACGCCTATACGGATGTCGACTACCGCGACCGAGCCGATCCTCGTGATGTCGTCAAGCAGCTCGCGAAGAGGACGGCCGTGGCGTAATCAATGGGCGGGGAACCCATCATCCAGGCTGTTGTGGAAGAGACCGCTAAGCTCGCCGCAGTCGCACTGCGCTTAGTCCATGATCGCTGTTTGGGCGCAAGTCATTGCCGGCCGGTGAAAAGTCTCTCCGTAGCGAGCAGGCGAAAGCCGCGACTTCAATTTCGCCTCCACCCCCGAGTTCGATTTCTATGACGTGCCACACGCTGATCGTCGAAATCCAAAAATGGTTGACTGAAACGGAACGCCATGACCAGCCCCGTTGCGAACGCTGAAGCGACGGTCGGAGCCGACCTCCCGACGACGACCGAGGCTCCGTCGATCGCAACGCTTATCAACGCGAAGATCCGGCACTTCACGCCAATGATCATCATCTACATGGTCAGCTATATCGGGTTGACCGCGCTTGCCGGCTTCGCCAAGGGGTTCATGGCGCTCAAGGTGATCGGGGCCCTCAACATGGGCTTCTTCTTGATTGGCTGCAACTACGTCCTCTCTCTGGTCATCGCGCTCGCGTACGTTCGTGTCGCAAATGCCACCCTCGATCCGATGGTTCAGAAGGTCGTTTCCGCTCTGCGCGGACGAGGAGCGCCGCGATGAGCATTACGTTAGGAATCTTCCTCGTTATCCTGTTCATAACCCTTGGCATCACCTATTGGGCTGCGCGGCGCACCCGCACGACAAGCGAGTTCTATGCGGCCGATAGCCGGCTTACCGCGGCGCAAAATGGATTCGCGCTTGCCGGCGATTGGTGCAGCGCCGCGGCGTTTCTGGGGTTTTCGGGATTGACTGCGCTCTACGGCATGGACGGCGCGTTCTATGCGTTGGGACCGCTTGTTGCTTTCTGCACCGTCCTGCTCCTGATTGCCGAGCCGCTGAGAAATACCGGCAAGTACACGCTCGGCGACGTCATCATGCACCGCATGCGGAGACCGACGGCGCTGTTGGCCGCAGTCAGCGGGACGATCGTCGTGAACTTCGCATACCTGATGCCGCAGATGGCCGGGGCCGGCGTGCTGGTGAAGCTTCTGACCGGAATGCCCTATCAATCGGCGGTGGTCCTGGTCGGAGCGGCCATGATCATCTACGTGGCTTTCGGCGGGATGCTCGCGACCACTTGGGTGCAGATCGTCAAGGCAGTCCTCATGTTGGCTGCAGCGGCGGTCATTCTAATGATGGTGTTGGCCACGATTCGGTTTGATCCGCTCGCCCTCTTCCAGCAGGCTGAAACGCGATACGGCCCGCAGTACCTGCTGCCGGGAAATTATCTCAAGAACCCGTTCGACCAGATCTCGCTTGGGCTGGGATATGTATGTGGGCTCGCTGGACTTCCGCATGTGATGACCCGCTTCTACACCGTGCCGGATGCCAAAACGGCGCGGCGCTCGGTGGTTTGGGTCATGTTCCTGGTGGGGTTTTTCTTTGCTGGCACTACGCTCTTTGGTCTCGCTGCCGCAGATTTCGTCGGTCAGGATGCCATCAGAGGCGCGGATCGGGGAGGCAACCTCACGTTGCCGCTCCTGGCTCAATACCTGGGCGGAGGTGTGGGCACGTGGGGCGGTGAAGTCATGCTCGGCTTCGTGTCCGCAGTCGCGGTCACGACGATCCTTGCGGTTGTCTCCGGGCTAACCTTATCCACATCGGGCGCGATCGCGCACGATTTTTATGTCAACTGGATCAAGGGCGGTCATATCGAGGAGCATCAGCAGGTTCGGATTGCCCGGGTTTCGGCGGTTGTCATCGGGATCCTCGCCGTCGCTCTCGGCATCCTGGCACAGGGCGTCAACGTCGCGGTGCTGGTGATTCTGGCGATCTGCATTGCGGCAAGTGCCAACTTCCCGGTCTTGATCCTCTCGTTGTTCTGGAGACGTTTCAACACTGCAGGCGTGGTGGGCGGCATACTTGTTGGGCTCGTATCGTCGGTGATACTCGCCATATTAGGGCCTGCCGTGCGCGGGGCCGACGCGGTGTGGCCGCTCGTCAATCCGACGATTGTGTCGATGCCGCTGGGCTTTCTCGGCGCGGTCTTGGCCACGCTCCTGGTAGGGCGGGACCGGGAAAATGAGTCGCGTTTCGATACGTTTTCGCTGCGTGTTCACACCGGGCTCGCGGCCGAATGACGCGGAAGTAGCGGGGCCGCGTCGCACGCGGATCTGAATCCTGAGGAAGTCCCATGGCGATCCGCGGTCTGGTCTTCGATGCTTATGGAACGCTCTACGACGTTCAGTCGGTCAGGGCCGTGGCTGTCGAATTGTGCGGCGAGAAGGGAGAGCTCGTCACGCAGCTGTGGCGTCTGAAGCAGCTGGAATACACCTGGTTGCGCGGATTGATGCAGCACTACGAGGATTTCTGGTCGGTGACCCGGGCCTCGTTGGAATTCGCGCTTGAGAGCGTTGGCCTCACGCCCTCGCCGTCGCTGTGCGAGCCTCTCATGCAAAGGTACCTGCATCTCGACCTCTATCCCGAGGCGCGCGAGGCGTTGAATTCGCTCAAGGACCGCAAGCTGGTCATCCTGTCGAACGGCAGCCCGAAAATGCTCCAGGCTTTGACCGAGGCCTCTGGCATCGCTCACCTCCTTGCCGACGTGATCAGCGTGGATTTGGCCAAGACCTATAAGCCGAATGCGGCCGTTTATGCGCTGGTAGAGGCGTCGATCGGGATGGCAAAACATGAAATCCTTTTCGTGTCATCCAATAGCTTCGACGCCATCGGAGCCAAGCACTTCGGCTTCAACGTCGCGTGGATCGAGCGTGGCGGAGGTGAGGCCGCGCCCGCAGACTCGAACGTGAGCCCATTCGAGTTTTTCAGACTTCTCCGCGGTCGCGCGGAGACACTCGGAAGCACGGCTGATTTTCGCATACGGAGACTCACCGATTTGCCACTCTTATTGTCCGAGCCGAAGGCTCGGCGAGCCGGGGGCATGGTCGCATAGTAAAATCAGACGCGCATTGAAGGCAGGCGCCTGTTTGCAGTGTCGCCTGCTTCTGCGCTGCCCAACTGAACACCAACGGAGCAACTATTTCGATGATCGACCTTCACTACTGGACCACGCCGAACGGGCACAAGATTACGATCTTTCTCGAAGAGACCGGGCTCAAATATCGCATTGTCCCGGTGAACATAAGCGTCGGGGAACAATTCAGGCCGGAATTTCTCGCGATGTCCCCGAACAACCGCATGCCCGCTATCATCGATCATGAGCCGGCAGGGGGTGGCAAACCAATATCCGTGTTCGAGTCCGGCGCGATCCTGCTCTATCTCGCCGAAAAGAGCCGCAAATTCCTGCCAGGCGATCTCCGAGGTCGGTACGAGGTCATCCAGTGGCTGTTCTGGCAGATGGGCGGATTGGGCCCTATGGCAGGGCAGAATTCTCATTTCAGCGAATACGCGCCGGAAAAGATCCCTTACGCGATTGAACGATACGTGAAAGAAACCAACCGGCTTTATGGCGTCCTCGACAGGCGCCTCGTCGATCGCGCCTTCATGGCCGGCGATTACTCCATTGCAGATATGGCGACCTATCCTTGGATAGTGCCTCACCAACGGCACGGTCAGAAGCTTGAGAATTTTCCGCACCTCAAACGCTGGTTTGAGTCGATTCGAGACCGGCCTGCGACGGTTCGCGCTTACGAACTGGCGAAAAAGATTAATACCAAGCCCACGGTCAATGAGGAATCGCGGCGGATTCTATTTGGCCAAACGGCGGCGGCGATCGGCCGCTAGCAGATAAACCGTTTATGAGCCTGAAACTTTACGATCTCGCGGGAGCGGAGTCGGAACGCAGGTTCAGCCCATATTGCTGGCGCGCGAAGCTTGCACTTGCGCACAAGGGCCTCGCGACCGAAACAATCCCCTGGCGTTTCACCGACAAGGACGTGATCGCCTTCTCTGAACAGCGGCGTGTACCGGTCCTTGTCGATGGCGATCGGGTTGTATCGGATTCATGGGCGATCGCGATATACCTGGAGGAAACCTATTCCGATCGCCCGTCGCTGTTCGGCGGGCCCGCCGTTAAGACAGTGACTCGTTTCGTCAACTCCTGGGCGGACAGTATAGTCGCTCCGGAAATATCGCGGCTCGTGCTCATTGATATCTATGCGCACCTTCACGAGAAGGATCGTGCCTACTTTCGCGAGACTCGTGAGAAACGGTTCGGAATGAAGCTCGAAGCGGCGTCCGCCGATCGCGACACACGTGTTTTGGCCTTCCGTCAAAGTCTCGAACCGATGCGCATCACCCTTGGCGCTCAGCCTTTTCTCGGTGGCGACGCGCCAACTTATGCCGATTACAGCGTCTTCGGCTGTTTCCAGTGGTCGCGTTGCATCAGCGATTTCCGGCTGCTCGCACCAGACGACCCGGTCGCTGCGTGGCGCGATCGACTGCTCGGCGCGTTCAGCGGTCTGGCTCGGAACGCGCCGGGATACCCACCCTGACAAAATGGATCGAAGAGAGAAAGCACATGCTGGAACTCTACCACAACGTCAATTCCGTCTGCGCTCAAAAGGTCCGTATCGCGCTGGCCGAAAAAAAACTGGAATGCAAGGAACACCTCATGACGTTGCGCGGGGATCAGTTTGATCCCGCGTACATGAAGCTCAACCCCAATGCCGTCGTACCCACATTGGTTCATGATGGCCAACCCATCGTTGAATCCTCGATCATCCTGCACTACCTCGACGAGGCCTTTCCCAACCCACCGCTGATGCCCGCAGCCCCCATCGCACGTGCGACGGTCCGAATGTTCAACAAGTTAATTGATGAATACTTGCACAATGCCTGCACCATCATCACCTTCGCGACGGCCTTCCGTCCGGATTTGGCTCGTATGAGTAAGGAGCAATTGGAAGGGATGCTTGCCAAGGCGCCCAGCCAGAAACGCTCCGAGTACAAACGCGATGTCGTCGCGCACGGTCTCGACTCCAAGTTCGTGGCAGAGGCGTTACGCTATCATGAGAAGCTTCTTTCGTGGATGGAAGAGTCGATGCAGAGCCGACCATATCTTGCGGGCGAGACGTTTTCGCTCGCCGACATTGCCGTCATTCCTTACATTCTTCGACTAGACCTTGTACGACTTTCCCGCATGTGGGATCGCAGGCCCGTCGTGGCGAAATGGTACGAGCGCGTGCGCCAGCGGTCGTCGTTTCACAAGGCAATCCTTGATCGTATGACGGAAGCTGATTCTGCACCGTTCAAGAACTTCCAGCCCGATCCGTGGCCGAAGGTGAGAGAGGTGCTCCAGGCAGCGTGACTGGCAAGCCAACAAAGGTAAATCGCAAAAGGAGCTATTCCTTCCACACAGCAACCCGACGCAATCGCAAGGCGATCGGGCAGATTCTCTGTCGCCTCAAAAAAACCCGCCCTGTTGCGGCGAGGTTCTGCGAATTTTCACGCCAGGTCCCGACATTATCTTTGGTGAGGAGCACACGAGGCCGAGGATTCTGTGAATCGCAGCTCTGGGTAAACGAGATGTGAGTGCGCTGACCGAGTTGTGAGGTGTACTCGATCATCCGCGAGCATAACAGGTAGCTTGCAACAATCCGACGGGGAGTTTTGTCATGCTGACACGTCGCTCGATCCTGATCGCTGCGGTCGCGAGTGCGCTCCCGCTCAAGCCGGTATTCGCCGCGGATCCCCAGCCCTTCGATGCCAAGGCCTTCGCTGACGCGCAGAAGGCCGGGAAACCGATTTTCGTCGGAATTCACGCTTCGTGGTGCCCCATTTGCAAGGCGCAGAAGCCCATACTCAGCGAACTCATGGCCGATCCGAAATTCAACAACCTCGTTTATTTCGTGATCGATTTCGACAGCCAGAAAGATCTGGTCCAGCGCTTTGGCGCACAGAAACAATCGACACTGATCGCGTTCAAGGGTGACAAGGAGCAAGGCCGATCGGTCGGAGACTCGAAGCGCGAGTCCATCGCCGCGCTGCTGAACAAGGTGCTTTGACCGCGCTTCGCCGATGACAATTGGCAGTCTCGTTCTGGCCTTTATCGCGGGCGTGCTGTCGATCCTTTCGCCTTGCGTCTTGCCCATTATTCCGGTCGTTCTCGGCGCGGCGGCATCCCATCACAAGCTTGGCCCGGTGGCGCTCGCTTCCGGGGTCTCGATTTCCTTCGTTTCCATCGGGTTGTTCGTTGCGACGATTGGGCATCTGGTTGGCCTCAACGAGGACGTGTTTCGCTATGTTGCGGCATCGTTGATCATCGCAATTGGCGTAGTCCTTTTGCTTCCCGCCCTGCAAACCCGACTTGCAGTTGCAAGCGGTCCGATCGCGAATTGGACCGATCAGCGCTTCGGAAATAGTCGCGGGAGCGATCTTTTGGGCCAGTTCTGGATCGGAGTCTTGTTGGGGGCAGTGTGGAGCCCCTGCGTCGGCCCGACGCTAGGAGCAGCTTCGCTCGTAGCAACGCAGGGCCGGGATCTTGCGCAGGTGGGCATCACGATGTTTGCCTTCGGGATGGGGGCGGCGCTTCCACTGCTAGCACTCGGACTATTCTCTCGCGAGGCCGTGATGCGGTGGCGCAACCAACTACTATCGACTGGCCACGGCGTGAAGGTCGCTCTTGGACTGTTGTTCGTTGCGATTGGCGCGCTTGTGTTGTCGGGTTTTGATAAAACGATCGAGACAGCGCTCGTCGATGCTTCGCCGCGATGGCTGACTCATCTCAGCACGCGATATCATGGCCCCTCGGAAGCTAGCGGTGGAGACTTAAAGCTACATGGCCTATGTGCACGCAGCTTTCCTTCACTGCCCCTTGATCACGGCGTGCCATTTCCACAACGGCAAATAGATCATGACACAGTGGTGATGCAACCTTCATAGTGGAATTCCGATCGAAGAGGGCAGTTTCAACCATGCAAGCCACGAACAGTGTTTCGCGCTCAGCAGGAGGCAGTCGATGACACGGCGGTCAGACATTTCTTGCGGTCATGAAGAGGCGTGGCTGAGCTCGGTCGAAGGACGGCAATTCACACGCCGCGCCTTCGGTGGACTTGTGTTGGGGGGTCTCTCGTTCGTTGGCCCTGGATGCACCGACGTGGCACGCGGTGAATCCATCATCACGACAGCGGAACCGGACGGTCCCGACCGTCTTCCGCGACGTCGGGTTAAGGTGCTCGACACCGAGATCAGCTATGTCGATATGGGCGATGGCGAGCCCGTCGTCTTCCTTCACGGCAATCCAACTTGGTCGTATCAGTGGCGGAACATTATTCCCCATATCAGCTCCGATCGCCGGTGCCTTGCACCGGATCTGGTGGGAATGGGTTGGTCAGGCAAGTCGCCGAGCAAGGCTTATCGCTTTGTCGATCACGTGCGCTACATAGATGCGTGGCTTGAGGTGCTGCAGCTTACGAAGAATGTCACTCTGATTGGGCACGACTGGGGGGGACCTATCAGCTTCTTCCGCGCCCGGCGCTATCCAGACCAGATCAAAGCCATCGCCTATTTTGAGGCGATCATTCTTCCGCGCCGATGGGAGGACTATACAGATGGCCGCGACCGACAGTTTCGGGCGTTTCGCTCTCCGGAGGGAGAGCGACTCGTTCTCGACGAGAACATGTTTGTCGAAGTAGCACTTCCGCGAGGCATGTTGCGCAAGCTTACCGAGGAAGAGATGGAAGCCTACCGGGCTCCGTATCGCGACCGCGATAGAAGGCTTCCGACCCTCGTATGGCCGCGCGAGCTGCCGATAGAGGGCGTGCCCGAGGATGTGGTGGCGATCGTCGAGCAGAATGCGCAGTGGCTGGCTGCAAGCACCAGCTTACCGAAGCTCTTCATCAATGGTGATCCTGGAGCCAGCATTTCCGGGCGGATTCGCGAATTTTGCCGAACGCTGCCCAACCAAAGCGAGATCACCGTCAAGGGCTTGCACCATCTCCAAGAGGACTCACCGAAAGAGATTGGTGAAGCACTTCGCGCATTCGTGCTGAGCATTCGTACGTAGCAGTTTCTGTTGAGCAGAATGCAAGCATTCGGCAAGGAAGTCGATTAACCAGTTGAACTCGGTTTCGTCGAGTCGTGGCTAATCCACCCAATTCACTGACTGTGTTTGTGCGTATGCATTTGCTGAGGGATTTCGCGCCGATCCAGGCCACCTTCGGCCAACCAGGTGCGGGTGCTCTCGGCAGCGCGCTCGATCAGCGCGCTCGTGAGAGAGAAATCGGCTGGCGATCCGATCAGTGGACAGAGCGGCGGCGCAACGAAGTACTCGATTCCTTCGTCGAGTCCATGCAATTCGTGCAGCAACTGGCGCGCGATCAACAGCGTCAGCGCATGCAGCGCGCAGGCGACGGCGCCGCGTGGGGGAGCCTCTAAGGCACAGGCGTAGCCCGTCGGCAGCACGATCAGGCGTCGCGCGCCGCGCGCAACCGCAACCCTAATCGGTGTGTTGCAGGTGATCGCACCGTCCGCGAGGTACATGCGCTCGAAGGAAACCGGCGCGAACACCGCCGGGATTGCTGTCGATGCGATGATAGCCTGCGACAGCGGGCCTCTCGACAGTACGACAGTGTTGCCGGATAGCAGGTCGGTCGCGACCACGTGCAGCGGAATGCGGGCATCCTCCAGGTTGCGATAAGGAATGTGTGTGTCAATGAGGTGCCGCAGACCTTCCGACGAAACGACAAAATCCCGTCGCCGGATGAACCCGACAAGCGTGCGCCACGTGATCGGAAATACATCCTTGCGGCGCAGCGAGCGCCAGATCGCCGCCAGCTTTTCGATGCCCTCGGGCGTCGGGTTGCTGGCGTAATAGGCGGCATTCATCGCGCCGACGCTCGATCCGACCACCATATCCGCGGTGACACCGTGGGCCGCGAGCGAGCGCAGCATTCCGACCTGTATCGAGCCGAAGCTGCCGCCGCCCGCGAAGACGAAGGCGGTCTTTGCCTGCCCGGATCGGGTGGCCTCAACGCCTCCCCGGAATGCGGCAAAGTCGGTCATGGCGGCGCCTACCGTGCGACGACAATTGTCACGCCACGCCCCAAGCCAAACAAGGACGCGGCTTTCAATTGGCCGTCATCGCGTCGCATGCCCTTCGTCACCAGCGCGCGAGGGAGGCAGCGACGCAGTTAGACCTTTCGACGCCGGCAGCGACGTGAGCCGCGGCGCACCCGTAGATGAACATGGTCATTCTCCCTTGTGTTGAAGCCAGAAGTGGCTTTCGCGGCTTAGATCGCGCAACGCGGTGTTTATTTTTGCGCTCGTATTCACCTGCTGAAGAGTTCGGAGACGAGGCCGTCACGGTTACATCTTCACGGCGAAGTGAAAAGATGAGCGGTTGCTTCAAACGGCGGTGCCGGAAGGATCGACGAGGTGGTCAGCGGTGAGCGATGGCTGTGCCGCGTCTCAAGCTTCCCGCACTCAAGTTCGCAGCGCACACCGTATTATTGGGTGCCGTAGGTGACACGGAGTGGGCAGTGTTCTGAGCTGGCTTGGCTGCGAGTAAGACAGACGTCTAGGAGCTCGCGGTCGTCCCACGGCGCGATGAAAACCGGCGCCAACTCCTGAGAAGGCGACAACGGAGGCAAGACGCGATGGGCGGGCCATGCCCGTCTT
>WNFL01090979.1_pt6 | contig 11978 bp, 12 predicted proteins | sample 5400361 | NCBI WGS metagenome assembly WNFL01 (sample SAMN13153351, study PRJNA577476) | soil metagenome | isolation source: 40 cm soil on Douglas fir-dominated hillslope | place: USA:California | collected 2013-09-17
GTCGATCTCGTCCCGGGTGACGATCCACGGGCCGAGCGCGGTGAACGTGTCGAAGCCCTTGCGAATGTTGCGCGTGTTGTGCCGGCCGCGGCCCCAGGGATCGCGCTGGCTCAGGTCCCAGCAGATCGTGTAGCCGAAAACGTGGTCGAGCGCCTTTTCCTCGCTGACATGGCGCGCCTTTTTGCCGATCACAGCGCACAGCTCGCACTCGAAGTCCACGTCCTTGGAGACTTTCGGGAGCACCACGGTGTCGCCGGGACCGATAATGGACGAGACCGGCTTCAAGAAAAACTCGGCCATGAGCTCGTCCTTGCTGAGCTCGGCGCGGTCGGCGCTGCCCATCTTGATCTTCATCTCCGCCTGGTGCGCCTTGTAGTTCGCCGCCGCGGCCCAGAGCGACGGCGGGTTCAAAATCGGCGCCAGCAGCTTGACCGAGCCGAGCGGCAGCGCCGCGGCGGACTTGGCGGCGTCGCGGGCGACGTCGATGGCGCCGGGGCGGTTCGCCAGCGCGTCGATCACTTCGACCATCGTATAGCCGTCCCTGACGTGCCCCGCCTTTACCAGCGCCGGGCCGATCGGATAGACCTTGTCGCCCTCGACGACGCCGGCCTGGTTCGAGTTGTAGTGGCAGATTTTCATGCTTCCTCCTGATGACGATTTTTAAGGGGTCAGGCGGCCTTCGCGCCTGAGCTCCTCCTGCGCCAGCTTCAAAATCCGGTCGTTGATCACGCGCTCGACGGTCATTTTCTTGTCCGCCAGGCCGTTCCGGATGTCCTCGTCGAGCATGACCTGGATGCCGTCCACGGCGATCGAGAGGTCCGCGGTCAGACCGGGCGCGTAGAGATCGTAAGCCCGGTCGACGATGTCGGCCTCGCCCTTGAGGCCGGCGTCGTAGCCCGCCTTGATCGTCTCTTTCTTGTTTTTCTTGGCGAACTGGATGCCCAGAATGGCCGCCTTCAAAAAGCGCTTGGTGGTCTCGGGATATTTTTCCAACAGCGAGTCGCGCGCGATCAGGATGCTTTGCGGGATGCGGAGCGACTCGCTCAAGTTCACGAGCAGCGGATATCCCTTGGCGGTGAGCCGGACGGCGTCCTCGGGCGAGAAGGGAGCGGCCGCGACCAGGCCGTTCTCCAGCGCGGCGGCGCGCATCGTCGTGTTGCCGACCGCGCGCAGCATCAGGTCCTTGTCCGGATCGACATGGTTCCTCTTCAAATAGGTCCGGACCGCAAAGTCCGAAAAGGCGCCCGCGCCGGTGACGCCGACGACCTTGCCTTTCAAATCGCCGACGGTCTTGATCCCCTTCATGCCGACGATGGCGTAGTTGGTGGTGTTCGATATCGAGCCGATGATCGACACGTCGAGGCCGCGCGAGCGGGCCCGGATGACGGCCTGGGCGCCGCCGATGCTGCCGAAGTCGGCGTCGCCGGAGACCATCGCGGCCAGCGCCGCCGGCCCGCCGCGGATGAAAATCGGCTCGAACAGGAGGCCCTGCTCCCTGAAGAAGCCCCTGGCCATCGCGACCTTGAGGGGGATCTCGCTGTTCCAGGAGAGGCTCACGATGACCAGCCGGACGGTCTTTTTTTCCTGGGCGCAAGCATCTGCTGCGTGCGCCGCCAACAGCAACGCCAGCAGGCAAATTTTGAATTTTGAGTTTTGAATGTTGAATTTAAAATTCATAATTCAAAACTCATCATTCGACATGACGGTCAGTCCGTGACGAACTGCGGCGCGACGGGAATCTCGCGCGGGATCTCGCCCATTTCCGCGAGCATCTTCATCTCCGCCTCGGCGATTTTCCGCTCGGTCTCGGTGAAGGTGAACTCGATCCTGGGATAGCGCGCCGAGGCCAGGACGGCCTCGCGCTCGCCGCCGTAGCGCTCGATGAACTTATCGGCGACCTCCGGGAGGTGCCGCTCGCTGTAGGCGATCGACGCCTTGCACGCGGTGAGCAGTCGGTGGCGGAAATCCGGCTGGTCCTTCAGGAGCGGCTCGCCGACCGCGACCATGTGCTTGATCATCTCGGGAAAGCCGGTGAGCGCGGCCCAGGCGTCGCCGTCGGTGTAGAGGCAGTCGACGGCCGGGTCCTGCTCGCCACGGAAAAAAAACTGGTCGATCAACACCACGGCGTCGGCCTTGCCGGTCTTGAGGGTTTCGAGCAGCCCTTCCTGGGGGATCGAGAGCCAGCTGAGCGTCGAGAGGTCGACGCCGTAGCGGTGCTTCAGGAGATAACGGTGGACGACGTGCGGCGTCTTGTGGTGCGTGGCGATGGTCCGGCCGGCGAGGTCGGCCGGACTCTTCACCGGACCGTCGGCGCGGACGAACAGGCCGTTGCCCTTGGACGTCGATTTCCACTCGGTCGAGATGCCGCGGATGGGCGCGCCGTCGATCCGGCAGCGGAGAAAGTTGGGCAGGTAGAGGTTCGCCGCCTGGACGTCGCCGCGGATCAGCGCCTCTTCCTGTGCCCGGCTGGGCGGGTCGGGCACTTCGATGACCGAGATGGTGAACCCTTCCGGCTTCACCAGCCCGGCGGCCAGGGCGTAATAGGTGCGGAACATGCAGAAACGGTTGCGGTAATGGGCGAAGGTGATGTGCATCGTCGTCCTCTAACGGAGCCCGAGCTCTTGCCGGCTCTTGGTGCACACGTCGAGCGCCGCCAGGGCGTAGACCTTGGTGCAGTTCATCATGTTGGTCAGTCCGACGCCGCGCCGGACGCCCTTGGGGTTGTCCCATTCGGTGATCTCCGGCTCGGTCGGGTCGATCAGGTGCGTGCCGAAGCCCGGCCCGTAGGTGATCGCCGGCACGCCGTAGGCGTTGATGCGCGAGCCGTCGCTGGTGATGCCGTAGCGCTTGGGCGACGGGTCCGGCGCGGGCTTGCCGAAGACCGCCCGGTGCGCCTGGTCCATGACCTGAACGACCTTTTCGTCTTTCGAGATCTCGTAGCCGTAGGTGGAGAGATAGAGCTGCACTTTCGTCTCGATGTCTTTTTCCTGCTCCTGGACGCGCGCGCAGACCGCTTCGAGCGCCCGCTGGATCGCCATCGTCGGCGTCTTCGGCAGCGTCTTGACGATCACGTAGAGCTGCACTGCCGGCTGCGTGCCCGGCTTGAACGGGTTGCCGCCTTCGATCGCGCCGATCTGGACGGTCGGCAGCATGAACGGATGCTTGTACTGCTGCTGGTACTCTTTTTCCCAGTCCTGGATCGCCTGCGCCACTTTGCCCGCCTGGAGCACGAAGTTCTCGGCCTTGCCCTCGACGGTCACCTGGGCCCAGATGAGCCCGGCGTTGCCGATCTGGAGCTGGAGCCCGGTCGGCTCGCCGATGATGCACATGTCGGCGGTGACGCCGTGGTCCATCATGTAGCGCGCGCCGACGCCCGCGCCGCGGTAGGCCTTGCCGCTGAAGCGGCTGACCTGCGCCTTTTCGATCTCGCCGACGACGCCGGAGATGATGATGTCGCCCCTGAGCTTGACGCCGGCCTTCTGCAGCATCTCGACGGCGACGATGTAGCACGGGAACGCCGCTTTCATGTTGACCAGGCCGCGGCCGTAGATGCGGTCGCCTTCGACCTTGGTCTCCTGCGGGGTGTCGAAATGGTCCATGTGGGCGCAGTACATGAGCGTCGGGCCGCCGCCGCTGCCTTTGAGCGTGCCGATGACGTTGGGCCGGCCTTCCTCCACCTCCTGGTAGCGGACCTCCATCCCGAGCTTCTCGAATTCGGAGCCGAGATAATGCGCGACGTTGTATTCCTCGCCGGTGATGCTGATGGTCTCGGCCAGGTTCTTGGAAATCTCGATCAGGCGCTCCCTATCATACTGCTTCAGCACTTTGTCCTTCACGTTGTCGTCCATTCGGTTGTTCCTCCTTGAACACCAGTTTTATATGTCAGACAAAAAAAAATTTATCCACCCCGGCCCCATACGCCCCCGCTAGCTTACCCTCGGCGGCGGCGGAGCGCTCGGAACAGACGAGCCGTTACGGATTCTGTAAAACGCTCGATTTCGCTCCGGCGATCCTTGGCCTCATTGAAGAAAGCTCTGCAAGAACAGCTTCCTCATCGATCAGAGTCATCCTCCTGTCCAGCATAACGGCCTTTCCCTCCACAAAGACGCTCTCCACGGAACTGCCGCTCTCGCAAAGGGCCAGCTCGTTCACCCAATCGTTCAGGGGCTGAAGCGAGATCGAAGGGTTCAAAATCATCAGATCCGCCTTTTTCCCTTCCTCGATCGATCCGATCGTTCCGTCCAGCAGCGCGGCTTTGGCTCCTCCCAGAGTCCCCATCTCTAAAGCTTCCGCCGGGAGAAGCCAGTCGCCGGAATCCCAATGCGTTCTCGGCAAAAGCACGGAGAGCTTCATTTGTTCAAAGATGGAATAGACAGTCGCGGCATTGACGCTATCTGCGCCCAAGCCGACGGCCAGCCCTTGTGCGAGCATCTTTTTCACGCGCGCCACGCCGCTGCCGAGTTTCATGTTGCTCGACGGGTTATGGACGATTTTAACATCGTGCCGCTTGAGAATGTCAATCTCCTGATCCTCCAACCATATGGCATGGGCCACGGAGAGACCGGGACCGAGAAAGCCGATCTCTTCCAAATGATGGACGATCGGCTTACCGTACAGTTGCCTTCCTGTCTCCGCATGTCTCCTGGTCTCCGCGAGATGGGTGTGGATGCCGACCTCAAGCTCTGCCGCCATCTCTTTGCAGCGCACCAACAGAGGGTCGCTGCATCTTTGCGGCGCCGACGGCGCCAACATCAAGGAGAGCCGCGATTCCGAGCTGCTGGACCGCCGAGCAACCTCCCTTGCAAGATCGATCCAGGAGTCTGCGGCCGAAGCGTCGGGAGCGACATCCGGATTGTCGGGAGACTGGTCCTTGAACGAGAGAGCCAAAATTCCCCTGATGCCTGTATCCAAAAGAGCCCGGCAGGCCGAGTCCACGCACTCCTCGGGGCTGCGAGACGGAATCGTGAACATGTTGAGGACCGTCGTTACCCCGTGACGGATCAGCTCGATGCAAGCCGCGCTATGAATCAGATAAACATCCTCAGCCGACGCGCCGAAGGCCTTTTCGGTCTCGGCGGATCTTCGGGACCACGACTCGAAAGAGGTTTCATCCCACAGTCCTCTCTGAAACATTCCGGTGAGATGGGTATGTGCGCTCACAAGCCCTGGAAGGATGATCTTGCCCGCACAATCGAGGACGCGGTCGGCGTCTTGTTCCCGGGATGCTTCTCCACGGAAGATCCGCGCGATCCGGTCGCCTTCTAGGAGGAGATCCGCGCCCTCCAGGATATCCCTGCCGGAGTTCATGCTTATAATGGTGCCGTTTTTTAATAAGGTCCGCACGGAGTCTACCGATAAAGGCGGGTTTCTTTTCAACCCTCATCTCGCCTTTTTGGCGATCTTCTCAACAAAGCCCTCGTTCACCAATTCCTGGATCACGGAATTGTCGTAGAATTCCTCGGGTTTACGGCCGGCGGTCTTATCCGGCGGCAGCGCGTTGATGACGGCGGCCGGGTCGGTCGACGGCACCAGGGAGGTATTCTTCACGAAATAGTCATGGGATTTCGACAAGACTTCCTGATCGCTGAGCTTTGTGTACTTCTGCGTCACGGACAACGCGAAGTCTCTTTTCTGCGCATAGAGATGGAGGCCCTCGGTGTAGGCCATGAGGAACCCCTTTACGATAGCTCGATTCTGAGCCAGATAGGACCGTGTGGTGATCATGGTCGAGGTCGGGTACTTCACCCCGAGATCGCCTAGATCCACCAGTACCCTTAAACCCAGAGCCGCGGCGGCGAATAATCCCGGTGGAGCGATAATCGTGGCCGCCACGGCCCCGGACCGCACTGCGAGAAGTCTCTGCGAGTCGGGGCCCGCCTGGACAAACGTCATGTCCTTGGGACTCAACCCCAACTTCTCAAAAGCGAGCAGCGCGGCCACTTCCGTGATCCCGCCCAAGCGGGTAATGGCTATTCTTTTACCCTTTAGTTCCGCCGGTGAAGAGATGTCCTTGGAAACTACGAGACTGTAAGGGATATAGTTGTAGGACGAAGCTATGATCACCACTTCGCCGCCCTGAAGCTTCGCCTGAATAGGCGCCGATCCGGAGACGTTGGCAAATCGGATTTCATTCGCCAGCAGGGCCTGGATATTTGTCGAGCCTCCCCCGAAAAGGATGATTTCCTCGTTCAATCCGTATTTCTTGAATAGACCCGCATCATGGGCCACCCAAAGGGGAGCATTGTAGCCGGAGATTCCCGCGTAACTGATTCGGATTGTCTGCGCGTGAGCGGCGCACGGCACAAAGATTCCGACTACGGCCGCGAGCAGCAACTTGGACAGCCTTCGCATCGAAGCCTCCTCTAGGTCTTGCTCCCAAGGGATCGGGGCAAGTAACGGCCGAAAGGCTTGGCGACGATCTCAGGCCGCTTCCCGCCGTCGGTCCACTCCGCGATCACTTTGCCGCGAAGCATCGTCATGACCGGCCAGCCCTTCATTTCCTTTCCTTCCCACAGGGTCCAGCCCGCCGTGCTGTGAACCATCTCATTCGATACGGTGACTTTCCGGTTCAGATCCACCGCCACGAGATCGGCGTCCGATCCCGGAGCGATAATGCCTTTTTTGGGATAAACGCCGAATATGCGCGCGGGATTCTCGCAGCAGACTTCCACGAGGCGCTGCAGGGTGATGCGTCCCTTGCTAACCCCGTCGTTGAGCATCACGGGCAGGTGCGCCTCTCCGCGCGAAGGGAAGCCGGTTTTGGTTGCCCAGATGTCTCCTTTAACTTCCATCTCCTTTCGCGGCTTGCTCACATTGGTATGGTCGCTTCCGACCGAGTCGATCCGCCCGTCGGCCAGGGCCTGCCAGAGGACCTCTATGGATTCGGCGCTTCGAAGCGGCACGTTGATGCGCCAGGCATCCTCGGTGAGACTGAGATAGTGGGCTCCGGTTTGCGCATAAACCGTCCCTCCCTCGTTCCGGGCGCGGGTTATTTCCTCGACGGTCTCCGGCGTCGTGGTGTGTTGAATATAGAGCGGACACTTCGCTATGCGCGCGTAGTAGGCATAGGTTCGAACATGGCCCGCCTCGAGGAAATTCGGCGAGCGCTCGTTCCAGACGCGGTACTCTTTTCGCCCTGCTTTAAGGAGACGCTCTTCGAAGAGGCGCGCGATTTCCCAGTTCTCGCAGTGCATACAGACAACAGCCGGAGGGCCTAGTTTGGCCACCGCCTCAAGCCCAAGATAAATGGTTCCGTCATCAAACCCGAAATAACCCTGGCTCTTTCGATTCGGCCAGTAGGTCGCCGTCCTTTCAGGGCTCATCATGTGAAGCTGGTATTTGAAAGATGTCAGGCCGAAGTCCTTCGCCAGGCGCGGTATCTCCAGGGCGTGCTCGTCTTTGAGAATTTTAGGGGTGAGAAAGAAATCGACCATCGAGCGCGATTCTCCCAGGCCTTTAAACAGATCGAAGACCTCGGCATAGAGCGGGACTTCTTCCTCGGTTTTCTCCGCCTTGTAGGGCTGCCCCATGTTTGGGCTGGGCTGCATGAACCCCCAGGTCGTGATCCCGTAAGCGGCCGCGGCGCGCGTCTCCGAGTCGAACTCGTCTCCAACCCAGCGATGGCTTCCGAAGTGGACTTCCGGATCGACAACGCCGGGGATGAGATGACGACCCTTGAGGTCGATCACTTTCCGCGCTTGGGGCGCGGTGTCATCGTGCCCGACGGCGACGATTTTTTCGTCTTTCACCGCGACGAACCCATCCACGATCTTTCCCTGAGTCACAATCTTTCCGTTTTTTAAAAGAACGTCGACTTCCATTTTTACCTCCTCGGTTCTGAGCTCTTGATGATCAATTTCTCTTCTCGGCTGCCTGCTTCGATGTCTCGGCTTCTTTTTGGCATCCTTAGTCTAAAAATCTTTCGTGTACAAGCGCCTGAAGTACGGAATTATCGGGCGGTGTCGCAATCGCTCCCATAGGGAATTGGCGTCTGTGATCGGCGAGGTTCAGCATCACTTCATATCGCCGCAAAGAGGCCCGGTGGCCCGATGACGCTGGCCGGCCTCCACCTCCCGATCTGAAATTTACCGATTGTTTATCGGATCTCTTTGGCGAGCTTTTTGGTAAAGCCTTCCTGTTCCAGCTCCTGCAGCAGGCTGTTGTCGTACAAATCCCGCGCGCTTTTCGCCCCGGGCTTCTCCGCCGCCGCAAGCCCCGCCTCCATCACGGCGGTGTCGGTCACCGGCACGAGCGGCGAGTTTTTGGCGAAATAGTCGTAGGTCTGGGAGAGGATCTGCGGGTCGGTCTGCCTGGTGTATTTCTCCAGCACCTTGATCGCATAGTCTTTTTTCTGCCGGTAGACGTGCAGCCCCTCGACGAGCGCCATCAAAAACTTTTTCGCCGTCGGCCGGTCCTGCGCCACGTAGCCGCGCCGCGCCGCGATCACCGACGTGGGATACTTGACGCCGAGCGCGCCCAGGTCGGCGATGACGTTGAGACCGCGCGCGGCGGCGGCGAACAGCGCCGGCGGCGCGAGCGCGGCCGCGGCCGCGTTGCCCGATTGCACGGCGGCGATCCGGAGCGCGTCCGGGCCCGCTTGAATAAATGTCAGGTCCTTCGGCCCGAGGCCCAGCTTCTCCATCGCCGCGCGGATCGCGACCTCCTCGATGCCGCCGATGCGGGAGACCGCGGCCCGCTTGCCCTTCAACTCCGCCGCCGTGCGGATGCCGCCGGCCGTGACCAGGCCGTACGGCATGAGGCCGTAGGCCGTGGCGAGGATCACGATGTCGGCGCCCTGGAGCGCCGCCTGGATCGGCGAGGCGGCGCCGAGGTACGAGAAGCGGATTTCGTTGGCCAGGATCGCTTGGATGTTGGTGAGCCCGCCGGCGACGAGCACCAGTTCCGAAGGCACGCCGTATTTTTTAAACAGACCGGCGTCGTAGGTGACCCAGAAGGGGAGGTTCTGGCCGGAGGTGCCCGAGTAGCTGATGCGGATCGTCTCGGCGCGCGCGGGGAGCGCGGCCGTCAACCACGCCGAGACCAGCAGCGCCGCTATCCATCGACCGGACATAAATAACCTCCGCGCGTTAGTAAATCGGAATCCACCGGCGAAGCTCTACCTTTAAACCAGCCGCGCGCCAGCGTCAACCGAAGGCGGGGCCCGAGACATTCCCAGGCGCCGATGAGCGAATATATTTGACCTCGATGTCGGTATGCCTTAAATTGACGGCATGCTTTTGGGTCTGGACGTCGACGGCGTGGTGGCCGATTTTTTAGGCCCGTTCCTCCGCTTTGTCGAGAAAAAGACCGGCTGCGCGCCGATCGCCCCCGAGACGATCACCGACTTGAGCTACAAGGACCATCCGGTGCTGACGGAGGCGGTCATGACAGAATGCCTGGCCGCTCTCGCGCTCGATGCCGATTTCTGGAGCGGGCTCGATCCTCTGCTGGCGCCGCCGGAATGGCGCGTCCTCGACGCGCTCAGCCGCGAAAACCGGCTCGTTTTCATCACCCACCGCCACGAGGGGGAGGGGCGCGACATCCGCCGGGTCACCGCCGACTGGCTCGCGCGCCACGGCGTCGGCAATCCCGTCGTCCATTGTACGAACGAGTATAAATCCAAGCTGGTGGAGAGCCTCGGCGTCGATATCTTCGTCGACGACCGGCACGAGAACTGCCAGGACGTGGCGGAAAAAACCCGCGCTCTGGTGTTCATGCCGCACCGGCATTACAACCGGTCTTTCGCGCATCCGCGGGTCCGAAGAATCCAAACGTTGAACGAGCTGGCGGCCTATCTTAAATAGCTCCGGATAACCCGAAGGAGGGTATCGACATGTACGGTTGGCGCGCGCGAGTCGGACACGTGGCCCCGTCGCGCGGGGACGTGCTGGTTTACGAATTCTACCGGATGCTGCCCGCGGGCTTCATGCTGCTCAACACGACCGGCACGATCCGCCAGCTCGTGGACACCGACTTCGACAAGCAGCTGAAGCGCATCGAGGAGGCGGCGGTCGACCTGGCCGAGAACGGCTGCGACGTGATCATCATCGGCGGCTCGCCGCTCTTCACCAAGCTCGGCTACGGCAGCGACATCGAGATCGGCCGCCGGCTCACGGAAAAGGCCGGCGTGCCGGTCGTCGCCGGCATCACCGGCGAGGTGGAGGCGCTGCGCCGGCTTAAAATCAAAAAAGTCGTCGTCGCCACGCCGCACGAGGACGAGCTCAATCAGAGAATGAAAAAATTCCTCGAGGCGTCGGGCTTCGACGTGCTCAAGATCGAAGGCTACGGCATCCGGAAAAACTCCGAGATCGCCGAGCTCTCCGAGCACGCCGCCTATAAGATCGCCAAAAAGCTCTACGAAAAGGCGCCCGAAGCCGACGGCGTCTTCGTGCCCTGCCCGCGCTGGCCGACCATCGGCGACGTGGCGCTCTTGGAAAGCGAGATCCAAAAGCCCGTCGTCACGAGCTGCCAGTCCTATATCCGGCACGCGCTCGAGGTCGCGCACGTAAAAGAGAAGATCGAGGGGTACGGGAGGTTGATGGAGACGCTGGGGGAGTAAACCGATGCTCGACGACGATAGCGCGCAGCGGATCGCGCTCGCCTGGCTCGAAGCCTGGAACGCACGCGACCTCGACCGTATCCTGGAGCACTACGGCGAAAACATCGAGTTCCTGAGGCCCTTCGCCGTCAAGCTGGCCGGCGATCCGGCCGGCGCCGCGAGGGGCAAGGCGGCCTTGAGGGAATATTTTCCCCGGGCGCTCGCCGCCTATCCCGACCTTCACTTCCGGCTGCACAAGGTTCTCACCGGAGTGCGGAGCTTTACCATCTATTACGAAAGCGTCGATGGCCTGACGGCCGCGGAGACGATGGAAGTCGACGACGCGGGCCGGGTCGTCCGCGTCCTGGCGCACTACGCGCCGAAGTGAGGCGGAGGCTATGAAACCACACATGAGTGCGCAATCGAATGTAACTGTTGCAGAGTCCATTAACTGGCGCTGTTCGGTGTGTTCTATTGAGTTTGCCACCGCCGAGGGAGGGCTCTGTTTTCGTTGCAAGAAGCCGGTTTGTTTGCGGCATTTAAATTTTTTGAAGGTAAAAGCCGCGGACAACGAATCGACGCGTGAAAATGTTTGTAGCAGCTGTCTTCGTCCTGATGATCCTAAGCCGTCGCTACTCAAAGGCTTCTGGCGACGGATTTCTAGGTAGGAATTTGTGAGCTACCTCGAATCGACCCTGCTGCCCGACGAGACGATCGTCTACCGGGTGCGCCTCCACTGGATTATTTTCCTCAAGTCGATTTTCATCATCCTCGTCGGAATAGCCCTGCTCGCGGTCTATCCGAACACCCCGATCGCCGGCGGCGCCGCGATTCTATTCGGCCTGATCGTCGGCATTCCGGCCTTCGTCCGCTATAAAACCTCCGAGTTCGGCGTCACGACCAAGCGGGTCATCGTCAAGATCGGGCTGCTCCGCCGCCGGACGCTGGAGCTTTTGCTGCGTCAGGTGGAAGCGATTCTGATCGACCAGACCGTGTCCGGGCGCCTCTTCAACTACGGGTCGGTGACGCTCACGGGCACGGGCGGCGTGCGCGAGGTATTTCACAATGTCTCGTCACCGCTGGAACTGCGCCGGCGCATTCAAGGCGCGGCGGCGTAGGAGGCTAGCGATGTTCGACGGTGATACCGATCGGGACTGGGAGCGCTGGGGCGCGACCGATCCTTATTACGGCGTCCTATCCGAGGAGAAATATCGCACGGCGGCGCTCACGGCCGAGCGCAGGGAAGAGTTTTTCCAATCCGGGCGCGCGTACGTCGCTCGTTTGTTCGACATCGTCAGGCTCCGGCTCGATCCGGATTTCGTCCCGAGGATTGCCCTGGAGTTCGGCTGCGGGGTGGGTCGGCTCGCTATCCCGCTCGCGGCGGCGGTCGAAAAAGTCGTGGCGGCCGACGCGGCCCCTTCGATGCTGGACGAGGCCAGGG
>WNFL01096324.1_pt1 | contig 11978 bp, 9 predicted proteins | sample 5400361 | NCBI WGS metagenome assembly WNFL01 (sample SAMN13153351, study PRJNA577476) | soil metagenome | isolation source: 40 cm soil on Douglas fir-dominated hillslope | place: USA:California | collected 2013-09-17
GTGAAGGCGCAGGCCACGTCCGCGAGCGGTTGTCCGTGTCGCGCCTCCCAGTGCGCCTCGCGCGTGCGAGCTGCGGCGATCGGGTCGCCCGCCGCGGGCGCATGTCCGGCCGGATCGAGCGCCCGCGCGAGCAGTTCGGCGAGACCGTCGCCATTCGCGCGTGGGACGACGAGCCACTCCTCCGGCACGATCGGAGCGGGCACGGGCGGCGGCCCGCCGACGGGATACTCGCCGCCGATCCAGCCGTAGCCCCAGATCGAGTCGTCGGCCGGGAGATCGGTGCGCTTCGGCGGCTTCGGCGGCTTCGGCGGGTCCGGCGGATCCTGCACGCGAGCACTGGCGGGGAAGACCGCCGAGAGCAGGAGCGCGACGAGCGCGATGGGGGGCAGTTGCATGCACGGCCCAACCCCGCGCGCGGCCGCGGGTTCTGGTCTAGCCGCCCAGGATCGCTGCGATCGCCGCCACGTCGACGATGTCCTCGGCCTTGCAGCCCCGCGAGAGATCCATGAAGGGCTTCTCGAGGCCCTGCACGAGCGGACCGAGCGCCGTCGCGCCGGCGAGGCGCTCCGTCAGCTTGTAGGCGATGTTCCCCGCGTCGAGATCGGGGAAGATCAGGACGTTCGCCTTGCCGGCGAGCGGCGAGCCGGGCGCCTTCTTCTCCGCCACCTGCGGCACGATCGCGGCGTCGAGCTGCAGCTCGCCGTCGCAGGTGAGGTTGGGCGCGCGCTTCGCGAGCAGCGCGGCGGCCTTCTGCACCTTCTCGACGTCGGCGTGGCTGGCCGAACCCTTGGTCGAGAACGAGAGCAGCGCGACGCGTGGCGATTCGCCGACGAGCTTGCGGTGGTTCTCGGCGGCCGCGAGCGCGATGTCGACGAGCTGTTCGGCTGTCGGGTTGGGCACGACGCCGCAGTCGGCGTAGGTGTAGACGCGATCCTCGAGGATCATCAGGAAGCACGAGGAGAGCGTCTTGATCCCGCGCGCGAGGCCGACGACCTGCAGGCCGGCGCGCAGCACGTCCGCGGTCGCAGCCTCGCTGCCGCTGACGCCGCCGGCGCAGTCGCCCGAACGCACGAGGAAGGCGCCGAAGACGAGCGGCTCGAGGACCTTCTTCTGCGCCTCTTCGAGCGTGATGCCCTTGGCCTTGCGCAGCTCGAAGTACTCGGTGGCGAATTTCGGCGTGCGCGGATCGCGCGCGGGGTTGACGACATCGACGCCGGCGGGGGCGGGGCACATCTTGCCGGTGTCGACGAGCACGGGCTTGCAGATCCTCAGCTGTACGAGCAGCGTCGCCGCCTGGCGCACGCGCGGGTCCTGCGATTCGGGCAGGACGATGCGCCGCTCCAGGCGGCGCGCCTTCTCGTGGAGCTCGAGAACGAGGTTCATGGTCATGGGCAGCTCGGTTCAGGGCGCGGGCGTCGCGTCGAGCACGTCCTGCGGCACCTCGATCACCATGCGCAGGACGGCCAGCGCGTGGGTCTTGCCCTGCGCGTCGGTCTTGAGCGAGGCCGAACCGCCGCCGCCGAGCGAGTCCTGCAGGATGAAGTTCAAGAGGCGCATGTTCTCGGCCTCGTAGCGCTTGACCTGGCCGTGGTTGATCGCGCGCATGTGCTGGCGCACGCGCTCGCCGCTGAGCTCGCGCTTGAGGAAGCGGAAGGCGGCGTCGCTGCGCGCCAGCACGCCGACGTTGGAGCCCTCGCCCTTGTCGCCGGAGCGCGCCATCGCGATGCGCGAGAGCGGCACGAGCGGCATCAGGCGCCTCCGGCGGTCACGACGGTGACCTTGTGCGCGATGCGCGGCTTGCTGACGAGCGCCGGCCAGAACCCGATGATCTCGGTCGCGTGCGGGCGGCCGCCGGCGAAGCCGGTGACGCCCGGAGGCCCGCTGGTGACGAGCGGCACGAGCTCGTAGCCGAAGCGCTCGACCTTCTCCCTCTCGCGGCCCTTGACGCCCAGGCGCAGCACGATCTCGGCCGGATCGTGGCGCTCGGCGGACTCGATCCCGGCGTGGCAGACGTTGGCGCCCACGAACTCGACCAGGCGCTCCGACTCGGAGAACTTGCAGCCGTCGAGCTCGAGGCGCTTCCAGACGATCTCGGCGCAGAGCTTCGCCTTGGCCAGCGCGTCCGGGCCGCTGATCGTCAACTGGCCGACGGCCTTCCAGCCGTTCTCGTAGCTGATCGAGACCTTGTAGGTCGGCGTCGGGGCGCTGCCGCGCACGCCGCGCACGCGCACGCGGTCCTTGCCCTCCTGCTCGAGCGTGAAGCTGGTGAAGTCGGCGCTGCAGTCCGGGCCGAGGTAGGCCTTGGGGTCGCCCATCTCGTAGGCGAGCTGGTGCGTCAGCGTTGCGAGGTCGATCACGCCGCCGGTGCCGGCGTGCTTGGTGATCACGAACGTGCCGTCCTTGTGGGCCTCGACGATCGGGTAGCCGATCCGCGCCATGTCGGGCACGCGCTGCCAGTCGGTGAAGTTGCCGCCCGTGCACTGCGCGCCGCACTCGACGATGTGGCCGGCGACCGTGCCGGCCGCGAGCAGGTCGTAGTCCGTCTTCTTCCAGCCGAACTCGTGGATCAACGGGCCGAGCACCAGCCCCGGGTCGGTGCCGCGGCCGGTGATCACGATCTGCGCGCCCTGGTCCAGCGCCTCGGCGATCGGGAAGGCGCTCATGTAGACGTTGGCGCTCGTCACGCCCGCGCGCACGGACGAGAGCGGCGCGCCCGTGTCCATGTTGGAGAGCTTCTCGCCCGAACCGATCAGCGCGTCGAGCTGGCCGAGGATGTCGTCGCCCTCGACGATGCCGACCTTGACGCCCTTCAGGCCCTGCTTCTCGATCGCGGCCAGCACGGCCTTCATGCAGGCTTGCGGGTTGACGCCGCCGGCGTTGGCGACGACGCGGATGTCCTTCTTCACGAGCTCCGGCAGCACGCGCTCGATCAGCTTGACGAAGTCGGTCGCGTAGCCCGTGTCGGGCTTGCGCGCGCGCTGCTTCTGCAGGATCGACATCGTCACCTCGGCCAGGTAGTCGAGCGTCAGGTAGTCGAGCGGGCCCTCGCGCACGAGGCGGATCGGGCCGAGGAGCGAATCGCCCCAGAAGCCCTGGCCGTTGGCGACGAGGACGGGTTCGCGCTTCTTCATCGGGAGGCGAGAGGATAGCGAGCGGTGGGGCGCGGATCATGCGGTCGCGCCAGACCGGTGCCGTTCGCGCGTCCGGAGGACCCTGATGAAGCTCTTCGCGGCCTTGTTGCTCCTTCCCGCCGCCTGTGCGGAGCCCGCGCCCTCGAGCGCGCCCGCGCCGGCCAACGTGCAGCTCCTCGTGGACGGCCTCGAGGCCGCCTTCCACGACCCGCAGGTGCTCTCGATCGACGACGCGAACGAGACCTTCGAGATCGCCCTCGGCGGTGCGGCGCTGGACAGCGAGCACGCGCACACGATCGCGCTCGTGCTCGGCGAGCTGCGCCTGCCCGCGCAGTCCTGGGGCAGCAGCGGGGACGAGGGCGACTTCTGCTTCCGCGCGACGCCACCCCAGGCCCGCGCATTCGCCGCGGCGCTCGGTCTCCCCGCGCGCCAGCGCGAGCCCTGGCGCGGCGAGCTCTCCGCCAAGCTCGAGCCGGTGGGGGAGCTCGCGCTGGGATCCGAGCACTTGCCGCTGCGCTTCACGCTGACCAACACCGGGCCCGTCGCGCTCTGGTTCATGGACGGCGGGCGCGGGCGCAACGAGCTCGGGCGCGACAACCGCTTCACGTTCGTGATCGAGCGCGACGGCGAACGCCTGGCGACACGCGAGCTGCCCGACTTCGGCGGGATGGCTGTGGAGCGCAGGCTCGCGCCGGGCGAGTCGCACGCGCTCGAGCTCGATCTGGCGCACTGGATCCGGCTCGAGCGGCCGGGCAGGTACTCCGTGCGCGCGAGCTACGAGGCCGATCTGATGCCTGCGGACTTCGAGCCAGGGAAGGCGCTACCGATGGGCTGGTACACGCACCTCGAACGCCGGCGCAGCGTGCAGGCCGGGCTCGTGATCGACGCGCGCTGAGACGTGCCCCTGGCAGAGCACGGTCGGGCAGCCCGCGTAGGTCCTGCCCGGCAGGAGCCGCTCGTGCTTCATCACCACGCTGTGCGGCGCGACCACGGCGCCCGCACCGACCTCGGCGCCGTAGAAGAGCACGGCTCCGCTGCCGACGTCGGCGCCGGAGCGGATCGTGATCCGGTCGATCTTGAGCACCCGGTCCTCGAAGCTGTGCGCCTGGAAGAGCGCGTGCACGGTGACGTCGTCCTCGATGTAGAGCATGTCGGGGTCGACGACGTGCGCGAAGCCGCCGGCGAGCACGCTGCGCCGGCCGATGTGCGCGCCCATCGCGCGCAGGTACCAGGGCAGGAAGAGCGTGCCCTCGAAGCTGGAGAGCACGTGGCGGCCCCACTTGGACCAGATCTCGTAGTGGATGTCCCAGCGGCTGCACCAGGTGGACCAGAGCGCGTGCTCGCCCGGGCGCACGCGGCCGAGCAGCAGCCACTTGAGCACCAGGACGGCGAGGATGCTGATCGCCGCCGCGGCGAGCGCCGCGCCTGCGATCGGCACGATGGCGTCGAGCGGCCGCGGGGCGGCATTCACGCGCGCGGCGGCCCAGGCCGTGGCGCCGAACGCGAGCCAGAGCGGCGGAACGGGCAGGACGAAGCGCGCGAGCTCGAAGACGAGGCGGACCAGGCGGTGGGCCAGGCGCGGCCGGTGGGTCAGCGAGCGCGCGAAGCCCTTGTGGCGCGGCCGCGGGAGTTCGAAGGGCGGGTGGCCGAACCACGAGCCGCCGCCGTGCATGCGCTCGGGCTCGGGCACCGTGCAGACGCCCACGAGCACCTCCTCAGGCAGCTCCTGGCCGTCGAGGATCACGGCGTGGTTGCCGACGAAGTCGCCGTGCGCCAGACGCGTGTGCGTCAGCGTGACCACGCCCTGGTGCAGGCGCGGGCCGCCGAGGTAGATGCCGTCGGCGAGGAAGCACTCGTCGCCGATCTCCAGGCACTCGGGCACGACGTCGATGATCGTGCTGATCTCGCAGTTGCGCCCGACGCGCATGCCCGAGAGGCGCAGCCACCAGGGCCAGAGCAGCGTGCCGGCCAGCCAGTCGCCGGCCGCCTGGAGCACCTCGCTCTTGAGCGCGACGCGCACGTAGGCCGGGTCGAAGCGGCTGATGCTGCCCGGCGGCACGCGACCGAGCGCGCGCAGGAAGAGCGCTTCGAGCGTCAGGCTGAAGGGGATCGAGAGCACGAGCGCGATCGTGATCGGGACGAGCTGGAAGCCGGAAGACGAACCGTCGAGCAGCGCCAGTCCGATCGCGCGCGCATCGGTGCCGGAGAGCCAGGCGAGGCCGGCCAGGCTCGCCAGCAGCGGAACGGCGAAGAGCAGCATCGCGGCGCAGCGCGCCAGCACGAGCGCGGTCGCGTGTGCCGCGGGGGAGAGCTCGCGCTTCGATCCGTGGGCTGCCCGCTCGGGCGCCCGGCCCGCGAACTTCGCGGGCACGCCGTCCCAGCATTCGCCCTCGGGCACGCGGCCGCCGTGCGGCAGGTTCGAGAGTGCGCCGAGGAAAGCGCGCTCGCCGAGCGCGGAGTGCCCGCTCAGGCCCGCGCGCACGTCGACCGTGCTCGCCCTGCCGAGCGTGATCGGTCCGACGACCAGGCAGCCGTCGACGAGATCGACCAGGCGCAGCGCCGCGTCCTGGCTGACCATCACGTCGTCGCCGATCGTCAGGAGATCCCAGCCGCCGCCCGTCAGCTCGACGCCGCGGTGCACGTGCACGCGCTCGCCGATGCGCGCTCCCAGCGCCCGCAGGGTCGCGTTCTGGAACTCGGTGCCCGCGATCAGGTCCCAGGGCACGAGGCGCGCGACGTGCTGCACGATCCAGTTGCGCAGGTAGTAGCCCGAGAGCACCGGGACGCGCGTCGGGCGATAGCTGCCGATCAGGAGCTGCTTGACCAGCACCAGCAGCAGCACCGCGAGCGGCGCATGGGCAAGGCGCAGCACGATCGCCGCCGCGGGCGCGAGCAGCAGCGAGAGCGGCAGGCCCAGCGTGAGCACCGCCCGCGGCAACAGCACGAAGGCCGCAGCCCAGAGGATCGCAGCGCCCGCGAACAACTCACCGAGCAGGACCAGCGCCTGGAGCGCGCTGGTTGCGATCCGGCGCGCGCTGGATACCCGCTCGAGCCCGCCGTGCCCGCTCGAGTACGTGTCGCTCGCCTCGCGCACGCGCAGCTCCGCCTCTTTCCCGGCTGCTTTCGCGCGCTCGGCGAGCGCCGCGACCGTGCGCGCGGTGTACAGGTCGCGGACCGTGAGCGGGGCGGTCAGCGGATCGTCGCGCAGCAGCGAGACCGCGACGGCGGCCGCGAGCGAATCGCCGCCGAGGTCGAGGAAGAAGTCTGCCTCGACCGCGGGGGGGTCGGCGAGGTCGAGAGCCAGGCGGAAGACGCCGGCGACGCGCTCCTCGAGCACATTGCGGGCGAGGTCCTGGCGCGGGCGCTGGGCCGGATCCTGGGCCGCAAGCGCGGGCAAGGCGTTGCGGTCGAGCTTGCCGCCGACGTTCAGCGGCATGGACTCCAGCAGGCCGAACCGGCTCGGCACCATGTAGGCCGGGAAGGTCTCGCGCAGGGCGCGCTCCAGTTCGGCGAAGGACGGCGGCTCGGCGGCGCGGCTCGGCACGACGAAGGCCACGAGCAGGGGGCCGCGGCCGGTCTGCTGCAGCGCGCAGGCTGCCGCGCGCACGCCGGGCTGGGCGGCGAGCACCGACTCGATCGCTCCGAGCTCGATCCGGTGGCCGCGCAGCTTGACCTGCGCGTCGATCCGGCCCAGGCACGTGAGCTGTCCGTCGGGCTCGCGCCGCACGAGGTCGCCGGTGCGGTAGATCCGCCCGAGTACCGGATGCACGGGGAACTTCTCGGCCGTCAGCTCGAGGCGATTCAGGTAGCCGCGCGCCAGGCTCGGTCCGCCGATGCACAGCTCGCCCGTCTCGCCGTCGGGGACCTCGACGAGCCGCGCGTCGAGGACCCAGGCCCGGTTGCCGCGCACGGGCCGGCCGATCGTGATCGGCGCGCCCTCGTGGATCCGCTCGCGCACGACGGTCACGCTGCACTCGGTCGGCCCGTAGCCGTTCTCGAGCCAGCGACCGCGCGCCCAGCGGTCGGCGACATCGCGCGGCAAGGCTTCGCCGCCGACGTAGAGCAGTCGCAGCTCGGGCAGCTCGCGCTCGGGATCGCGGCAGCCCATCGCGCGCAGCTGCGTCGGTGGGGGACAGAAGACGCTGATGCGCTCCTCGCGCAGCCAGGGCACGAGGTCCGGGCCGCCGCGCACGATCTCGTCGTCGAGCACCACCAGCGTCGCGCCGCAGGCGAAGGCCAGCCAGGTCTCCTCGACCGCGGAATCGTAGGCCGGCGACGAGCCCTGGGCGATCCGCTCGCCGGGGCCGAGCCGGAAACGCTCGAGATCGGAGTCGACCAGGTTGGCGATGCCGGCGTGCTCGATCAGCACGCCCTTGGGCTTGCCGGTCGTGCCCGAGGTGTAGATCACGTAGGCCAGGCTCGAGGGCCCGAGCCAGGCGGGCGCGGAGTGCGCGTGGCCGTTCGAGGACGGCGCCGGCGGCTGGTCCAGGTCGAGGATGCGCTCGACCGGGAACTTCGCCGCGCGCGCGCGGCGCGCGCCGGCGGCGTCGGTCACGAGTACCACCGCGCGCGAGTCCTCGAGCAGGAAGGCCGCGTGCGCGTCGGGGAACGAGGCATCGAGGCAGGTGTAGGCGGCGCCCGCGCGCAGCACGGCGAGCTGGGCCACGAAGAGCTCCGCAGCATGGCGCGGCAAGAGCAGCGCCACCACGCACTCGCCGCGGATACTCGCGCGCAGGCGCTCGGCGAGTACGGCCGCGCGCCGGTCCAGCTCGGCGTAGGTCAGGCTGCAGCGCGCACGATCCGCGTTGCCGGGGATCTCCAGCGCGACGCGCTCGGGGTGCGCCAGCACGCTGCGCTCGAAGAAGGCGTGCAGCAGGCTCTCTGCTTCCGTGCAGAGCATACGCATCCTTGGCCCGCGTGTCGTGCGAAACGTGACGAGACCTAGGACTTCTGCGATTCGTCCCTGCGCTCGAGGCGACGACGCAAGTGCGGAGCGAGGTTCGGCGCGAGGCGCTGCTGGTCGGCGCGCGTGAGGCGCGCGAAGCCGCCGATCCTGCGTCCGCCACAGTGCCCGCATCGGCACCTGAAGGGGGTCGCCATCTCGCTCTCGGTGGTGTTGTAGTCGAAGGTGATCTCGTCCCAGGGGGTCAGGCTGCGGACGGCCAGCAGATGGCGGCCCTCCACACGCGCGCTCGGGGCGCAGGAGTGGTTGAGGAGCGCCAGGGATAGGCATCGAAGACACGCTCGAGGTCCTTCAGCTCGTCCTCGGGGATCTCGACGTGTCGATCCTCGTCCACCTGGATCGAGTGTTGCGAGGGCTGGGCGACCAGCTCACCCTCGATCGAGAGGATCCGCTCACCCTCGGAGAAGGGCCGCAGGGCCACCATGTGCCACTCGCCGTTCCCGCGGACGACCGCGATGCGCGTGCGCTTGCCCGAGGCCGGCGCGGTCGCGAAAAGGCGGGCTTTTTCGCCTCCCGGAGCATCGGCTTCGGGGAACTTCCGGGTGGTGGAGGAGCGGACCGGGGGGGCTTTCTGCTGGTTCATGCGCATGCGTTGGCTGGGCCGAGCGCGTCATGCTAGCGACTCGCGCCGCGGATGCTGCGCACTATTCGTGCGATCGGCAGAGTCGTGGCAGCGCACTCGGCAGCGAGCGCATGCCGCGCGCGAACTCGACGAGCGCCAATCCAGGGGCTTGCACGTCTGCCTCCCCGGCCGCCGTCTCGACGAGGGTCGCACCCTTGTGCGCCAGCGAACGTGCGCCGCGCAGCTCGCCGCGCTGGAGCTTGAGCGCCGCGGCGGCGCATTGGGCCAGACCCTGCAAGAGCTTCGAGCTGGCGCTCCCGCGTGCCTCGACGCGCCAGGCGGCTTCCCAGGTCTCGTGCGCCTCGAGGTGGCGCCCCGCGTCGAAGAGCTCGGCGCCGCGCCGCAGCGCATCGCCCGGGCTGCTCACGGATACAGTTCCAGGAGCAGGCTCTGGAATGCGGCGGCACCGTTCTTGACGAAGATGCCGGTGCCGCGCGGGACCGCGCCGTCGAGCGGGATCGTGCCGCTCACCGCTGCGCGGCCGCCGACCTTGAGCTCGACCCGGCCGTCGGCATAGACGTGCGCGGCGAGCTCGGGCTCCTCGTTCGGCTCGACGGGCTTCTCGAGGCGCAGGTAGGAGAGGCGCCGCGGTGTCGTCGCGCCCTTCGAGGTGACGCGCACCGACCACAGCCCGCCCTGGCCGTTGTCGTCGATGCCGGCCATGTACCAGTCCGCGCCCTCGCGCCCGGCCAGCACCAGGCCCCAGGCCGCGCCCAGCTCGAGCTTGCCCGCGCGCACGAGCTTCGTGCGCAGCTCGTACTCGCCGCGCGCCTCGAGGCCGCCGAGGTAGTAGCCGTACATCCGCGCGCTGACGAGCTCGGGCGCGGCGGCCTGCGGCTCGAAGCGCTCGGGCGAGCCGTTGAAGACCGTCTTCCAGCGCCCGGCCTCGCCGCGCAGCTCGTGGATCGAGCCCAGCAGGCGGCCCTGGGCGCGCGCCGCCTCGCGCAGGCGCAGCGCGCACTCCGCGAGCTTCGGCTCGTCCTTGAGCACGCCCGCGGCCAGGGCGGCGAACGTGTAGCTGCGCAGGACCAGCGGCGGCTCGGACTTCTCGTACTCGGCCAGCAGGGCCGCGGCCGTGCGTCCGAGCTCGAGCGTGCGCGCGCGCGCCGTGCGCAGCGCCGCGTTCTTGGCATCGAGCCTCTTGAGGCGCTTCTCGAGATCGGCGTAGCGCGACTCCTCGAGCGCGAAGCGCGACTCGTCGACGAGGTCGAGCGCGCGCTGGTAGAGCGGGGCCGCCGCCGCCGGCCGGCCGAGGCGCTCGAGGATCTCGGCCTGCTGCACGATCAACTCCCCGTCGGGCTTGTCCTTGTCGATCCGGGTGCAGACGTACTCGGCATGCGAGAGGGCGCGCGCGAGCAGCTCCTTCTCGCCGGCGTGCGACTTCTTGCCCTCCTTGGCAGCCGTGTCGGCCGCGGCGAGCTCGCGGCGCATGCGCTCCAGGCGCAGCGCGCGCGCCTTCGTGCCGGTGCCGTTGAGCGTCTGGACCTCCTCGCGGATCCAGCGCGACCAGTCCTGGTCGAAGTCGGCGAAGCTCTTGTGGCCCAGCGGCGAGTTCTTGCCCAGGAAGACCTCGTCGAATACCTTCATCGGCTCGCCGCCGCGCTTGATGACCTCGCTGCGGTAGCGCCCGTAGAGCGGGCGGTAGATGTATTCGAGCGTCTGCGGGTCCTCGTACTGCTGCAGGAAGTAGACCAGGCCCCAGCCGAAGGAGTAGTACTCGGCCGGGTACGAGCTGGGCGAGTCGTAGCCGACGACCTCGGCGGCCGTCAGCTTGTGGCTCGCGAGCTGCTCGACGAGCGGCTCCAGGCGCAGGCGCGCCGCCTCGGGCCAGAGCACACGGTGGTCGGCCATCGCCACCGTGCCCTCGAAGAAGCTGGCCGTGCCCTCGTTGATCCAGGCCGGGACGAAGCCGCCCTGCGAGAGCAGCGACATGAACTGGTGGCTGGCCTCGTGGAACAGCGTCTCGAGCATCCAGTCGAGCGAGCCCGAACCGTTGGTGCGCGAGTCGTAGCAGTGCACGGTGTTCTCGCCCGGCGACCACCAGCCCTCGGGCGGATCCCCGCCATCCCAGCTCTTGAGCATGTCGGCGCGGTCGGAGTGGATCCGGATCGTGGCCTTCGCGCCGCGCGCCTTCTTCTCGTTGCCGTCGAAGTAGACCTGCACGTAGAAGCCGTGCAGGTCGTCCATCAGGTCGGCCACGCGCTGGGCCGTCTCCTGCTCGAGGTTGGCCGCGAGCTTGTAGTGCTTGCTCTCGAACTCGAGTAGCGGCCGGACGCTCTGGGCGGCCTCGCTGCCGCCACTGTCGAGGTCGAGGCGCTCGAAGGCCGCGCGCGCCTTGGCCAGCAGCTCGGCGACCCTCTCGGAGGTCTTGCCCGTGCTGATCGGCGGCAAGCGCTCGAGCAGCTCGATCGCGCGCTGATTGTGGCCCTGCTCGAGCAGATCGGCCGCGCACTCGGCGAGCGTTCCCGAGAGCTTGGCGAAGAACGCCTCGCGCCGCGTGGCGAGCGCATCGGCGCGGCGTACGCCCGAGAGGCACTGGCGCGCGGCCGGGTCCTGGCCCTCGCCGGCGTAGAGCTGCGCCGCCTGCTCGTACCAGTGCGCGGACTCGTCGAGCCGTGAGAGTCCGGTCAGCGCTCGCGCGTACAGCTCGCACAGCTGCCCGTCGCTGGCGCCGCGGCGCAGCCGGTCCGCCAGCAGCCGCGCCGCGCCCTCGAAATCGCGCGCTCCGATCAGCTCCTGGGCCGCGCGCGCATCGTCGCGCCCGCCGCCCGCCCAGGCCAGCGCGGCGAGCAGGCCGGCCGCGAGCGCGAACAGGGCTGCGCTGCGCGCTGCTCGGCTCATCGTCTCACGGCCTCGGAGGCGCTCACTCGATCGTGAGCTTGAGCGTCACGGTGCCCGAGAGTTGCATGCCGTACTGGACGTCCATCTTGCGGTCCTGGACCTCGATGTTCATGCCGGTGTCCACCCGGGCGCTCGCGGGACCGGAGAATTCGAACGAGTGCGCGTAGCCCGCCTCGACGTCCCAGAGCAGCTCGCCCTGTCCGGCGATCTCGAACTCGACGTCGACGCTGTCGGTCTTCATCTTCATGCCTTCCTGGGGCGCCTTCTCCATCGCGGCCTGGGTGAGCTCGGTCAGGTCCTTGGACCCCTTGACCTTCACCTCGAGCGAGATCACCGCGTACGAGTGGCCGCCCACCTCGCGCATGCCGGTGAACTTGGCCTTGGCCTTGCCGGTCATGGCGTCCCCGAGCCAATCGGAGAT
>WNFL01145245.1_pt2 | contig 11978 bp, 15 predicted proteins | sample 5400361 | NCBI WGS metagenome assembly WNFL01 (sample SAMN13153351, study PRJNA577476) | soil metagenome | isolation source: 40 cm soil on Douglas fir-dominated hillslope | place: USA:California | collected 2013-09-17
AAGTCTGAGGCGCTCGCCCGGCGCGGATCCGGCGTTCTGCGCTGGCCTTGACCTGATCGAGCTCGGGCAGCCGGGAGGCCCGCTCGCTGCTGCCAGGAGCGGAGCTGCGATACCCGAGCTGACCAGGCCGCTGATCGGCGCGGTGAATGGCGCGGCCGTCACCGGCGGCCTGGAACTGGCGCTGGCTTGCGACTTCCTCGTGGCGTCGGACCTGGCGACGTTCGCCGACACGCACGCCAGGGTCGGCGTCATGCCGGGGTGGGGGCTGACGGTGGCGCTGCCCGAGGCGGTCGGACTGCGCCGAGCCCGCGAGATGAACGCGACCGGCAACTTCATCAGCGCCCGGACCGCGCTGGCTTGGGGCCTGGTCAATCACGTTGTGCCGCACGAGCAGTTGCTTGGCTTCAGTCGCGGGCTTGCTGCCGACGTGGCCTCGGCCGACCCCGACGCGTTGCGGGCGATTCTTGCTACCTACCGGGAGGGCGCCCTGGTCACCGGCCGGGAGGCGCGGCAGGTCGACGCTCGCGCTCACAAGAGCTTTCACGCCGGGGCAGCGATTCCGAACTGGTTGCCAGCCGCCGCGACACCGTGATCGAGCGGGGTCGCGCGCAGCGGGGATGAGCCGGCGGGTTCTGGTTCGGCTATGGCCGGCACCGGAGTAGCCGAACAGCCCTCACCGAACCGAACCACGTTTGGCGCTGACGCTGCGGGTAGCTGCGGCGGGAATGACCCAGGAAGGGGTACTTTCACATGTCACTGGTTCTCGTCGCTCTGATTGTCATCATCGTGCTCGCGCTGCTCGGTTTCGGGCTGCACTGGCTATGGTGGATCGCCCTGATCGCGCTCGTGATCTGGTTGCTCGGCTTCGTTCTGCGGGTCGGCGAGAGGGCCGCCAGCCCGCGCCGCCGCCGCTGGTACTACTGGTAAATCACCTGCCCGCTGACCTGGCTGGCCAGAGTTTGGCCTGGACATGTCAGGGCAGTGGGGCTTGGTGAGTTTGCCAACGCGCCAGCAGTCAGTCCTGAACGGCATGGGTCATGCCCTGGAGGCGCGCGATCCAGGGCTCGCCTCCATGTTCGCGATCTTTGCGAAGCTGACCAGGGACGATGGCCCGCCCTGTACGGAGCGGCTGGCGCGCGGCCCGAATCCTGTCCTGGTCATGTTGCGGGCGGCTGTTCGCTGGGCGCGGGCGTCGGCGGCCATCCCGGTCGTTCTCGTGGCCGGGCTCATGGCCGCGATCATCGCGCTCGGCATCGCCACCTCCGGCGGGCCCGTCTGCAGGTCGCCGGCCTCGACGACTCACGCCGGGCAGTCCCGGTCGGCTCTCTGCCGGTCAACGGCCACCGGTCTCTCGAAGTAGGGCACGACAAGTGGCGGGCCATCGGCTCATACATCTCTTTCGCGACAAGGGTCCTCGGGACAGTCCGAGGCGGCGCTCAGCGTACGTTCAGGTCGCCTTCAGGTCCATGTCGGACCATCTAGTCAGACAACGCCGATCAATGCGCGCCGAAGGAGCCGATCGCATGACGAGCATTTACGATCCGCCAATCGGGACCAGGCGAGGGTCGGCGCCACCAGGTGCGCCGCCCGCCGGCTGGCCCGTGCCCGGAAGCCCGGGCGGGCCTGGCGGGCCGTACGGCCCTTACGGCTACGGTGGCGGGGGCGGCGGCGGACCAGCCCGCCGGATGCGCCGCAAGTTCCTGATCTTCCTGTACATCGTCGTGATCGGCCTGGCCAGCTTCTGGGGTCTGCAGGGCCAGCAGCCTGCCCGTCAGCAAGGCGCGCTGTCGAACAGCGAGATAGCCGCCCAGGTTGATCCCGGCCTGGTCGACATCGTGACCACCCTCGGATACCAGCGTGCTCAGGCGGCCGGCACGGGGATGGTTCTTACTCCATCCGGTGAGGTACTCACCAACAACCACGTCATCGAGGGTGCCACCTCGATCAAGGCCGTCGACGTCGGCAACGGGCGCACGTACCGCGCCGCCGTGGTCGGCTATGACCGAAGCCATGACGTCGCCGTGCTGAAGCTACGCGGCGCCTCCGGGCTCCAGACCGTGGCGACCGGCAATTCGGCTCAGGTCAGCCCGGTCGAGAAGGTGGTCGCGATCGGCAATGCTGGCGGCAAGGGCGGCACCCCGTCGGTCGTCTCGGGCCGCATTGTGGCTCTCGGCGCATCGGTCACAGCCACCGACGCCGCGGCTGGTACCTCCGAGCGGCTGACCGGAGTGATCGGTCACAACGCGCCCATCCAGCCGGGTGACTCCGGCGGCCCCCTGGTCAACCTGGCCGCGAAGGTGATCGGAATGAACACGGCAGCCTCGTCAGGATTCTCGCTTCAGGGCCAGGCCCACGCCTTCGCGATCCCGATCAACCGGGCCCTGTCGATCGCGGATCAGATCGAGTCTGCGCAAAGCTCAGCTACGGTACATATCGGTGCAACCGGATTCATCGGCGTTGCGGTCGTCTCCGCGGACCAGGCACAGCAGCACGGTGTCCAGGCCGGGAGCGGGGTCCTGATCGGAAGCGTGTTCCCCGGGTCACCGGCCAGCGCCGCAGGGCTCAGGGCGGGAGATGTGATTGTCTCCGCTGGCGGACGGCGGGTGGGCTCGCCTGAGGCGCTTCAATCGGCGCTCCAGCGTCACCATCCTGGCGATCGCGTTGGCCTCGCCTGGATGGACCAGGGCGGCCTGCGCCACTCGGCGACCGTGACGCTGATTAAGGGCCCGGCCGGGTGATAACTGCCCAGCCGGACGGCGGGCGACGCTGCTGGCCAGCCGGATACTGGGGCCGGACACTGGGGTGAGTGCAGCCGGTGGGCGCGGACGTAGGCTGCACTGAAGAGGGAGGCCGCCATGGAGTTCGAGCACGTTCTGGTCGACTGGTCCGGCGAGTTCGCCACCGTCACGATGAACAGGCCGCAGCGTCGCAACGCCCTGTCCCTCGCGCACATGCGTGAGCTCATCGATGCGTTCACCCAGGTCGGTGCCAGCGATGCGCTCGGCGTTGTGCTCGCGGGCAACGGCCCGGTATTCAGCGCCGGTCACGACTTCGCCGACGTTGCCGATGCGGACTTGGCAGCTGTGCGATCGCTGCTGCAGACCTGTACCGAGCTCATGACGCTGATGCAGCAGATTCCGCAGCCCGTCGCCGCACGCGTGCACGGGCTGGCCACGGCGGCGGGCTGTCAGCTGGTCGCGTCCGCCGATCTCGCGGTCGCCAGCGAGGACGCCGGGTTCGCCGCTCCAGGCGGCCAGGGCGGCTGGTTCTGCCACACGCCGATGGTCGCGATCGCCAGGAATGTCGGGCGGAAGAGAGCAACAGAGATGGCGTTGTCGGGCGATGTGATCGATGCGGCGACGGCGCTCGACTGGGGCCTGGTCAACCAGGTCGTGCCGGCCGACCAACTCGACTCGGCGATCTACGAGCTCCTGAAGCGGGTCACCAGGGGATCGGCGCAGAGCAAGGGGATCGGCAAGCAGGCGCTTTACGCCCAGATCGACCTGGACCAGCCCAAGGCGTACGCGTACGCCATCGAGGTAATGGCGGCGACCAGTCAGTTGCCCGACGCGCGCGAGGGGATGCGGGCCTTCCTCGACAAGCGCGAGCCGCAGTGGCAGCGCCCCCGACCGGCCTGACGGTTGCCGTCAGCCGACGGGCAGCCGGAACGATCCGACGACCGTCGCATCGGCGGGCAGCGGCCCGTCCGCGCACCGGTCCTTGATCCCGGCCTGGAACTTTCCGAACGCTGCCGACGCCGTCAGCGGGTTCTCCTGGTCGTCCAGGACGGCCACGTGCATGAAGGTCAGCCCGTCATCGAGGCGGAACGCGGCATACCTGAGGCCATCGGGCTGATCCGCGGCCAGCTCGGCAAACACGTCACGGATCAGCCGCTCGTTCTCCTGCGCGCACTCGGGTTTGGTTGTGTACCTGATTACCTTCGCGACCGGCATGGTCGGCCCCTTCCTGCTAGATCGCGCGCATCCTGTTGTCGCGCGGCTCGTGCGTCAATTCGGCCAGGCTCAGAGCTTCCAGCAGCGGCGGCAGGTGCATGGCGAACCTGCCGCGGTGGCCGTTGCGGAGCCCGTACCGTACCAGCCGCCCACCGGGTTGTCCGGTGACCGTCCCCGGGGGCGTCTTGAGTACCCACGGATCCTGCCTCGTCACAGCGGCCATCAGGCGTCTCCTTTCTCGGCGGCTGCCTGGAAATGTGGCAGCAAGCTTTGCCAGCCTGCGTTGTTCCTGGCCCGCCAGAGCTCGGCCGCTTCGCCAAGCCGCTCCCAGCCTCGGTGCTCGATCTCGATCCTGGTCGCGACCGAGCCCCGGGCAACGAAGCGGATGTCAACCTCGGTGGCACGACCCCGGTCGAGCCCGAGGTGCCACAGGTACGCCAGCCTGCTCGGGGGCTGCCATACGATCACCTCGCCCCAGTCGTGCTCGGCGCCGTCGGGCGTCCGCTCATAGATGCGGCCGCCGACATCGGCCTGCAGAACGATAAGCTCCGCGCGCCCGGTGACAGTATGATCCGGCGGCCACCAGGTGCCGATTCGGGACGTCCAGACTCGGAACGCGTGCTCCGGTGAGCACGCGACGTCGAATGAGATCCGCAGCGGCCCGCTCACTGATTCTCCTCGCCCGTGTTCTCGGCCAGCAGCCTGAACCGTGCCGCCGCGTTGCCCCAGACATTCTCCAGGTAGGCCTGGATGGCCTGCATGCCCTCCTCGCGCAGGTGGTAGATCCGCCGGGTTCCCTGTGCCTGCTCCGCGACCATTCCGGCCTCCTTGAGGAGGCGGAGGTGGCGGGAAACGGCTGGCCTGCTGATAGGCAGCGCGGCGGCAATCTCGACGACGGGTTTGTCGCCGGACGCGAGCAGCCGCAGTATCTCGCGCCTGTTCGGATCGCCCAGCGCCTCGAACGGGTCGCCGGAAGCGCGTGCCTCAGGCACTAGCAGGACCTCCTTATCGGTAACCGCGAGGCTACGGTAACACACGGGTTACGGGTACTTGGGGGACGGCCCGATCGCGGGCGGCCCGGGCAGTTGGGCGTCAGCCAAAGCCGTTATCGGTTGAAGCTTCAACTTGTTCCGGTAAGCTGCGAACGCGGGGGAGATTCAGACGAGATTCATCGGCCGCGGCTAGAACGAGACCTCGGGGAGCGAACCGGCAGAGATGACCGACTACGGGCACGAACTGCTCTTCGGCAGCTTCATCGCGCCGACGGCCGCCGCGCCGGACCGAGTGGTGTCGCTCGCGAGGCTGTCCGAGCAGGCCGGACTTGACCTGGTGACCGTCCAGGACCACCGCTACAATCCCGGTCTCCTCGATGCGTGGACCCTGTTGTCCTATCTCTCCGCCGCCACGGTCGGGATCAGGCTGGTGCCGAACGTGATCAACCTGCCGCTGCGCCAGCCCGCCGTCCTCGCTCGCAGCGCGGCCAGCCTGGATCTGCTCAGCGGCGGGCGGATCGAGCTTGGCATCGGCACGGGCGCATTCTGGGACGCGATCGAGGCGAATGGCGGCAGGCGGCTGACGCCCGGCCAGGCAGTCGGTGCGCTCGAGGAAGCGATCAGCATCATCCGCCAGGTATGGGCAGCCGGTGAGCGCGGCGGCGTCCGGGTCAGCGGCGAGCACTATCGGGTCGCGGGAGCAAAGCGCGGTCCGGCCCCCGCGCACGACATGGGCATCTGGATCGGCGGCTACAAGCCGCGCATGCTCGATTTGATCGGCCGGGTCGCCGACGGCTGGCTGCCGAGCCTGCCGTACCTGCAGGGCGGTGTCGCGCGGCTACCTGACCTAAACGCGATGATCGACGAGGGCGCCGCCCATGCCGGGCGCGATCCCCGGTCGGTACGGCGCCTGCTTAATATCGCCGGCGAGTTCACCAGGTCCGGTTCTGGCCTGCTGACGGGCCCGGCCAGCCAGTGGGCGGAGGAACTAGCCGGTCTAGTCCTGGACTGCGGGATCTCCGGCTTCATCATGATGGGCGATGATCCGGCTGCGGTTGAGCGCTTCGGGCAGGAGGTCGCGCCCGCGGTGCGTGAGCTGGTGGCGGCCGGGCGGGCGGACCCGGGTACACGGCATAAGAGCGCCGATGCGGACGCCGCTGACGCAAATCCAGGCGCAGGCCCGCAGGGAGGTCCCCGTGGAGCCGCACGCGAATCAGCCGTCATCTCGGCAAGACCGGCTGCTGCGGTCGGTGATAGAACGCCAAAGAGCCCGCTCTGGGATGAGGCCGCCCGGCCGGTCGCCCCGCCCGCGCCGGACGGGTACGTCTATTCCGAGCTCGGCCAGGCGGTCGGCCGGCACCTGGCCGAGGTGCATGAGCATCTGCGATCCGAACTCAGCCAGGTCCGTGACCTGCTCGAGCAGGTGAAGCACGGGAGCGTCACGGCAGGCGGGGCGCGTGCGGTGCTGAATCAGCTGACCATGCGGCAGAACAACTGGACGCTCGGCGCGTACTGCGCGGCCTACTGCACCATGATCACGCAGCATCACGGGCTGGAGGACAGGGCGATCTTCCCGCATCTGCGCCGAGCCGATCCCGGCCTTGGCCCGGTCATCGACCGGCTCGAGCAGGAACACGTGATCATCCATGAGGTCGTCGAGTCCGTCGACCGGGCGCTGGTCGGCCTCGTCAGCAAGCCGGGCGACTTCAGCCAGTTGCAGGAAGCGGTCGACGTTCTCACCGGCGCGCTTCCGTCGCACCTGGCCTATGAGGAGCAGCAGATCACAGAGCCGCTGGCCAGGCACGGCTTCTACCGAGGCCAGGTTTAGCCCCGTACGCTGAGGACCTGTTAGCGGGGCGGGCTGCTCGGGCCGCCTGGCCGCGGACGGCCCGCCCCGCGGCTGAGCTAGCGGCGATGCGGCCCGGACTCGCCGTCCGGCCAGGGCAGCCGGTAGGCGCGGTAGCTGTTCACACCTGTCGGGAATTGACCTCAACTAAGCTGGCGGGCGCCGGGTCGACCGTGGACGGAAAGGGGACAGTGCCAGGCATGCAGGACGACGCGCTGCCGTCAGCCGGCACACCGCAGTCGGCCGGCACACCGCAGTCGGCCGGCACCCCGCAGTCCTCGCTGCGGCTCGGACCGCATAGCTTCGGGCCGCGGCAGCTTCTCGTCATGGCGATCGTGAACCGTACGCCGGACTCCTTCTTCCGCCCTGGCGATACGTGGGACGAGCCCGCGGCGATGGAGCGGGTGCATCAGGTGGTCGCCGAGGGCGCCCACATTGTCGACATCGGGGGAGTCCCCGCGGCACCAGGCCAGGACGTCGACGTGCCGGAGGAAATCGGGCGCACGGCCGGATTCATCGCGGCGGTGCGCGCGGCCTACCCGGACTTGGTGATCAGCTCCGACACCTGGCGGCACGAGGTCGCTCGCGAGGCCTGCGCCGCCGGCGCTGACCTGATCAACGACAGCTGGGGCGGCTGGGACGCCGTGCTGCCCGAGGTGGCCGCCGAGTTCGGCGCCGGGCTGGTGTGCTCGCATGCGGGCGGGCAGGCGCCGAGGACCAGGCCATTCCGGGTCAGCTATCCAGACGTGGTCGCCGACGTGCTCGCCCATACCGGCAAGCTCGCCGCGCGCGCGGTCGAGGCCGGCGTCGATCCGGAGCGGATCGTGGTCGACGCGGCGCACGATTTCGGCAAGAACACCTGGCACTCACTCGAGGTCACCAGGAGGCTGGCCGAGATGAGCGCGACCGGCTGGCCGGTCCTCGTCTCGGTCTCCAACAAGGACTTCATCGGCGAGACACTCGACGTGCCGCTGCCCGACCGGCTGGCCGGCACGCTGGCGACCACGTCGATATGCGCCTGGCAGGGCGCCAGGATCTTCCGTGCCCACCATGTCCTCCAGACTCGCCAGGCCCTCGACATGGTCTCGGCGATCCGGGGTGATAAGCCGCCTGCCCGCGCGGTACGAGGCCTGGCGTAGCCGATGATCGTTGCCGCCGCCGTGTGCCCGTCGCCGCCGCTGCTGATCCCCGAGCTCACCGGCGCGCAGCAGGTCGCCACGGAGCTGAGGAGGGCATGCCATGCGTCCGTGGCTGAGCTCACCGCTGCGGCCCCCGAGGTAATCGCCCTCGTCGGCGCGGCGGAGCGGAGCAGGACATGGAACGGCGCCGCCACATTCGACCTCGCCAGGTACGCGCCGGGGATGAGCTCGGGTGCCGCGCCGGGGATGAGCTTGCGCGCCGCGCCGCTGCTGGGCTCGGGTGCCGCGCCGGGGATGAGCTTGCGCGCCGCGCCGCTGCTGGGCTCGGGTGCCGCGCCGCGGCTGAGCGCAGGCGCTGGCCAGGGGCCGGACCCGGGCCCGGCCGGCCTTCCGCCCGCGCTCGGCGTCGGTAACTGGCTGCTCGACCAGGCCGGCTGCCAGGTCATCCGCGTCCTGCAGTCGGTGGCGCAGGACGAGGCGCCCGCCCGTTGCGCGGACATCGGGGCGAGACTGGCGGCATCGCGCGGCCGGGTGGCGCTGCTGGTGATGGCCGATGGCAGCGCACGGCGGGGACTGAAGGCGCCCGGGTACCTCGACGGGCGAAGCACCGGGTTCGACGCCGAAGTCGAGCGCGCGGTGCGGACTGGCAGGCTCGAGGCGCTGCTGTCCGCCGACCCGGCGCTGGCGCGCGAACTAATGGCAACCGGGCGCCCGGCGTGGCAGGTCCTCGCTGGTGCGTTGCGAGGCCGTAAGGTCTCCAGCGAGGTCCGTTACCGCGACGATCCGTTCGGGGTCGCGTACCTGGTGGCGTCGCTGCGCGTGTTACGGGAGCCGTGTGGCGCCGAAGGCGAGCCAAGGGAGCCTGGGATGGCCGAGCAGAGCTATGGGGGCCGGAGCGTCCTGATCTTTGGGGCCGCCGGAGCGCTCGGTGCCGGCGTGGCGGCCGCTTTCGCCGCGGCCGGCGCCTCCGTCACCGGCGTGCACAAGACGCAGCCTGCCGGGGAACGCCGGCTGGAAAGGATCAGCTACAAATCAGCCGACGTCCTCGTCGACGAGGCAGTCGGCGAGCTGTTCGACTCGGCGCCCGCCCCGTGGGCAGTGATCAATACTGTCGGCAGCTTCGTGCCGCGCCGACCGTTCGCCGAGCTTGATCCGGCCGAGCTCATCGGGCAGCTCGAGGTGAACCTGGTGACCGCCGCCTTGATCACCAAACACGCGCTCCGCGTCATGCAGCCAGCTGGCGAAGGCCGGATCGTGCATACCGCGAGCCGCGCCGGAGTCGTCACCAAGGGCGCAGGGTTCGCCTATTCCGTGAGCAAGCTCGGCGTGCTGCACCTGGTCTCGATGGCCGCCGACGATGTGCGCGGCACGGGTGTAACGGTGAACTGTGTCGTCCCGAGCATCATCGACACCCCGGTGAACAGGGCCGCGATGCCATCGGCCAACCACGACTCGTGGCCGAAGGTTCCCGACATTGCCCGGACTTACCTGTTTCTCGCAGCACCCGAGTCTGGCCTGGTCAACGGCGCCGCTATCCCGGTCTGACCGGTGCACCCGCAATGCCAAGCGCTGGCCGGCCGACGGCAGGGCCTCGGGCCAATGTGGCGGTCTGGCCCTGGCTCACCCGCACGTCAAGGGTAGCCCTGCCGCCGACCTTGCCTATTGTCACGGCTGGCGAGACGCAATGGTTCACGAAATGATGGCCAGGAGACCGGTCCTTTTTCCGTGCGGCGTTCAGGTCCAGCGCTCTGAGCCCTGCGGCTGCCTGGCGGGAGGCGGCGTGGCCGGCCCCCAGGGCGGGCCGGCTGGAATCGGCGGGCGCTGCCTTGGCAGCCGGCCCCTGGCGTGTAGCCCTTCGTAGCGCACTTTGGCGAGCCAGCCTGACCGGCGTACCACAGGGCGCGGTGGTGGCCGCAGGCCGTTGGAGGCAGGTCCCTGCCATAGTGCCGTGGCTGGCACAGTGTTCATCACGCGGGCGGGCTGCGGTGCCGCGGCATCGCTATCGGTGTTGGACTCCGTCGTAGCCGTCGTCGCAGGCCCGACCCTGACTATCGCGCTCACTGAGAGTGCGAGCAGCAGGATCATGAATGCCAGGGTGGCCTCGAGCACGTGATTCAGCATGACCAGACTCAAGTCAGCCACTCGTCCCTTCTCAGCCGAGCGGTCACGAGTTCCTGTCCGGCCTGCCCGGCGCTAGGCCGACCGAACATTCCCATGGAATTGTCGTATCACTACGCGGCCAAGCACGCAGCCGGCCGGGATGATGATCAAGGTGCCTAACCCGGCCGAGGTGCTGACATCGTCGGTAAATAGCCTAAGGGAGCAGATGAGGTGGCGCGCAAGTTATCCCGTTCATGGAGCAGTCGTTTGCACGAGCCATGGAACCACAATCTTCACTACCATCGAGTAATTATTGACGTTATTGCCGCCGATTGCCAGCGCGCTCTGGACATCGGCTGCGGACAGGGAGCGCTGACGCGCCGCCTGAGGCCACTGGTTCCTGAAGTGACTGGGATCGATCGGGACGAGCAGCATCGCCCTGGCCCGCAGACCGCGGGCAGGTCCGGTTCCCTGACATCGGTTACGTTCACGCCGAATTCCTGGCCGAGTGTTCTGCCGGGCGCACGGTACCGCCGCCGCCTGTACTGGCGGTACTCGCTGGTCTGGCGCAAGCCCAGGGAGTCCGGTTGGCTCGGCGGGAAGCGGCAGCCGTCTCCCGGGGCTACTTGATCAGGGGGTCGCGCGGGAGGCCAAGGATGCGCTCGCCGATCTGGTTGCGCTTGATCTCCGAGGTGCCGCCGGCGATGGATATGGCCCGGTGCGCCAGCGCGAGCAACCCGCCCGTGGCGCCAGGACCCTCGAGGAATGCCAGGTCCTCTCCGGCCAGCGCGGCCATGATGGCCGCCGCCTCGTGCCCGATCTCGGACAGCAGCAGTTTGGTGACGTTGCCCTCTGGACCGGGCGCGCCGCCGGCCACGGCCCGGTGCGCGCTGCGCAGGTTCAGGACGCCCATGGTCTGCAGCCGCGAGAGGTGCCTGCCCACCCGCCCGGCGCCGCCTGCCAGCCGCTCAGGGTGGGCGTCCAGCGGGGCTATGAACGTCTCGGCCGGCACCGACATGCCGCCGCCACCACCGCCGATGCTGACGCTCTCGTTCCCGAGCGTGGCCCGCGCGACCGTCCAGCCGCCGTCGACGGGTCCGACCACGTCGGTGTCTGGGACGAAGACGTTGTCGAAGAAGACCTCGTTGAAGTCGGAGTTACCGGTGATCATCTTCAGCGGCCGGACCGTGACGCCGTCGGCCTCCAGGTCGATGACCATGGTCGTGATGCCGTTGTGTTTGGGAGCGTCCGGGTTGGTCCGCACTGTCGCCAGGCCGTACCTGCTGTATTGCGCGCCGCTGGTCCAGACCTTCTGTCCGTTGATCAGCCAGCCGCCGTCGGTCTTGGTCGCCCTGGTCCTGATGCCGGCCGCGTCTGACCCGGCGCCTGGCTCGCTGAACAGCTGGCACCAGATCATCTCCTGGTTCAGCGCGGGAACTACCCAGCGCTCCACCTGCCCAGCCGTGCCGTACTGGATCAGGGTGAGGATCACCCAGCTCGTGATCCCGTAGGACGGCCGCCTGATCCCGGCGGCGGCGAACTCCTGCTCGATCACCAGCTGCTCCACCGCTCCGGCGTCCCTGCCCCACGGCTTCGGCCAGTTCGGCATCACGTAGCCAGCCTCGATCATCGCCTTGCGCCTGGCGTCCTCGCCGAGGTCGCGAATCCGCCCGATGAACTCGCGGACGACTTCGCGGATGGGCTCGGCCTCGGTCGGCAGGTCGATCGCGCGCTCCCGCCTGACACCCTTCCTGACGGAGTCGGTGACCTGTATGGCCGCGGTCTCGGTATCGATGATCGCCTCGATGGCCGTAGCCCGCCGCAGGTACAGATGCGCGTCATGCTCCCAGGTGAACCCGATCCCGCCGTGCACCTGGATGTTCAGGTTCGCATTCTGGTCCGCCGCGGCCAGTGCCAGGGTGGCTGCGATCGCCGCGGTGTAGGTGAG